>WNEZ01002324.1_pt1 | contig 23792 bp, 21 predicted proteins | sample 5400521 | NCBI WGS metagenome assembly WNEZ01 (sample SAMN13153339, study PRJNA577476) | soil metagenome | isolation source: 120 cm saprolite under Douglas fir tree site 2 hole 1 replicate 1 | place: USA:California | collected 2015-04-18
CCGCGGTCGCCGAGTCGGAACGCGCGGCGTTGGCTTCGGCCGAGCGAGCCGCGATCGTTGCGCAGGAGGCGGCCTCACAAGCAGCGCGCGCCAATACTGACGCCGCCGATCGCTCCGCCTTGCTCGCCCGCCAGCATCAGCGTGCCTCACGCGAAGCTGCAGAGGCGCGCGCGTTGATCGAAAGGCTGACGGAGCGCGTAGCGGCCACGATCAGGCGAATCGAATCCATCGCGACGACCGGGCGAGAGATCGAAGCCAGAATAACGGCGAGAGAAGCCGCGGTCGCGGCAGCGCGCGCGATGCTCTCGAGCGCCGAACATACACAGGATGAAGCGCGGGAGCAGCGGACCGCGAGCCAGATCCGGCGTGCGCAAGCCCAGGCACAACTCGAAGTGGCATCGGACCGCCAGCGTCATCTGAGCGAGGAATTCGCGTCGGCCACCGGCCGTGTCGAATCGCTCCAAATCGAGCTCACTACGTTATCGAGCGCGGATAGCCAGCTCACTGAACAGATCTCGCAGTGGCAGAGTGACCTGGACGCCCGGCAGGCGACGCTCGAGGACGCCGAGCAGAAGCTGGCCGACGCGGAGCGCGCGGTTCGCAGTGTGGACGAGCGCCTCACGAACGAAGAACACGCCCTGGTCGAGATGCGCCGTAGCTCATTGGCCCTGAGCGAAGAGCTGCACGCGGCAGAGCTCCGGTACACCGAGCTGTCGGGACGTCGTGCGGCGATTCGCGAACGACTTGAAGCGGAGTGGAAAAAGCCAGTCGACGAGTTGCTCGCCGGCGCGGAATCGCTGGAGCTGGATGATGAAACACTGCGCGCCGAGGCGGCGCTCGTGCGCGAGCAGCTGGATGCGCTCGGCCCCGTCAACCCGCTGGCAATCGAAGAGCACGAGGAGGAAACGAAGCGCCTGAGCTTTCTCACCGCACAGCGCGACGACCTCAACTCGGCGAAGATCTCACTCCAGCAAGCAATCCGGGAGATCGACAGCACGGCTCGCGACCTCTTTCTCCAGACGTTCGTCAAGGTGCGCGAGAACTTCCGCAACATCTTCATGACGCTCTTCGGCGGTGGCGAGTGCGATTTGCGCCTGGAAAACGCGGAGAGCCCCCTCGAGGGAGACATCGAGATCCACGCTTCTCCGCGTGGCAAGCGCACGCAGAGAATCCACCTGCTGTCGAGCGGAGAGAAGGCGCTCGTTGCGCTCTCTCTTCTGTTCGGAATATTCCTCACCAAGCCGAGCCCTTTCTGCCTGCTCGACGAAGTCGATGCTCCGCTCGACGATCAAAACATTGGACACTTCGTCCGGATGCTAAACCGCTTCAAAACCAAAACTCAGTTCATCGTGATCACGCACAACCCGCGTACGACCACCGAGGCCGCTGACGCCGTCTACGGCGTCACGATGCAGGAGCCCGGTGTATCGTCGTTGGTAAGCGTCCGCATGCGCGGCAGGACGGTCGACGAAACGATTACTCCAGCGCATCCTGCGCACACACCACAGCTGCACGACGAGCCCGCCGAAGCCGCCGAGACAGCCCCAGTCATCGCGTAAATGCTAGTCGTCATGGCGCACGACGCGACGGCGAAAGACGTCGATCGCGTGGTCAGTATCATTCAGGAGATGGGTTACGAGGCGAGACCGATGCCGGGCGCTCAGCGGACGGCCGTCGGTCTCGTTGGCAATGATGGGCGCGTCGACGCGTCCCGGCTTGAGGCGCTCCCTGGCGTTGCGCAGATCATTCACGTCACGCAGCCCTACAAGCAGGTCTCGCGCGAGTGGCGGTCGGAGAACACGGTCGTCGAGATCGCACCGGGCGTCTCGGTCGGCGGCGACAGCGTCGTCGTGATAGGAGGTCCGTGCTCCGTCGAATCGGAGGAGCAGATACTCGCGGCCGCGCGCATCGTGAAGGCAGCCGGCGGAACGGCTCTTCGTGGCGGAGCGTTCAAGCCGCGCAGCTCTCCGTACTCCTTCCAGGGGCTGGGTAAAAAGGGCCTCGAGCTGCTGGCGCGCGCGCGCGAGGCGACCGGGCTGCCGATCGTCACGGAAGCGATGGATTCCGAAGGCGCCCAGATCGTGGCCGAAGTCGCCGACTGCATCCAGATCGGCGCCCGCAACATGCAGAACTATTCGCTTCTCAAGATAGTTGGGAAGATGAAAAGACCGGTGCTGCTGAAACGGGGAATGGCGGCGACGATCAACGATCTGCTTCTGAGCGCGGAGTACATCCTCGCCGAAGGGAATGAGAATGTAATCCTGTGCGAGCGGGGAGTGCGTAGCTTCGATCCCGCTGCGCGCAACATGCTCGATCTGACCGCGATTCCGATCGTGCACCGGCTCTCGCATCTGCCGATCATTGCCGATCCCAGCCATGGCACCGGACTCCGAGACAAGGTGATTCCGATGGCGCGCGCCGCGGTCGCCGCCGGCGCGGACGGAGTGATAATCGAAGTGCACCCGGAGCCAGACCGCGCATTGTCGGATGGAGCGCAGTCGCTTTATCCGGATCAGTTCACACAGCTCGTAGGAGAGCTTCGCGCGGTCGCGGCCGCGATCGGTCGCAACATCCCGCCCGCCAGAGCAGGAACGGCATAACCTCTGCCGGGTACGCATCACTATGAGAAAGCTCACCTACTTCGCCGCCGTCGCCTTCGCCGCGGCTCCAGTCGGGACGAACGCGCAAAACGCCGACGCGGTTATCGACCGCGCAGTTGCAGCCTACGCGCAACTCAACAGCATGCGCGCCGAGTTTACGCAGACGCTCACGAACCCGCTCACTGGCAGCACGCAAACCACTAGCGGAGTCATTCTGCGCAAGAAGCCGAATCTTCTCAGTATTAACTTCGAGACCGGCGACCGCGTTGCAGCAGACGGTTCCACGCTTTGGGTCTACCTCCCGAGCAGCGTTCCTGGTCAGGTCGTTCGGATGCCATATACAGGCGGCAACGCGAGCTCGGTTGATCCGGCCGAGCAGTTTCTGAATTCGCCGCGCGCGAATTTTACGGTGACGTCCTCAGGCACCGCCACGGTGGGAGGTCGGGCAACGCACGCCGTCACGCTCGTCCCCAAGCGCGCCAATGCAAATTTCACGAGCGCGAAAGTGTGGATCGACGACAACGACTCGAGCATCAGGCAGTTCGATGTCGAGGCCACGAACGGATTGAAGCGCCATGTCGTGATCACCAGCTTCAGACCGAATCCGGAGCTGAGCCGGTCGAGTTTCAAGTTCGCGGTGCCTAAGGGCGCAAAGATCGTCGATCAGGTGGCGGGAACTTTCTAGAGGCCGGAGTCTTACTTCCGCGATCGCAGAAGCCCGCTTACTGCAAGAAGTTTTTTGTCGTCAACGCCTCGCCTCCGAGCAATCTCGACCGCCGCCGCCGACAGCGCCCGGTAGACCTCCGACGCCGCGCCGTGACCCTGTAGCGCGCGCAGGTGCTTCCCCACCGTCTCAGCGTCGCCACGCATGATCGGACCCGTCAGCGCATCATCGGGCAGCGCCTGCTTCATGTTCGCGAGCGCGCCGCTCATCAGACTCTCGACCGCCTGGTACGCGCTCGCATCCGGAATGCCGATATCATGAAGCAGATGGCCAGCGACCGATGCGAGCACGACTGGAAAGTTCGATGAGATGACCGCCGCCGTGTGGTAGGCGGGCTTCCTTCCCGGCGGAATCTCGAGTACGCGCGCTCCGATGTGACCGGCAAGTCGACGCGACAAGTTCTTCGCTGCGTTCTCGCCATCGATTCCGATCCATCCCTTACGCAGCAGCTCGGCGGAGACTTCCGGATCGGTGAACGGGACGAGCGGATGGAACGTCCCGCCTGGGAAGCCGGCTTGTGCCAGCGCGTTGAGTCCGACCGGCTCCGCGATCGCGGAGGTGTGTAGGATCACGCTGCCACGCGCGACGCGCCCGTCTTTCGTCGCGACGGTGACTTCCTCGATCGTCTCGTCGAGCTGCGGATCGCGCACGCACACGATCACCACATTCGCACGTGAGGCATCGGCCGGAATATTTCCAGTCGACGTGGCGACCCCCGAGGCGCGCTTGCCGTGCATCCCGACGACGTCGACCCCCGATGCGCGAAAGGCGCGGAAGAGTCCGCGCCCGACGTGCCCGGGTCCGATGATGAAAACCCGCTCCGTCATTGTCCTCCTTCCTCACTGTCCAGACTGTCAGGGGCGGGTGCCTGCGCCGTCGCCTTTCGGAGGAGATCCTGCTCGGACTTGGCGCCACGCGCGAGCTCGAGCGCCTTCAACAGCGGCTTGTCGACCGAGGCACGCCGCCTGAATTCCGCCTCGCTCCCGAACAGGTAACGCGCGATGTCAAAGCCGATCACCCGCGAGACAAGCGGCTCAGCCTCGTCGTAGACGTTGCGCGGAATGTCGATGCCCCGCACCTTCATCCTGTTCCAGACCTCTTCGCGCATGGCGGGCGTAACGACGAAGTCCGGCGCCGTAATTCCACGCGTGCCTTTCAGGAACAACGCGTAGTCCGTGACCGCGTCCCTGAAACGACCCGCGCTGGCGCCGAGCGCGCGACTGAAGACTCCTTCCGCCACGGGCGTCGTGCTATCTCCCGAGATGACGTCGGGTGTAATCCCCCCGCCGCCATAGACGGTCCGGCCGCTATCCGTGCGGAATTTCTCGCGCGGCGCGGGGAGCGGATCATCTGACCCATCATCGCTGGGAAGCCGGCGCGTGATCGAACGCCCAACAGGCGTGAACCAGCGCGCCGTCGTAATCTTGAGGCCACCCTCTTCTCCGAACGAGATCACGCTCTGCGCGCTTCCCTTTCCGTACGTCGGAGTGCCGATGATCACCGCGCGATCGTGGTCCTGCAGCGCACCGGCGACGATCTCGGCCGCGCTCGCACTCCGCCCATCGACGAGCACGAGAAGCGGGAGCTGTGGCCACCGCTGGCGGGCGGTGTCCGCATACACGCGGTTCGCGTCTGGTACCCGCCCACGCATGCTCACGATCTTCTGCCCGGGATTGAGGAAGAGATCCGATACCCTTACACCCTGATTCAACAATCCGCCCGGATTGGTTCGCATGTCCAGCACGAGCGTCTTCATGCCGCGACCGAGGAGGCCCGTTATCGCGCCGGTCAGCTCTTTCGCGGTGGAATCGCTGAACGCCTTGAGATCGATGTAGCCAACGCCGTCACTCAGCATCGACGCCCGGCGGACGGCGCTCTGGTGAATCGTCGTACGCTGCACTCTGAGCTCGATCGGCGCGGAGATTCCCGGACGCTCGAGCTTGAGCGTGACGAAGGTGCCGGGTTTCCCGCGGAGCAGCTTCGATGCTTCCTCGTTCGTCCAACCCTTGGTTGGCTTTCCCGCTATCTCGATGATGCGGTCTCCCGGCTGAAGCCCCGCGCGCTCGGCCGGTCCACCCGGCAGCGGAGCTACGACGATAAGCCAGCCATCGCGCAGATCAACCTCCAACCCCAAACCTGCGTAGTTCCCGGTAGTAGTTTCGTTGAGCCGGGCAAATCTGTCCGGTGGGAGGAAAGTCGAGTACGGATCCTTCAGCTCGTACAGCATCCCATCCACCGACTTGCGGTACAAGGCAGAATCTGAAACCGTGTCTACGAAGTCGTTCTGCACCCGGCGGAAAACGCTCTCGAAGAGCTGAGCGCCTTCGAAGGCGGTGAACGTCCCGGTGCGCGCTCCTCGCTGCAGCAGCCAGGCCCCCGTCACGAGTGAGCCGAGTAGGGTGCCCACGACGATCATCGTACGGGTGCGCGCGGAAGAACCGGGAAGCTTCAGTTTCATACTCTCCTTTAACTCTTGATCCTGCCGAAAGGTTGCGGGAACGCCGTGGCCAGCACCGCGATTACTCGCCTGTAAACTGTCATCTCGTCACCAGTGCCATCTATCAACTTGATTGGTCCGCACTCAGGATGGGAGTGCTGCCACTTGGGGTCCGCGAACTTACGGAACGCATCCGTGACGCGCCGGTGAAAGTCGTCGTCGGAGCGCTCCATTCTGTCACGAGCGCCACGCGCATCCGCGCGCCCGAGTCCCTCGGCGGCCGGCACGTCGAGCAGCAGCGTGATATCAGGAGCGAGGCCGGCCGTCGCCAAACGATTCGCCGCGCGTATCTCGGTCTCCGGCAGTCCCCGACCGAAAATTTGGTAGGCGTACGTGGACAGGAAAAACCGATCGAGCAGAACCACCTTGCCTTCTACGAGCGACGGCAGGATCTCGCGCATGATCAGCTCCGCGCGCGACGCCATGAACAACAGCGCTTCGGTGGCATCAGTGATCTCCTGCTCGGGGTGAAGCAGGATCTCCCTGATCGCATCCCCGACTGGAGTACCGCCGGGCTCACGCACGGCGATGGAGGGAATACGAGCGGCCGTCAAACGATCCGTTAATAGACGGATTTGGGTAGTCTTGCCCGCGCCTTCAGCTCCCTCGAAGACTATGAGTTTTCCCCGCGCCATGCTCAGCCGAGAGTAATGATCGGGCTGGCGGCGCCCTTCTTCATTCCATCCATGATCCACTGATTCACGCGGAGCATCAGCTTGTCGAAGTTTTCCTGCGCCGCGACGGCGCGCTGGTAGGCGGGCTGCGACTGGATCTTCTCGAGCATGCTGTCGAGCTGTTGCTCCATCTGCGGCGTGGGATTCTCGCCGCGCTGGATCAGCTGCTGCGCTTCTCCACGCAGCTTCTCCATCTGTTGAAGGAGCGCTACTGCGTCACGATCGTCGTTGAGCGCCTCGCTCGACCGTTTGAGCGCCTGGTATTCTGGACTCTGCCCGATCAACCGGCCCAGCTCCTTCCCTTTTTCTTCCAGCATCGTTTCTCCTTTCTTGCCCGAGGGAGGGCTAGACGCGCCGCGCGAACACGAAGCGCTCGCGACCGGTGAGGTCCAGCAGCACTTCGATCTCAGCGTACCGCCCATCGACTGCAATCGTCTCCGCCACGGTTCCCGCGCGGACGGTATCGACCTCGAGCGCGAGCAATCCACCGCTGGCGATCACGTCCGGCGCCTGGTGAATCAGCTCACGCGTGACCGACAATCCATCTTGCGCACACAGCAGTGCCACGCTCGGCTCCCAGTCGCGAACATCGGTGGGCAGCTCGCCAATTTCGGCAAAGCTGATGTACGGCGGATTGCAGACGATCACGTCGAGTTTCTCGCCGCGGAGAGGGGCAAGCAACGAGCCGTGGCGGAATACAACCGGCGATTGCAGACCCTTCGAGAGGGACGCGGCGTTGGCCGTGGCGACGTTGATCGCATCGAGTGAGACATCCGTCGCGAAAACCCGCTCGAACGCGCCCTCGAACGCCAGCGAAAGCGCGATCGCGCCCGAGCCGGTTCCAATGTCGGCGATGGTGCGCGTCTTCGGGGAACAATGCTCAAGCACACACTCGACAAGCACCTCGGTCTCGACTCGCGGGATCAGCACTCGCTCGTCAACCTCGAGCGTGAGATGCCTGAACGAGGCGCGTCCGACCGCGTAGGCGAGGGGCATTCCACCCGCGCGTTTCATCGCGGCGCGAATCACCGACCGCGCGACCTGTGGCGATGCATCCGCCACCGCATTTGCGGCGGCCCAGAATTTCGGTACGTCGAGAACGGCGGCGACGATCTCTCGCGCTTCGCGTTGCGGCTCGGCCACACCTTCAGACTCGAGCATCGCGGCACACCCAGCGAGCAGATCACCGATGGTGCCAATGGGAAGCGTGGTCGGGAAGAACGGCGCGCCGCTGTTAGTCACCGAGCTTCTCCTCGACGTCCGCGACCTTGAGCGCTTCGACGAACTGATCGATGTCTCCATCGAGCACCTTCGTCAGCTCGTGAAGCGTGAGGTTGATGCGGTGATCGGTGACCCGGTTCTGGGGATAATTGTACGTTCGGATCTTGGCCGATCGGTCCCCGGTGCCGACCTGCGTCTTGCGCATGCGCGAACGGGCGGCTTCCTGCTCGGCGATCTTAGCATCGAGGAGGCGGGCCCGAAGGACTTCCATCGCCTTGAGCTTGTTCTGGAGCTGGGACTTCTGGTCCTGCTGGCTGACCACGATTCCGCTGGGGATGTGGGTGATGCGCACAGCAGAATCTGTGGTGTTCACGCTCTGACCGCCTGGTCCGGAGGAACGAAAGACATCGATGCGCAGATCCTTATCCTCGATCTTGAGATCGATTTCCTCCGCTTCGGGCAACACGGCGACGGTGGCGGCCGACGTGTGAATTCGGCCCTGACTCTCGGTGACCGGAACACGTTGCACGCGATGCACACCGGATTCCCAGCGCATCGCGCCGAATGCGCCTTCGCCCTTGATCTTGAAGATGGCTTCCTTCACGCCGCCAAGAGTACCAGCGGACTGGGAAATTACTTCTACGCGCCAGCGCCGCCCCTCGGCGAAGCGGGTGTACATGCGATAGAGATCGGCGGCAAATATGGCCGCTTCGTCGCCGCCGGCACCGCCACGAATCTCGACGATCGCCGGCCTGTCATCGAGCGGATCGTGGGGAATGAGGGCAGGTTTTATCTGCTCGAGCAGCGCGTCGATCGATTTCTCGAGACGCGCTGCTTCGGCTTTTGCCTCCTCCGCCATCTCGGGGTCATCAGAGTCGGCGAGCTCGCGCGTTTCCGCGAGCTCCTGCTCGTTTCTCTGGAGCTTCTTCCCCATTTCGACCAGCGGCTGGAGATGTCGAAGCTCGCGGCCCAGCGCCGCCATGCGCTGCTGGTCCCTTACAGTCTTCGGATCGGAGAGCTCTCGCTCTACGTCAGAGGCACGCTCGATGGCGTCCCTGAGCCGGTCGCGGAGACTCAGCTTTCGGTGCTAGGCGCAGCTGCGGGCTTGCCGTACTTCTGACGGAAGCGCTCGACGCGCCCCGCTGTATCGACGAGCTTCTGCTTGCCCGTGAAGAAGGGGTGGCAGTTGGCGCAGATGTCCGTGTGGATCTCCGCCTGGGTGGAACGGGTCTGGTATGTATTGCCGCAGGCGCACCGTACGGTCGCCGTGGCGTACACTGGATGAATATCGGGCTTCATTGGAATCTCTCGCGGATGTTCGTATAGAACTGAGAATTATAGCTAAATTCACCCCCTGAAACAAGTTAGCACCGATGCTCGTCAAGCTGGCGCGCATCACCCATCGTATCGCTGGCTCCTCATTGTCGCACCTAGTCTAAACCCCGTGCAATCAGCTTCGCGCCTGAAATTCGCGACAAACCCATGGAGGTACACGTTGGCGATTGCCGCCCTGGCGATCGTGTATCTCGTCGCCGCGCGGGCAGGGCTGATGTTGGACGCGGTTGCCGGTTTTGCGACGCTCGTCTGGGCCCCCAGCGGATTGTCGCTTGCGACGCTCCTGATTCTTGGACCCGGGCTGTGGCCGGGGGTTTTCATCGGAGCCTTTCTCGCCAATCTCCTCACGGGCGCGCCAGTTCCGGTAGCGCTGGGAATCGGAGCCGGGAATACCCTGGAGGCGGTGCTCGCCGTCTACGCCCTGCGCCGAATCCCCGGTTTTCAGGTCTCGCTCGAGCGCCTTGCCGACGTGATCGGATTGATTGTCCTGGCTGCCGGTTTGAGCACGATGGTCAGCGCCACGATAGGCGTAGCCAGTCTCTATCTGGGAGGGATCGTTTCTTCTGGTCAGTTGGGGGAAACATGGCGCGCGTGGTGGCTGGGTGATCTTATCGCGGATCTCCTCGTCGCTCCGGTTCTGCTCGTTTGGGCGACCGGTCCACGAGCGCTTGGTGATCCGAAGCGCCGGGCGGAAGCGCTCGCGCTCGGCGTCGCCGTAATCGCCGCGAGCTTGCTGATTTTTGGTGGCGCCGTGGGGGTGCCGACGCCGACTGGAAGGGTCGCGCAGGCGTATATGTTTTTTCCTCTGCTCATCTGGGCGGCGCTCAGGTTCGGCCAACGAGGTGCGATAACAACTGCCTTCACTGTCTCGGTGATAGCGGTTTGGGGCACCGCGCTTGGACATGGTCCGTTCGTAAGGCCCGCATTGCACCAGAGTCTGATTGCTCTTCAGGCGTTCATGGGCGTTGCAGCCGCGACCTTCCTCGTTCTGGCTGCGAGCATCTCGGAGAGGCGCCGCGCGGAAGACGAGATGCGGCTTGCACACACACGTGCCGCGGAAGCGAACCGTGCCAAGGCAGAGTTCCTGGCAGTGATGAGCCACGAGCTCCGGACTCCTCTCAACGCCATTTCAGGCTACGTCGATTTGTTATCGCTCGGCGTCGATGGAGAGCTTACGGAGAAGCAGCACGCCTCACTCTCCAGGATTCAGCTCAATCAGCAGCACCTGTTGTCGCTGATCGATGATGTACTGAGCTTCGCCAAGATCGAAGCTGGCAGGCTCAGCGTCGACGTGCGTAGCGTGCCCGTTCACGAAGTGGTCGAAACGCTGGAAGCTCTAGTCCGGCCGGAGCTGGAGAGAAAGGATCTAATCTTCTCTTATGAGCCCTGCGATGATGCGCTCTCGGCCCGTGCCGATCCGGAAAAGCTGCGGCAAATCCTGCTCAACTTCCTCGCCAACGCTATAAAGTTTACGCCCGAGGGAGGTCGCATCCAGGTTGGCGCTGACCCTTACGAGGATTTTGTCAGGATCTGGGTGAGTGACACGGGCATAGGAATCCCCAGCGATATGATCGCGCATGTCTTCGAGCCCTTTTTTCAGGTGGAGCGGGGCACTACCAGGCGCTATCCGGGAATCGGACTCGGTTTGGCAATTGCGCGAGACTTGGCAAACGCCATGAACGGGCACGTGCGGCTGGAGAGCACGGCCGGTAAGGGGACCACGATTTCACTTCTATTGCCTGCCGGCTGATCCGAATCTCATCTGCAATTTTGACTCAGCCGCGCTCAAACTGACAAGGCGATTTGTCGTTATGGCAAACTCTGACTGGTATGCGCGTTGCGGCTTTTTGTCTCCGTCAATTCTCAAAACAAACTCAACCACAGGAGACGAAAATGTTATACAGGATGACAACAAGCTCACCGATTTTCGGGCTCCGGCGAGAGATCGACCGGCTGTTCGAGGACACGTTTGCGCGCGACGGCAGCAACTTTACGCCGGCGGTGGACATCAGGGAGAACGATCACGAGATCCGGCTGGAGCTCGAGCTCGCGGGCCTCAAGCCCGAAGACGTCGAGATCATCGCGGAGAATGGAGCTCTGACGATTCGCGGCGAGAAGCGGGTCGAACGGAAAGAGGGCGACGAGAACCGCTATCAGGTAATCGAGCGGACATACGGCACGTTCATGCGCACCTTCCAGCTTCCGCAAGGTGTGGATGAGGAGCAGGTCAAAGCTGACTTCGAGAACGGCGTGCTGACGGTTCACATTCCGAAGGCGGCGCTACCACAACCGAAGCGGATCCAGATTGCGGCGTCCGGCCGCCCGCAGCAGGCGGCGGTGGGAAGTGGGAACATCTCAAATCAGCAGTCGACCTCGACCGGAAAGACTTCGGGCCAGAAGTCGACCACCACTTCACAGAAGGAGCGTGACAAGGAGACGATGGCGGCACAGAGTCGCTAAGTAATTCCGCTCCAGGAAAAAGGGGTCACGATCGGTGGCCCCTTTTTTTTGTGTGGTTCCATGGCCTACCTCGTCCGGATACCGTTCACGGTGCATCTTACGGCGATGAAAGCACGAACGGTAATCGCCGGTCTATCACTCGCGTGCGCTGTGGCCGTACCGCTGCACGCGCAGGAGAAGCAAGCCGCCACTGCTCCACAACCCACCGCCTCCGTTGCACCAAGCGAGCCGGGTTCCAACCTGACGGTCTATCTGCTCACGTTCGGCTGGGGTGATGTCGTGTGGGAGCGATTCGGACACAACGCTATCTGGATCAAGGACCGCGCTCGTGGCACCGACATGACCTACAACTGGGGGATGTTCGACTTCAATCAGCCGCACTTCGTCTGGCGATTCGTTACCGGCGACACTCGCTACTGGATGGAGCCAATCGACTACAACTCGATGGTTACGTACTACAAGCAGCACAATCGGTCGATCCTCGCGCAGGAGCTCAATCTCACTCCGGCCCAGCGACTGGAGCTCCAGCGGTTCGTCCAGTGGAACGCGCTTCCGCGGAACAAGTTCTATCGCTACGACTACTATCGGGACAACTGCTCGACGCGCCTGCGCGACGCCATCGATCACGCGTTGGGCGGGCAGCTCCAGACATCCACCGTGACGCGAATGACATCGGGAACTTACCGTTGGCACACGCAGCGCCTCATGACGGGAGACATCCCGCTTTATACGGGCGTCACGCTCGCGCTTGGCCATCCCGCCGACAAGCCGCTCTCGATGTGGGAGGAGATGTTCCTGCCGGTCCGCATGGCCAACGACCTGCGAACCGTCAACATCACCGACAGTGTCGGCACACAGATTCCGCTGATCAGATCGGAGACTGCGATATTCACGGCGGGTCGTCCTCCGGAGCCGGCGTCCCCTCCCTACTATCTCCCGCTATTCGTCGCGGTCGGAATCATCTTCGCCGCGGTGCTGGTTCTGCTGGTGAGAAGTGCGGAAGGAGGCAACCGGCTCGCCATGTTTACGGCTACTGCTCTGGCCACGTTGTGGAGTCTCATCGCCGGTCTTGGCGGGCTCGCGCTGGTGTTCGCCTGGTTCTTCACCACCCACTACTTCATGGGCCGTAACGAAAACCTGATGCACTTCGATCCGCTCTCGATCGTGCTGGTCGTGCTGATACCGCTCTCCATTTACGCTAGGCGGGGCATTTCCAGAGCGATAAAGTTCGCGGGGTTCATCGCCCTGTTGTGTCTGTTCGGATTCGTCGCGCAGGGAATTCCACTCTTCGACCAGAAGAACGGAGAAATCATCGCGTTGGCGCTTCCGATCAACCTCGCTGTGTGGTGGACGGTTTTCCGTCTCACCGCCTATAGTCGTACTTCCTTGCCCTCTTCAGCCGCCTTGTAGATCGCCTCCATCAGCTTGATCACGATGAGCTGATCGTCGGGCGGATCGTACGGAGTCGTCTCGTTCACGACCGCGATGAAGTGAGCGAGCTCCGCCCGATACGATTGCAGAAACACGCTCTCGCGCGCGGCAGCGCCACTCGGCGAGACGTCGGTCGGCTTGCCATTGAGCATCTTCACCACGCGCAACGGCGCGAGGCGGGCACTCCCACGACCGGTGAGCACCTCGAACCACCAGCGCTCCTCCTGTCCGACGTAAGACCACGAAACGTCGAAGCTGAAGCTCAACCCGCCGGCGCACTCGACGTGCACCATCATGGAATCTTCGACGCTGCCCGAGCCTCGGGAGCGATCCATGTGCGCGGTCACTCGAACGGGCTCCGGGAAATCGGCGACCCAGAGCGCGAGATCCACGAGCGGATAACCGTGCTCGAAGAATGCTCCTCCGCCTGCTTCGGGCCGCCTGAATCGCCATCCCGTGCGGGCGGTCGCGAATTGATATTGCCCGGCCCTCACACCGATGAGGCGTCCCAGCTCTCCGCCCTGCAAGAAGCGATAGAGCTGCTGTACATCGCTGCGGAAGCGATGGTTGTTGCCGACGACGACCTTTCTTCCGGCCTGCTTAGCCGCGGCGAGAATGCGCTCGACACCACGCGACGTCAGCGACAGCGGCCGCTCGCAGAGCACATCAACCTTTGACTTGAGCGCGCGCAGAACGTGCGGCTCGTGCAGGTGATTGGGCGTTGCGATGACGACCGCGTCAACTTGATCGAGCTCGAGCAGATCCTCGATGTCAGTGAATACGTCGGGAATCTTCAGCCGCTCGGCTATCGCGCTGGCCTTGGGTCCGTCGTTGTCACAGAGAGCGACGAGCTCCGCGCCCTTGAGCTTGGACAAGACGGGAAGATGCGCGAGCTGGGCGATCGCCCCTGCCCCGACGAGGCCGAGGCGGACGGGGCCCTTCGCTTTCAGTTCCTTGGTGCTAACCGGCGATTCGGCCAATCGTCGTCCCCGGATAATAGGTCTCTAGAATCGTACGATAATTCTGCCCGGTGCGCGCGCGTCCGATGGCGCCCCACTGGCACATCCCGATTCCGTGGCCGTAACCGCGGCCGTTCACGTTGAGGCTCGATACTTCCACGCCGCTCGTTTCTTTTGTGAATGAGAAGTAAGTACTGTTGAGAATGGCGCCCTTTGGATCTCTCAGCACGAATCGGATGTCGTTACCACGGAGAGTGTAGCTTCCGCTTTCCGTTTGCACCGTGAGCGCGGCGATTCGGCCCGATGGAGTTCGTCCCTGTTCCCTGATGTCAGTGATTCTGCCGACGCCGTTCCTTGGCGCCCTGGTATAAGTGGCGAGGTATTTCTCCATCACCGCTCGAAGGCCGGCGGCATCGTAGCTCTGCGTCCAGCTGAACCTGGGCGACGAATCGCAGTAGAAATTGTCCGTTCCCGGAATGCGGTCGCTCACCGGACGAAGATATGGCTGGTCCGGCTGGTCGTACCAGACCTCGCTAACGCCGGCGGTGCTGCCGCCGCAGGTCGAGTGGTAGGGAGTCGTGATCGGCTGGCCATTGTAGAGCACGACCACGTCAGCTGTCGTCGCGATGGCCGAGTCCGATTGTGGCTTCTCGGCGTCGACTCCGCCGTACACCTGGTCTTGAACGGTGGAGTACATGTCGAAGGCGCGGGAGCTCGTGAGATGTTTGTAAGCGTACGTTCGTGCCGCGACTGCTTGGGCCTGCACTGCAGCAAACTCGGCCGATGTGCGACTGCCGATCTCGAGTGGAACCACGCCGCGCAGGTATGAATCCATGGCCAGGCTGTTGACGACCAGGAATCCTGAATCGGTCCGGGTGATGATGATGGTTCCTCTGTATTTCTTTCCGTTCCAAATGAGGAAGGTGCCGGGCTCGGTTTCGGCGGTCACCGGTCCCATTTCCGTCGTAATCTCACCAATGCGCGTAGCGTCGAATGAAAGCGGAAGCTCTGCCATCGCGCCAATCTGCTGGCCCGCATCACCATGAACTATTCCCCAAGGGCCTGTTCCCGAGATCGTCCCCGATTTCGCGGCAGTTTCGAGCGCAATCCGAACCTGCTGTTCCGCACCGCTTTTGAGGGTGCTGCGCACGACCGGCACGTTGGCAGCGCCGCCGCCCCCGCGTGGAGAGGATAGCGAGACGCACGCCACGATCGTTATGACGGCCGCCGTCGCGATCCATGTCCGCGACGAAATCCACAGGTGATCTCTATGCAATTGCCTCCTCCATCGCCTCTCCCATCTTCTCGAGCGCGCTCGAAACCTCAGCATCGCCGTGCGCCGCGGACATGAAGCACGCTTCGTAAGCTGACGGCGCCAGGTAGACTCCTCGATCCAGAGCGGCGTGAAAAAACCGGCGAAAGAGATTCACATCCGACGCCTTCGCGTCTGTGAAATTACGAACGGGGTTGGCGCTGAAAAAGAATCCCCACATCGATCCGGCGCACCCGGCTGAGAACGGAACTCCAAGGCCAGCTGCGATCTTTTGCAAACCTTCGACCAGCACCGTGGTCCGCTTCTCTATCCTCCCGTGCAGAGCCGGCGTGAGTGCGGTGAGAGTCGCAATGCCGGCGGCCATGGCGAGAGGGTTTCCCGAGAGCGTGCCAGCCTGATAGACAGGACCCGATGGCGCGATCCGCTCCATGATGTCGCGGCGTCCTCCGTAAACGGCCACCGGTAGTCCACCGCCGATCACTTTGCCAAGCGTCGTGAGGTCCGCGGTCACTCCAAAACGCTCCCTTGCTCCACCGGGCGCGATCCGGAATCCCGTCATGACTTCATCGAAGATGAGCAGCGCGCCCGAGTTGTCAGCGAGCGCCCGCAATCCTTGGAGGAAGCCCAGATCGGGTGGGATGAATCCCGCATTGCCGACAACAGGCTCGACGATGATTGCCGCTACCCCGCGCGGGTTGTCGCGCACGAGTTTCGCGGCCGCGTCGAGATCGTTGAACGGCGCTGTCAGCGTCAGCGCCGCGAGCTCGGTCGGAATTCCCGGCGAATCGGGCAAACCCAGTGTCGCCACTCCCGAGCCGGCATGAACCAGAAACGAATCAGCGTGGCCGTGATAGCAGCCGTCGAATTTGAGAATCGCGTCACGCCCCGTGAACGCACGCGCGAGTCTCACCGCGCTCATCGTTGCCTCAGTGCCGCTCGAGACGAAGCGCATCATCTCGACGTGCGGCATCCGCTGCCGGATCAATTCTCCAAGCTGAACCTCGAGCTCGGTGGGCATTCCGAAGCTGGTTCCGTTCTGCATCGCGCTCGCGAGCGCATCAAGAACGATCGGCGACCGGGAAAGAGCTCGCGCGCGCGCGCCATCACTTCGGCGGATCGCACGCTAGCGGCCGTAGCTTCCGATCGTCACCTGCTTGATGGGAAGCTGCCGGGACACACGGCGCTGTTGGGGAGCGCCAGCCGGAAGGGCGACCCGAATCACTGACGCATGAAAGTCGTAATCATCTACAACTTCTTCCACTGCAACGTCGACCATTGTGCCCGGCGGCAGTGCCTCGTCGATCTGTGTCACGCCATCGATGTCGTCGGCCTGCCACGGTAGCCGCGCCTGCGACGTGCCGCGGTCCGGATCGGTCCGATCCACGAGCGCCAGCGCCGTGCGTCCGGTCCGCGACTCGTATTTCCCGGCAGTGATCGCGCGCTGAAGCTCGGTCAGTCTCTCCAGCCGCTCCCGCTTCACCGTTTCATGCACATCGTCCGGGTACTGCGCCGCCCTCGTTCCTTCCTGCGCCGAATACGTGAACGCGCCCACTCGCTCGAACTGCATCTCCTCGAGAAATTCTAGCAGCTCCTCGAATTGCTCGTCCGTCTCGCCCGGAAAACCGACGATGCACGTCGTGCGGATCGCGACATCGGAAACGGCATCGCGGAATTTCTGCACGCGGTCGCGAATCGTGCGCTTTCTTTCCGGGCGACGCATGCGCGCGAGGACCAGGTCGGACCCGTGCTGAATCGGCATATCGAGATAAGGCAGCACGCGATTTTCGCCAGCGACGACTTCGAGCAGACGGTCGGTGATACCGGCGGAATAGAGGTAAAGCATCCGCACCCACGGTATCGACGTCTCGGCAACGAGCGCTTCGAGCAGCTCGGGCAGGTTAACTCCGTCGCGCCGGTCCCGTCCATAGTGCGCCAGGTCCTGCGCAACGAGATTGATCTCGCGCGCTCCCTGAAGCTCGAGTAGCTGTGCCTCGCGCACTACCTCGTCGAGCGCGAACGAGCGGTGCTTTCCGCGCATGAGCGGAATGGCGCAGAACGCGCAGCCGTGGTCGCAGCCTTCACTGATCTTCATGTAGCGCACGTGCGGCAGGTCGCCCGTGTAGAGTCGTACTCCCGGATGCAGCTCCTCGCTCATTTCGCCGAGCAATCCTCGCTCGACAAGCTCCGGGACGAGCCGCTGCATCTCGGAGGAGCCGAGGAAGAGATCGACCTCCGGGAGTGCATCGACGAGCTCGGTCTTGTGGCGCTCGATCATGCAGCCGACAGCAACGACAGCCTGGCAACGTCCCTTCGTCTTGAAACGCGCCGCTTCGATCATCGCGTCGATCGATTCCTTCTTGGCAGCGTCGATGAAGCCACAGGTATTGACGATGATGACTTCGGCTGCGGCGAGATCCGCGGTGTACTCGGCGGAATAATCGGACAGGTGCGCAAGGTATCGTTCGCTGTCGACAGTGTTCTTGTCGCAGCCAAGTGTGATGATGCCGACTTTCATTCTATAGCGCGGACGCGGAGCCGAGCAGGCGCGGCGTCAACGGTAATTCCCGAATTTGAGCTCGACGCCGAAGTCCTTGCCGCGAAGGAGCGCCATCGCCTCCTGGAGATCGTCCCGGGACGGGGATGTGACGCGCACTTGGTCCCCCTGGATTGCCGCCTGAACTTTCTTGAGCTTGGCCTCCTTGATGGCCGCCGCGACTTTCTTTGCGGTGTCCCCATCGAGCGCCAGTTTGAGTGCGATATCGCGGCGGACGGTGTCGCCACCGGCGGGTTTGATTTCTCCGGGATCGAGATTCTTCACGGAGACGCCGCGCTTTATGAGTTTGGTCTGAAGCGCATCCCAGAGCGCCTGCATCTTATAGTCGTTCTCGGCGGTGAGGGCGATCTTCCCCTCGGTGCGATTGAGCTCGATGGTCGCCGGGGATCCCTTGAAGTCGTAGCGCTGGGAAATCTCCTTCTGCGCCTGATTGACGGCGTTATCGACCTCCTGGAGGTCGACGCCGGTAGTCACATCGAAAGAAGCTTGTTGCGCCATGCGGGAAATGTAACCGGCGAGGATCAACAGGTCGCTGCGATTATCGTTCACGACGGAAAAACTGTCGCCCGCCGTGGCGCGAAAGAAATCTATTGACAGTCTGTACTGCGATTCACATGTTTTCGCTCCTTTTTGATTCTTTCCGCTTGCGCTTTGCGCACTAATGCAGAGCTTCCTGCCCCTCTCCCAACACCCGTCGTTCCCTTTTTTGAAAGGACTGGCCCATGAACCGTCAGACTTCCGTTCTCGCGTTGGTCACCGCGATTGCGCTCGCGGGGTGTTCCACCGATGCAGTCGCACCAATCAAAGCGCGTTCCGCACCTTCGTTTGCGCTCGCAACGGGCGGGAGCTCCCGAAGTTACATAGTCCTCTTCAAGGGGAACGGGATTCCGACGGGTTTTGCTGATCGTGTTGCCGGTCTTGGTGGCACCCTGGCGTTTGCGAACGCAGGAGCGGGTTTCGCGTTCGTGGCGGGGCTCAGTGATGCGAGCGCCGTACACCTCGGCTCAATAAGTGGCGTCAGTGATGTGCAGGCTGACGATGTCGTCGCTCTCGATGACAATCTTGCGACCGCGCGGGCGGACGTGACGGATCTGCCGAACCCGTCCATCGACAGTCAGTCAAATCCGGCGGGCGGAGTCCGATTCTTTTTTCAATGGAATATGCGCCTGATTCAGGCTGACAAAGCCTGGGCTGCTGGAAGGCTTGGTAGTCCGAACGTGACTGTAGCGATTCTCGACACGGGAATTGACTACGACTCCTTCGACGAAACGGGGCTGGTGGATCTTGGCCGCTCTGTTTCGTTCATGAGCACCTACATTAGGAGAACCGACACTTCAGCCGTGCATCCAGCTGACGACACAGTCGCGAAGAAATTTTTCCCGTCCAGGAACGTCATCACCGATTTTAACGGACATGGTACCAATGTCGCGCAACAGGTGAGCAGCAAGGCATTCGCGCTCGCCGGCGTCACTTCGAGGACCACATTGATCGGAGTCAAGGTACTCGGGTCGAACGGCGTGGGATCGTTTGGCCAGATACTCAGTGGCGTGCTATGGGCCGCTGATCATGGCGCGGATGTGGCCAACATGAGTCTTGGCGGAGCCTTCTCGAAGGCTGGCAACGGCCGGCTTCTCGGCGTGATCAACAGGGTGTTCAACTACGCCAAGCAGCAAGGCATGCTGATTGTCGTCTCCGCGGGGAACGACGGCGCAGACCTTCAGCACAACGGGAACGGATACGCGAGTTTTTGCGATTCACCGCACGTGGTGTGCGTGTCCTCGGTCGGACCTGTTACGGCTTTGCTGAACCAGGATCAGCCCGCGTTCTATTCGAATTTTGGTCGCCAGGCGATCAGCGTCGCCGCCCCCGGCGGTAGCGCAGACCTGAGCAGTGGCGATGGCAGCGTTGCGCATCCGTTCCCAAAGTCTCCACGCCCATGGGGAAATGATTTTGCGTCCTGGGTGTGGTCATTCTGCGCCAAGCAGACCCTTGCAGGATTTACTGCCGCCCAAGTCCCGGTTTTGGCGGGATGCCAGAGTGGAGGGTTTCTTACTGGCTTTATTGGAACGAGCCAAGCCTCGCCGCACGTTGCTGGGCTGGCGGCGCTGCTCATCGCCGAGTTCGGGAAAGGCAACCCGCAACAGATCAAGAACATCATGCACAGTTCCTCCGATCCGATTGATCCTGCCTACGGGAGCGGTCGCATCAACGTGAAGAGCGCGCTCGGGCTTTAAGCGCAGCGCTCCCTTACCAGCTAAAGAGCCGGATTCCAAACGGAATCCGGCTCTCTTCTTACTCGTAGCAACCGGCTCTATTTCTTCGCGGCTGTTTTCTGATAGGTGGCGATCAACTCTCCGGAATCGACCACGTGTCCTTTGATCGCTCGCTCGACGTCGGCCTTCGTTGGTGACGACAAGCCCGTGAGCTCAGTGTCGAGCGCGTACAGCTTGAAGAAGTAGCGATGCCGCCCGATTGGCGGGCAGGGCCCGCCATACCCCGTCTTCCCCCAATCGTTCTTCCCCTGCACTGCTCCCTTCGGCAATCCCTTTTTCGATGCATTCTCGTGGAGAGCCGTCGTCGTCGCCGGCAGATTGTAAAGCACCCAGTGCACGTAGACGCGCTGTGGCTTCGCTGGATCGGGTGCATCGGGATCGTCAACGATGAGTGCGAAGGTCTTCGTGCTCGCCGGTGAGCCCGACCAGGCGAGCGGAGGCGAGACGTCCTGACCTTCGCACGTGTATTTGGACGGAATCGATCCGCCCGGCTGAAACGCAGGAGATGTGACTTTGAGTGCCATTGCCCTACTCTCCTGATCCGGTGCCCGTGATGGCGTGTTAACCACCAGGACCATCAATTATCCGAGAAACGACTCCAGCGACCGTCTCCGCGAATTGTGCCGCAGCTTGAGCAGCGCCTTCTCCTTGATCTGACGCACTCTCTCGCGCGTGATCGCCAGCAGCGTGCCGATGTCTTCGAGCGTCATCGGATCCGCACCATCGAGTCCGAAATAGAGGCGAAGGATCTTCGACTCACGCTCCTTCAGCGACGACAACGACTCCTCGATCGCCTCCGACAACGCCTTCTCGAACGTGATCTCGTCCGGAGTCGGATTCATGTTGTCGGGCAGATAATCGAGCAGGCGGTTGTCCTCGCCCGGCGTCATCGGCGCATCGAGCGAGAGATGCACCTGCGAGATCATCATCGTCTTGGCGACCTCGTCTTCGCTGATGTCCATGCCATCGGCGATCTCGAGGTTGGTCGGCTGACGACCGAGCTCCTGGAGCAGGCTGCTCGCCCGCTTGCCGATGCGATGCAGCGTGCCGGCGCGATTGAGCGGAACCCGCACGATGCGCGACTGCTCCGCAAGTGCCTGGAGAATTGACTGCCGGATCCACCACACGGCGTACGAGATGAACTTGATGCCCTTCGTCTCGTCGAACTTGTGCGCGGCGCGAATGAGGCCGAGGTTGCCCTCGTTGATCAGATCAGAGAGCGAGACTCCCTGATTCTGATATTTCTTGGCGACGGAGACGACGAATCTGAGATTCGATCTGACGAGGGTGTCGAGAGCTTCCTGGTCGTTCTGCCGGATGCGCTTCGCGAGCTCCACTTCCTTCTCGCGAGTAATGAGGGGAAAGACGCTGATGTCCCGGAGGTACTGATCGAGCGATCCCTCGTCGACGGTCGATTTCCGATTCGTCGAAACCTTCATAGCGATATCGGCATCCTCTCAGAGATCGAGAGATCGACCAAGACTCCGAACTGCGAACTTCTGTCGGAACTGCGGACTAGTGGACGATCTCTCCGAAGCGCTTCCACCGCAGGCGGGTCAGCCAATCCAGCCGGTCTCCGGTATCGGGCGCGTAGCTATAATAGACCACTATCGGCTGGCCGCGCACAAGAGAGTCCGCGACGAAACCCCAATACCTCGAATCCGACGAGTTGTCGCGATTATCTCCGAGGACGAAGTAGTCATGAGCAGGGACGATCAGAGGGCCCCAGTTGTTACGGGATGGATGGTAATTCTCGATCGACGCGCCTCCCACCAGATACGCTTTCTGCCAGCGGAAATCGTCGTCTGACTGGTCGGCGTCCTCGGGTGTGTGCTGGACGTAGTCCTCGTGCACCGGCTCCCAGTTTCTGACCAAAGTCCCGTCACGCATCTGAAGCGTGTCACCCGGGATGCCCACGATCCGCTTGACGTAATTGAGCCTTGGATCGACGGGATAGGTGAAGACGACCACATCCCCGCGCCTCGGGGCATGAATGGCCGGCAGCTTGCGGCCGCTGCCGGGGATGCCGGCGCCGTACACCAGCTTATTGATAAGCAAGAAGTCACCCTCGAACAGGGTGTGCTCCATGCTCCCGCTCGCGATCTTAAACGCCTCAACGCCAAAGGCGCGAATGACGACGAAGAGCGCCAGCGAAACGACGATGATTTTGGCCCAGTGCGCGAAGAACGCCAGCTTGCTGCCGGTCCGCCTTCGATTCGCGAGCTGGAGGGCGTGTGCCCGCTTGTGTTCGTATTGATCCATTTCCCTCTATACCGATTTGATCAGTCGGGCGTTCCCAGATAAGTGTCGATCTGGGCGCGCTGCAGGGTGCCGGAGAAGTCGGCATAGCCGACCTTGGTCTCTGAGTAGAACTCGTAGACTTCCCAGCCGCCCTCCCGGTGCCCGTTCCCTGTCTGTTTGACGCCGCCGAACGGGAGATGAGCCTCCGCGCCGATGGTTGGTGCGTTTACGTACGTAATTCCGTTGTCGAGCTCGTTGAGCGCGCGAAAAGCCGTGTTCACATCCCGCGTGTAGATCGACGATGACAAGCCGTATTTCACGTCGTTGTTCACCCCAAAAGCCTCGTCCGCGTCCTTCACTCTAATTACGGAAAGAACCGGACCGAAGATTTCTTCCTGCTCGAGACGGCTGCCCGGCTTGACGTTGGTGAAGATGGTCGGCTCGAAGAAGTTGCCACCAGATAGTTTCTTGGGGCGTTCCCCTCCGGTGACGAGCTTCGCGCCTTCCGACTGACCGATATCGACGTAGGTCTCGACTTTTCTGAGGGCATCCTCGTTGATGAGCGGGCCCACATCGGTGCCCTTCTTCCTTCCGTCGCCCAGCTTGAGAGCCCGGGCCCGGTCCTCGAGCATGCCAACAAACTTGTCGTGAACTTTCTTGTGTATGATAAGACGACTGGTAGCGGTACAACGTTGCCCCGTCGTCCCGAAAGCGCCCCAGAGGGCGCCTTCGAGGGCCAGATCGAGGTCGGCATCGTCCATCACGATCTGGGCGTTCTTACCCCCCATCTCCAGCGACAGCCGCTTGTGGAGGCGCCCGCAGGTCTCACCCACGAGCCGGCCAGTCTCCGTCGAGCCCGTAAAGGAGATGAGCGGGATTCCCGGATGCTCGACCATCGCCGCACCTACCTGCTCTCCCCGACCGTGGACGAGCTGAACGACCTCTGGCGGAAGCCCGGCCTCGAGAAGAATCTCTATGAGAAGAGTTCCAGTGTGAGGAACGTCCTCCGCGGGCTTGAAGACCACGGCGTTTCCGCACACCAGCGCCGGGAACATCTTCCACGTCGGGATCGCCATCGGGAAGTTGAACGGACAGATGAGACCGGCGACACCGATCGGACGCCGGTAGCTCATCGCCCATTTGTTGCGCAGCTCGCTGGGGACCGTTTTGCCGAACAAGCGCCGCCCTTCGCTCGACGCGTAGTAGGCTGTGTCGATTCCCTCCTGCACGTCGCCGCGCGTCTCCGTAAGCGGTTTGCCCATCTCGCGCGTCATCGCGTCGGCGATCTCTTCCTTGCGCTTGGTCATGATGTCGCCGACGATCCGGAGGACATCGCCGCGTGCGGGAGCCGGAGTCCGTCGCCAGCTAGCGAAACCCCGCTGGGCGCTCTCGACCGCGCGATCCACGTCGCGCGTGTCGGAGAGTGGGAACTTGCCGACGACATCGGCGCGATCGGCTGGGTTGTGGTTCTCGAAGTATTCACCCGACTCGGGGGCGGCCCACTTTCCGCCAATGTAGTTGCTGAACTTTTTCATTTGAATTTCGGTGTT
>WNEZ01001623.1_pt1 | contig 23791 bp, 11 predicted proteins | sample 5400521 | NCBI WGS metagenome assembly WNEZ01 (sample SAMN13153339, study PRJNA577476) | soil metagenome | isolation source: 120 cm saprolite under Douglas fir tree site 2 hole 1 replicate 1 | place: USA:California | collected 2015-04-18
TGTCCTATATGGCTCCCGAGCAGATCGAAGGACACCCGCGTGTTGCCAGTGACCAGTACGCGCTGGGTGTGGTGGTCTACGAATGGCTCTGTGGAGCGCGCCCTTTTGAAGGCTCGATGACCGAGGTGATGGTCCAGCACTTGACGATGCCTCCCCCGCCATTGCATGAGAAAGTGGCGACGATCCCACGTGAAATCGAGCAGGTCGTGCTGCGGGCGCTGGCCAAAGACCCTAAAGCGCGCTTTGCCTCGGTGCAGGACTTTGCGGCCGCTCTGGAGCAGACCAGCCAACTGGCTCTAGCCCATGCAGTGCTGCTTCCGACCGAGCAGCCCGCGCCATCTCCAGTAGCCGCTGCCACCTATAGCACCGTGGCCGTTGCGCCCGGTCAACTGGGAGAACCCACGGAGGTGGACTCAGCAGCCATTCAGCTCGCCGTGCCAACGCCGAGTCAACTGGGCGATCCCACGGAGGCGACCCCGTCTGCTGATGTGCCAAGGGAGGCACTTGAGCCGACCGTGTTACCGATCTCCTCATCACCAGCTGACCTCACCACGCCACCCAGCCAGGCTGCCGCCACACCCGTTGTCCTGTCATCTCCCTTTGAGCCAACTCTCCCCATCCGGCAAAGGATCAGGCGCCTGCCGAGAATCAGTGCAGGACTGCTCATCGGACTGGTGGTCGTGGTTCTCGCAGGAGGTGTGCTGGGCAGCCTCAGCCTGCTCGCGCACTTCGGGGTGCTCGGCGCACGCAGCGGTCCCCCGGCAATCCAGGTGGCCCGGGGAGGCACCTGGACGTACGGCCTGACTGGAGATGTCTATTCGCTCATTCCCAATGGCCCGAACCACGGGGACCCTGCTCCGGTGGATCAAGCACTGTACCTGCCGCTCTTCTACGGGGATGCGCAAGGCGTGATTCACGCTGAGGCGGCGACCGAGGTGCCTACCGTGCAGAATGGGGGCGTGAGCGCCGACGCGACCACCTGGACGTTCCATCTGCGACCGCACCTGATCTGGTCTGATGGGCAGCCCTACGATGCGCGCGACGTGGACTTCACCTGGAAGCTGTGGGCCAACCCCAAGTTCGGTGCCGGCAGTACCCTGGGGCTGAACCTGATCAGCTCGACGGAGGTCTCGGCGGACCACCTGTCGATCACCTTCCACCTCAAGCGGCCCTTCGTACCGTTCCTCGCGGATCTGTGGGTGGATGGCGCATTTGCCCCGCTGCCGGCGCACCATTTCAGCAGTATGGCTCCGGAGGCCATCGTGAAGTCGACCGAGAACCTGAACCCCAAGGTTGTGAGCGGTCCCTTCATGATGCGTGAGAGCGTGCCGGGCAACCACTACACCGTGGTACGTAACCCCAGGTACTACCGCGCCAGCGAAGGGCTGCCCTACCTGGACAAGGTCGTTTTCACCGTCATCGATAGTTATGACCTCGGTCTCAAGGAGAATCAGGCAGGCTCCCTCGATGCCGGCGGCATATTTGTGGATATCCGGAATTACAAGGCGTTTCAGCACCTCAAGGACTATACGCTCGTCATTCCTCCCATACAGAGCAGCTTCGAGGCACTGTACTTCAACTTTCACAACATGGTTCTGGCCAGCCACCTGGAAGTGCGCCAGGCGATGGCGATGGCGGTGGATCGGCAGGCCATCATCGCTGGAGCGCTCCAGGGGCTCGGCACTCCGCTGTGCACCGACCATCCATCGGCCTATCATCCGGGCTACGACCCGTATCCACCCTGCTCGGTGTTTGAGCTGGCGGCGGCCAATAAACTGCTCGATGACAACGGCTGGGTGAAAGGCCCCGATGGAGTGCGTACCAGGGACGGGCAGCGCCTGGAGTTCGAGTACTCGACGACGACGGGAGGGACGACGGCGGTAGGCTCCTACTGGCGCAATGACATTCAACCGATCATCCAGCGCGACTTCCGGCAGATCGGCATCAAGCTCGACATCCAGAACTATCCCGACGATACGTTCTATGGCCCCTTCTTGACCGGGGGAAAGGCATCGCCGCACACAGGAGCCATGGCGGGTAGGTACGACATCGCCGAGTTTGAAAATTGGTGGTCCTACGACCCGGATGACTCCGCCTTGTTCGCCTGCAACAAGTTTCCCCCCGTCGGCTACAATGTCATTTCCTACTGCAACCCGGCCCTGGACAACCTGTTTGCCCAGGAACAGGCAACGACGGATCCGGGGGTGCGCCAGCAGATCTTCATCCAGATCCATCGGATCTACCTGACGCAGTTCCCCTTCATCGTGCTCTATAGCCCGGAATACTTTGCGCTGCCGTACAAGAGGAACCACAATTACGAGCCAGGACCCTTTGGCGATACCTACAACATCTGGCAGTGGTGGTGTGACAACGGGAAGTGTAGCCATGGAGTGCTGTGAGTAAATGTGATGCGATACCCTTCTTAAGGAGGTGCGTGCATGACCGACCGTATAGGCCAGCAATTTGGCAACTACCGGCTCGTGTCCCTGCTGGGACAGGGTGGCTATGCGGAGGTGTATCTGGGCCAGCAAGTGCGGCTGGATCTGCAAGCGGCCATCAAGGTACTGCATACCCATCTGACCGACCGGGAGGCCGCGCATTTCCAGCAGGAAGCCGAGACGATTGCGACGCTGGTTCATCCCGCGATTGTGCGCGTCTTCGATTTTGACGTGCAGGATGGCATGCCCTTCCTGGTGATGGACTATGCCCCCAACGGCTCCTTGCGTCGGCGCTATCCCAAGGGCCACGTCGTTGCGCTTCCCCAAATCGTCTCCCTTGTCAAGCAAGTGGCGGCTGCCTTGCAGTATGCCCACGAGCGCAAGTTCATCCACCGGGATGTCAAGCCGGAGAACATGTTGCTGGGACGCCAGCAGGAGGTACTACTCTCTGACTTTGGGCTGGCAGCCCTGGTACATACCAGCGCCTCGCTCAGTACGCAGGAGGCGGTAGGCACTTTGTCCTATATGGCTCCCGAGCAGATCGAAGGACACCCGCGTGTTGCCAGTGACCAGTACGCGCTGGGTGTGGTGGTCTACGAATGGCTCTGTGGAGCGCGCGGCCAAAGACCCCAAAGCGCGCTTTGCCTCCGTGCAGGACTTTGCCATGGCATTCGAGCGGGCCAGCCAGCTTGCCCCAGGCCAGGCGGTGCCGCTTCCTGCCGAGCAGCCTGCTCCAAGTGTGGCCGCTGCACCCAGGTACACCACGGTCGCTGTGCTGGCGCATCAGCTCGCTACGCCCACCGAGGCAACTCCCGCTGCCGATCGACAAGGAAAGCGTAGTTTCCTCAGAGGAGACGGAAAGGGAATGAACGCTATGGAAAGCTCGGTCAATCGACCTCCCTTGTGCCCGAAAATCATTGGTCGAATCTCTGAACTCGCGGCTCTTCGCTTGCTTGTAGAGCAAGCCAAAGGGGGGCAAGGCCAAATTGCTTTGATCGCGGGTGAAGCCGGGATTGGCAAATCACGTCTGACGGCTGAGATAAAAATCTATGCCACGACCCAAGGCTTTCAGCTCCTTCAGGGCAATTGCTTCCCGGCGGATCTCTCCTGTCCGTATGCTCCTCTCCTCGACCTCTTGCGCTCCTACTTGGCAACCTCTGCCACTGCAACGATAGCTGCTGCTATGGGACCTGTCATACAGGCACTATTTCCTTTGCTTCCCGCTAGTGTGTCTTTGCTGCCTGATCTGGCTCTCCCTCCTCCACAGCCACCACTTGACCCTGAGCAAGAGAAACGTCGCCTCTTCATGACTCTGGCACACTTTTTCACGAGCCAGGCAGCCCAACAACCCCTGCTGCTCGTCGTTGAAGACCTGCATTGGAGCGACGACATCAGTCTGGAGTTTCTCCATTACCTGGTGCGGCGCTGCCCCACTCAGCCCCTCCTCCTGCTCGTGACCTACCGCAGCGATGAGGTTCACCCGAGCCTGAACCACTGGCTGGCGCAACTGGATCGCGAGCGCCTGACCCAAGAAGTTTCGCTCGCGCGCCTCACGCGCAGTGATGTCGCGGCTATGCTTCGTGCCATCTTGGGTGTACATCCCTCGGTACATGGAGAACTGCTGGATACCGTGTATGCCCTCACTGAGGGCAATCCCTTTTTCGTCGAAGAGATTCTCACCTCGCTGATCACAATGGGGGAGCTTGTTCAAGCCAAGGGGACCTGGACTCGCAAGCCACCCGGCGAATTGCGCATCCCACGCAGTGTGCAGGATGCGGTCCAGCAACGTACCGACTACGTGAGCGAAGCTGCCAGGCAGGTGTTACTCCTCGCAGCGGTCGCCGGGCGCCGCTTCAATTTCGCCCTCCTGCAGCACATGCTGCAACAGGACGAGCACCAACTGCTCCAGTTGCTCAAGGAACTGATCGTCGCCCAACTCGTCGTTGAAGAATCGGCTGAGCAGTTTGCCTTCCGCCATGCGCTGACGCAGCAAGCTGTGTATGCAGAACTCCTGGTACGTGAGCGCAAGATCCTGCACCGCACCATCGCCGTCACGATGGAGCACCTCTATGCGCCTGCGCTCGATGCGCACCTGGCGGATCTGGCCTCCCATTTTTACGAAGCGGGTGTGTGGACCAAAGCGCTGGAGTATGCGCAACGTGCTGGAGAAAGAGCCCAAAGCCTCTACGCGTCGCGCACTGCCATCGAACACTATACCCAAGCATTGGATGCGGCACGCCACCTGGCTCTCGTACCCCCTCCCACGTTGTATCGCGCACGAGGACAGGCATACGAAACCCTGGGCGCATTTGAACAGGCGAGAGCCGATTACGAACAGGCACTGGACGCCGCTCGTGATGGCATGGCGGAATGGCAGAGCCTGACTGACCTCGGCCTTCTGTGGGCGGGACGTGATTATGAACGAGCTGGAGTATTCTTTCGCCGTGCTCTTGACCTCGCGCAAGCGCTCGGCGACCCCACATTACATGCCCACAGCCTCAACCGGTTGGGGAACTGGCACCTCAATGTCGAGCAGCCGCTCGAGGCTCTGCGCTACCATCAGGAGGCACTGACCATGTTTCAGCAGGTGCATGATCGGCACGGCCTCGCCGAGACACTGGATCTTTTAGGTATGACGAGTTATCTTGGGGGTGATCTGCTGCAAGGCACGGTGTATTACCAACAAGCTGTCGCGCTCTTTCGCGAGCTCGGCGATCTGCAGGGGCTGACGTCCAGTCTGGCTACGCTGACTATGCGCGGCACGACGTATTCCACCAATATGATGGTCGCAGCCGCGACAAGTTTGGCGGAGGTGATCCCTGATGGCGAGATGGCGCTCAAGATTGCACGCGAGACAGGTCAGCGTCCCGCCGAAGCCTACGCGCTTTGCCTGTTAGGGGAATGCCTGGGTTCGCAGGGGGAGTATACGCGTGCCTTGGAGGCGATGCAAGAGGGCCTGGCCATCGCAGAAGATCTGGAGCATCGTCAGTGGATGATTGAAGCCCATTGTGCCTTAGGGCCGTTGTATCTCGATCTGCTTGCGTTGTCAGCAGCGCAGCAGCACCTCACACAAGCATTGGCACTGGCCCATGAACTGGGCTCACAGTTCTGGACTGGGTTCGCAGCGGGGTATCTCGCCTCGACGTCAATCTTGCTGCATGACCTCGCGCAGGCAGAATCCGTTCTCACGACCGTGTCCAGTCCCGATACCCCTGCCCAAACACTGGCACAACGGTTGGTCTGGTGTGCACGTGCAGAGCTCGCGCTCGCCAGTGGGAAACCGAGCCGAGCATTAGCAATCACCGACCAACTGATCGCGTTCGCTCCGAACATTTCCGCACGACGGAACATGCTCCGCGTGTCGAAATTACGCGGGGAAGCGCTCGCGGCACTGCACCGGGAAGCGGAAGCCGAAACCGCACTGCAAATCGCACGAGAGATTGCCGCTGCACAAGGAGCTCGGCCAATGCTCTGGCGCATTTGCGTGGACCTCGGTCATCTCTATCACACTCAAGCATGTCACGCTGAAGCCAACCAGGCGTTTGCGACTGCCCGAACGCTCATCGAAGAACTAGCCACTACTGTACCAGATGACCGTGTACGGCACAATTTCCTGCGTCAGGCGACGGCCATGCTTCCTCGTGTGCGTCCGCTCTCTCCAAACCGCGCCGCCAAGCAAGCCTTTGGGGGACTGACCGCACGCGAACGCGAGGTGGCAACGTTGATTGCCCAGGGCAAATCCAATCGTGAGATCGCTGACGCGCTGGTTGTCAGCTACCGAACGGTCGAAACCCACGTGGGCACCATCCTGTCCAAGCTCAGCTTGACCTCGCGTGCGCAGATCGCAGTGTGGGCCCTTGAAAGAGCACTCGTGAAACACAGCGAATAAGATATCTTTTCAGCATCACGTCGGGGGGAGGGACCAGCCACGCTTCACCCGTCCCGAGGCCGTAATTTTCTCCGTGTCCTGTGCACAAAAATCTCTGGGTCGTTTCCTCACAATCTCTGTGTTTTTCCTGATGGCACGGCAAGACGTTTTGGCTACAATGAGTGTATCGGTCAGAACGAAAACGATTCACCTCTGCTCACCAATCGGCAATGATCGGGAGCCGTACACCCAAGGAGGAAACCCCATGGATACTCAGGCAACCACGAAGCAGACCGTTGGCCTCGATGTGCATCAGCAATCTCCTGCGGCACGTCTTATCGCAACTATTACTCAGCATAGGATCGACTCCCTTGGACTAGTGCCCCTTGTTAGCAGGACTGGCGTACCAGCCAAGCAAATCATTTGGGCAAGGCACATTCGAGATGAGGTCATGTTGTCGCTGTTACCTGACATTGCAGAAGGGACGAAGGCAGAACAAGCACTGGTCGTGGCTTGCAATCTCCACCCAGAAGCGAAATGGTGGCTTGAGCACAGCAACACAGCGAAGAACCTGATAGCACAGGCGGCAGCAAGATTGCAACAGATGGCGGCAGACAGAAAGGAGGACAGGGAGCCATGAGGTGAGTGAGAGCCGTAGCAGTTCCGCTCATGATGGGACCTGTTCCTCGCTGCAATCCTGGACCCACGTCCTCAACACCTGGTACAATTGATGACATCATCGCCGAAGGAGACAAGCTTGCAATGGGCTTTACCTGCCCCATACAAAGAGGTGCCGTGAGAGGTATCTCTCCAATCGGCGAGGATGTTCTGATGACAGAAACAAGGTTCATCATCAGATCTACTTGACGCAGTTCCCCTTCATCGTGCTCTACAGTCCGACATTCTTTGGGCTGGTGCACAAGGGGACGCACAACTACCTGCCAGGACCCTATACTGATACCTATAACATCGGGGAGTGGTGGTGCGATAACGGGAAGTGTTAGGCAAATCTACCCCGCCCATCCCAACAAGACAAAACATGAGTCATCCCATTGATGCCGCTGGCGAATCCTTCCACCTGTTAAGGATGTATAACTTTTTCACGCAACCGTACGGCAAAAAATGATACAACCAGCACTGCGGGGAGAGATAACAATGCCCCTTCGTTCACTACCTTGCTGAACATCCCCCATGCCAACGGGGCGAAGGGCTGGAATATAGCAAGAAAATTTACTCCTCGCAAAGAAAAATAGAGGAAGAAGTTGACAATTGCTCCTATTGACAGGATACAACCAGCCATAAAAGCCGCGAGAAGACCATGCAGGCTCCCCAATCTTTTCACCCAACAGGTTACTACTACAGCTATCACTACCTGCATGAGCGCAGCTACTACTGGTTGCCAGCGGAGTAGCCATACTATACTTTCGTCTCCGGGTCTAATAGAGCATACAAGCAAACTGAGTAATAGGAGTAAAAGAGAGGCGAGGAAGCCACCAATTGTACCAATAACAAGTGCAAGACCGGGACGTAGAGGAGGCTGTAGCGGCATGACAAGGGGCTGATTTGATGGGTCTAGAAATGCCCAACTTGACCGAAAAGGTAAGCCGATCTTTTTACGTCGGAGCCAGGCAGATAAAGGAAAGGCCCATAAGCATGCCAATGCAAGGAGAATAAATGGATTCTGTGAGACTCCTTCAAGGAGCGTCATAAAAAGTACGATGATAGACTGAGGAATGGACGTATTACCCGGCTGGGCCACATAGTCAAGAATACTAGAAAAGGAAATAATCTTGCCAGCCGTAAATGATGGGTATATATAATAGATCAATACAGCTAACCACGCAGCCAACCAGAGACCGATAAGGGGTAGCCCTAAGCGATACGTAAAGCGTGGCGAATGACTTCCAGCAGCTACTTCTAACCAGGTAGAGGCACAAGCTGCTATCCAGTAAAGGAAAGCCCAGAACCCGAGCATTACTATAGGGATCCAGAGAGCATAGAAGATGAGCGCGTCAAGACCAGTCAAAACCTCCCCACTTTTTAAGTATGCATACGCAGCGAGAGACAGAAATTGTCCCAGCAAAAAACCCACCCCTAATCCTATTCCCAGGCGACCGATCCCCTGGAATGGCTGTCCGCCGATCATACCAGCAAAAGTTGCTCTCCAGATGCCAACTCCTATTATACCTATAATCAAAATTCCGAAGGGGAGGCATACTGCTAATTCAAGCAAAAATGCATCTATTCCTGGAAGGAGCGCATTTATTATGTTATCGAGAGCATCCCAGGTAGCAGAAGTCGCTACACCAGTAACAAATGCCTCCCAGAACCCTAGAGGAAATAATCGATACGTTTCATGGAGCAATCGAAGACGATCTTCAGGGTCAGGGTGGAGATGCAATAGCTGTGTTCCACGACCACCACGGGAACGAGGCATGTCATGTAAGATTCGACTTAGTCCACCTGTTGGACCATCCCAGACAGAGGCACGCACATCAGCATAGACTTCACGAGAACGTAGAATGGCGAGGATAGACAAATAAACAAATACAGTCAGTACGAGAATACGCCATCCCAGATTGAACGTATCAATAAGTGGCACCTCAGACAGAACAAATGCCACTCGTACAAATACGAAGGGGAGCAATGCAACCAGTAAAAATGCCAATCCAACAGCGAGACTAAAGTAAGTTTTGTCTACATCCTCGTTGCGCAAGTGTGCCAGCTCATGTAGCATAATCGCACGAAAAGCAGAGCGATCCTTGTAAAATCTGGTTACTAAACCACCATTGAGCACCACATAATAGCGCCCTCTACGGCCAAACGCGTGCCCACTACTTGCCTTTCCCAGCGGCTTCAATAAGAATTGCGGGGGTGTAGTAAGCTCCACCAGGCGACACAGATCCGCCAGGTACGCAACCATTTCAGGAGCATCGTCTTCAGCGAGCGGTACCAGTTTATTACGATAGATTTTCCATCTGGGAAAGATAAGGTAGATTACCCCGGCTAGAGCTAATAAAAGAATAACCCAGCCTGCAATGGTTAAAGCCCTTTCCTGGTAAAGTGGGGCCATACATCGATTGATAGCCGTAGTACGAGCCGTTATATCTTCTACGGAATCAGCAGGAAACATTTTCGTGGCTGTATCTGTACATTGTGCAAGGGTAGCCTGCAGGCGATTCCAATTGGAAGGAATATCATTATACAGTGTGGTATAAATAAGCAGGCTAGCTCCAATGACGACCACAATCAAGAGGACAAAGCGAAAGTCTGTGTCCGATGGAAACGCAAATGGACTAAGACGCGTTGAACGGATAGCCATCCTATAATCAGCGGCCATAAGTCACCTCGGATTATGAAAGAAGGGTTCCTTTGATTGCATCGGCTAGCAAGTTGGCTTGACCATCTGGCAATTTCAACTTGCGCGCTTTCTCATAGGCTACTGTGCGCACCTGTGCCAACTGCGCTGCTGTGAGCGGTGCCAGATCGTTCTCTTCTGGCCGTACCCTCTTGAAGAGTTTCTTCACAATATCGCTAATGAGACTGGCGCTTTCAGTGGCAAGAGATTTCTGTACTTCACCTGCGACGAACTTGACTACCTCAGTCATGACTTGAAGTACATATGGTGTCAGGAGAATAACTGCTTCGCCTGCGCCAAAACTCAGTGCCTCGTCCCGATTTTTTTCCTCTTTTCTCACACGTTCAGGGTTCTGAAAATAGGTGGTACTGGTTGATCGAAAGAGGGGAAGTTCTTCTGGTGCCGTTTGCCTGATAACCTCACGGGCAACGTCTGCGATGATCTGATTCTGATCTTGATTCGCCATCTTTGCCTCCTGATCTCTTCCTGTGAAAATCCCTTTCATCCTCTTCTGTGTTTCTTAGAGGCATCGCGCTTCAACAAGCTGGTTCCTTCTCTCAGTTTCTCTGTGCTTGTGAGGAAGCAGTTGTCAACGCCTTTGTTTTGATGTACCGCATACAAGTATAGCTTGGTTCTCTGAGTTGAACCTGTGAAAAGACTGAGATGAAGCTGAGAAAGCGAGGAGGCACTGTTCTGGTACGGGAGGTGAAACGTTTGGACAGAGTTTCAGGTCACTGATCACTGTGCCTTTGGAGACTGGGACGAAGGGCGTTTTTGTGCTGTGGGTGAAGTCTGCCGTCCCACGTTTGAGAGGCGCAGGTGAAGGTCACCACCCCCTGCACTTTTCACGTGGGCTCTTGCCTGGATTTTCCTATGCCTCAATTTTACTTTATTTTGTCAGATTTTGAAATAACCTGAGGGCAATCAGCAGGCCTGAGGGCAATCAGCAGGACTTTTTAATTGCTCAGGTAGAATGACGTGAGAATGTTGAAGTTCAGCCCACAGTGGAGTATAGTGAGTGTGGCAAAATTCACCACATCATTGGCATTTCGCAGCGTAGTGGCGCCCCTTGTGGGCGCCAGGCCTCTCTTGAACTCCTTAGTGAAAGCAACACAATACTCCCCTGAGGAGGTGCGAAAATGAGCGACCGTCTTGGGCAGCAACTTGGCAACTACCGGCTGGTCACCCTGCTGGGACAAGGAGGCTTTGCAGAAGTCTATTTAGGGCAGCATGTGCGGCTCAGTCTGCAGGCAGCCATCAAGGTGCTGCATAGGCACCTGACTGATCAAGAGGCTGAGCACTTCTACCAGGAAGCCGAGACGATTGCGAAGCTGATGCATCCCTCGATTGTGCGCATCCTGGATTACGATGTACAAGACGGGGTGCCCTTTCTGGTGATGGATTATGCTCCGGGTGGTTCCTTACGCCGACGCCATCCCAAGGGAAGTGTGGTGCCCTTGCCGCAGATCGTCTCGCTTGTCAAGCAAGTAGCGGCGGCCTTGCAGTATGCCCATGAGCAGAAATTCATTCATCGGGATGTCAAGCCGGAGAATATGCTGTTGGGACGCCAGCAGGAGGTGCTGCTCTCCGATTTTGGGCTGGCCGCCCTGGCGCACAGCAGCGGCTCGCTGAGCACGCAGGAGGCGGTGGGCACGCTGCCGTATATGGCCCCGGAACAGATCGAGGGGCACCCGCGTGCTGCCAGTGACCAGTATGCGTTGGGGGTAGTGGTCTACGAATGGCTCTGCGGAGCGCGTCCCTTTGAAGGCTCGATGACCAAGGTGATGGTCCAGCACTTGACGATGCCTCCCCCGCCTTTGCATGAGAAAGTGGCGACGATCCCACTGGAAATTGAGCAAGTCGTGCTGCATGCCCTGGCCAAAGACCCCAAAGCGCGCTTTGCCTCGCTGGCCGCCTTTGCCGAAGCGTTCGAGCGGGCCAGCCAGATCGGGCTGCTTTCGCCTGCTCCGTCCCTCTATGCCACAGAGGCGATACCGCCCACGAGCCAATCGGCCAGGGGAACGAAGCTTGCCCTAGCAGCAGACTCGCCGCGGCTGCCCAGCGAACTCGTCGCACCACCAGACTCATCTGGAGCCCCCGATCACGCTTCGCAGGGATCGGCGAGAAGCGACCAGAAGAGCCTGGAACTGCTCGAACGTGACCGTTATTTCGAGCAGTTGTCGGAGCTCTTTCACACAGCCACTACCGGCAATGGGCGTACCGTGCTCGTTAGTGGGGAGGCCGGGATTGGTAAAACCGCGTTGGTGGAGCAGTTTGTGAGCCAGCAGTGCAGAGCCGCCCGGCAGTTGTGGGGCGCCTGCGAAGCCTTATTTACCCCGCGCCCGCTTGGACCGCTGTATGATATTGCTGCTCAGACTCGGGGCACCCTGTCTACGCTCATGAGTCGCGACACCCCGCGTCCAATGTTGTTCTCGGCTTTGCTTGATGAAGTGCAGAAGAGTGCTATCCCCACCGTGGTGGTGTTTGAAGATGTCCACTGGGCTGATGAAGCCACGCTGGATCTGATCAAGTTCCTGGGACGGCGCATCCCGCGCCTCACCGCCTTGTTCATCGTCACGTACCGCGAGGACGAACTCAGCCCCGATCATCCGCTGTGGTCGGTGGTTGGCGATCTGCCAAGCACAGCTGTGGCACGCCTGAGGCTCGTCCCCCTTTCTGAGCACGCCGTCACGCGCCTGGCCCGGCAGGCGCACCGATCCATCGAAGAGCTGTATGCTATCACCGGTGGGAACCCCTTCTTTGTGACCGAAGTCCTGGCCGGTGACACCCCTGGTGTCCCCATGACGGTGCGCGATGCTGTCCTCGCCCGGATTGCTCGCTTATCACCGGCTGCGCGTACCCTCCTCGAACTGGCTTCCGTCGTCCCCACCAGAACCGAACGCTGGCTGCTGGACGCGGTCCTGGGTGCGGCTGTCTCGGCGTTGGAGGAATGTCTCACCAGTGGTATGCTGTCCCTGGATCAGACGATGGTAGCCTTCCGGCACGAGATCGCGCGCCAGGCTGTCGAAAGCACGCTGTCCCAGCTCCGTCAGCAAGCACTGCATACACAAGTGCTGCAGGCCTTGCTCAGCCACGGAGATGACACATCCCAGGCAGCCCGTTTGGTCCATCATGCGGTTGGGGCCCACGATGGGGCGCTGGTGCTACGCTATGCGCCACTGGCAGCCCAGCAGGCGTCAGCACAAGGCGCTCATCGCGAGGCAGCAGCCCAGTACGCGACGGCGCTGCGCTATGCTGACCAGCTCCCTCCCGAGCGCCAGGCCGAACTGTTCGAAGGACGTGCCAATGAATGTTATCTCACCGGCCAGGTGGAGGAAGCCCTGCAGGAGCGCGAGGCGGCCTTGCGAATCTGGCGGCAGTGCGCACGACCAGACAAAGTCGGTGATACACTCCGCTGGCTGTCCAGCATCCATTGGACGCTCTGCAATTCAGCAGAAGCTGAGCAGTATGCAATGGAAGCGGTGCGCTTGCTCGAAACCCTTCCGCCTGCTGCCGAATTAGCGATGGCCTACAGCAACCGAGCGCGATTATCTATGACCGCTAACGACTACACTGAGGCGATGCTCTGGGGAGAGCGGGCCATTGCACTGGCCGAGTCCCTGGGGGATGCCGAGACGCTGGTGCATGCGTTGAACACTGTGGGAACTGCTCAGCTCTATACCCAGGAGGAGCAAGGGCGTGCCAAGCTGGAACGAAGTTTGCGGCTCGCCCTAGAGCGGGGGTGGGAGGACCATGCCTCTCGCGCGTACATCAACCTGGCCGGTCAAGCCGTCGATGTCCGTGACTATGCACGATCCTCCCGCTACCTGCAGGAAGGTCTCGCCTATTGCGCCAAGCATGATCTCGATGGCAGGGGAGCCTATCTGATGGCCGAGCAGGCCCATGCGAAGTTTGAGCAGGGTGCCTGGGATGACGCTGCCGAGGAGGCAACGCGCTTGCTCGAGCGGCATCGACTGCCTCCTGTGGTCAAACTTCTGGCCATCGTCGTCCTGGGCTGGGTAGGGGTGCGGCGTGGCGATCCGAACAGTGCAGCGGTGCTCGACGAGGCCCGCGATCTGGCGTCGGCCAATGGAGCACTCCAACACATTGCGCCCGTGGCGGCAGCACGCGCCGAGGCGGCATGGCTTCGCGGAAACCAGGAGCAGTGCCTGGCTGAAGCGCGCGTGGGCTACGACCTGGCGCTGGCGCATGATGCGGATCCGTGGATGCTCGGCGAACTGTGCGTCTGGATGTGGCGTGCGGGGGAACTTAGCAGCGCGCCTGGGCCGATTGCCGAGCCGTTTGCACGACAGATCGCCGGGGATTGGCGGGGTGCCGCTGCGCTGTGGGCAGAGATTGGCTGCCCCTATGAGCAGGCGCTGGCGCTCGCCGAGGGGGATGCCTCGGCCCAGCGAAGCGCCCTCGCGCTCTTTGAGCGGCTCGGCGCTCAACCAGCCGTGGCCTTGGTGCGGCAGCGGTGGCGGCAGCAAGGCATGCAGGGGATTTCGGCCTCTGAGGAGCAAGAGAACCAAAATCACCGTAAGCTGTGAGAAGCCTTCACAGGCTGTTTGCGGGCGCAGGAAGGGCAGTTCATGATGGGCAAAAAGGTCTGAAGAGGCATATTTGGGTACAGCCTTTCAATGATAGGCTGTACTAAGGAGGTGCGAGGATGAGTGACCGTGTAGGCCAGCAGCTTGGCAACTATCGTCTGGTGTCGCTGTTAGGGCAGGGCGGCTATGCGGAGGTGTACCTGGGCCAGCATGTGCGGCTGGAGCTGCAAGCGGCCATCAAGCTGCTGCATACTTATCTGACCGGCAGCGAGGCAGCGCAATTCCAGCAGGAAGCGCAGACCATTGCGAAGTTGACGCACCCCGCGATTGTGCGCATCTTCGATTTTGATGTGCAAGACGGTGTGCCCTTCCTGGTGATGGATTACGCCCCCAATGGCTCTTTGCGTCGGCGCTATCCCAAGGGTGAGGTCGTGCCGCTCCCGCAAATCCTCTCTGCGGTCAAGCAGATGGCGGCCGCTTTGCAGTATGCCCACGAACGCAAGTTTATCCACCGCGATGTCAAGCCGGAGAACATGCTGCTGGGACGCCAGCACGAGGTGCTGCTCTCAGACTTCGGGCTGGCGGCCCTGGCGCACAGCAGCGCCTCACTCAGTGCTCAGGAGGCCGTGGGCACCCTGCCCTATATGGCTCCCGAGCAGATCGAGGGCCATCCCCGTGCGGCCAGTGACCAGTACGCGCTCGGCGTGGTGATCTACGAATGGCTCTGCGGCGCACGCCCGTTTGAAGGCTCGATGACCGAGGTGATGGTGCAGCATTTGACGATGCCACCTCCGCCTTTGCATGAGAAAGTGGCGACGATCCCACGTGAAATCGAGCAGGTGGTGCTGCGGGCGCTGGCCAAAGACCCCAAAGCGCGTTTCGCCTCGGTTCAGGACTTTGCCACGGCCTTCGAGCAGGCCAGCCAGCTTGCTCCATCCCACACCGTGCTGCTTCCGGCCAAGCAGCCATCTCCGGGCCCAGATGCTGGGACAAGCTATGCCACTGCCGCTGTTGCGCCGAGTCAACTGGGAGATCCCGCCGAGGCGATCCTGTCCGCCGATCAGCCGATGGCGCCATGTGAGCCAACCGTGTTCCCTGGCTCCTCGGCACCAGCTGACTTCACCACACCACCCAGCCAGCCTGTTATCTCTCGACGCAAGGCCATCTTCATTGTAGGATCCGCTCTAGTGGCTGGTGGACTAGTGACATTGTTCATACGATGGCCACGAGGGCTGCCCTCTTCTCCTCCAAAAGCTCCTTTCAAGATCTATACCTACCAAGGACACACTGATGTTGTAGAGGTGGTTGCCTGGTCGCCTGATGGCACCCGCATCGCCTCTGGCTCATGGGATCAAACCGTACAGATTTGGGATGCTACAGATGGAGACAAACTGACTATCTACCGAAAACACACCGATCAAGTGTTTGCTGTTGCCTGGTCGCCTGATAGTACGCGCATTGCCTCTGGCTCATGGGATAAAACGGTGCAGATCTGGGATACGACAAGTGGACAGCTATTGAGGATTTATCAGCAGCACACTGATCGTCTGTATGCGGTGGCCTGGTCGCCCGATGGCACTCGCATTGCCTCTGGTGGCAACGATACAACCGTGCATGTTTGGAATGTCATAAGTGGTCAACGACTGATGATCTATCGAGGGCATACCCAACTCATACGGCGTGTCGTCTGGTCTCCTGATAGCCAATACATTGCCTCGGGTAGTCATGATGCAACGGTGCACGTTTGGAATCCTGCGAATGGAAACCTGATCTACACCTATCCTGGGCATACTGATCGGATCATGGGTCTTGCCTGGGCACCTGATGGGAGGCGCATTGCTTCTGGCTCAGTTGATACAACCGTACAGGTGTGGGATGCTTTCACTGGAGCAAATGCTACTATCTATCGAGGGCACTCCCAAGAGGTCGAGTCTGTCGCATGGAGGATTAGGAGTGTGACTCCATGCATTGCTTCTGGCTCAGAAGATATGACGGTGCAAGTTTGGCGTGCCACTGATCGTACGCTGCTGCAAAAATTTCATGCGTCTAAGGAAGTCGAGTCCGTTACTTGGTCGCCCGATGGCACACATCTTGCCTTCGGTTCAGCAGACAAGACCGTGCAAGTGTGGTCTACGCCATAAAGGTAAGACCCCTGAATGGAAAACAGAGCTTGAGAACGGATTTAACTCAACAATAAACCTGCGCAAGCACAAACCACTCTCTTTCGCCTTGACATTGAACCCATCATCCAGCGCGACTTCCAGCAGATCGGCATCAAGCTTGACATCCAGAACTATTCCATGAACACGTTCTTTGGCTCCTTCTTGCCTGGAGGGAAAGCCTCACCGCCGGCGGGAGCCGTGGCGGGCAGGTATGATATCAAATCCGGTTAATCAGCGTACTTTCGTGTGACAGCGAGTTGGCTTCTCTGGCCAGTTAAATGTACAGTGATCATCAGGATTTGATATGACATCGTCGAAATTGCGGAAAACCTTAACTATGATCCTGATGACTCCATCTTGTTCGCCTGTAACCAGGTCCCCCCGGTTGGCTTCAATTTCAGCTTCTACTGCAATCCTGCTCTGGATGCTCTCTATACACAGGAACAGGCGACGGTGGACCCGGGCGTGCGGCAGCAGATCTTCATCCAGATCCACAAGATCTACCTGACGCAGTTCCCGTTCGTCGTGCTCTTCAGCGAGAAATTATTTGCGCTAGCGCACAAGGGGACACACAACTACCTGCCAGGACCCTTTACCGATACCTACAACATCTGGGAGTGGTGGTGCGACAACGGGAAGTGTTAGGCGAGGATGCGCCACCGAAAGGTGCTCACAAAACAGGATCACAGGCTTCAATGCCCTGGCAGCGTGGAAGGAGAATGTATTGCGAAGATATAGACAGCGGATCGTTCGTAAGGGGTACGTAGAAGAAGGGAGGTGAAAGCAATGAGGTATGACCTACTTCCGTGGAAGTAGGTCATACCCTGGTCTCTTTTTACGAGAAGAATACACCATTGCGTTCGCGTCCGATTTCGGCAAAGACAGTGGTCGAGGTGTGTGCCGGGTCGGAAACGAACTTGAACCCCTTCTCTCGTGCCGACCAGCGGATCGTCGCTGTGTCTTCAATGAAATTACCGACAAAGTGATTCTTCGTGTCGCGAATGTGGTCTCGCTTCTTCACTCCATGCCAGCGGATGTGGAAGGAGACGCGGGCAGGTATATGGTGACCTGCCTTCAGGGCATTGGCAAGGGTGAAGAAATCCTTGACCTCCACATTGCCGAGTTCCATCGAGGCCGTTGCATCATCGAGGTCGACCTCGACGCTCTCAGGGGGGACGCGTATCGTCCAAAACAGGCCGCTTGAAGCAATACCAGGGTTGAAATCGTGGATCTGATTTGCAGGGACAACCTGCCCCTTGTAGAGATCCAGTCAGATGAAGGCGAAGGTGCCCCTATGCCGCTCCCCATCCAGCCCAATGTGGACACCCTGCATAAAACGCACGTCGACATCGAAGACGAGACGGTGCTCCTGGTCTGACCTGGTGTTTATGCCGGTCCCAGCACCCCGGAGGGCGGCGACACCAATAAAGCCATGGAAATCGGTGATGGTTGACGGTTCGCTGCCAGGTCCGGGCAGGAAGATGTGGGCACCTGGCGCAACGCCTCCCGGAATAGGCCTTGGAGCGGGGTTGTCGGCATGCGCAAGTGCTGGCATCCAAAGCCCCGAACTGAGAACGGCGCCGGTGGCAGCGACCGCGGTCTTGATGACCTGGCGCCGCGACAGCATAGCGCGTTCCCAAAAGTGTGCATGGCCGACGTAGTGTGGGCCATCGCGTGACGGCCCGTTGATCGGGCTGTCGTCCTGTGGAATAATCACTTGCCTCTCCTTTCTACTGACCGCTACCGGTCAGATACAAAACTGGTATACGGCAGTGGGCCGTGGCCGGTTCTACCAGTTGCTCTCTGCAATCCAGGTGGCCAAGCAAGGGCAAGCGCTACACATGGGCGGCTGTGTCTATACTCTTATCCCAATCGAGCGTCGATCCCTTGTAAAGATTGCAGATCGTTGCATCCACGGGACTACCAAGGGGTAAGGTAATACTGTTCTGATAAGATGCACTACAGAGAATATCCAGAGCATGGGTCAAGGTGCGAGATCGCGACGCGGGATGCTGTTAAAGAAACAATTGAGGGTTTACCACCGTGTAAAGCTTAACCAATTTACATTGTATTGTCAAGTGGGATGTTGAAGTTCTGCTCATAGTAGAGTATAGTGAGTGTGGCAGCATGTACGAGGTAGTAGTAACTACTCAGGCGAGAAATTGCAGAGGCTGTTAAAATGTTATTGCTCAGATAACACTACGTTCTCTCAAAGAGTTGTTCAAAGCCGACCGCAGAGGATATCTGGAAACAATCGTTTTCAATGGTTACGTCGATACTATTGATAGACGCGCATCCTTCACTTCGTCCAACCAGGAAAATTGTCACTCACTATGGCATACCGATCGAGGAAGGACATGTTCTATGGGTACAACAAACTTCGAGCCGGTTCCCAATGCCCCAACGCTGAGCGAGATCGAGCATGCTTGCCAGGTGATCCATGATACAATCCATGTGACGCCTATGCAGCATTCTCGCACCTTCAGCACGATGACGGGAGCCAACGTCCATCTCAAGCCAGAGAATTTGCAGCGAGCGGGATCCTTCAAGGTGCGTGGAGCCACCTATAAGATTTCCCGGCTGAGCGAAGAGGAGCGGGCGCATGGGGTGATTGCAACATCTATGGGTAATCATGCCCAGGGCGTCGCTCTTGCCGCCCAGTCGCTTGGAGTCCCTGCCACGATTGTGATGCCCAAGCATGCCCCACTGGTGAAAGTTATGGCAACGCAGGGATATGGGGCCAGCGTCGTCCTGCACGGAGCAACCTTTGCGGATGCCTATGCGCATGCACGTGAGTTGCAGGCAGCAACCGGAGCAGCATTCATCCATGCCTTCGATGATCCTCATTTGATTGCCGGACAAGGCACCCTGGGCCTGGAGATCCTCTCGCAAGTCCCTGCCGTCAATACCATCATTGTTCCTCTTGGAGGAGGCGGTCTCATCTCAGGCATCGCCATCGCGGTCAAATCGCTGCGACCGGAGGTACAAATTATTGGCATCCAGGCCAAAGGTGCAGATGCGACGAAGAGATCGCTAGAGGCGGGCCACATCGTCACCCTGCCCACTCTCAACACGATTGCCGATGGCATCAGTCTCAATGCTCCAGGTGAGCTCCCTTTTGCCATCATGCGCACCTCTCTCGATCAGGTGGTCACTGTAGATGACGAGGAGATAATGAGCGCCATCCTCCTCTTGCAGGAGCGCTGTAAATTGCAGGTGGAGGCTGCAGGAGCGGTAGGCGTAGCTGCGCTCTTACATCCAGGTCTGCTGGACGTGGCAGGCAAAGAAGTTGTGGTGGTTCTCTCAGGAGGCAATCTCGATATGAATCAACTGGGAAGCTTTATCGAGCATGGGTTGCTGGTACAGGGGCGAATCCTCATCCTGAGAACATTGATCCCGGACCGTCCCGGTGAGTTAAGGCGACTATTGACGAGCATCGCAGACCTGGATGTGAACATCCGCATGATGAATTATCGCCCGACCTTGCAATCGTTGCCTGTTCAAGACATTGAAGTCACCTTCACACTGGACACCCGCAACCACAGGCATATCGAACAGTTGCTTGCAGCTTTGCAGGAGCAGGGCTATGCAGTCACGAGGCTCCAAGTGCCTTTGACAGGAGCCGACCTGCGAGGAGGTTAAATGAAGCAAGGGGGTCAGCGGAGTGGTGGTACGACAACGGGAAGTGTTAGGCGAGGATGCCCTACCCTCGAGGTGCTCACAGGAGATGGATATCGTCACTGACAGCATAGGGTCTAGTAAAATCGGGGGTCGGGATCGCCGTCACACGAAGGCCCTCAGAGATAGGTTTTTAGCTGGCGATCCGTAGGGGGCTTACACGGGTAGGTTTTTTTGAGCACGGAGACAATGGAGACAAGTGTCCCAACGGAGACAACGGAGACATCGGAGACAATGGAGACAAGTGTCCCAACGGAGACAACGGAGACATCGGAGACAATGGAGACAAGTGTCCCAACGGAGACAAGTGTCGTTCCACAAGGGAACCTTGTCTGGGGACAGCTATCCTCCCCACCCAGCCTCGCTCCGTCCCTACTTACACGATGACCTCCTTCCGTAAACCTACCCCTGAGAAGGCACAAGGGTCCCCACCCAGCTCCACCCAGCTCCTGCCCCTACGGACCGTTGACACGTTCATGCAGAAGGATGGAGAACCCAACATGCGTGGATGTTGAAGTTCTGCCCGCAGTAGAGTATAGTGTGTGGCAGAATTCACTAATGTTCTCCTTAAAGAGAGGCGTTCCTTTGTACATCTTAGACGCGTTAGTGAACGCGACATGAGACCCATCTGAGGAGATGCGAAGATGAACGACCGTGTAGGCCAGCAGCTTGGCAACTATCGCCTGGTCCGTCTCATCGGGCGAGGTAGCTTTGCCGAAGTCTACCTGGGAGAACACCTGCACCTCAATACGCAGGCGGCCATCAAAGTGCTGCATGCCCATCTCACAAGTGAGGGTAGTGAACAACTCCGCGCCGAGGCACGCACGCTGGCTCGTCTCATGCATCCCCATATCGTGCGTGTCCTCGATTTTGATGTAGAAGACGGCATCCCCTTTCTGATTATGGAGTATGCCCCCAATGGTTCGTTGCGCCAACGCCACCCGAAAGGCACACAGGTGCCGCTAGACACTATTGTCTCCTATGTCAAGCAAGTGGCCGAGGCATTGCACTATATTCATCAGCAAAAGTTGATCCATCGCGATGTCAAGCCGGAGAACATGTTGCTCGGCCCCCAGAACGAAGTTTTGCTTATCGAAGATGGCAGCATCATCATTGCCCAAAGCACACGTTCTCAGCAGGCCCAGGAGGCGGCCGGGTTCGTCACCTACATGGCGCCTGAGCAACTCATGGGTAAACCACGCCCTGCCAGCGATCAATATGCTCTGGCTGTTGTAGTCTACGAGTGGTTGAGCGGAGAACCCCCTTTTTCAGGCTCGGTTCAGCAGATAGCAAGTCGGCATCTATCGACTCCTCCACCATCCCTGCGTACAAAGGTACTGACGATCCCACCAGCAATTGAGCATGTTGTATTGAAGGCACTCGCCAAGGACCCTCAACAGCGTTTTGCGAATGTGCAAGCCTTTGCTATGACCCTGGAAGAGGCATTCAATGCGGAATCGCCTGGACGAACTCTCCTTGCTCCTGCTTCTGAACACGTAGCTGAAAGTGGGCAAACGAGGTCCTCTTTGCTTAGCCTCCCGACAGGAACGGTCACCTTGCTCTTCACCGACATCGAAGGTTCCACGCGCCTGCTCCAGCAATTGGGCGACCACTATGCAAGCGTACTGGCAGAGTGCCGGCACCTGTTACGTGCTGCATTTCAGGAGTGGGGTGGCCACGAGGTGGATACGCAGGGCGATGCCTTCTTTGTGGCTTTTGCGCGCGCCACGGATGCTGTATTGGCTGCGGTGGACGCGCAGCCTTCGCTGGCATCCGAGGGGTATGTTGGCATGGACGTGCATCGCTCCGCGCGCATCATGAGCGCCGCGCATGGTGGACAGGTGCTGCTCTCCCAGACAACCTGCAACCTCGTGGAGCAGGACCTGCCAGACGATGTGACCCTGCGTGACCTGGGGGAGCACCGCCTCAAGGATCTTGGGCGACCCAGACATCTCTTCCAGCTTGTGATCTCAGACATACCCGCAGACTTCCCGCCTCTCAGAACTCTCGATACCCACTCCAACAACCTGCCTGTCCAGCTCACACCGTTCATTGGCCGCGAGCAGGAACTTACAGCCGTCCAACAACTGTTACGCCGCGAGGATGTGCGCCTGCTTACCCTGACAGGCCCTGGCGGCACGGGCAAAACTCGCCTGGGCTTGCAGGTGGCAGCCGAGTTGAGTGACCACTTCGTCGATGGCGTGTTTTTCGTGAACCTGGCTCCCGTCAGCGATCCCGCGTTGGTTGTGCCCACCATCGCCCAGACGCTCGACATCCGTGAAGTAACCGGCCAGCCCTTGCTTGAGCGCATGCAGGAAGAGTTGCAGCGGAAGCACATGTTGCTGTTGCTGGATAACTTTGAGCAGGTGGTGACAGCGGGCGTACAGATAGTAGACTTGCTAGCTGCCTGTCCGCAACTCAAGGTCCTGGTGACAAGTCGCGAAGTGCTGCATGTGCGGGCAGAGCACGAATTCCCTGTGCCCCCGCTAGCGCTACCCGATCCGAAACATCTGCCCGATGTTGCAGCATTATCACACTACGCGGCGGTGGCGCTCTTCCTCCAGCGGGCTCAGGCCGTCAAGCCCGACTTCCAGATCACCAACGCCAATGCCAGGGCCATCGCCGAAATCTGTGTGCGCCTGGATGGGCTGCCGCTGGCGATAGAATTGGCGGCGGCCCGTATGAAACTGCTCCCGCCACAGGCACTGCTCGCACGACTGGACCAACGGTTGGCTGTGTTGACAGGCGCCTCGCGCGATGTACCAACACGCCAGCAGACGCTGCGCAGCACTATCGCGTGGAGCTATAACCTGTTAGATGCCGCAGAGCAGCGACTCTTCAGGCGGCTCTCCGTCTTCGCCGGTGGCTGTACCCTGGAGGCTGTAGAGGCAGTCTGCGCTGCACGTAACGATGGCGACGAAGCAGGGCAAGTATTGGATAGAGTTGCTTCGCTCATCGACAAGAGCCTGCTGCAGCAGATCGAGCAAGAAGGCCAGGAGCCACGCTTCGTGATGTTAGAGACGATCCGTGATTACGGCCTGGAGCGCCTGACTGAGAATGGGGAGATGGAGGCCACACGGCAGGCTCACGCTGCCTGCTACCTGGCTCTGGCAGAGCAGGCCGAGCCAGAGTTTGCAGGTCCACGGCAAGCCATGTGGTTAGAGCGCTTGGAGCGGGAGCATGAGAATCTGCGAGCAGTAATGCAGTGGTCACTGGAACAAGCGGAGGGTGATAGAGGAGATACGAAGACCAGGGAGATGGCCTTGCGCCTGGGGGGAGTATTACGGCAATTTTGGTATATGCGATGTTACTTCAGTGAAGGGCGGGATTTCCTGGAGCGAGCACTGGTGCGAAGCGATGGAGTGGCAGCATCTGTACGGGCAAAGGCGCTCTATGCTGCTACAAGACTGAATGAGGTCCAGGGCTATCTGGATCGAGCGGAGGCGCTATGCGAGGAGAGCCTGGCGCTGTACCAGGAACTGGGGGACACGGCGGGCATTGCCTACTCCCTCCATCTGCTCGCAGATATAGCCTGGGGGCGGGGTAACCTTGCGATGGCGCGCTCACAAGCGGAAGAGTCCCTGATACTCTTCAGGGAGTTGGGTGACAAGGGGTCAGTCGCCTATGTACTGCTCCACCTGGGGAGTCTGGCCATCGATCAAGGTGAGTACGCCAAGGCACGCACCCTGCTCGAGGAAAGTCTGGCGATACACAGGGAACTGGGAGACACAAGTAGC
>WNEZ01004997.1_pt1 | contig 23784 bp, 22 predicted proteins | sample 5400521 | NCBI WGS metagenome assembly WNEZ01 (sample SAMN13153339, study PRJNA577476) | soil metagenome | isolation source: 120 cm saprolite under Douglas fir tree site 2 hole 1 replicate 1 | place: USA:California | collected 2015-04-18
CTGGTTGGAGCCGCCGCCGGGCTCCTGCTGGTTTACTCCACCGACCTGCCGCAGGTGGGTCAACTCGAACACTACCGCCCCAGTTCCATCACCGAGCTTTACGACGACCAGGGACGCACCATCGGCTCGTTCGCCTTGCAGCGTCGGGTGGTGGCTACGTATGACGACTATCCCCCGGTCCTGCGCCAGGCGCTGATTTCGATCGAGGACAAGGATTTCTACCGGCACTGGGGCATCAACGTCTGGCGAATCGCCGGAGCGGCATATCGCGATATCCGCTCCGGCGGCAGGGTGCAGGGCGCGTCCACACTTACCATGCAACTGGCGCGCAATCTCTTCCTCTCACCCGACCGGTCTTTTCATCGAAAGATTCAGGAGGCTCTGCTGGCGGTCCAGATCGAGCGGCGATTCACCAAGCCGCAAATCTTCACCCTGTACGCCAACCAGATCTACCTCGGCCACGGAGTGTACGGGTTCGAGGCCGCCTCCCAGTTTTATTTCAGCAAGCCCGCGAAGCGGCTCACCCTGGATGAAGGCGCTCTGCTTGCCGGCCTGCCCAAATCTCCGATCTACTACTCGCCCATCACCCATCCTGACCACGCTCTCAAGCGCCGCAATCTGGTCATCAATTCCATGCTTGAGGACGGCATGATCACCGCGCAGCAGGCGGCGGAGGCCCGCGATCAGCCCATCCGCCTGGACTTGGCCCACGAACCCGATTCCCTGGCGCCCTATTTTGTCGAAGAAATCCGCCGCTACCTGGAAGCCAAGTACGGCAGCGACCAGGTACACGAGGGCGGTCTGAGGGTTTACACGTCGCTCGACATGGATCTGCAGCGCGCCGCCAACCGCGCCGTATTCGACGGCTTGGCCGTTTATGAACGGCGACACGGCTGGCGCGGACGTCTGCAAAATGTTTTGACCGGGGACATGATGCTCGCCGCGTACCAACACCCCGACTGGGATAGCGAACCCGAGGTCAACGGCTACATCCATGCCATTGTCTTGGCGAGCTCGCCGGCTTCAGCGACCCTCAAATTTGGGCGCTACACCGCGACGCTGGCCCCCGCTGACGCCGCCTGGGCCCATCGCAAGTTGCCCGACATCCTGAAACGCGGGGACATCGCATACGTAAAGGTTCTTTCGCTGACTCCCGACGGCAAGGCTAAGGTCAGCCTGGAAGAGGATTCCGGCGCACAAGGCGCGCTGGTGGCGATTGACAATGCCACCGGCGAGATCAAGGCCATGGTGGGTGGACGCGATTTCAATCTTTCCAAGTTCAACCGCGCGACCCAAGCACTGCGCCAAGTGGGATCGTCCTTCAAGCCCTACGTTTACACCGCTGCCATCGACCGCGGAGCCACACCGGACGATACCATCCTCGACGCGCCAGTGACGTTTCCGAACGCTTCCGGCCCGCCCTACGAGCCCCATAACTACGATGAAAAGTTCGAGGGCACCATTACCCTTCGCCGTGCGCTGGCGCAGTCCCGCAACATTCCCGCGCTGAGGCTGGCCGACAGCCTCGGGATCAAGACGGTCATCGACTACGCTCATCGCTTCGGTATCACTTCCAGCATCCCGCCATATTTGCCGGTGGCACTGGGTGCGGTCGAGATCACGCCCATGGAACAGACATCAGCATTCAGCGTCTTCCCCAACGACGGGGTACACATCACGCCACGCTACATCACCAAAGTGACCGACTACGAAGGCCGCGCCCTGGAGGAAAATTTTCCCGACGTAAAGGATGTGATCGGAGCCCGGACCGCGCGCACCATGACTTCCATGCTGCGGGAAGTGGTGCTGCACGGAACCGCGATCGCGGCGTCCGCTTTGAAATACCCTCTGGCCGGAAAAACAGGAACCACGAACAACTTTACCGACGCTTGGTTCGTCGGGTTCTCGCCTACACTGACCTGCGGCGTGTGGATTGGCTACGACGAGAAAAAGTTTCTGGGCGCAAAAGAAACCGGAGCCCATGCCGCATTGCCCATCTGGATGGACTTTATGAAGGTGGCGCTGGCGGGAAAAGATCAAGGAGATTTCCCGGTGCCGCCAGAACCCACGATGAACACGCCTCCGCAAAAAGTGGACACACCGGATACAGCGCCGCCAGAGGAAGAGACACACTAAGGCGCTGCGACGATGGCATGCGTTTTGAAATGAAGTCCACGTAAGATAATCCATGGGACATTCCGAGAGGTCAGCCTAAGGAAATGCGGACATTCTGGAAAGTACTGTCGGTCACGCTAGGCGTCATGCTTTTTGCGACCCTGCTGGTCAACATATCGATGTATTACTGGCCGAGTATCCCATCCTCGCCCCGGCCTGCCGAAGGCCGCATCTATCCGCTCAACAACCATGGTTCGTACACCTACATGAACCGGCAGGAATATTTGCTGAGAGAAGAATGCTTTTGGATTTTCCTTGTCTGTTTTGCAGCCTTCGGTTCGATCCAGATTATCTTGGATCCCTTCGATCAAAAACGACGTCCAAGAATGCCGAAACCGTGGCCGTGGCAAGATTGGCATTGAGGCTCTTTACTGCGTTTGTTTTAGGGCCCCAAAACTCTCGTCCAGAATCCCAACTGCTTCATCCACATCCGCTTTCGAAATGTTCAACGGCGGCGACATGCGAATCACGTTGCCGTAAAATCCGCCCTTCCCCACCAGTAATCCGCGCTTCCGGGCCTCTTCCATCAGCGCGTTTGTGCTGGTCGAGGGTTTCTCGCCGATGATCGCATGCTTCGTCTGCAGTTCTTCCAGCTTTTGACGGAAATACGCGCCCACCACGGCCGCATTTTCCCGCAGATCATCTTCCTCGATGATGTCAATGACGGCCTTCGCGGTGACGCTGGTCACAGGATTGCCCCCAAACGTCGAAATTGTCAGCCCCTGGAAAGAGTCCGCGATTTCCGGCTTGGCAACAGTCAATCCAATGGGTATGCCATTGCCCAATCCCTTCGCAGCCGTAATCATGTCCGGCTCAACTTCCCAGTGCTCGATGCCGAACCACTTGCGGCCAGTGCGTCCCCAGGCAGTCTGCACTTCGTCGGAGATGAAATCGCCGCCATACTGTTTGACGATGTTAAACGCCATCTTGAAATATTCTTTCGGCGGAGTGATGAAACCGCCCACGCCCTGAATCGGTTCCGCCAGGAAAGCGGCGATTCGCCCCGAAGTTGAGAATTGAATTACGTTCTCAATATCTTTCACGCATGCCACTTCGCACGAGGGGTATGTCAGCCCCAGCGGACAGCGATAGCAATACGGATTCATGGCATGCACGATGCCGACTTCAATCGTCCCCTTCCGCCAGGTGTTCATGCCAGTGAGACCGCGGGTGAGCGACGAGCGCCCGCTGTAGCCATGCCGCAAGGCCACCACTTCGAAGTTCCCGGTGTGCATGCGCGCCACCTGGATGGCGGTTTCATTGGCTTCCGTGCCGCTGTTGGTGAAGTAAGACTTCTTCAGCGCTCCCGGCGTAATCTGCGCCAGCTTCTCCGCCAGGTTAACCATCGGCTCGTTGGGGAAGCAGGTCGAAACGTGCTGCATCCGGTCAATCTGTGCCTTGGTTTGCGAGATCACGCGTGGATTGCAATGCCCAACGCTGATGGTGACAATGCCGCCGAAGAAATCGAGATACTTCTTGCCCTCCACATCCCACACATGCTGCATGAGCGCGTGGTCCATGGGCAGCGGATCGGAGTAGTAAGTCGTCACCGAAGGGAAGATGTATTCCTTCTGCTTACGATTGATCTCTTCGCGGGTCAGGCGCAGCTTCTCGGCGGGAATAAAAGTTGTGCTCATATGAACCTCAGGCTGAAGGCCTCATTGACACTCTGGATTCAAATCGAGACCCACCATCATAAACCACTGGCCTGCTTGGTCGGGCGAGGCTTTGTGTCCGGCATCGGGGCGGCGCGGGCACCGTTGCGAAATCGCTCCAGGGCCTCGAAAATCTGCGGACCATACAACGCGGCCTTGTACTCGCCAAATCCCGAAATACGCAGCAAGTCGGGGATCGACAGTGGCCGCTGGCGACACAGCTCCTCCAGCGCGGAATCGTGCATCACCACAAACGCAGGAACGCCCTGCTTCCCGCAGCTCGGGATCGACATCCAATACCGCAGTCGCGCCCACAGCAGCCGGCTGTTGCAACCGAGGCGCCATGGCCGCAGGCGGGCTCAGATTCGCCCGCTCCGCCTTGATCGACTTCACCAGCCACTCGGATTCACAACCGCAAGCATCGCAGGCACCGCAGGTCTCCCACTTCGGACTCTCCCCAAAATGCAAGCAAATCTGGCGGTGCCGGCAACCTTTCGAATCGACGAAGCGTCGGATGGCGTGGTAGCGCTGCCAGGCTCGTTCTTTCTCCGCCGGATCAACGATTTGATCGGCGAAGTAGGCGAGCAGCGCTGCATCCCGCTTTTGCCAGAGCAGGATGCAGTCGGCGGGCTGTCCATCCCGCCCCGCGCGTCCCGCCTCCTGGTAATACTGCTCGATCGACTTGGGCAAGGCCAGATGCACCACTGCCCGCACCGACGCCTTATTGATGCCCAGCCCAAACGCGATCGTCCCCACCAGCACGCGGACTTCGTCCGACATCCAGCGTTCCTGATTGTTTCGTCTCTCCGCCGCCTCCATCTTGCCGTGATAGCCGATGGCAGACATTTGTTCGTCCTCGAGAAAATCCACCGTCTCCTTGACCTTGGCGATGGTCGGCGAATAAACGATCACGCTGCTGTTCTGGTAATTCCGCAAGGCTCGAAGCAGAAGGCTCTGCTGCTCGCCTCCCGCGCACTCTTTAACCAGATATCGCAAATTCGAGCGGTGAAAGCTGGCTATATATTTGTGCGGGTCGCGCAATTGCAGCTGGTGCAAGATATCGTGACGCACGCGCCTAGTAGCGCTGGCGGTAAAAGCCGCGATGGGACGATCAGGAAAATGCGCCCGCAGCCGGCTCAGCTGCCGGTATTCCGGACGGAACTCGTGACCCCACTCCGAGATGCAATGGGCTTCGTCGATGGCGAAGAATGCGGTCGGTACGCGCTGCAGCCAATCAATGGTGTCGGCCCGGGCCAACCGCTCCGGAGAAAGATAGAGCAGACGAAACTCGCCCTCCGACGCCTTGCGTATCACCTGGGCCTGCTTGTCGTTCGGCAATGAGCTATTCAGCACGGCCGCAGGAATTCCCATCTGCGCCAGTTGTGCCGCCTGGTCCTGCATCAACGCAATCAACGGCGAAACCACGACCGCGGTTCGTCCCAGCATCACGGCCGGAAGTTGGTAGCACAACGATTTCCCGCCCCCAGTCGGCATGACCACGCAACTGTCTTGTCCGTCCAGCAGGCTGCGCACGATGCGTTCCTGCAACGGCCGGAACGAGTCGTATCCCCAGTACCGGCGCAGCGTGCCCAGGAGATCAGTTTCCGAATCTGTAGTTGCCGGAGTCACATCGGGCGGTCGCATCGTCATCCGATCCAGTATAGGTCGTACGCGGCGGTAAGAGTTTTTTCGCGCGGCTTTGATCCCAAAGTGGGATCAGAGACCTTTGTCATCCACCCGAAGCTATAATCTGATCGATGAAAGCTTTCTTCCGCCTGGTCCTGCTGGCGCTGGTTTTGCTCGTGGTGGCGCTGGTGTCGGCGCTTACAGCCATGCGTCTGGCCATCCACGGCCATGAAGTTGCGGTTCCGGACCTTGTAGGCAAGAGTCCTGCCGCGGCCAAGATGATCGCTGAACAAAGCGGACTGGAACTGAGCGTCGAGCGCCAGTATTACAGCCCTACCGTGCCGGAAGGAAAAATCCTTTCCCAACTACCACCTGCCGGAAGCCAGGTGCGGCGGGGATGGCAAGTTCGCGTCGCCGAAAGCCTGGGCCCGCAGCGAGTTGAGATTCCAAACCTGCTGGGACAGAGCGAGCGCGTTGCCAACATCAACATCCGCCGACGGGGTTTGGACGTCGGCTCAATCGCACAAATGCGATTGCCCGATGCTGCCGAGGGCCAGGTTCTAGCCCAGGCCCCGCCGCCAAACGCGAGCGGCGTCTCCGCGCCGAAAATCAGTCTACTGCTCGCCGTACCTCCGCAACCTCAAGCCCTGGTCATGCCCAGTTTTATCGGGCAACCGCTGGGCAGCGTCACGCTGGCGTTGCAGGACGACGGACTGCGACTGGGAACGGTAACACCCGCTCCGTCCCCGGAAAACACGGTGACGACGACGCCTCAGCCGCCAGCTCCGGCCCCGTCGCCCGCCAGCATGGTGGTCTCGCAAAATCCCGCTGCGGGAGAAAAAGTGGTCATGGGGGCAACGGTGAATCTCGAGGTTCGGTAGCGCCAGCCCATTGGGCGGGCGAGACGCCCGCCGGACAGCTGGCGGGACGCCGGCGCTACGGTCCAAGTCTCAGCGTCTGTATGAACTGATTGCGATAGCTTGGTTCAATCCGCGTTGATCCGTGGCTAGCTCTTTTGCAGGATAGTCACGAAGAACCCATCACACGGATGCACCCCCGGAATCGTCCTGACAAACCGTCCGTTCAGAAGCGAACCGATGTCGTTCCATGCCAGCTCGCCTTCCGACCGCAGTCGCTCCAATTCCGCGCGGCAGTCCAATGAACGGAATGAGGTTTCAGCAGCGAGGGCTTTTTCAACCACTTTCTCATTTTCCTCCCGCTCCAGCGAACAGGTGGAGTAGAGCAGTCTCCCTTCCGGGGCGACCAGTTGCATTGCCGCACGCAAAATTGCCACCTGACGCGCCTGCAAGTTAGCGATGTCTTCTGGCTTCAACCGCCACTTGATCTCAGGATTGTGCGCCAGCGTGCCAGTTCCAGAGCAGGGCACGTCTGCCAGAACGCGATCAAAGCGTACGGTCGATGCGAACTCAGCTACGTCCGAATTGATCACTTCCACATTCTTCGCGGGAACCAGTTTCCGCAACAGTCGCGCCCGTTGTGGGTGCAACTCCAGGGCAATGATAGGGGCTTCAGGATTTCGCTCCGCCAGCACGCGGGTCTTTCCGCCCGGCGCGGCGCAGCAGTCCAGAATCCTCGATCCCCTGCCCAGCAGCAGTCCGACCAATTGCGAGGCTTCATCCTGAATCGCAACCCGCCCCTCACTGAAGGCCTGGGTCGCGCTGACATTCCCCGACAGAACCCGGCGGGCCGACGTCAACAACTGGCCGGGGACGAGATCGATCCCGTTCTGCCTCAGTTCCGTCTCCATCGCGGAATCAGAAATACGAACCGTGGCGTCAGGAGCACGCTGATCGTAGTTGGTGATCTGCCGCGCCACATTGAGACCAAACTCATGCACCCATCGCTCGACCAGCCAGAGTGGATGCGCCCATTTCTTTGATAGCTCCGCCGCACTTGGTGGGGACGGGCTCGAAGACGAGTCCAGATTTCGGGCGGGTGAATCCAGATTCTCTGTGGGTGAGTCCGGATTTTGGGTGGAGCAGCGCTTTAGCGCTGCATTCAAGATTCCATTTTCGCCGGCGGCTTTAGCCGCAGAGGTGCTTCCTGCCAGCTTGCGCAGCACGGCATTGGTAAATGGCACGGCCGAGCCCTTGCGTCCACGCTTCACCATTTCGACGCTCTCATGCACCGCAGCCCGCCCTGGCACGCGATCCAAGAACATCAACTGATAGGCTCCCAGGCGTAAAGCGGTGAGCACTTCGATGTCCAGCTTCTCTACCTTCTTGGAGGAAACACGACTGATTTCTTCATCCAAAAGCGACCGCCAGCGCAGCACTCCCATCACCAGTTCAGTCGCCAGACCATGATCCGCGGGCGAGAGCTTCGCATATTGGTTCGAGTGCAAGAGCTCGGACGCGTAGGAGCCTTGTTGCTCGATGCGTAGCAGAATGTCGAACGCCGCCGCACGAGCAGGAGAAATGGACATGATTCTAAGAAACCCAGTTACTAGTTGGTAGTTCTCGGTTGTCAGTTGCCAAGCTTTTCGCCCCGGCGCGGTTGATAGCCGTGGATGAAATCGGACGCTGGCATCCGCTTCTTTCCTTCCATTTGCACTTCGAGCACCTGCAGCGCGGTCCCGCTGGCGCAACCCACCAGGAGATTGTCAGCGACTTCAATTTCACTTTCGCGCAATGCGCGCTCCACCGGTTGTGCGGCCCAGATGTGCAGATTCTTTCCGCGAAAACTGGTGTACGCGCCCGGCCAGGGCTGGAAGCCGCGCAAGCGGTTCCAGATTTCCCGAGCCGTGAGATGAAAATCGATGCGGCCATCTTCTTTTGTCAGGATGGGCGCAAGCGTTGCGCCGGCATGGTCCTGTGGCTGCGGATGAATCGTGCCCGCTTGCAGTCCGCGAAGAGTTTCAATCAAGAGGTCGGCACCGATTTCGGCCATTCGTGGCGCCAGCGTCACCGCTGTATCTTGCGGCGCAATCGGGATCTCCTTTTGTAACAGAATGTCTCCGGTATCGAGCCCAGGGTCGATCCGCATGGTGGTCACACCGGTAATGGTTTCGCCCCGCGCAATGGCCCACTGGATGGGCCCAGCGCCGCGATACTTGGGCAGCAACGATGCATGCAGGTTCAAGTTGCCCAACGGTGGCAAATCGATCATCCATTGGGGAATGATGCGCCCGTATCCGACGACGACAATCGCGTCGGGCGTGATGCCGGCCAGTTGCCCACGAAATTCTTCGTTGTTCTTGATTTTGTCCGGCTGGACAATCTGCAATCCCAGCTGCAACGCTCGCCGCTTCACCGGTGAGACCGCCAGCTCCATGTGCCGGCCTCTAGGCCGGTCGGGCTGGGTCACAACCAGGCGCACAACGAAGCCAGCCTCTACCAGCGCGTCCAGTGTGGGTACGGCAAACGCCGGCGTTCCGCAAAAGACGAGAGTGGGAGGAGAAGGCATCAGGAAATTGAGCAATTGGGAAATTGTGAAATTGAGTAATTTGAAACCGACGCACAACGGGTTCTTCAATTACTCAATTTCACAATTCCGCAATTACTCAATTCCTACCACTCTCCCGCCTTCATCAGCTTCCGGATCTTCCGCTTCATGAAGTCGCGCTTGAGGGCGCTGATGTGGCTGATGTACAGCTTGCCATTCAGGTGATCGGTTTCGTGCAGGAAAGCGCGAGCCAACAGATCTTCACCAGTTTTCTCGAACCACTTTCCGGCAAGATCCTGGGCCCGGATGGTCACCTTGCGTGCGCGTGCCACCGGCTCGCGAAAGTCGGGAATGCTCAGGCAGCCCTCATTCTGGGTGTGGCGGCCCTCGGTGCGGACAATCTCGGGATTGACAATCACCAGCTTGGCGTTCGGGTCTTCCTTGAAGGTGACATCGATCACCGCCAGGCGCTTCGAAATTCCGATCTGCGGCGCCGCCAGTCCGACTCCGTGCGCCGCGTACATCGACTCGAACATGTCATCGACCAGTTTTTTCAGATCGCCGTCAAAAGCCGTGACCGGCGCGGCGGGTTTTTCCAGAACCGGATTTCCAAACTTCACGATGGGATAGATCATGCAGATTCAGTCGTCAATCTTCGGTCTCAGTCCTCAGTAATTTTTTAACTGCTCGATATATCCCGTGAAGTTTCTCAGGGTTTCGGTCATGGAATCGCCACCAAATTTTTCCAGGGCGCAGCGCGCCAAAGTCAACGCCACCATCGCTTCTGCAGCGACGCCTGCGGCCGGCACCACGCACACATCGGAACGCTCGTAGGCGGCCTTGACCGGCTCTCGACTGGCGAAGTCTACCGACTGCAAGGGGCGTCGCAAAGTGGAGATCGGCTTCAGATATCCGCGCACCACGATGTCTTGGCCATTCGACACGCCGCCCTCGATTCCACCGGCATTATTCCTGCTCCGGGTAAACCCGGTGAACCCCGCCGACGCCGCGTATCCTATCTCATCATGGACGGCCGAGCCGGCGGAGGATGCCGCGGTAACTCCCGCCCCGATCTCCACAGCCTTCACCGCCTGCAGGGACATGACCGCGCCAGCCAGCAGGCCGTCGAGCCGCTCATCCCACTGCGCGTATGTGCCCAGCCCGGGTGGAACGCCATGCGCGACCACTTCAAAAATTCCGCCGACCGAATCGCCCGTTCTAAGAACCTTGTCTACTTCCTCCTTCATCTGTTGCTCGGCATCGGGGTCCGCACAATTCAGCAGAACGTCGTCGCGCTCCGAGAGCCCGCGAATCTGTTCCCAGGAAACATCTTTTTTCAGATCCGCGCAGCCCACTGTCACCACGTGGCTGAACACTTCGATTCCGAGATGGCGCAGAAACAACTTGGCCAAGCCGCCAATCGCCACTCGCGCCGCCGATTCGCGCGCCGAGGCGCGTTCCAATACATAGCGGGCCTCGGAAAAATTGTATTTCAACGCCCCTGCCAGATCGGCGTGCCCGGGGCGCGGCGACGCCACCCGCTTATGTTTCGCGGGGTCTCCCTCTGCTACGGGAAGCGATTCCTGCCAGTTCTTCCAGTCTTTGTTCTCCAGCAAAATGGCGATCGGCGATCCGATGGTGGCACCGTTGCGCACTCCCGAAAGAATGTGGACCTGGTCCGTCTCGATCTTCATCCGTCCACCGCGACCGTAGCCCTGCTGCCGGCGCCACAGTTCGCGATTCAAAAACGTCTGATCCACGGCCAATCCCGCAGGCAGACCTGAAAGGAAGGCAACCAGGCTCTCCCCATGAGACTCTCCCGCGGTGAAGTAACGAAGCATCGTTTTGGAATTGTATCTGATGTAACGCGCAACACCGGAACACGGCCGGACCAGTAGAAACAGGCTGACAACTGGGAACTAAGAGCTGGGAACTGATCTTCTACTTCATCCCGTTAGGATAGACGAGAATCTTGCTCGCCTCGCCCGTCTTCAACCGCGCCATGGCTTTGGAGAAATCCTTCATCGCGATGCGATCCGTGATCACGGGATGGAGGTCCAGTTTCCCCGCTTTCAGCAGCGCGGTCATCTGATACCAGGTCTGGTACATGCGGCGGCCGCTGATGCCCTGCACCGTAATTCCTTTGAAAATAATGTCCTCGGAAAAATTCAAGGAAATTGGTTTCGAAGTCAGGCCGAGCAGGGAAATGCGTCCGCCACGACGCACAATGTCGAAAGCGGTACGTATGGCAGTGGGATGGCCCGCCATCTCAAGCACCACATCCGCACCCAGGCCTCCGGTTTGTTCCATCACAATGGCGCGCACGTCTTCTTTCGACGGGTCGAGCGCGAAGTCGGCCTTCATGTCCTTGGCGATCTGCCGCCGGTGCTGGTTCACCTCGATGGCAAAAATCGTAGTCGCGCCCACAGCGCGCGCCACCGCAATCGAGAACAGGCCAATCGGTCCGCAACCGGTGATCGCGACCGTCTTGGCCGCAATCTCGCCCGCCAGAACACTGTGGACCGCGTTTCCCAGCGGGTCCAGAATCGACGCGTACTCCTGCGGAATGGCGGGGTCGAGCTTCCAGATATTCGACTCTGGAATCACGACATACTCGGCGAACGCGCCGTCGGCATCCACGCCGATGATTTTCACGTTCTGACAGATGTGGGCTTCGCCGGTGCGGCATTGCAGACACTTCCCGCAAGCCACATGCATCTCCGCGGAAACGAAGTCACCCTCTTTGACGCTGGTAACTTCGTCACCGTAAGCCGCAACCTCGCCACAAAACTCGTGCCCGGGAATCAGTGGCGGATGGATCCGGTTCTGCGCCCAACGGTCCCACTCATAGATATGCAGATCAGTGCCGCAGATGGATGCTACCTTTACCTTGACCAGCACATCATTGCGGCCAAAACCGGGGACCTTGACCTCGCGGATCTCCGCTCCTGGCGCGGCGTCCGGCTTGACCACCGCCAGCATCGTTTTCGACATTAACTCCAACCCTTGAGTCCGAAATGATCAGCCAAACTTTTGATTCTAGCACCGTGCTGACCGAGTTCTCGGGCTTCGAGCGGTGCGCTGATCGGCCTCAGATCACGCCCACCTGACTGGTCATGCCGTAAGGCCCCGCGGAAGCCGGTTCCAAATGGATCTCAATCCCTCCGAGCCGTTTTGCCATGAGGTTGTAGATCCACGCCCCGATGGCACCGAAGACGAATCCGATTCCGCCATAGAGAAAGGGCGCAATGACCCCAAAGGCAAGCATGACGGCTCCGCCGATGGCGCCGTTGGTTTGTTGCGACGCCATACCGGCTAACCCGCCGATCAAGGCGATGGGAATGAAAAGCAGCGCCATGCAGGCATACAGCACTCCTAACATTTTGGCGCAGGAAAGAACACCCACTGAACTGATACGTTGCATCACGCTCTCCTTAATTTCAGCGATCATTTTTCGGCGATCTGACTTGAGTTCCCCAACCACCCCCGCCCGGCGTCTGAATCCGAATCCGTTCGCCTTTGTTCAACCGGATATTGAATTTGCCCGGCAACTCTTCTACCGTCCCATCCAGTCGGATAACGCAAGTCTTGCCCGGTGTACCTTCCTGGCCGCCGTTCAATCCCCAGGGCCCGCGCAAGCGCCGGTCGGCCAGCAGGGTAACTTCCACATCGGTCAGCACCTCAATTTCTCGTACGATCCCGTTCCCCCCGCGGTGTTTGCCGCCGCCCCCACTCCCGCGCCGCAGTGAGTATTGCCGCACTCGCAGCGGGTAGGAATATTCCAGCGCCTCCGCCGGCGTATTCAGCGAGTTCGTCATGTGGGTGTGGACGCCGGAAATACCCGGCTTCGTAGGACGAGCGCCCATCCCACCCGCGATGGTTTCGTAATATGCGAATGGATCGCCGGTGCGCGGATCAATGCCTCCGATGGTGAGATTATTCATTGTCCCCGAAGCCGCCGCTGGAATCTGTTGGGGAAGGGCCTGCGCTAATGCCCGCAGTAAGACATCGACGACGCGTTGCGACGTTTCCACATTACCTCCCGCCACCGCCGCCGGGGGCCGAGCATTCACCACCGTCCCGGACGGCGCGACCACCCGGACCGGGCGCATCAGCCCAGACGTTGCGGGCACATCCTCCGCCAGCAAACAGCGGAAGACATAAAAGCAGGCTGAGTAAGTAATCGCCTCCACCGCATTGATGCTTCCTTCAACCTGCGGGTCGGTACCGGTGAAATCCACCGTGACTAGGTCGTCCCCCTTCATCCGAGCGCCAGCAAACTTCACCGCCACTGCAATCTTCACCGGCCGCTCGCTGATCCCGTCGCCATCCATGAAGTCTTCGGCCTGATACGTTCCCCTTGGCACTCGCGCCACAAACGCTCGCATCATCTGCTCCGAGTACTCCAGCAACTCCTTGGCAGCGTTTTTCGCTCTCCCCAGCCCATATCGATCGCAGACTTCGCGCAGCCGTTCTGCCCCAGTGTGGCACGCGGCAATCTGTGCGCCCAGGTCGCCTTCGCGCTCGTCGGGCGTACGGACGTTGTTCAGGAGGAGCGCGAGAACATCTCGCACCATCTTTCCGGCGCGCATGATCCGAACCGGCGGAAGGCGCAGCCCTTCCTGATAGATTTCACGGCACAGTCCCATCGATCCGGGATAGGTCCCGCCCACATCCGCATGATGCGCCCGCGAAGCCACGTAGAAATCCGGGCTGCCCCCTCTTTTTCGCGCCCTGAGCCCACGCCCCGTAGGGCCAGGGTCCTCGCCGGCTGTCGCGAGAGCATCCTGTCCTCGCTGTTTGGGCCCTATGTACACAGGCGCCACCAGCGTGATGTCCGGCAGATGCGTCCCCCCGCGAAACGGGTCGTTCAGCATGATCACGTCGCCGGGCCCTGGCTCGAAGTCATCGATAGCGGCGCGCACGGACATTGGCATAGAGCCGAGATGCACGGGCATGTGATCGCCCATGGCGATAACTTCGCCGCCAGAATCAAAGATCGCGCAGGAGTAATCGCGCCGTTCCTTGATGTTGGGCGAAAACGCAGTGCGGCGCAGGGCTGCTCCCATCTCCTCGGCAATGGAGTGGTAGATGTTTTTGAAGATTTCCACTTCGACGGGATCGCGTCGCTTTACAGGAGACATTGTCGTCGAGCAGGCGCTGCATCGCTTCAGCGGACGCCTGCCAGTGTACGCCAACATTCATGCCAACCGGGACTTCCAAGAGTCATCGCTTGAGCACCGTTCTCGTAGTGTTCTTCTCGATGCCCGGGCTGAGGAAAACTGGATTTCGCTAAATTGTGGTTGTTCCAGAGGCGCGGTCGTGCTAGAAACGCGGGTGGGGCAAAATCTTCTCCCCAGCGTCCAACACAGCTCCTTGGAAATTGAGATGAGCCCACGAACCCGAGCCACCGCCAAGTCAGCAACCGCCGAGGTGCTGATTCCGGAAAAACTCTATTTCCGCATCGGAGAAGTTTCCCGTCTCTGCCACCTGCCCGCTTACGTCCTGCGCTTCTGGGAAACCGAGTTTCCCCAGCTCAAGCCGGTAAAGAGCAGCACTGGCCAGCGCATGTATCGCCGCAAGGACGTCGAAAGCGTTCTGCGCATCAAACAATTGCTCTACGAAGAAGGATTCACCATCCCGGGCGCACGCCAGCACCTGCGGGCTGAAGTCAAGACCGACAAAAAGCAGGATCCGCTGCCCTTTCCGGCGCGTCCGGCTTCCGACCTGAAGTACATCCGCCAGGGACTGCGCGATATCCTCGGCATGCTCTCCGCCCGGCGCTAGGCCCGGCGGACCCCGTTTTCGACGACAGCTAGCGGCCGAAGTTACCGGAGAAGTTGTCGCGTCCCATCCTCCCATTCAGGTTGATCATCTCAACCTCGTTGCGATCGCGATTGAGCCTGACTTGTGCACTACCCTGCGCATTACCGCGATCCGATCCCGTAATTCGCATGGTGAATTCCCGGTTGCCGTCGGTGCGCTCGACCACTCCATAAAACGTAACCTTGAAGCCGCTGCCGCTGAGTGAGACCGAAGGGCGACCGGTGCTGTCCACCCATCCGCGGGTGATCCTGACGTTCGCGAACGACCTGGTGTTGAAGCTGCCTCGTCCCGATGTGTCCACCCGCACCCTGGGATAGTTGCCCACGCCTGGACCGCCGGGGCCGCCCGGAAATCCTGGACCGCCGGGAATCCCCGGGCCGCCGGGCCAGCCCCCGCTGTTGGCACGCGGGGTGTAAGTCGCGCGTTCCACCCGATTCTGGCGAAGGTTCACGATGCAATCGTAGGTTCCGGTCCTCCAAGTGGCTGGCGGGCCAATGCCATATCGCAGCCGGCCACGAAGACCTTGCCGCCCGTTGCCAACGGAGTAGGAATTCTGAGTATCCAGGTTGAGACTGACCCGCCGACCCGCGTCCGCGCTGATCCGGTCGGTGAGCGTCGACTGGCATTGCACCGCAACTGGCTGCGGACGTTGACCGGGCGGATACTGGCCCGGCGGGTAAGGCACGCCCTGAGTCTGTGGATTCTGAGCCGACGCTGACGGCACAACTGCAGTCGCGGCGATGCTCAGCACACAGGCCGCCAACATAGCGAACATCACAAAGCTCCTGAACTGATGATTGCGGTGCATGGCATTCTCCTGTTTCGAAGTCTCGACTCCGTCAATGGGCGGGGGCGCCCGTCCCTACGTGGATCACGGCGCCAGGTCTGTCGCTTTTGATAGAATCCCGTTCCGGCTAGCTGGGCTCATCGTTGTGATCGAACCGGCGAGGCCTCATGAAATACGACTCTGACAAACTTCTATTTGCGGTCGATTTGGCGGGGACACTTCTTTTCGGTATCGAGGGCGCCACAGCCGCGATCGCCGGCAATCTCGATTTCCTGGGCCTGATGGTCCTCGCCTTCTCTACCGCCCTGGCCGGCGGCATTATTCGCGATCTCCTGATTGGCGCCGTCCCACCCAGCTCCTTACGGGATTGGCGCTACGCTGCCACTGCCTTCGCAGGTGGCGCAATCGTCTTCTTCATGCATCGCTTCGTGGTTGGAATTCCGGGCCAGGTCATCATGGTTCTCGATGCTGGCGGCCTGGCGTTGTTCGCGGTCGCCGGCACCGAGAAGGCGCTGCTTTACAAGATGCAGCCGTTCATCGCCATCCTGCTGGGCACAATCACCGGAGTGGGAGGTGGAACCGTACGTGACATGCTGCTGGCGCAGGTTCCGACGGTTCTGCGTGCCGACGTATATGCTACCGCTGCCATGGCCGGGTCGGCAGTCATGATACTGGGCCGCAGACTGGGACTGTCTTCGAACCTGGCTGCGGTGCTGGGCGGGATCGTTTGCTTTGTGCTGCGCGTGGTCAGCGTTTGGCAGCACTGGAATCTGCCGAAAATCGCTTTGCTTTGACGCACCGGCACCAAGCCTAGCGTTCCAGCTTGAAAATCCTCTCCATGCCTAACCATTTCTCGCCCGGCTTGGCCTCCGGTAATGCCTGCTGGAACTTCCACATGAGCTGTTCCCACTCCTGCACTTTCGGATTCTGAAGGTCTGCCCTGGCCTTGGCCTCGAACGAAAAATGCTCGTTCACTTCCATGATCATGAACATGCGCGAGCCGAGTAAATAAATTTCCATGTCCTCGATCCCAGAGTCTCTTATGCTCTGAGTAATCTCGGGCCAGATTTCCTCGTGATATCGCTTGTACTCGGCAATCAGGCCCGGATCGTCTTTCAAGTCTAATGTGAGGCAGAATCTCCGGTTCATTTGCTGTGCTCTTTCATTGGCGAGGGCCCCTAAGTCAAGGCCCGGTCCAGATGAACATATCCGCCGTCGACGAAGACGTGCTGCCCGGTGGTGTGCCCGGATTTGCCGGATAGCAAAAACACTGCCATGGCTGCGATTTCCTCCGCCGTGGTCATCCGTTTCCCCAAAGGAATCTTGGAGAGGATCACACTCAGCTTCTCCTCTGGATTCGGGAATGTATCGAGCCATTGCCGATAGAGCGGAGTCATAACTTCCGCCGGCAGGATGGTATTTACGCGAATGCCGTAAGGCAGCAACTCCGCCGCCCATTCCCGGGTAAGCGCCATGATGGCGCCCTTCGACGACGCGTAGCCCGACGTATCGCCTTGCCCGGTAACTGCGGTCTTGGAGCCGATGTTGACCACCGCTCCCTGAGTACGTTTCAGCTGCGACAGAGCATAGTGGGCCATGCTGTAGTAATGCACCAGGTTGCGCTCCAGCGAAGCGACGTATTCGGCGGGATTTCCATGCTCGAGGCCAACCTTGTCGTTGCGTCCGGCGTTATTCACCAGGCCATCGATACGCCCAAAACTTTTGACCGTTTCTTCCACCGCGTGCGAACAGTTTTTCGCAGCCGAGAGTTCGGTCGTGATCAGCCCACAGGTCGCACCCATATTGCGCAGCTCGGACTGTAACTGCCAGCCCGGTTCCGCATCGCGGTCCACGATGACCGGAACTGCGCCTTCGGAGGCACTGGCCCGCGCAATGGCCGCGCCAATCCCCTTGGCCCCTCCGGTAATGATGATGACCTTATCTTTGAGTTGGAGATCCATAGAGAAGTTAGAGATCCCTCGAGTTACAGAACGATAGAGGTGCCGGACGATTCGTCTAGCTTGATGGCGACGGGCGTCCTCGCCCGTCACCGGTGGTCTCCGCAAGACGGGCGAGGGCGCCCGCCCTCCATCAAATCAGCCGTGCAGGTTGAAAAAGCCGCCATCAATCGGATAATCCACGCCGGTGATAAAAGATGCCTGATCCGAGCACAAGAAAAGTGCGAGAGACGCGACCTCATCCGGTTCCGCCATCCTGCCAATAGGCTGTGTTTTCGACAATTTCTCGAACATTTCCTGTTCCCGCCCGGGATAGGCCTTGCGCAGATAGTTATCGACAAAGGGCGTGTGCACTCGGGCCGGCGAGATGCAATTGCAACGGACCTTGTGGCCTATGTAGTCCCTGGCCACGGAATAGGTCATCGCGATCACCGCGCCTTTGCTCATGGAATAGGCAAAGCGGTCGGCAAGTCCGCAGGAACCCGCGATGGAAGCCATGTTCAGGATTACGCCGCCGCCATTGGCTTTCATCGGTCCGATGGCGGCCAACATGCAATTATAGAACCCCTTCACGTTCACTCGATAAACACGATCGAAATCTTCCTCTGTCGTGCTCTCGACTGTGCCGATGTGCGAGATTCCCGCATTGTTCACCAGGATCGACAAACGCCCCTGCTCGGCGATTTGCTCGAACCTGGCTTTGACCTGCTTCTGATTTGTAACGTCGCAGTCGTACGCGGCCGCATTTCCATGCGCGGAAATAATCTCCTGACAAGTCGCTTCCGCATCACTGAGACTGACGTCCAGGATCCGCACTGCCGCCCCGTGGGCCGCGAACTTCAGGGCGATCGCCCGTCCAATACCACTGCCGCCGCCAGTAACCACGGCAACTTTCCCATCGAGCCTGAAATCAGTTTTGCCTTCGGCTGGGCTCAGAGTGAAACCCCTCTCTTCCACGGAATGAAATCATTCTGCCCCTTCAACTCCGCCTTCGTCCTGGTCTCGCCGTTGGCAACCTTGATCACCAGTTCCAGAATCTCTTCCCCCATGCGCTCGATCGTGGTCTCACCCGAAATGATGCCGCCGGTATCGATGTCAATGATGTCCTGCATGCGCTGAGCCAGGCGTGAGTTGGTGGATAGCTTGACGACGGGAGCAATCGGATTGCCAGTCGGAGTGCCCAGGCCGGTGGTGAACAGCACTACGCTCGCGCCCGCGCCCACCTGCGCGGTCACACACTCCACGTCATTGCCGGGTGTGCACTGCAAGTGCAATCCGGGCTCGGTGGAATATTCGGGATAGTCCAGCACCGCGCTGACCGGAGATTTTCCGCCTTTCTTCGCCGCGCCCGCGGACTTCATAGCGTCCGTGAGCAATCCATCACGGATGTTCCCCGGCGACGGATTCATCTCGAAACCTGCCCCTACTGCCCGGGCCCGGGCTTGGTAGTCGCGCATCAATTGCGCAAAACGGTCGGCTACCTCCTTGCACGTGCTGCGATTGATGAGTTCCTGTTCCACGCCGCACAGCTCGGGAAATTCAGAAAGAATCGCGCGGCCACCGACGGAGACCAGCAGGTCGGCCGCATGCCCGATCGCGGGATTGGCCGAGAGGCCGGAAAATCCATCGGACCCACCGCATTTCAATCCCACGCACAGTCGCGAAATCGGCGCCGGCTCGCGCTTTAGTTTGTTCGCTTCGATCAGGCCTAGAAAGGTTTGCCGGATCGCGTCCGAAAGCATGGCCGACTCCGAGCCGCTCTGCTGCTGCTCCAGCATGATGACCGGCTTGCCGAGATTGGCATTGCGCTTCTGGATCTGCTGGCGAAGAATTCCGGTCTGCGCGTGCTGGCAGCCCAGGCTGAGCACCGTCGCTCCAGCCACATTGGGATGATTGATGTAGCCCGCTATCAGACCGCAGAGATTGTTGGAGTCTTCGTGCGTCCCGCCGCACCCGCCTTCATGCAACAGAAATTTGATCCCGTCGATATTTTCAAATATTCGTAGACCCTGCCGGTCGGCGCCATTCCCGGACACGCCGTGCGTCTTGATGTCCTCGGTGTTGCCTTCCCGATAGAGTTTCGCCAGCTCGGCTACTTGCCGCCGATACACCTGAGGCTGCGCAAAACCCAGCTCCTCCTCGAATGCCTGCTTCAGAACACCGATATTTCGGTTTTCACAAAAAACCAAAGGAACGACCAGCCAGTAGTTGCGCGTACCCACCTGACCATCCGGCCGGTGATAACCGAGAAAGGTTCGATCCTTCCAGGCTGAAACGTCGGGGGGGACCCAGCGATACTCGCCCGACCGCTCGTGGAATTCGGCTGCCTGGTGCTGAATATTGCTCGTGGTCAGGCGCTCTCCCAGAGCGATGGGCTTCACCGTCTTGCCCACAAGGACGCCGTACATGATGACATCGGCGCCCACTGCAAGTTCCTGGGTTGCCAACTTGTGCTTGGCAGGAACGTTGGAAACCAGCGTGTAGGTCTTGCCGGAGAACTCGATTTGCTCGCCTTGAGCGAGGTCAGTAAGCGCGATCAGAACGTTGTCTCTGGAATCGAGTTGGAGAACTTTGTTCAAGATCACCAGTTCCTATGCCGCCACCGGCGCGAAAACCCTCGCCCTACCATTGTAAAACATGCATCTCGATACGCTCGAAAACGCTGGGTTACGCCTTCAGCTTCCAAAAACGTTGCGCATTCTCCCCCAGAACTGCGGCCTGCACCTGGGCTGACTGCCGGCTTAAGTAATCCTTCACCACATCCATCACGCGGGCATAAGAAGCGGCGACTGTACAGACCGGCCAATCGGAGCCGATCATGACGCGGTCGGGGCCAAAGCATTCAAAGGCGACGTCGATGTACGGAGTAATGTGCTCAGGCTTCCACTGGTCCCAGTCTGCCTCCGTCACCAGTCCGGACAATTTGCAACATACGTTCGGAAACGCTGCCAGTTCACGGATTCCACGCGCCCAGGGCTGCAGGCTCCCGCTCTTGATCTCTGGCTTGGCAAGATGATCCAGCACGAGACGCTGGCCGGGAAAATGCCGCACAAACTCCGCCGCTACTGGAAGGTGTCGCGGATAAACCAGGATGTCGTACGCCAGATCAAATTCTTCCAGCGCGGAAATTCCACGGAGGAATTCTGGCCGCAGCAGGAAGCGATCGTCCGGTTCGCCCTGCACAACGTGGCGAACCCCAACCAGCTTGGGGTTCCCCGCAAAAATCTCCAACTGCGAACGGACTTGTGGAGACTGAAGATCAACCCAGCCGACAACTCCCAGAACAAAAGGCGCGGACGCAGCCAGTTCGAGCAGCCATCGAGTTTCCTCGAGCGTTTGCCGCGCCTGTACCGCCACGCATCCCTGAAAACCGGCCAGCTCCAGTTCAGGCTTTAGATCGTCGGGAAGGAAATCGCGGCGCAAGAGCGCCATCGAGTCATCAATCCATTCGTACTCCCGCGGTCCATAGATCCAGAAATGCTGATGAGCGTCAATTTGCATGGTGATCGAGCTACCCCGGATACCAGACCTTGCGCGGATCGTCTTCCCTGCGCTGATACGTCCAGGCTTCTTCGATCAACCGCTTCAGATCGAAACGCGGTCTCCAGCCCAGCAAGAACTTCGTTTTGGTGTTATCCAGCCAGGTTGACCAGAACGGAGTTTTGACCTCCGCCGAGGGAAGCCCTCGCGTCTGCTTGAGATAGTTCGCCACCTGCTGGTAGTCGACCGGTTCGTCCATGGAAATATTGAATGTCTGCTGGTGCGCCCTGGGATGGTCGAGGCTCGCGAGAATGGCCTCGATCAGATCGCTCACGTGCACGAAGTTGCGTTGCACTGGCTTCCCTTCCGGATCGAGCATCAGCGGCACGGCACCGCTCTTCACATATTCAGCAGCACGCTCGGGACCGACTAGGTCCCGCCATCGCGGCCCGCCGAATACATCTTCGCCAAACGAGAGCGAGTATTTGAAATCGTCTTTTTCCATGATCCAGGGCGCCCGCAAACAACAGCCCGAGAGGTCATACTGGGTGAAATATTGCTCCAGCATCACCTCTTCCAGAACTTTGGATAGCGCGTAGCAGCCGGGATAGGCGCTGTGTTTCTGCTGCTCTGTGAGCGGAATCGGATGAGGATAGAAAAAATGCCCCAGGGCAGCGTCGCCGCCAACCAGGATAATTTGTTCGAAAGACGGGCTGACGCGGCATTCCTCCAACAACCAGAACAGGCCTTTGACCGTAACATCCATCACTTCGCCGGGAGTTTCCTTGCAGGTGGCGCAATGTAGAACGTGCGTAACTCCCTGCATGGCCGCGCGCACCACATCCCGGTCCGAGACGCTTCCCTGAACAATCTCCAGCCTCTTCTCTGGCTGCAGAAGCCGGTTATGACACAAGGCGCGGATGCTCGCGTCCTGAAAATCCTCTGACTCCAGAATCCGGCTGGTGAAATGGCTGCCTACTTTGCCCGTGGCTCCGGTGACCAGGATGTGCTTCATCACTGGAATGCAACCACCTGTTGCCGGGATTCTCCCAAACCGTCGACTCCGAGTTCTACGACATCACCAGCTTTCAGATACCTGGGCGGATTCATGCCCAGGCCCACTCCGGCCGGGGTTCCAGTACTGATTATGTCGCCGGGAAGAAGCGTCATGAACTGGCTCACGTAGGAGACCAGTGTGGCGACGTCAAAGATCATGTTCTCGGTAGAGCCATTCTGCCGCAACTCGCCATTGACCTTCAGCCACATCCGCAGTCTGCCACTGTCTGGAATTTCGTCGGCGGTGGCGAGGAACGGACCCAGCGGCGCAAACGTATCGGCACTCTTGCCCTTCACCCACTGTCCTCCGCGGTCGAACTGAAAGCTGCGTTCGGAATAATCATTGTGCAGCACGAAGCCCGCGACAAAGGAGAGCGCCTCCTCCTTCGATACGTACAAAGCCTTTTTCCCGATGACCACCGCCAGCTCCACCTCCCAGTCAACCTTGGTACCGTTCTTCGGTATCACCAGCGGATCATTCGGGCCCACCAGAGAGGTGGTTGACTTGAAGAAGATGACCGGTTCCTTGGGCAACTCCATCTTGCTTTCCGCAGCGTGGTCGCGAAAGTTCAGGCCGATGCACACGATCTTGCTGGGCCGGCAAATAGGCGGTGCCAAACGCACCGACGGTGCCACCCGGGGAGCGGAGGATTCGTTGCTTCGCACCCAGGCATCGAGTTTCGCCAATCCGCGGTTCGCAAAAAACGATTCGTCATAGTCCGAACCTATCGCCGAAACATCGATGCGAGTGCCATCACGCAGCAGCACACCTGGCTTCTCCCTGCCAACTTCACCAAATCGAATCAGTTTCATCCTGTACCCTCTCGCCAAAAAGAAAAGCTCTCGCTCACACCACAGACCACGTGGGGACCCCGGCTGTCCAGCCGAGCGCAGCTCGGCAGTTCCGACATGACAATGTATCTTAAACGACGGCCCACATGGTCAGGCCGGGCAGAGCCCCGGAACTCTTGTGCCCGGGTTCTTCCCTTTGGGTGGCGGCATTAATGGAGCGGGGCGGCGGCAAGTCAATTTTTCCAAGGCCGCGCTTGACGTTGCTAAATACTCACGTTACTATGTACTAACATAATGATTGGTTCTTTAACCCCGCACTAAGGAGAAAATTGCCATGACAGTAGAAGCTCTATCATTGGAAGATCTGACGCTCGACATCGAGCAGCACATCGACATAAAAGCCGCGCCGGAAAAGGCGTTCGCGGCGGTCCTGCATCGCTTCGGAAAAGGCAGTACCCGGACCGATGGCCAATCCCTGGAATTGCTGCTCGAGCCAAAGCCGGGCGGCCGCTGGTACCGGGACCGCGGGAACGGGGTCGGACACCTGTGGGGGTTCGTGCAGGCCATTAAACCTCCGACCCTGCTGGAATTAAGCGGCCCCTTGTTCATGTCGTATCCCGCGACTAACCATATAGAAATCAAGATCGAGCCTGTCGCTGGAGGCTGCAGAGTCGCGCTTCGGCACCGCGCTATCGGCATGATCGATCCCCAGCATCGCAAAGGTGTTGGCACCGGCTGGAGCCACATGCTTGCCGAAGTAAAGAAGGACTGCGAGTAGCGCGTGCGAGGAATCGCTGCGGGTAAAGCGGACGAACTTGATCCGGTGTGGAAAGCGTTGTCCGACCCGACGCGGCGGGCGATTCTTGACCTTCTTCGGGACCGGCCGCGCACCACAACCGGGATCGTAGAGTCATTCCCGCACCTGACGCGCTTTGGCGTGATGAAGCATCTGGAAGTGCTGCGCCAGTCCCAGTTGGTGCACACCCGCGATGCCGGGAGGCGGAGGGTCAACTCGCTGAACGTC
>WNEZ01000950.1_pt1 | contig 23770 bp, 20 predicted proteins | sample 5400521 | NCBI WGS metagenome assembly WNEZ01 (sample SAMN13153339, study PRJNA577476) | soil metagenome | isolation source: 120 cm saprolite under Douglas fir tree site 2 hole 1 replicate 1 | place: USA:California | collected 2015-04-18
AGCCGGGCCTGAGTTTCGACGAGCTCTACCGGACTCTCTCGGCGAACAAGCCCAGCGTTACGGCCAGGCAGCGGAAGCTCCTAGAGAGCCGCTATGACCTCACGCCCAGGCTCGATCCAAATGCCAAGATGTCGCGGGGTAAACCCCTCGTCGTGGGACCTACTGCGCGCCTGCCGCAAGGGGTGAACTGGGAATCGCTTGCCGCGATCAGCCCGGAAGAAATCCGCCGTCGAGATATCTTCCCGTACAAGGCGCTTCCTCACCCAGCGCAGGGGGGAGGGCTGGGCGGTCAAGTCTTCCCGCAGATGCAGATCAAGATGTTCCCGCGCCTGGAGCGGTACGACGTCGAGTTCGACCTTCCTGAAGCGTTTTTGCCGGAGTTCCCTCCTGCAATGTTCCTTCAGAACCGCCCCGAACTGGGTGACGTGTCCCGCGGCGAAGTCGTCTCGATCAACAACTACTATCGCCTGTTCAAGGACATCCTGACGGCGGTGCAGCTCGACGGCTTGCGCCTGCTGGTGACGCCCTTCTCTCAGGAGGAGTTCAATCCGACCGACGATCGCAAGAGCGCTCAGCCCACGCTGGGAGTGACGTGTCTGGACTGCCATACCAACGGGCACACCAGCGGGCAGTTCCACATCAATCCCGATGCGAGGCCTGAACAGCGGCGCCTGCGCCTGGACACGGTGAGCCTGCGCGGCATGTTCAATCAGCAAATTCATGGCTCAAAGAGGAGCCTGCGCTCGGTCGAGGACTTTACCGAGTTCGAGCAGAGGACGGCGTACTTCAACGGCGACGAGATTCACGCCATCAAGAAGGGCATGAACATCCTGGATCGCATCCAGGTGTCGCACATGGCCCAGATGCAGAACATGTTCGACTTCCCGCCCGCACCGAAGCTGAATTCGCTAGGCCATCTCGACCCGCAAAAAGCCACCCAGAGCGAATTGCGGGGCGAAAAGCTGTTCTTCGGCAAGGCGGAGTGCGCGTCCTGTCACCCGGCGCCGTTCTACCTGGACAACGAGATGCATGATCTGCAGGTCGAGCGCTTCCTGAAGGGCGAGGCGGGTGATGGTCCGATGAAGGCCTTCACGCTCCGCGGGATTAAGGATACTCCCCCCTACCTCCACGACGGCCGCTTGCTGACCCTTGAAGATACCGTCGAGTTCTTCAACCTGGTGCTGACGTTGAAGCTGACGAAGGAGGAGAAGCAGGACCTCGTGGCGTTCATGCGGCAACTGTAGCGCTCGCGGCTTGGTTCGAAATTCTGAGCTAAAAGCGCTCCAATGTCATTCAACGGAGAAGTTGCCGTCGCCGAATTTGCCCACGCCCGCTCCACCATCCGCCTCGGCGATCTCGAAGTCGTCCGCCTCGGAATGGTCAGTCCTGTGCCGGCAGTCTCTTTGTCTCGTAGATCGCGCTTCGGTAGGTCAGGACCAGGCATCAAAAGTCTAGCAGTTTCAGGTAGTGCATTTCATCGTCGGCCGGCGGTGGGTGGTGTGATGGTTCAGCGTCTCATACGAAGAATTGATTGATTTCGCCAACACTGCACAAAACCATCTCCATCTCAATGTCGTCCTCGGAGCCAGCGATGATTATTTGCACAAGCTCGCAGAACTGGCACGAGTAACTTTAGTGCCTTAAAGAAAAACACAAGGTGGCGATGACCGAGAAGCTGGCGGCGGCACTCCAGCGGTACGAGCACCTCCGGGGCTAGCGGGCTGTACCGGGACTATGGCGAGCGGATTTCAGACCAGACGCTTCGCACCTGGATGGCGGCAGTCGAGAAGCGCGCTGGACTGCGGGTCTGAGGCAGGGGAGGGCGGGGGCGCATCCTTCGCCATAGGTTCCGCTCCCACTTGGCGATGAGAAGCGCTTCGCTGCTGTCAATCAAGGAGCAGGCGGGCCACGCCTCGGTCACGACCACGCAGAGGTATATGCACTTGGCGCCGGCTGAGCGGGAGTAGGCAACGACTTGCTCAACCAGCGGCGGCGGGAAGCTGACAAAAATCCGGGAAAGACGGAGGTTCAGCCTTGACTGACAGAGTGTGTCCCCGACGGGATTCGAAGATTTGAACTAGGGCACCAAAACCATAACCGAGACGCAGCCTTACCGCGTACCCTACGAAAACTCTTCAGATCTCCGTCCGGGCTCAGTGCAGCTCTTGCCTTCTCTTCCTGGCTCTTGGAGCGCGCTTACGGCCACCTGACGGCCACCGAGTTCAGGTGGGCAAGAAGCAGGAATCAACCTGAATTTTGGAGACATACTGGAGGCGCGGGCAAGATCGATTGACGCTATCGTCCGATGCTCGGCGGGCTCCGCCATCGCACTAAGGCGTCCCGTACCGCCCCAATCCACCGAATCCTTGCGCGGCGTCGGCGACTGCAGCCGACCCTGCCCGCCAGGATCTCAGATCCTTGAAGCGGTTGCGGTTTTTCTGTCGCCGGCGGGGTACGTTTAAGACGCGCTCGCCAGGAAGCGACGAACCGTGGCTTTTCGGGATCCCCTCAGGGCGGTCGCTCGCATCCCGTCATCCGCCGCGCATCGAACGCAGCAAGATCGGCAGGAAACCACACCCGTTGATCAGGACGTGCAGGACGATGGGGGCGCGAAGGCTCCCGCTCGCAAACCGCGTCCAGCCCAAGATGGCTCCGAAGAACACCACCAGCGGCAACATCAGCCCATAGTACCAGTGCAGCGAGGCAAAGATCACCGAGGTGATCGCAATAGCGGCGGAGGGTGACAACCAGCGGCTCAACGATGGCTGAAGGAGCCCACGGAATGTCATCTCCTCGCCGAAGGGGCCGAAGAGGACTACGGGCAAAGTCAACAGCAGTAAGCTCGGCCCCTTCAGTGTTCCGAGGCCCTGAGCGAATGATGCGACCGAGTAGGCCGGCATCCCCAGGGGAACGAGCTGGACCAACGCTGAGAGGAGAATGGTCAACCGCAGCGCGCCAGTGATGGCGTACCAGCCGCCAAGACCAACCGCCGAGCCCCAGGTCCTGGTGGGTGATGAAACTTGCCCGTTGCACACAAACTTTCGCGCCACAAGCGCGGTCCCGGCCAAGCCGAGGGAGGAGCCCCAAAGCGAGAAGACCGCGCCAGCCCCGGTGGGTCCCCCGAGGAGCACGCAGGTTCCACCGTAGGCTCCGTAGGCGCCCACTCCCGCTCCCAGGAGCGACACTCCGGTCAACCACACACCCAAACCTGAACCTCGCCGCGCGGCGAGAACGCCAACGACAGCGATCCCGAGCAAGATGACGGCCCATGGAAGTAGCCGTGGCGCACCAACTCCCGCGAAACATTTGTGCTGTCCTTCTGGTGGATCAAAGAGTCCTACCTTCTGGAGTGGAACCTGCGAGGACCATACAGGCGTAACCTCGACGGCAGACGTAGACGTTCCTCTCTTCATCTCGATGGCAACAGGAACTCCTGCCTCCTGCTCACCAACCACTTTGCGGAGCGCCTCAGCGCCGTTCACCTCCTTCTCGGCGACCCGGACGATGGTGTCGCCGGGCTGGATTCCGGCTGACGCTGCCGGACCACCGGGAGCGACGCTCTCGACCTTCGCGCCTGGGCCGCCGAAAGATTCGTCGGGCATCACACCGATCACTGCGCGATTGTGAGGCGTGCTCGTGCTGTCGTTGCTCCGGCCGAGGCGTGCAACGATGAGGACGCTCCCCGCAAGCACAACCATCGTATCGATGATAGCGAGCCCCAACATGCGCTTCGCCCAGCGGCGGTCCTCAACATCGACTGCTCGCCGAAGCCAGTAGATGGCCGCGCCCCAGACCAAGGGCAGTGACAGGCACGGGATAAAGATCGCGCCTAGTAGGAGATGGAACCAGCGGCGGGGCGTCATCGGTCCCCCCGTCTCTTATCTCGACTTGCCCAATCGGGGTCTCAAAAACCTCCAGTAGAGGCTCGGGCGAGTCTCCTCCTGAGGAACCCTACTCAGCTGGGGTTGGCCGGATAGTGCACTAATGGGACAGTACAACCCCAGCCCCGTGTCTTCAGCCCGCCCACCTCATGCCTTACCGACCGACGCTCGCAAGTCGATTGACGTTTGTAACATGCGCGGCATCGGGCGCACCGGTAGTTGGGCTAACTCGGGTCGACCCATCGTCCGACCTGAGTTGGACCGATTGCGCCAGCATGCTTGGGCTGGGCTGGTCCGCAAGCTCTACGTCCTGCCAGGAAAGAGCGCGAATTTGCCGAGAAGCGAGCCGAATTCGAGCAGCTCATTAAGGCCACGGGGATCCGCAAAACCATCGCCGACGGCGCCCAAGCGGCGACCGACTGCCTGATGTGCGGTACGCGCTTTTCCTTCATCTCAGGCAAGATCGAACTCATCGACAAGAGGGGGTATAAGGGTTTCATGTGTCGTGGATGTGCAAACAAGGTGAATGAGGCCCGGTTATCCTTGGGACTGGAACCGTTCGAGGTTCTTCCTGGAACGTACGTCGACGTCGGTCCCAAGAGGTAAGCGCCAAGCGGGCGTGCTGGGCTGGTGCCCGCTCATTTGAAACTGGAGAGAAAATCATGGCTGACGATCTCAAGTCCAAGTTGAACGCTCGCGCAGAGCTTGAGCGACAGCAAAAAGAGGACGCGGAGAAGGTTGAACTCAAATACAAGGCCGCGGTGCTGCGCGAATACCCGAGGCTCGTGAACGAGTTATACACGCGGGTCAAGGGCGCCTTGGACGGCGTTAAGGACGTGAAAATCAGTATGCAGACGATCAAGCAGACTTTAACGTACAGCGAGGGCTCCACCGACACCGGGATACGCCAAGGCGCGTGGGGTGAAGTTCAGGTCCCTCAATGGACCGTCTCATTCCTTGACCGGAAGATTGCGTTTACGCCGAGCGGCACGGGATTTATCGGCCTGCACGGCAAAATCGACATGACAATGACCCGTCCGAACCCACTTCCTCATGCCGGAATATTTATGCTCGATGCGGGCGATGATCCGTACACGTGGAAGCTGGGAGTAATCCTTGACCGCAACAATCCCGGAGCCGTCGAGCTAACGGACAAGCTTCTAGGTGATTTATTGGAGCAGGGTCTACTTCAGTGAAGCACTCGGGAGGTACGCGCTAAGGCTGGGCACCACTTGCCGGACGAGATGCTTCGCTCTCGTGCTCGGGTGGCCGCTTTGACTCCGTTAGCTGTCGAGGAGCGCCGGACTGATGCTGAACGCCGCACACCGAGGGAAGTAAGGCCCAGACGGGGGTGGGCGCCGCATCGTGTCCATGGGGAAGATCCGCAAGTTGGAACAGGACCAGGTCGGATTGTCCGCGAACCACTACTCCTCCGACGGGGAAAGGCCGGACGATGAACGCCGAAAAGTGGAATAGTTGCCCCGACGCCTGCTACTTCGCGTGGATCAGCCCGCCATCGGGTAGCTCGTGGCCATGACCGTGACCCTCGCAGACCTTCAACGGCTCAGGGAAGCACTCTCCGCGGCGCGCTACAGCTATTGCGGCGGGGGGACTCACAGCTTCTACCATTACCCTGCCAGGTTCTCTCCGGACATAGCACGCGCGGTGATCGAGATGTTTTCCGAGCCGGGCGACCTGATCCTTGACCCGTTCATGGGTGGTGGCACTTCGGTCATCGAAGGGTTGTGCTTGGGCCGTCGCATGGCGGGTACCGACCTGAACGCCCTTGCCCATTTCGTCGCAGCCGTGCGCACCACGCCCCTCGCCTCGTCCGACGAGGAGGCCCTCAGGCGATGGGCGTCGCGCGTGGCCGACCGATGCGGAGAGGACGGTGTCGAGCGGCGATCAAGCCAGCCTGTGCCCAATCTACCCAGGGCCGTTGAGGCATTCATGACGCGCGCCCTGGCGCTAAGCGACGAGTTAGCTTTCCCGCGGCAGAAGGCACTTGCCAGGTGCGCACTGCTCAGGCTTGGCCAATTGCTCCTGGACTGCCGGGACTTCTCGGCGCCTGGTGAGCGCCTACTGGCAGCGAGACTGCCCCAACTCACTCATGAGATGTTGAAGGGTCTTGCGGAGTTCGTGGATGCCTGTCGAGCTTCGGGTATCCCCAAAAACGCGATCGTCGGCCGGCGCGTCCTTGTGCATCGAAGCGCGATCGGCCTGCACGAGGATCCGCGCCTTCAAGCGCTGGGGGAGCAACCTCGGCTCGTCTTCACCTCGCCGCCGTACCCGAGTGTCCACGTTCTCTATCACCGCTGGCAGTACCGCGGCCGGCGGGAGACCCCCGCTCCCTACTGGATCGCGCGTGTCCCGGATGGCTATTGCGCCTCTCACTACATGGGGGGCAGCCGCACGCCGACGGGGCGTAAGCGGTACTTCGAAATGATCGAGGCCGCGTTTCGGTCCGTCCGCGAGGTGCTGGACCCAAAGGGGCTGGTCGTCCAGCTCGTCGGCTTCTCGGACGCGGAGTATCAACTAGAGCGCTACCTGGCGGCAATGGCGGCGGCTGGCTTCGACGAGGTGATGATCGCCGGTAAGCACGATCGCCTCAACCGCCGGGTGCCTAACCGTAAGTGGTACGCAAGGCTGAAGGGCGCGGTTGACGCCTCCTCGGAGGTCCTGCTCATCCATCGCCCTTCTACTTCGAGGCGTTCACGCTCGTGATCACGAGTCCGCACAATCTCATGCGCGCGAAGCTGCTCCGGCGTGAAAAAGAAGCGCGCGGACTCGGTCCGGGTAGACGGGTCCCCATGCGCCCCGCGCTAGAACGACATCCTGCAAACTCGCAAGCCGGGACTGGGTAGCCCTGGACGAACGGCACTTCCGACAGAGTCAGTTCGATGAAAACGCCGTGCCACTCTATCCACGCGTGCTCGAAAAGGCCGGGGATTGCTATGCCCTCATGGTATGTCGCATCGTCGAGATCCCCGTACATTATGAGGCGTTGGCAGTTCTGAAAGCACTGCTTGATCCGCGGAACGAATCTAGCCCGCCTAATCGCTGCCTTGATCTCCGGCGGGTGATGGCCGAACTTCGTTTGGCACCAGCCGCGTTGTCTGTAAACGAGGGCACGCCTCAACTAGGAGGACCCATCTGGGTCAATCCGCCTACGTCTTTCCATGGTGGACCCCCGAGCAGGGGATCAGATCTCGAGAGACTGCTATTGAGTCTCCGAAGGTAAATTCCTGCTCGTGCCAGATGCCCAGGTCGTACTGCTCCTCCACCGCTAGCAAGGTCAAGCGTGGGGCCCTCGGTAGAGGGCCCGGATGATCGGGATGATGACGCGAGCGAGACCGTCGCACCTGCGCGCGATGTCCTGAAGACTCTGCCCGGCATCTTTCTCGGCCTCCTCGCATTGCGCCTCGGAGTCTGCGTCCGGCTTTGCTTCGGCGTGCTGTTTCTCCTCCTGCAGCATGCCCATCGCCGCAAGAACGAGCCCCCACTTGAACCAAAAGGTCACAAGCGGGCGGTCCATCTCCTTCGCCCGCTGCAACTCGGTGAGCAGGTAGGCGTTGTCGACGTTCAGGAAGAAGTCGTAGCCGCCCTTGTCGTCGTGCTTGAGCTGCACGGCCGTGTGCGGTGTGAACGGCGGCTTGCGCTTTTCCCAGTCGTCCCTTCTGACGTCGACTATGTTCGGCATTGCCAGCGCGGGTGCAGAGGTCTTCGACCCGTTGGTCGGCTTTCGGCCTGACGGCGATCCTGTGCCCCCCGTAGGCGGCCCCGCTTCCTTCTCGACCAGCAGCGTGAAGATCGAGATGAACGGCGCGCCGCGGCTCTCGGTGTTCACGTCCTCCACGGTCACCTTGACTGCGATTCGGGCCCCCACTTTGCTGTTCCAAGGCGCGCGAAACCTCGCAGTGTACCGGCCGTTCCACAGGCTCGAGTGCTCGATGATGTTCGGCGGGTCGCATGTGATCTCTCCCGGCGAGTCTGATCTCGAGAAGTAGTCATTGGCGGCGTCGGTCTCGAACTCTATGCGGCATGTCCGGTTGATGGGACAACCCTTCAGCAATCCATCGCGTGGATTCTTGGTGAGCCGGAAGTACGACGGGAACTTGACGCCCACGAACGGCGTCGGTTCGCCGGGCCCGGTGCTGGTGACAAGGCGGTCGCCTACAGAGAAGAGACTCGACAGCCCGGGGTCGCTCTTTAGCAGGTCGCTGAGGAAGCTCGTCGCTTCTTTGTTGTCGGATAGCGCTTCCTCGATCTCCTTCTTCCTCCATGCGGCGTTGAGGTCGCGCAGGCCTTGATGATCGCGGAGCACGTCTGCCAGCTCCTCGACGATCTCCTCATAGATCTCGTTCTTGCGCACCCGGTCGCGCGACGCGAGGAAAAAGTCCTCGCGGACGGCCGCGTCCATCTCGGTACAATCGACCGAGACGAGCAGATGGTCGGCCAGATAGTCGAACTTGAGCGTTCGGCTGACGAAATCTGCGGGCAGACTCCCGTGCACTTGGCCGTTGACCGTGAAGAAGATCCCGTGCGGGAGATGGCGTTTCTTGAACTTCTGTTTGAAGACGACGACGCGATATGGGAGCCGTCCGACGTTGCGGAGGTTCACCTCTGCGTAGGACGGAAACCCGGCCTCGACCTTCGAGGCTTCGCCGTCATCTTCGTCGGTGGCAACCGATACCCAGACGCCAGAGATAGTGGTGCTGAAGTAGTTGGCGTCATAGGAGCGGGTCTCCGTGACGCGGAACGGAAGGCAAGGCGAGTGGAGATACCGCTCAAGCTCGTACCGCGCATCCGTGGTCGCCAGGCTGCGCGCCTTCCACCTGTAATTGTAGAGCTTGACGCAGGTTCCGAACGCGAGGTCGGCGGCGTAGGGCTCAGGACGGAGACTCTTGCGCTTTTGTGGCAGCACCTTGATCGCGTCGGCAGTGAACGATGGGACGATGCCGTCCGGGGCTAGATATAGGTACATCGAGTTGCGCCGGTTGCCATCCGGCCGAAGCCGGCGCACGACCGTAAAGCCCCATTGGTCCCTCGTCTTGTCGTCCTGACGCACAGGCGCATCGGGATTACGTCGAGAGACGATCAGCTGGATGTTTCGGTTGCCGCAGAACTGAAGAACCCCCGTGCCGCCCGCGTTGAACTTCCCCTGGACGAAGGGGATGCGCATCTTGTTCGACTTGTTAAGGGATACAAACGTCTCGGGGAACGCGGCTGGCGACTGGCCCTCACCCCGGTCGATGACCAGGTAGCACGGTGACTGCTTGTCGCCGACCGCCACCAAGTGAATCCGATCCGCAAGCGACGTCAGCTCGCTTGCGTCCAGATTGTCGAGGCGCCCGTCTTTCACGCCCATGAACTGGGCGACCGCCGTGCTCATTGAGGCTGGCGCCTTCGGCCCCTCGGGGTCGATGCCGCGGCTGAAGCACTCCGCCATCAGCACCGCATCGATCCCGTTGATGACTTTCTCGACAAGCGCCGCCGTCGCCTCGGTCTGCTGATTGCCAACCGTCGAGAAGTTGTTTTCCACCCCTCCGAGGGGTCGCCACGCTCTCTCGTTTCGCAAGCTGAAGCCCGCCCTCTCGAGAGTACGGTCGACTTCATCCTCGTGCTCGGCGTGAATGAGCGCGTCAAACAACGCGAACGGGGTCAAGATGCCACCGCCTGAGACCGCGCCCTATCATTGGCCCGGCGTGTGGCCCGCTGGGCGGTTGTTTCGTCGATGGCGAGGATCTTTTTCAGGACGGCGAGCGTCCCCACGCGCGCCTGGCGATTCGAGACGACCGAGCCTGCGGCGATACAGACGTTGTTCCAGAGTGAGTTCACGCGCCCACCGACGGACTTGCGCCAGTCCACTTTGCCGATCGGGGCCAAGCGGTCCCGCCAGTCATCCGGATGGATCTCCATCAAGACCCTGCCGACACCACCGAGCGCACGCATGACGACCGCGTGCGTATTGATCTTCTCCTGGCGCAGCTCGGGCGCACTGAGCTTGTTGTCCTTGACCAGCTTCCAGTCGACGACGTGCTTGGATACCTCCGACCAGTAAGCGACTGCCGTCCCCAGTTTCTGCTGGTAGCTATTGGTCCCTTTCTTCTCGATCTTGTCGCCGAGCAATTCCTCGTTCGCGTCGTACAGCGTCGACAGCGTGAACATCTTTCGCGAGCGCATCGGGATCGTGATCTTCTCTTTGTCGACCATTTCCCTGAAGACTTCGACTTCCTCGGCGATTTCCATTGTGAGCGCCGACAGGTTGTCGCGGTGGTCGTAGAGGATGTCGAGGGACTTCGAGGTCTTGTGCGCGAAGCGATTGAGGTCGGAGAACATTTGTTGGAGCCGCTCGAGGTTCTCGGTCTCGAAGAGAAGGACGGAGATCTTGTCTTTCCCTATCTGCGGGTTCTCATTCAGCGCGGCGGCGACAGCGGCGCATCGGTGCTGCCCGTCGTTGATGATGAACTCGATGTTCTCGAGTTCCATCTCTAACGTGCCGATGTCGGACCCGGGCGCCGACTCGACGAAGTTGATAACGTCCGAGCGGTACGACGCGGTGATCGAGGAAAAGATGAACCCGTTTTCGTTGTCGAGAATGTATTTGGCGATGGCCGGGACGCGGCTCCTGTTGAGGATGCGCTGAGCGCGCAGCTCCGGGGTGCTCTGCTCCCAGTCAGTGAACTTGAAGAATCGGGGGATCTCCGACAGCGCGATCACCGTCGAAAAGTACTGGCGGCCGCCCATGTGGCCCCTCATCGCTGGGAAACTTACTTTCATTTGGTGTCTCCTTTTGCAGCTCCTGTCAATTTAATCGACAGCTGTTTTGATCCTTGCTATCAGCTCATGTAGTTAAATGTCAAGAGCTGTAAAAGCATATGCGAAGAGCTCCTACGCTTTTCCGGGCCCGGAGAAGGGCTACCGGGGAGGCCAAAATGACAGGTCAGGTGCAATTGGAGAGAGCGGAATCTCCGGCCTGCCGTCCGGGCTGACTGTCCTCGCCACAGGTAGTCTCAAGCCTGCGGAAGCCTGGCTCCAACGTAAAACTGACGCCCAATGACCCAAGAGGAAGCAGCCAAGGCCGTCATCTCTGCGACCCGGAGGCGTGAATCCCCTGGCCCGTTTATTCGGTGCATTCAGCGATGCCGTCCATAATCTTCCCGAGGAAAAGGCCTTGGAACGCGCACAGGAGTTGCTCGATACCTTCATTTTTCTGTTCGAGAACCTCCGTGAGCAAATCGATCACGCAGAGGCATTTGCGAGCAAGATTACGGCGGTGGGCAATCCCCGTAGTCGTACGGATGGGTGATGGGCGGCGAGGTGTGCAGCGGCAGCATGACAGGGGGAGTGCCATCGTAAGAGACGAACGGTTCCCCGAACACCTGCGGCTGTTGAGGCGTGTACTCCGCTATCGAGAACCGGGGTGGGCCCAATCTGAATGGGCACACCATCCACCGGAGATCAAGTCAGCGATTAGGCAGGCCCGTTTCCGGCCACGGAGGAAACATTGCTTTGCGAACTGCCAGATACTCGTCATGTTCGGCGGTCTTGAGGATGCGACCTATCACGAGGGTGTAATCTCCACCGGAATTGCCGGCCTTTTCTGCGAGCACGCGTGGGTAAGGTGGCGAGGCCTTCTGATCGAATTGACACTGCCGGAAGCGCGGGCCGTTCGAGGGTACTCGGTCCCGACTCGCGTCTTGCTGAAACGGTTTCTCGAGCGGAAAGCATTTGAACCGATCTACCAGGGAGGGACCGAATCTACGCGCTGATGGCCGAAGCTCACGGCCTCCATCAGAAGCGATGAACAACCAGCTGCAGCTCGCTGAGCCAAAACCGAATGGGACTCTGGGATCCCGGACGGGATTCGAAATCTCACCAGCGACCATCAGACCCCGGTCGTGGTCGGAGTCGGCAGCTTGGACACCTCGCGGGCTAATCGGGAGCTCCTAGGCTCGATGCGAGTCAGAGGACTGGGATAGCGGTGAGCGGAGAACAAGGAGGAAAGCAGTGCGCGCACAGAATGACACGGGGTTTTGTCCCGATCCCGCGTTGCCAGAACTCGAAACCGAGATCCGCCCCGGGTACCAGGGCGAGCCGCGAAACCTTGAATGGTGGGTGCAGCGGGAACTGAAATGCCCCATTCCACCAGGAAGTCTTGTCGGGAAATTCATCGAGTTCAGACGAAATCCGGGCCCAGCGCCGACGGATGCTGGCGAAGCCCTTCATCGTACTAGGCTGGAGCACGGGCTTAAGATCGCGGATTGGAGTGTTCGAGTTCTCTACGCGGCACAACAAGATCCGAGATACCACGTAAAGGTCTCGGTCGACGCGACGTTTCTGACGAAAGAATTGCTTGGGGTCGATAACCCCGACGCCGCGTACCAACAGCCAAACAGCATCACCACGCTCTACACCGCAGCCCGGCTCGTCGCCGGGGGCCGGCTCGTCCTGATCCGGCGGACCCTACGTGCGAAGAGCGCCGGAGCAATAGAAATCACGGGAAACGGCAAAGGCGGCTACGACATTTTCTACGATAGCCCCATGGGCCCTATGACGGTCGAATGCAAACAACGTTCGTTTGAAGCCGGATTGCGAGATACGCCACCGGATCAGAGCCGCTACGTTGTCCACAAGATTGCGGAAGCCAGTCCCAAACTCCCGCACAAAAAAGGCGCTCGCATCCTGGTAATCGGATTTCAGACCGGAGCCGCACCCTTGGTTCTTTCGCAGCAGCAGGCCGAAATGTATCAGCGCGCGGTTTTCAACGAATTTCTCAAGACGAACGATCCCGATTGGCCGGACTGCATCATCGTCGAGCACGCTGACGCCTGGCATCCGCTCCCGGTCCGGCTGGACTTGAAAAACAGGGAGGAGTTTCAAGCCGTGCGGCCAATCCTCTTAGCAGCCATGCCCGCAAGAGAGGTCGTGATGGTCGGTGAATTCGTGAACGGTAGGATCGTGCCTCGCCCATGGATTTTCCAGCTCGCGGGAGAGGACCGCTGAGGCCCACGCCGTTTCGATTCCGACCAGCATCCTCAAGACGTAGACCGTTTCTGCGAATGTTTTGGCGCAGACGGCGCTGAAAGAGAGCTGATGAAACCAAAACTGGGTCTAGTCGACAGGCCGACCCCTCCTCTTCGAGCGGTGAGGTGTAGCAGGGGCGCGCCGCAATGCACCTTACCGGCTGAACCTTCCCGCCGTTCCTTGACCGGAAGATTGCGTTTACGCCGAGCGGCACGGATTTATCGGCCCGCACGCCAAAATCGACATGACAATGACCCGTCCGAACCCACTTCCTCATCCCGGAATATTTATGTTCGATGCGGGCGATGATCCGTACACTTGGAAGCTGGGAGTAGTCCTCGACCGCAACAATCCCGGAGCCGTCGAGCTAACGGACAAGCTTCTAGGTGATTTGTTGGAGCAGGCTCTACTTCAGTAGAGCACTCGGCAGATACGCGCTAAGGCTGGGCAGCACTTGCCGGACGAGATGCTTCGCTTTCGTGCTCGGGTGGCCGCTTGGCTCCGTTAGCTGTCGAGGAGCGCCGGACTGATGCTGAACGCCACACACCGAGGGTACAAGTATCAGGATTTGCTGGTAGCGATCCGCCTCGTCGATGTGCTCCTCGGCAAAGTCACCGCAATCAATGTCGACGAGAAGGCTTGTTCCTGATGATCGCTTCGACGATCTTACGCGCACCTGCGCTGGTAGAGCGCTCAGGGACCCTTTGGACGCAGGGTCGCTCGATGGGGTAGCCGGCCCGGAAAAGTTAGGGTCAATCCCTTGAATTGCTTAGGGTCTTTTGCCAGAGGCGGCCGTTCAAGCTCATCAGAAGCGCTTGCCAACACGCCATCAGTGGGTAATTATATAGGCAATTCGGCGTCCTTGCGGACCCCGAAGGAGCACGGTAGCTGCGCAGCTGCCGTGGTCGGCTACGATGGAGTAACCGTGAGTGCAACGAACGCGCCTCTGCGAGCCCGGATGTTATGTACATCCGTTACGCCCGTTCGCCGCGCCGCGTGTGAGATCCATCGCTAGTTAGTAGCGGAAGCGCTCGCCTAGGCTTTAGGACCTCCCTCTGGGAGGTCCTTTTTTTTGCCCTAGGGGAAGATTCGCCGGGCCTCAGACCTGGACGTTGCTCTGACGCTCGCGTTTGAAGCAACATTGACGTACTTCTTCACAAGCCATTCTTCGGAGGTCGTGTGAATGGTGAAGCTTCTACGTTCCTCAGACGAGACATCCCAGTGCATGCCCGTTGGCATCGAGCAGCCCGCGATGTTGAGTGACTCTGTACCATGGTAGCTGTGCGGATCGAGCCGCCAGCAACGACGGTCGGCATCGACTCGGGAGTTGGGTTGACCATGTACAGAATCGAATGCCTCCCTTCCTGCGGCCGTGTGAAGCTGCCCGCCAAAATCCCCCATAGTCTGGAAGACGTGTAGCGGGAGACAGCGAGGGTCTCGCTCCCCAGAGCAATGCACCTGTGCAGACCACTTCTCGAATTCGTTCATCCAGGACGCAGGAGCGGTTTGCTTGGGCCTGCGCACGAAGAACGCTTTGTACCGACAAAATCGCTCGAGCCCGATAAGGTCCTTCCGTTGCCGCTCCGGGTCTCCGAGAGCCCGTTTGAAAACCACGCTTGGTTCGACGGCAACGATCGCAACTCGCGCTACATGGATGCGTCTGTACAACGCCGTGGCAGCATTGCCAGGAATCAGAACAATTTGCTTTCCCTCGGGGAAACGGAGCTTATTCGCGAGCTGAGGTACAAAACGCCATCCCCTAGTTTCGCACTCCCGAAAGATCGAATTTCTGAGAACCTTGTATGTTGCAGAACTGCTGGCTGGCTGGAAGAGCCAGATCTCCATCACCGATCGCCGCCGCGTGCGCGGAATAGACGGTAAACCGCGCTCAAGGGAAGATTGAGGTTCTGGAGATCAGCGAGCGACATGCATTGTACGACTTCGGTCGCAAGAGCTCTGAGTTCTTGCACCCCAGCCTCACTAGGCTGCGCCGCCCTATCAGGTCTTGACATCTCAAGAAGAGTTCCAGGAACCGACAGTTTGTTTGAATCAAACCACTCCCGCAGTAGTAGCGAAACCCGGGTCTTGATGTCGTCGTTCCATTGTTTTCTCAACGCTGGCGGCAGGGCTACAGTCGGTAGGCGGCGGTCTCGCCATACTTGAAGACGGCTTAGTTCTTCCGCCGATAACCCGGGGCCCAACCGCTTAAGAAAGTCGTCACGCCAGGACGTAAACTGCTCTGCTGTGATCGTTGGAAGTCGAGGCAATTCCTCTTCAGGAAGAAGAGGCCGAGCCTGTCCGGTTGTTGCATCCCAGCCGAAGCTACGGCCGCTTGTGAAATCCATTATGGACTCCCAGAGATCGCGCCGAATTCGACCGGTCAGCGGCGATGGAGTCGTGGTTTTGGGTCGCTCTTGGTCCTGGACTACGTCCAAAAGGACCACAGTTGGCGGCCGAGTCGAGGCGTCGAGGCACAAAAGCTCCGGGTACTGGCGTACAAAATCCGAGAATGTCGACGCTCCGAAGGCGCGCTCATGAAAAGTACCTTTGGTGAGATCGAGAAGACGGTTCTTGAGAACCGCGACTGTCATGCGACGCCATTCCTGGATGCCCTTGGACTTTGCCCTCTCGAAAGCCTGGAGGATTAGATCTCTCGGCTCTTCTCTCACGAGTAGGCTCGCGGTTTCGGGCCTTGTACCCATGCAACCAACGTAGGCACCGCCACCCGTGCCTCGCTTCTCTCTACCTGCGCGCATCGAACCACCTGCTCGACGCTGTACTGCTCGAGTCGCGCTGGCGGATCATCTGCGGCAGGAATTGCCATCAGCATAACCACGGGCAAAGCTCTTTAGTCCGTCCTAGGCTGCGAGTCACGAGAGCTGAATGATGACGCCGGAAGTCCAGCGAGCCCGCGACCACTTCAAAGTCTTCCTGCTGGCCGCGAGGCGGTGCAACGAGCCTCGGGAATTGCCGTCCGGTTACCTACAGTTCCTCTCGGTTCCGACCATCGTCCTCTATGCATTTGCGATAGAGGTCGGGTTTAAGGCACTCGCGTTGCATAAGTTGGGCACCGCGCCGAAGGGGCACGACCTCGCCGCGCTGTTCCACGCCTTGCCCACCCAAGTCCAAACCGAAATCCGCACGGAGACGAGCCGCTACTATCCCGCTTCGGACGCTTACTTCGATCAGAATCTCGCGATGGTCGCCGACGCTTTCGACGTCTGGCGCTACATCTACGAGCAGGACCTTGTCGATACCGACTTAGGCTTCCTGCAACGGCTCGCCCAGGCCGTTGACGTGGCCCTGACCGCCATTACTTAACCTGCGAATGCGATTGGAAGGAAGCACAAGGCTGCCAAAAAAACAGTGCGGCACGCCTTTGCGACCAATAGGCGCCGATGGCGACGTCGCTGTAGACATCGCAACGAACTTTCGACGACGCGACGCTCTGCCGCCCCTCCTCGCGATCACGATGGCGCTCGGGACTCTTGACATCTACTTAAGATTTTCTTTAGACTTATCTGGAATGCTGCTGAGGAAGTGGCCCACGTTGCAAGTTCCAAGATGAAAATCTTCTCACCTCTTCGCGGTAGCGTGAGTGCGCCACGGACGATCCATCGTAAGAGCCGCGCTCGGTGGAAGCTTCGCCAAGCAGCTCATGGCCGTTCCGGCTCGTCTACGAATGCGTTGTCAGCGCCGACAGAGCTTGCGCAAAGATATGCACCAAGAAGTGCACCCAAACTTGCCCCGTGGTTTGCAGCTTTTTTCGCAACGTCGGGTGCAACTCTCGGCGCACACCCGATAGACGAAATGCTTAGGCGTTCCCCGGAGTTTCTGCCGCGCCCCTGCGCTGTCACCAATCCTGTCAGTCAACCAGCGCCGGGCGTCGACCCCGCCCTCCCCACCACAGTGAAAATCAGGGAGGCCGGGGTCGACACCCGGACGGGAAACTCCACCAAGCGCAGGGCCGGGGCAGAAATCCAACAATTGGATGCAATGAATGATTGAAACACCTGAAGCGAGAGTAGCCGAAGACAAGTCGCCGAAGCCGCTACCCACAACGCACCATGGTCGGGCGCTATGCCTGCACCCCTTCGGTAGCAATCCAGCTCCAGGGACGCGCGAGTCCACGCTGAGTCGGACACGATTGACCGACAAGGACCGTCAAATCATCGGCGTGCTCGCGATCGCGCGCTACTTGTCCAACCAGCACCTCCAGCGGCTCTTTTACTCGGGTCGAACCACCAGGACGATGTGCAAGAGGCTCCGCAGCCTCGCCGGGGAGGGACCTCGCAAGTTCATCCGTCCCTACCTCCGCCGCCTCTCCTACAGAACTCTCGAGGGTCGGTACGTCGATTTATGGGCACTGACCGCCGCCGGCTATGCGGTCGCGCAGCCTATCCTCGACATTCCGCTCAAGATTCCGAGGCAGGACGTGAGCGCCGCGTTCCGCGAGCATCTGGTGACGCTCAACGAGCTACTCGTTGGCCTGCTGACACCAAGGCCCGGAACCTATGCGCGGGCAAAGCAAACAGGGTTTCGCTGGATGACATCGGATCTCGTGCGCCTCCCTTGGAAACAGTACCTTCAGAAGTCGGGCAGGCAGCTGGAGCGCATTGTCTTTCCCGACGCGGTGCTCGAGCTTCCACAATCTCGGCGGCGCCTGTTCCTGGAATGCGAAATGGGTACCCATTCCATTGTCGCAAGAACGGACCAAAAGGCCGGCTCCACCCTTTCGAAGGTCGAGAACTACAGCGGCTTCATTCGCGGTTTTGCCGACTCGATGAAGGGTGAGACGTTCTACGCGCGCAAATATCCCGACGGATGGACACCCGAAGTTCTGTTCCTCATTCGGACTACGGCTCGCGTCAAATCGGTGAACGAGACGATTGCGCAGTGGCCGGTGGATCGCCTCGGGACTGCCATCGCGGTCAGGGCGTTGACGTTTGAGCAAGCCCGCGATGAGTTGCTTTCACAGATTCGGGGTGCCACTTCAGCCCCTCACGCAGGCGACGATACTGGCACGACAGCGCAGCTTCGACTCGTCCCCACGGAACTCGCCGCGCTGCGCGAGTTTTACAACGCAACCGTCCTTGCCTCAAAAGCGGCCAGGGCGAAGGCTCGGGCGCGGCGAGAGCCCATTCCCGAGTATCCACCCCGCACGGAAGAAGTACAGGCGCTGATTGAGCGGCTCCAAGCTGCGGTCTGCCGTCCTCTCGACCGCGCACAGAGGAGTTCGCCATGAACGAAGCACCACCAGCGGGCCGACCACGTCAGACCATCCAAATTTTACCTCGCCTTGGGATGCTGCTCTTTCTGATGCTTGCGCTCGGCGAGGGCAGCGTACAACTCGCTTCCAGCGGATTCCTTCACGTTGGACCTGGCGCTGCTCTTCGCCCGCTGTTTAGAGCCATCCTCGTTCGGTATTGGCCCCTTCGCGTCTGGGTTGTCCACAATTCGGTTCAAGCTCTTGTCGTCTTGGGCTGCACTGCCACAATCCTCATCATTGCAGCCCGGTATTTGCTTCTCCTTTGGCACAACCAGATTGTCGCTCGACTCTCTGGCACGTACTTCAAGGCCCAGTCGCTCAGTTTCCCGACGCGAGCTGTGGACCTGCTCGGTGAAATCGGGCGCCGACCGAAGGGTATGCACTTCGGCGGACTCGCCCCGGAGCGCTCCTTCTTCGGACGGCGGTGGCGTCCGGTCTACATCTCCCAACGTCAAAGGACGATGCACCGACACGTCATTGGCAAGACCGGTTCCGGAAAAACCCTGAGCGTTCTCTGGCCGAGCGTTCTCCAGGATGCGCTCGACGGAAAGGGCATCCTGGTGATGGATGCCAAGGGCTCCGATGAAACCATCACCACGATGAAGGCCATCGCCACCATCGCCGGCCGCAAGCAACAGCTCAAAGTGTTCGCGCTGCCCGCCTGGAACCAGCCACAGAATTTCTCGCACACCTACAACATGGTGCATGTCCGGCCGAAAACGCCCACTGATGCCGGAGGAGATCCAGTTGCCACGGCGGAGCGCGTCTTCTCCATTTTCTCCTTGGGCGACAATCAGTACTACAACACCCAAGCCCAAATCATGTTCGTCAACCTGTGCAAACTTCTCCACGGCATAGTCGACGACAAGGGTGCCGGCCTCCCCTTCAATATGAGCGACCTGTCAGTCTGCTTCAAGGGTATTGGGGCCGAGGACGACTGGGCCGACGCGCTCAACGATTGTCTTCAGCGCTCCACCGACCAACATGCCGCCCGAGAGATTCAATCGCAGACTTCCAGATTAGGACGAGAGGCACACAAGTGCTTCTCGGGAGTCGTCGGCGCCATCGACAAATTCCAGTCACCCCTCGTGAACGCTTATGAGCCTGACATCGTCTTTGAAAGTGTCCTGCAGAACAACGAGATGGTTTACGTCCAGCTTCCGGCCAATCTGTTCAAGATTCAGGCGCCGGCGATGGGAAAAGTCATGCTGATGGACGTTCAGCAGGAGGGAAGTCTTCGTCAAGTCTTTCGCCGCACGCGGAATCAGCGGCCCTTCAGCGTCACCATCGACGAGTTTTACAACTTCGCCGATCTCTCCATCATCGACAGCCTCAACAAGCTCCGCGACGCAAGCGTCGAGTTTACTCTCGCCCACCAATCCATTGCCGACCTGGAGCTGGTCTCGAAGGAGTTCGCCTCCGCGGTTTGGGACAATACAACCACCCGAGACATCCTTGCCCAGGACAATCCCGAGCTGTGCGAGAAACTGGCGAAGAGCTTAGGCACGCACCAGGTGGTCGAGAAAACGGTTCGCATGCAGCGAGGACCGCTCTTCACATCTCTGGCGACCGGAGATGTCTCCTCCAAGCTCGTCGAGGCGTACAAGCTGCATCCGAACGCCATCAAGAGCCTCGCCAGGTGCGGCCAGGGTTACCTCTTCAATGACGAGGGCATCCGCCCTGTCTGCTACGGAATGCTGCCGCCATTCTCGTCAGACTTCCCCCTGAAGAGGAAAGAGCAGAGTAAGGCCCGCGGCCTGCGCCTCTATGAGAGATTCATCGCTCGTAAGCCGATACCGGTCCGCCCCCACCTTGCTGATCGAAGCGAGAACAGCCCCGTATGAAAGAGGAGAGCCAGTCCAATGCCGAGAACCCCTGCGAGAGACGACTACTTCGCCCAGTCCTTCCGCTTCACGCCCGAACAAGCGGCCACCATCAAGGAGGAGGCGAAGCGTTTGGGGAGCACCACTGCGTTCGTCCGGGAGCTCATCGACGACTATCGGACGATGTTTGGGCTCCCGCGAATTCAAGTCGATGTGTTGGAAGCCGACATGAAAAACCTCAAGATTCCGACGCATCGGGAGTACGTTCGGCATCTACTCGCCCTCAGGTACCAAACGCTCCTAGAGGAAAGAGCTACGGGCCCAAGGACGGGCAAGCGCTAAGCATACAATTCGAGGAAGGCGATCGCGCGCTAATTTCCGCTCGGGTGCGCTTACTGCTCCTCCGTCGACACGAGTGGCTAGACTACGATGCGAAGATCCTCGCCGAGCTTGTCGTCCACCTCCCCGGGAAGCGGCTCGCCTCCCACGTGGGGTCCTGGAGAGGCAAGGCGAAGCGGTTGTTAGGTGCAAGCCCCAAACGCTCCGCCCGGCGTGCTGAGAAGGCCACGCCATGAGCGTGACCAGCCTCTTGAAACAGGGCGAGTCCCCTGATCGAGTCGATGCGCTTCTTTCGGTGATGACTGCTGAAGAAGTCGCAAAGCTTCTCCGGGTGAATCGCAAGACCATCTACGACGCGGTTCGAGCCGGCAGCATCCCGTTCGTGCGGGTGGGAAGGTTGATCCGCTTCCGTCGCGACGTCGTGCTAGGTTGGGCGGGCGGTCAAGGTTGCGTCTCACATCCAAGGAGCAAGACTTGAGTGTGCGACGTGAGAAGCGCCGCGACCCGAAGACGGGCGCGGTCCGGGAGTTCTATCGCGTGGACGTTGACTTCGAACACGCAGACGGCCGACGAGAGCGGGTTAAAAAAGTGTCGCCGGTCCAGACTCTCCGTGGAGCAGAAAAATACGAACGTCAGGTCCGAAACGAGTTGCTGCTCGGGACCTACGGAAAAAAGGAGGCGATGCCGCGACCGACGCTGGAGGCGTTCTCGAAAGAGTTTCTCTCCACCTATGCGGTCAACAACAACAAGCCTAGTTCGATCGAATCCAAACGGTACATACTGGAGATGCACCTCGTTCCCACGCTTGGTCGCTATCGACTGGACGAAATCGGCCAAAAGGAGATCGAGACCTACAAGAGCCAAAAGTTGAAAGAAGGTCTTTCACCGAAATCGATCAACAACCAGCTCACCACTCTTCACAAACTGCTGGCCGTGGCGGTCGATTGGGGACTTTTGGAGTATGCGCCGAGGATCAAGTGGCTGAAGGTTCCCAAGGAGGAGATCGACTTCTTCACGTTCGAGGAAGCGGATCGGCTCGAAGCGGCTGCCTCAGAGCCCTGGCGCATGATGATCACCCTCGCGCTGAAAACCGGGCTTCGAATGGGGGAGCTTCTGGCGCTGGAGTGGGGTGACGTGGATCTGGTCACCGGCCGACTGGTGGTAAGGCGCTCCAATTGGCGTGGGCAAGTTGGCTCTCCGAAGAACGGTCGAACGCGAGAGATCCCCCTTAGCGAGGAAACCGTTCGACGGCTCAGCAACTTCGCTCTGACACAATCGCCGGAGGGTGCAGATCTGCTCTTCTGCGAAAGCGACGGCAAGGCGTTGGCATACGAAGCGGGGCGGGATCCGTTGAGAAGAACGTGCCGACGAGCCGGATTGCGAGAGATCGGCTGGCATGGATTGCGCCACAGTTTCGCGAGCCACTTGGTGATGCGTGGAGTGCCGCTCAAAGCGGTGCAAGAGCTGATGGGGCACTCCACGATCGAGATGACCATGCGCTACGCCCACCTCTCTCCCGACGTGAAGAGAGACGCAGTTGAGCTGCTGGATCTGCCTCGTTCCGGTAAAGAAATTCATGGCCAAACTACGGCCACCGAAGTGCGGAGAGAGAAAACCCCTAGCGAAACTAGGGGGGTAAGAGTGTCCCCGACGGGATTCGAACCCGTGTTACCGGCTTGAAAGGCCAGCGTCCTGGGCCACTAGACGACGGGGACGGCCTTGAGTCGCGGGGGAATCGAACCCCCGACCCTCGGCTTAAAAGGCCGGTGCTCTACCAACTGAGCTAGCGACTCATCTAGTACTCTCTGCATCCGCCGGATGCGCTGGATTGGGCTTCTTCCCATCAGAGGGACACGGAGTCGACCCGTATACCAGAACTCAGAAGACGGGCAACCGATGATGCCCCCAGAGCGCCAAATCCGAGGCCAATCGAGGTGGCAGTTGGCTATAAGCGGGTCGAATGGTGCCCGATCAAGACCCGGAGGAACCCAGTCCCCCGAAAAAGAGTTACATCACCCGCGCGGGGGCCGAGCGACTCCACGCAGAGCTGCTGCGCTTGCTCAATCAGGAGCGCCCGAAAGTGACCGCGGAAGTTTCCGCCGCGGCGGCGCAAGGCGATCGCTCCGAAAACGCCGAGTACATTTACGGCAAGAAGCGACTTCGAGAGATCGACCGACGCATTCGATTCCTGCAGCGCCGCCTGGATCTGGTCACCGTCGTCGTTCCCGCCGAGCAGACCGACAATTCCAGAATCTACTTTGGCGCCACCGTGACTCTGGAGGATGAAGAAGGAGAAGCGCGGGTCTACCAGATCGTCGGGGCCGACGAGATCGACGCCAAGGGCGGGTTGATCAGCGTCGACTCGCCGATCGGCCGCGCGTTGCTGGGAAAACGCCGAGGCGACGCGATCGTCGTCCAGCGCCCTCGCGGAGAAATCGAGCTTTCAATTCTCAAGATCCAGTACGTTTGATCGCGTGAATCTAACGATGCAGCATGCTTATACTCGTGGCGCCGAAGCGATCGTTAGCCGCGCCCACACCCACAAGGGTTCTCAGACACGCATGCAAAAGAACTTCATCCTGGACACCAATGTTCTGCTGCACGATCCGCGATCGATCTACGCTTTCGAAGACAACAACGTGATCATCCCGATCTACGTGATCGAGGAAATCGATCAGTTCAAGAGGGAGCTTTCCGAGCTGGGCCGCAATGCGCGTCTGATTGCCCGCTATCTGGACGGCTTCCGCGCGGAAGGATCTCTCGCCGAAGGCGTGCAGCTTCCAAACGGGGGAACCCTTCGCGTCTCCTTCACCAATCGCGAGCTACCCAAATCCATCCCTGAACGAAACATCGCCGACAACCGGATTCTCGCGGTGGCCATCGATCTGATGGAGAAGGAACCCAGCCGACAAGCGGTGTTCATCACCAAGGACACCAACCTTCGGATCCGCGCCGATGCGCTCGGGTTGGTCGCGGAAGACTACGACACCGAGCGGGTGGAGATCAGCGAGCTATACACCGGTCACCTGGAGCTGCTCGTTCCCACCAGCACGGTGGACCAGATGTACAAATCCGGCGCCGAGGTGGAGCCCCCCGAGGACGCCAAGCTGTGCCCCAACCAATTCGCTCTGCTCACGGACTCGGTCAACCCCTCGCACACCGCGATGACTCGCTTCTCCCCGGCGAAGGGCAAGTTGGTGCCTCTGGCTCGCAGCGCCAAGGAAGGCATCTGGGGCATCCGGCCCCGCAACCTGGAGCAGAGCTTCACCCTCGACCTACTGGTCAATGACGAGGTCAAACTGGTGACCATCGTGGGTAAAGCGGGCACCGGCAAGACGCTGCTGGCGATCGCCTCCGGGCTTCACAAGACGACTGAAGAAAGCCTCTATCAGAAACTGCTGGTCAGCCGTCCGATTTTTCCCCTTGGCAGG
>WNEZ01002050.1_pt1 | contig 23741 bp, 16 predicted proteins | sample 5400521 | NCBI WGS metagenome assembly WNEZ01 (sample SAMN13153339, study PRJNA577476) | soil metagenome | isolation source: 120 cm saprolite under Douglas fir tree site 2 hole 1 replicate 1 | place: USA:California | collected 2015-04-18
GAACATCGAACATCGAAATGCATGTCGAACCAGATTCACTGCCCACTGGACACGCCGGAATTGCTGTGCGTTTAAGAAAAGGCCCGACGATTCATTCCAGCGTCTGGGTTGTCCCAGGCGCGACGGTAGTTGGCGACGTCACGCTCGCAGAAGAATCGAGCGTTTGGTACGGAGCGGTGCTGCGCGGCGACATCAACCGCATCATCATTGGACCGCGCTCGAACATTCAGGATAATGCTGTCGCCCACCTGGACACAAATTATCCAACAACGGTCGGCGAGCTGGTCACCGTGGGCCACGGCGCTATCGTGCACGCATGCAAGATCGACGATGAAGTGCTTGTTGGGATGGGTGCCATCATTCTCGACGATGTGGAAGTTGGCGCGCGCTCGATCCTCGGGGCAAACGCGCTCGTCACTTTAGGGACGAAAATTCCTCCCGGCTCGCTCGTGCTCGGAGCGCCTGCGAAAATCCGGCGGCAGCTTACCCTCGATGAACAAAAGGATATCGCGCGCTGGGCATGGAGCTACGTCGAAACCGCAAAATACTTTCGTGAGTTTTATGCGAGATAATGTAGGAGCGCGAGGAATCTTGTTCGGCATCCGGTCCAAAATAGGAGGAAGACAATGGAAGTTCCCAACTCAAAAAAACGGGGTAAGCGTCCGCGCCTATCAGGAGGATGCGATGACGCTGCTCGCATTCGACCTCGATCAATCCAAGACGAAGAATTTCGCGGGTTTCAGCGTCCCTATCACGCCCGGACCTAGAAAGCGGTATTACCTGACCAATCTCCTAACCTATCCGGCGGCCATCCTAAAAAAGAACAACATCAAGCCCGAAAACGCTCACAGCACATTCTTTTCGCCGATTCAGAAATTTCGCTGGGTGCACGTCCCGGCAACGTTTCATCAGATTGAGGAGCCATTTTACGGGACCTACAAATACGAAGTCACGCCACGCTACATGGCGAACGAGATTCTCCAGCCGCTGGATCATTCCCTTACTGTCCCCGTGCAGATTGATGTCGGTCCCTACAGATCGGGTTCACGCGGGGCTTCGTCGAGTCGCAGGCCTACACGAACCTTTCGGAAACAACAATAAGGTGCGTCCTAACAAGACCGATTTGATTTTTGACATTAAAGCCAAATCAGGCTCGGCCAAGCGAAAGAAGAACGGGCAGGATGTGATGGAGGATTACACGTTTGAAGATCAGCATATCTGGCTTGGCTGGCAGGCGCGGGCACGGATCATGGAATTCCTGGATGAAACCTCAGCCGATAACACTCTGGCGCTGGATGTTTTTGCGTTCGACCTCGATGAACCGGTCGTTTGCGACAAGCTGATTCGACTCGCTGAAGAAGGACGATTGCGTGTTTTACTCGACAATTCAAAGACGCACGCCGAGACCGACGCGTTTGAAAACAAGTTTGAGGCGTTCTTTAACGAAAAGGCGAAAGCTCCCAGCGCAATTTTTCGCGGACGCTTTCAAAGCCTAGCTCACTCGAAGGTCTTCATCCAGAAAAAGAAGGCGACGAACGACGCGATAAAAGTCCTCACCGGTTCAACCAATTTTTCCACGAACGGGCTCTATATCAACGCCAATCACCTCATCATTTTTAGCAACAGAAATGTTGCGACACTTTACGCCCAGGTCTTTGACGCTTCGTTTGGCGCCGACAAGATGAAGAATTTCCATGGCACCAGTTTTGCGACGCAGGAGGGCCGCGAATTTAACGAGAGTAAAACTCCGGAGATGACGATTCGTTTCTCGCCTCACAGCAAAGAGGCGGCCACAAAGTTCTTCACTGCTATTTCCGATGGAGTTAATCACGTGAAGACTGACGTGCTTTTCGCCATCATGAAGGACGACAGCGACAGTTCGATTTTGAACGCCATAAAAGTAGTTCGCGACGATAAGGAGGACATTTTTTCCTATGGCATCACCGACACGACTAAAATCATCACGCTTTACAAGCCGCACACCAGGCGCGGGGTGCGGGTAGACGGAAAGGGGGGCGCGCACGTTCTTCCTCCGCCCTTTAACAAAGAAGCACCGATCCCTGGCATCGCCATGCACCACAAGTTTGTTGTCGTGGATTTCAGGGGCAAGGAGCCGGTCCTTTATTGCGGCTCAAGCAATCTCGCCTTTAATCCCGAACAAAAGAACGGCGATAATCTGCTTGAAATTCACGACCTAGATGCCGTGACGGTTTTTGCGATCGAGGCGATCCGGCTGGTAGACCATTTCGCGTTTCGCGATCGTACGCAAAACCTCAAGGAAGTGAACTTACACGCCATCGAAGAAGTACCCTGGTATACGAGCTATTACGACTCAGAGGATCTTCACTTTCTGGAGCGCACGCTGTTGATCGGCGAACGCAAGACGTAAATCGTCATCAATCGCTGATGGCCAAATCGGCAGGTTTCCTACATTTTGCGTCCGAGTTCCCGCCCTCCTTCGCGCAACAATTCAGCCGCCCGCGCCATCGTTTCCTTCTGACTCATCCCTGGCTGCGCGAGGACATAAACTTCATCGAATAATTTACGCACTTGTCGATCATCGCTGGCGTGGCCGACGATCGCGAAAACGCGCTTGCCAAGTGCTCGGGCAAGCCGCGCTACGCCGGCAGGCGTCTTTCCCTCGAGCGTTTGCCGATCCAAACTCCCTTCGCCCGTGATGACAACATCGACACTTTTCATTTTCGATTTGAGTCCGACTGCTTCGGCGACCACATCGAAGCCCGGCTGAATTTTCGCGCCACAGAAACTCATCAAAGCGAATCCGAGTCCGCCTGCTGCACCTGCGCCAGCTTTGTCGCGATAGTCAAAGTTGAATTCCTTTGAAACAACGTCCGCGAGTTTCGTAAGCGCGCGTTCCAAGATCTCGACCTTGTCTCCAGTCGCGCCTTTCTGGGGACCAAACACTCGTGTTGCGCCATTCTCGCCAAGCAATGGGTTCCGCACGTCAGCGGCTGCAACAATTTTCAACTGTGGAGGCAGCCGTGTCGGCTGCGATGTCGAACTTGCGGGCGCCACGCCTGCCACTACAGGAGCTTCGATCCGCGTCAGCCTCTGCAGCTCACTTACGCCGCCAGCCAACTCTTCATCGCCCGCAAAAAATTGAAATCCAAGCGAACGCGCCATTCCCAAGCCGCCATCATTTGTCGCGCTGCCGCCAAGACCGATAATTATTTCGCGTGCGCTGCGTTGCGCTGCGTCTAAAATCATTTCTCCAACGCCGAATGTGTTCGTTAGGAATGGATCTCGCTCGCTCTGCGAAAGGCGCCGCATCCCGGCTGCCTCGCTCATCTCCATTACAGCGAGTTTGGAATTTTCGATCCACGCATAACGGGCGTCGATCTCGCGACCGAGTGGATCGTGCGCCTTGCATTTCAACCAGGAGCCGTCGAGCGCCTTGCAAATAACTTCCGCGGTTCCTTCGCCGCCATCCGCCATCGGCACGATGTCGATCTGCGCGTCATGCAAGACGTCGCGTATGGCTTGCGCGACGTTCTCTGCGACTTCGCGCGCGTTCAACGAGCCCTTGAATTTATCCGGAGCGATTAAGATGCGCATAGTGGCACAGGCATCTTACCTGTGGGGCCGGTGGGTGTCTCGCCTGCGAGATCAAGCAGACTGGAAGCCCGCTCGCCCCACGGACGAGGACGTCTGTGCTACGATTTTAGCTTCCTTTCCAAAATCTCGCCGGCCAACTGGGGATTGGCTTTGCCCTTGGACAGCTTCATCACCTGTCCCTTAAGAAAATTAAGTGACGCGACATGGCCCGCTTTAAAATCTGCCGCTGGTTTTGGATTCGCGGCGATTACCTGATCACAGAGTTCGTCAATCACGCTGGCATCGCTCAATTGTTCGATTCCCTTTTCCCTCACGATCGCAGCCGCGCCCATGCCGCTTGCGAACATCTCGCCGAAAACGTCTTTGCCCTGTTTGCCGCTAATTTTTCCACTGTCAACCAAGTCGACTAAGTCATCGAGCGCCTCGGGTGGAATCGGACAATCATTGATGGTCTTGCCAGCCGTGCTGAGTGCGTTTTGCAAATCGTTCAGAATCCAGTTGGCAACGTTCTTTGGTTTCTTTGCGCCTTTAACGGCCGCCTCAAAATATCGCGCTAGATCGAGATCGTTCGCCAGCACGCTGGCGTCATAGGGGCTCACCTGATATTGCTCAACGAAACGAGTTCGCTTCGCTTTCGGCAGTTCGGGTACGCGCACGCGGGCATCGGCAAGCAGCACTTCGCTTTTGACCGGTACCAAATCTGGATCTGGAAAATAACGGTAATCGTGTGCCGATTCTTTTGCGCGCATAAGGAATGTTTCGCCCGCGCCATCATTCCAACCTCGAGTCTCCTGTTCTAATTTTTCCCCACGCTCCAGCGAATTGATCTGCCGTTCGATTTCGTAAGCCAGAGCACGTCGCACCCCGCTGATCGAATTCATATTTTTGATCTCGATCTTGGCCCCGAGTTCTACCTCCTTCTGGGCTCGCACGGACACGTTGCAATCGCAGCGGAGCTGACCTTTCTCCATGTCGGCGTCGCTGACTTGTCCGTAAATTAAAATTTGCTTGAGCGAAGTGAGAAACGCGAACGCTTCTTCTGGCGAATTGATTTCGGGCTGAGTTACGATCTCCATCAACGGAGTGCCGGCGCGGTTAAAATCGATGCCCGTGCTGTTTTCGAAATGGAAACTTTTCGCGACGTCTTCCTCAAGATGAATGCGCACGAGATGCACTTCCTTATCGGTTGTCGCGATATTCTTTTGCGCGTCTTTCGGATAAGCGAGGTCGTGCAATGGCACACTGCCATTGGTGCAAAGCGGCATGTCGTACTGTGAAATCTGATAGTTCTTCGGCATGTCCGGATAGAAATAGTTTTTGCGATCGAATTTGCAGACCGGCGCGATGTCGCACCCGAGCATTAATCCGGTTAGCACCGTCATGCGCAGCGCCTCGTGATTCATCACCGGCAAGGCGCCTGGCAAGCCGAGGCAGATCGGGCAAGTATGGGTGTTTGGTGCGGCCCCAAATTGAACGGGACAAGCACAAAACATCTTCGAGCGCGTCTTAAGCTGGACGTGCACTTCAAGACCAATGGTGATGATGTAGCGCATTGCGATTACTTCTGGGTTGCATAATCCAATGCCTTTACGAGATCGAATTTCTTGAGGCGATTCTCAAGGGCCGGATCATTTGCCGCGTCGATGATGCGCTGGTCTTGGAGAAGATCGAGAAAGCGTCGCTGCGCGATCATTTCAGAGATTTCCGGATCATCTCGCAAGGCGACTATCTTGGGATGCTCGCTCAATTCGCGTGCACCTGGAAACGTGAGGAATTTCTGCGCGCGTTCCGGACTGGAAAGTACACTGCCCACTTTCCCAAAGGTTTCATAAGTCTTCGGTGAAATGGGGTCCGCCTGCTTGACCACATTTCCCAGAGGCCCAAGTTCGAGCGAATTCTTTAACCGCGCCAGCGACCGAGCAAGTGCTGTGGATTCCTCATTTGACCCCGAGAGAAAACGACGCCGCACATCGAGAGCATGTAACGTCGCGGACTGGCCAGCGTACGAAGAACCCGCTGGGTTGCTGACTTGCGCATCGGCGATGGTGCCGATCCCACGAACGCTCGCCACGATCATCCAGAGAAGAAAGGCACCGTAAAACAATCCAACGACTGCCCCTGCGAATCCATAAAGAAGCTGGATGAACTTGGAGTTTCGTTGGCCGGACCGTTTGAACAAAACCATTCCGACGCTAATGACGAGCGCATAGATAGCGAGCGCAAGCATTGCGCCGCCTAAGATCGACAGCACGATATCGGGCATCTTAAAAAACGGCCGCAATATCGGGACAAGCAACCGGCCGCCGAAAAACGCAGCAACATATGCCGCGACAAGCGCGGCGACACGCGCTAGCTGACGCATCAAGCCGAGTCGCCAACCGCGCACAACTTCGAACAAAAGGAGAATGACAACGAACGAAACGAAAACTCCCTGCCACAGCGGCGAGCCAGCCACCGCTTGGAGTTCGGGTTTCACGTCGGTCGATCCCGCAAGCTGATTGCCCTTTGCCGCAGCGCGTGATCGCAAAGCACGATGGCCGCCATCGCTTCCACGATTGGCACCGCCCGAGGCAAAACACACGGATCATGGCGACCCCGCGCCGCGAGCTTGGTTTGCTCGTGTGAAGCGGTCACGGTTTCTTGTTCGCGCGCGATTGTTGCAGTCGGCTTAAAGCCAACGCGAAAATAAATTTCCTCGCCGTTGCTGATCCCGCCTTGTACGCCCCCGGAATTGTTTGTCGCTGTCCGGATTTTGCCGGCGCGCATTTCAAATGGATCGTTATGCTCTGAGCCGCGCATGCGCGTCGCCCCAAATCCAGCGCCGAACTCAAATCCTTTGGTTGCTGGCAAGCTCAGCATCGCTTTCGCCAGGTCAGCCTCAAGCTTGTCAAAAACCGGCTCGCCGAGCCCGGGCGGAACGCCACGAACAACGCACTCAATCACGCCACCGACCGAATCGCCTTCGTCGCGAATTTGCTCGATGAGGACCTCCATTCTCTTCGCCGCCGCGGAGTCCGGACAACGAACAACATTCCTGTCCACGTCCTTCGTCTTCAAGTCGGAACGATTGATCTTCGCAATGACCTCATGAATCTGCACAACGTAGGCGAGGATCTCGAACTCGGAGTGCAAGATCGACAATACCTTTTTCGCGACTGCGCCCGCCGCGACCCGTCCGATGGTTTCGCGCGCCGACGCGCGACCGCCACCCTGCCAGTTCCGAATTCCGTACTTGGCCTCATAAGTAAAATCGGCATGTGACGGTCGAAATGCTCTTTTCATCTGCGCATAATCTTCGGGCCGAGCGTCTTTGTTGTGCACCAGAACCGCGATAGGCGTGCCGAGCGTTTTCCCTGCAAAGACGCCGGAGAGAATTTCGCAGCGATCTTCTTCCTTTCGCTGCGTCGTAATTTTGCTTTGACCCGGGCGGCGGCGGTCCAGATCTCGTTGAATCTCCGCATCGGAGATGTCGATGTTCGAGGGGCAACCATCAATCACGACACCGACACCGCCGCCATGCGATTCACCAAACGTCGTGATACGAAAGAGTTGGCCGAATGTATTGCCCATTGGCGTGAAAGATTAAACGAAATCGCGAGCAATTGTAGAGCGTTTCTGTGAAACGGCTTCGTAGGGCGCGACCGCCGGGCGCGCCGCGGCGTTAACGGACGGCTCGGCGATCCGTTCCCATTTCAGATCGCTTCGAGCGCGGTTTTCAGGTCGTCGATTAAATCACGGACGTCCTCTACGCCAACCGACAGGCGGACGAGCGAATCGGTCATGCCGAGCGCCTCACGTTGTTCCTTCGGAACCGAAGCATGCGTCATGAGGGCAGGATGATTGATGAGGCTCTCAACGCCCCCCAGACTTTCCGCCAGCGAAAACAGATGCGTGTTTTCCAAAAACCGTTTCGTTCCAGCGAGATCGGCCTTCAGAACAATCGTCACCATGCCGCCAAAGCTACGCATTTGCTGTCGAGCGAGGTCGTGTTGTGGATGCGATTTTAGCCCCGGGTAACTGACCGATTTCACTTGCGATTGTTCCTCCAGCCAGCGCGCAACTTCGAGCGCGTTAGAACAGTGTCGCTCCATGCGCAGAGCAAGCGTTTTCAAACTGCGCATGACTAGAAAGCTTTCAAACGGTCCCGCAATTGCGCCAATTGAATTTTGCAAAAACGCAATCTGATCACCGAGTTCCTTATTTTCGCCAACCACCGCGACACCGCCGACCAAGTCGGAGTGTCCATTCAGATATTTAGTGGCGGAATGGACCACCAGATCGAAGCCGGCTTCGATCGGCCGCTGAATCCACGGAGTCGCGAATGTATTGTCGCAGACCGAGATAATCTTGTGCTCGCGGGCAATCTTCGCGATCGCTTCCAGGTCGATCAGCTTGAGCAGTGGATTGCTCGGAGTCTCGATCCAAACCATGCGTGTGTTTGGTTTGATCGCCCGTTCGAAGTCTTCTACATCGGTGAGATCGACGTACGCGAAATCAAGATTGGCGGAACGGCGCCGCACTTTATCGAACAACCGAAACGTGCCGCCGTAGAGATCGTCGCTTGCGACGATGTGTGAACCACTCTCCAGCACTTCGAGTGCGGTTGCCATCGCGGCCAGACCTGATGCGAATGCGAATCCGCGTATGCCGCCTTCCAAATCGGCGATGCATTTCTCATATGCGAGCCGCGTTGGATTGATCGAGCGCGCGTAATCGTAGCCCTTATGCTTACCGGGGCTCTTCTGCACATATGTGGATGTTGCGTAGATCGGGGTCATGATCGCGCCGGTGGAAGGGTCGGGTTCCTGGCCAGTGTGGATCGCGCGCGTCGCAAACTCGTGCTGCTTTTTCATGTCGATCTAAAATCTAACCGGGGATTGCGCGGATTTCGCCGATAAAAATAAAAGACAAGGCAAGATCATCGTTTCCTATCCGTGTAATCCGCGTAATCGGCGGTTCACTGTTTCGGCATGTGAAGCCGCAAATACGAGAGCAAATCGGTGCGCGTAATCAGGCCGAGGAATTTGTCATCGTCCATTACGATGGCGACGCGGCCACGATCGAAAACCTCCAGAAGGTCCTTGATTTTTGCGGTTGGAGGAAGCGTTTCGAGCTTATCGGTCATGGCATTCTTCACTGGATCGTTAAAGTGCGAAGGATCCCGGTGCACTTTCACCAGTACATCGGATTCATCAAGAATCCCGACAGCGCGCCCAGTGTGATCGACGACTGGCAGTTGCGAGACATCTGCGTCGCGCATGCGTTTGAATGCGGTCAGCAACGTGTCTGTCAGTCCGACGGAAATTACTTCGCCGGCTTCATAACGATGTGAGATCAGATCGCTCAAGTCTCCGTGCGGCGGACGATGGATAAAACCTTGTTCTGCCATCCAGAAATCGTCGTACATCTTCGAAAGATATTTGTTCCCAGTGTCCACCACGAAGCTGACCACGCGCTTTGGTTTTGTCTGTTTCCGGCAATAGCGCAGAGCGGCAGCCACCAGCGTGCCTGTGGATGACCCGCCGAGAATTCCTTCTTTGCGCAAGAGCTCACGCACCGTTGCAAAACTTTCTTCGTCGTCGATCTCGAATGCCTCTGTCACCAGCGACATGTCTGCAATCTCCGGAATAAAATCCTCGCCGATGCCTTCGACGGCCCAGCTCCCAGCTTCGATCAGTTTGCCTGACTTAACATATTCATAAAGCACGGAGCCCTTTGGATCGGACAGGATCATTTCGATGCCGCGCCGCGGTTTAACGCGATTGAAAAAACGCCCAAGCCCGGTCAGCGTTCCCCCGGAGCCGACCCCCACGACGATCGCATCGACATCGTGTCGCATTTGTTCCCAAATTTCCGGCCCCGTGGTGCGCTCGTGCGCAAGAGGATTTGCCGGATTTCCGAACTGATTCACATAAAATCCGCCCGGAATTTCTTCGGCGAGTCGCGCAGCAACATCCTGGTAATATTCCGGATGGCCGCGCGTTACATCCGACCGCGTGATCCGTACTTCGGCGCCGAGCGCTTTCACGTGGGAAATCTTTTCCTGCGACATTTTGTCTGGGATCACCAGCAAGACGCGATATCCTTTGGCGCCGGCAACGAGCGCCAAGCCTAGCCCGGTATTCCCTGCCGTTGCTTCAATGACTGTGCCGCCGGGTCGCAATTTTCCCTCGCGCTCCGCCGCCTCGATCATCGAGAGCGCGATCCTGTCCTTAATCGAGCCGCCCGGATTTTGATATTCCAGTTTCAGGAAAAGCTGACACGGCCCGGTGTCGATCTGCGTGACCTCGACGAGTGGCGTGTCGCCAATAAGCGAGAGAATCGCCGGCGGCTTGCCATGCGTTGGAATTGTAGCGGTCGAAGCTGCGGTCATTTCAAGTGCAAAAACTTTTCGTCGGAATTCTCGAACAGGACTTTACCTGCCTCAGAAAATTTGGGTCTACAGTGCCCGCGCTCGAGGCCGTCTAAAGACAATATGCGAAGAAAGCAGGCTGGCTCAAGAGATGCGGCTGAGACTAGGGTTGTGATTCCTGCATCTCTCTTTGCCCGGCCGCATTGACTAGGTTCCACTCCCGATTATCAATTCTTTAGAAGAGGAAAGATAATGAGATGAAGGCGTTGCGTACGGACTCGGCGATTGAGTCCGAGCCGTCAGATTCACCGGTCGAGTAAAAGCCGCGAGCGCGTACGAAGATGTTCTGTCGCGTGGGCAAATCTTGGCCTGGCAGTTGCCAACCGCCGGCGATGCGGGTTGGAGTTGCGAGAGCAGTGTAGTTGATGCCGTCGGTGGAGAGTTCAAAGGTAACGCGGTCAACTTCGGGCGAGGCGCTGCTGCGATCCCAGGTGATGGTGGTGCCGTCGGTCGCGACGGTCAGCGCTTCTAATGCGGCGTCTGTGTTCGTGAGCCGCCCGATGGAGCTGCGCGGAGTGGTGCCAGTGCCGCCGCCGCCGAGGGTGGTGAAATTTCCACCGACCAAAATCTTGCCGTCGGCCTCAATCGCCAAAGCAAGTACAGCAAGGTTTGCCCCCGGATTAAAGCTGGTATCGAGCGTGCCGTCGGAATTAAGCCGCCCGATCTTGTTGCGCACGGTTGTGCCGGTACCACCGCCGCCGAGGGTAGTGAAATCCCCTGCCACCAGCATCCTGCCATCGGTTTGCACTGCCAGCTCTTCGATAAGCCCGTTCGCACCGGGATTGAAGCTCGTATCGAGCGTGCCGTCGGAATTAAGCCGCCCGAGATGGTTGCGCACCATTGTTACACCGCCGCCGCGGAGCGTGGTGAAATCTCCAGCCACTAAAATCTTCCCGTCCACCTGCACTGCCAGAGCACGCACGGATTGATCCGCACCAGGATTGAAGCTCGTATCAAGCGTGCCGTCCGGATTAAGTCGTCCGAGACGCTTGCGCGGACTAGTGCCAGTGCCGCCGCCGCCGAGGGTGGTGAAATCCCCTGCCACTAAAATCTTGCCGTTCGTCTGCACCGCCAGAGCGCGGATAGCGCGGTTTGCGCCGGGATCGAAACCGGTGTCGACGGTGCCATCCGGATTTAATCGTCCGATCCTATTGCGCGGGGTGCTGCCGCTGCCTGTGCCGCTGAGGGCGGTGAATGATCCAGCGACCAGAATCTTGCCATCGGCTTGCAGTTCCAGAGCAAGGACAGGGCGGTTCGCACCGGGAACGAAGCCAGTGTCAAGCATGCCGTCCGCGTTAAGACGCCCAAGGCGGTTGCGCGCGGCGGTGCCGCCATTGCCGAGGGTGGTGAAAGATCCACCGGCCACAATCTTTCCGTCTGCTTGCACGACCAGAGCCTGCACGGTGTTGTTCGCACCGGGATCGAAGCTGTTCTCAAGCGTCCCATCCGGATTAAGTCGCCCGAGCCGGCTGCGGGCAGTGGTCCCGATACCACCGCCCCCGAGGGTGGTGAAATCTCCCCCGAGTAATATCTTCCCGTCGGGTTGCAGGGCCACAGCGCGCACACTGCTATTCGCACCGGGATTGAAGTTGTTGTCCAGCGTGCCATCGGCATAAAGTCGTCCGATAAAGTTGCGCGTGTATATACCGGTGCCGCCACCGCCCAGCATGGTGAAAGTTCCACCCACTAGGATCTTATTGTCTGCTTGCACCGCCAAGACAATGACAGCTGTCTGATTCGCACCGGGATCGAAGCTCGTATCAAGTGTGCCATCCAAATTAAGTCGTGCGATGTGGTTGCGCGCAGTCATGCCGCTGCCGCCGCCGCCGAAGGTCGTGAAATCTCCTCCGACTAAAATCTGGGCGTCGGCTTGCACGACCAAAGCTTTGACATGGTCGTTGGCACCCGGATCGAAGCTGGCCTCAGCCGTGCCGTTGGCGAAAAGTCGTGCGATGCGGGCGCGCGGGGTCGTACCGGTACCGCCGCCACCGACGGTAGTGAAATCTCCTCCGAGTAATATCTTGCCGTCGGGTTGCACCGCCAGAGCAAGGACGTTGTTATTCGCACCGGGATCGAAGCTCGTATCAGGCGTGCCATTCGAATTAAGTCGTGCGATGTGGTTGCGCACAGTCGTGCCGCCGCCGCCGAGGGTCGTGAAAGCTCCTCCGACCAGAATCTTGCCGTCCGCTTGAATGGCCAGCGCATCGACTTCACCATTGGCACCGGGATCAAACGTGGTGTCGAGCGTCCCATCGGGATTCAGCCGCGCGATGCGGTTGCGCGCAGTCCTGCCGGTACCGCCGCCGCCGAGAGTCGTAAAACTTCCTCCAACCAATATTTTCCCATCTGCCTGTAGCGCTAGACAGATGATTTCCGCGTTGGCGCCGGGATCGAAGCTGGTGTCCAGTGTGCCGTCTGGGTTTACGCGTGCAATATGATTGCGCACGCTTGTGCCGCTGCCACCGCCGCCGAGAGTGGTGAAAAATCCGCCGACTACGATTTTGCCGTCCGCTTGAATCGCCAGCGCATCGACAATGTCGTTCGCACCGGGATCGAAGCTGAGGTCGAGCCTGCCGTCGGGGTTGAGTCGCCCGATATGCTTGCGTGTGGTTGTGCCCGTTCCGCCACCGCCGAGAGTGGAGAAAGTTCCACCGACTATGATCTTGCCATCGGGTTGCACCGCCAACGCTTTCACATTGCGGTCCGCGCCCGGATCGAAACCATCGACAGCGGACTGCGCGCGCCCTTCTTCTGCCAACAACACGATCGGCATCAATAATGCCAGCGTCATCCATCCTTGAACACGCCTTATCCCTCGATAGGCTTCGCTTAATCGCGGCTTCGTGACGCCTCTCATCTCGTCTCTGTTTGTTCTCATAGTCTGCGATCCTCACCCCCGGCGCCGTAGAGAAAGACGTTCACGGCCTGTAGAGCTTCCAAAACTTGAAAACCGGTCTCCCGAGTCAGGCAGAGATTCATACACCTCCAGAAAGAGCAGGGCTTATGTTATAAATTAAGGTGAACTAGGGCAAGCAAAAAGGCTCAGCTTTCTTCAGCAAAGTGCCCTTCCATGCCGCCAGGGTGCTATATTCAAAGCGCAGATGCAAACAACTTTAAAAAAAATCACAAGGCTTATTTGGAATCGCAAACAAGATTACCAGAAAACACGCCAAGCAGGAACCAAAGAACGCTGGAAATTAATCGGAAGTCGAATCACCGGGACTTCGTCTCTGCTCGATGTCGGTTGTAGTTCTGGATTGATGACCGCTCTGGCTGCCGCGAGCGGCCTTTTCGCTATTGGATTGGACTCCAATTGGGAGGTGCTGTCCGAGGTCCGCAAAAAATGCAAACCCAACCTCAGTCTGGCCTATGTCCATTTCGTGGTGACGCCTCAGTCCGTTGCAGTGCTGCCCGTTTGCGATGTTGTTCTTTGTTTGTCGATTTACCATCAATGGCACTGCAAATTCGGCCATGAAGGCGCCCAGCAAATTCTCCACATTCTGGGAACCAAAGCGCGGAAGAGACTGTTTTTTGAACCCGCTTCGAGGCAGAGCAAATATGGGCCAAAGCCACCAACCTTTACTGACCACGACGAACGCTCAATTATCGATTACAATTGCAGGATGCTGGGTGGATTGTTCGGCAAAGAAAATGTCGAATTCCTAGGGGCCACCAAGGCCAGCCGCAGCGAGTGGGTCCGTTATTTGTTTACAATCCAAATGCAGCCCTGACCAACGGTCACGGTTGTCGGTTCGTTTCAGTGATCGCACCCTTCTTTACATCTTCCCGGTTGCATCGAGCACCCAAATCTCGCCAGAGCGAAAACTTGCGCGACATCGCTGGCGGTTTGTTGTGTAAAATGGAAGGCGCGGGAGAAGTCTCGATCAGGTCTAGAACAGCCTGAGCAGTTCGTTCGGATGGTCGATAACGACTTTGTAATTGTGCAAAAAATTATAACCGACAATGCCGTCCAGTTGCGCACCGACGGCGTGACTCAGCATCGCGAAGAAATCGGCCACGACGACAGCCAATGAGCGGCTTGGCTGGATTCGCCAAACGAATCGGTACTTCTGCCTTCGACACGTTCCGGAAATCCTCGATACGCTGCGGGTCGTCGAAGCAGATTTCGCAATCGCGATAATTGATCGTGATTCCGAAATGCCTCAAGAAATTGTATCCCAGGTCGCTATCAATCTTCGCGCCGATCGTCTTAGCAATGTGGCTAAGATCGACAATGCCAACATCGACTACTCTAATTTGATTTCTACGATGGCAATCGAACCAACGCGCGCGAGCGAAACGGCAACTTTTCCGCCTGCGCTTTGACCTTCTTTCGATCCGAGGATTTTTAGTTCAAGCTCCTTTGCCAATTCAGACGACACCAGCGAAGTGCCCGCCTGCCTGTATCCAAAATAAATTCGGACGGCCCTCGCTCACTTACTCGCACTGGCAGAAGAATTAGCGGCTGCGCGCCTCAAGCGAGACGGAACTTCAGCTTTGAAATGCCTGGCGACAAAGCCGCGGTTGCTGTCATTTCTAACCTACTCGATCTGCGGCTCGCCTTTGTGGGACCACTCGGAATTGCTGTCCTCAAGAAATTGCTGCAAGACTGGAAAGCGTATTTCGCCATAGTTCAGCGCGTAGCGAAGATCGCCGCCCTTATAAACCCAAGTTGTTGGAATCCACGAAAGCGGCAAACCGACAAATTGTTTGATGTGATCTTTGCCGCGCGGTCCGGGATCGGCCAGAATCGTCACGTTTGGCTGATCGACAAGGTCAAATTTTTTCAGCATGGCTCGGCCGTCCTCGCCGCCGTTCCAGACGGAAACAAAATAAAAATGCACCCGCGGATTGTCCTTCACTATTTTGAGCCAGCCGCCGTTTTTCAATTCAGCCTGGCAATTCGAGCACCAGGGCGCCCACAGATGCACGACGCTTAACTCCTGCGACTTGGTTGCCTCCAATACCTTTTGTTCGGCGGCTGAAGATTCGGCGCGAAGCGATATTGCTGTAAGCAGAATGAATACGGACGCCAGGCGCAAGATCGACATGTGGTTCAAATATGGAGAGAAACGAAGCGCGCTCAAGGAAGCTCGGTAGAGCGACGCTCTGCGGAGCCGTCGAAATAAGTTTGCTCTACAGAGTCCTCGCCTCACGGGGACAGTTGACCTGCGCGACGGAAACGTCTACTATGGCGCTCCGTTTCCGCTGGTTGCAACTGCGTGGAAATTTCGGCGGTCATAGACCGCCGCTACAGTGGGCGCGCCGAGGAGGCTTTTTATTTTATGGTGCAAATGCAGGATGTGATGTCGAAGCCGATGCCGGACTTCCGCGAGGGAAGCATCGTCAAGGGACGAATACTGGAAGTTCGCCCGCGCGAAGTGTTGGTCGACATCGGATACAAATCCGAGGGCGTCATTCCGATAACGGAATTTGATGACGTCGACTCGCCCGAAGTGGGCGACGAGGTGGACGTGTTGCTCGAGCGGCTCGAAAACGACGAGGGCATGGTCGTCCTCTCGAAGGAAAAAGCCGCTTACCGCCAAAACTGGTACAAGATCGTGCATGTTTTCGAAGGGGATGGCCTGATCAAAGGCAAGGTAAAATCCGTGGTGAAAGGCGGCCTGATGGTGAACATCGGCGTCGAGGCATTTTTGCCGGCATCTCAGATCGATGTCGTCCCGCCAAAAGATTTGCAGCAATTCGTTGGCAACACGTACGATTTTAAAATCGTCAAACTTAACGACGACCGTAAAAACGTCGTGCTTAGCCGGCGCGAGGTGATCGAGCAGGAGCGCAGCGAAAAGCGGCAAAAATTCATGGATGGCGTGAACGTCGGCGACCGGGTGATTGGCACCGTCAAAAATCTTACGGACTTCGGCGCGTTTATCGATCTCGATGGCATGGATGGTTTGCTTCACATCACCGATATGACCTGGGGCCGGCTCGGGCATCCGAGCGAGTTGCTGAAAGTTGGGCAGCAGTTGGAAGTCATCGTGCTCGACATCAACAAAGAAAAAGAGCGCGTTTCGTTAGGGCTCAAGCAGACCCAGAAGAATCCGTGGGACCAGATCGAGGAGCGTTTCCCGGCTGGTCAGCGCATCAAAGGCAAAATCACTAATCTTGTTCCTTACGGCGCGTTTGTTGAGGTCGAGGAAGGCGTAGAAGGTCTTATCCATGTTTCAGAACTTTCGTGGACGAAGCGGATCATGCGCCCGTCCGACATTCTCACTGTCGGCCAGGAAGTCGAAGCCGTTGTGCTCGGGGTCAACAAAGAAGAGCAGAAAATTTCGCTGGGCCTGCGCCAACTCGAGCCGAATCCGTGGGACGAGATCGAGAAGAAATTCACCATCGGCAGCACTGTGAAAGGCAAAATTCGCAACATGACTGCCTATGGCGCGTTCGTGGAACTCGACGAAGGGATTGACGGCATGATCCACGTCTCCGATTTGAGCTGGACCCGCAAGGTTAATCACCCGAGCGAAGTCTTTAAAAAAGGCGACGAAGTCGAAGCCGTCGTCATCGATATCGACAAAGTAAACCAGCGGATCAGCCTCGGTATCAAACAGCTCACCGAAGATCCCTGGAAGACCATCGATCAGAAATACAAGATCGGTGATCTGGTGAAAGGCAAAGTGACCAAGCTCGCTAGCTTCGGCGCGTTCGTGCAGTTGCAAGACGATATCGACGGGCTCGTCCACATCTCGCAGTTGAGCGAAGATCACGTCGCAAAAGTGAAAGACGTGCTTAAAGTTGGCCAGGAAGTCGAAGCGCGCGTGATCAAGGTGGACAAACTCGAGCGCCGCATCGGTCTCTCGATCAAAGCCGCCAACTACACCGAGGAGCAACTGCGCAAAGAAGCCGAAGCTCTCGATACACTCCGCCCGGGTGAAGACATGGTTGGCCTGGAAAAAGCTTTCGCCGCCGCAGAACAGGAAGAATATCGACCCGGCGAATCCAGCAAAGCCGCAAAAGAGTCGAAGGAAGCAAAAGAATCCAAGCGCGAGTCGAAGAAAGAATCCAAGAAGAAGTAGTAGCGCTACACGTCCGTTGGTTGATTCCCAGCCAGAACTCTTTCGGTTTGAAGGTGCCACTCAAGAAATGAATGGCATTCAGATTATCGATCTTAAGGCTATTGATACTTCTCCGGCCGGGCTCACAAGAACAATAGCAGCATTAGCGAACGCCGAAGGCGGGGAATTGTTTATCGGTGTTGATGAAGATAGCCGGACCAAAAAGAGAATTTGGAGAGGGTTTGCCAATTCCGAGGCAGCTAACGCGCATCTTCAGGTCTTCGAGCAATTGTTTCCGTTAGGAACCGACTTCAGCTACGACTTTATCAGGAACGAGGGTCAGCGGGGACTAATTTTGAAGATCCAAGTCGCGAAGACCCGCGATATCAAGACTGCGTCCAATGGCAGGATCTACGTACGACGTGGTGCGCAGAACCTGCCTGTCGAGGACCAAAATCGCATCGAGATTCTCCGACGCGATAACGGTCTCAGTTCGTTTGAAACAGAGTCAATAAACTGCGATCCGGCTGTCGTTACGAACTCAGAGCACATTATCAAATTCATGATCGAAGTGGTACCGACAGCAGAACCCGCTGTTTGGTTGAGGAAGCAGTCACTTCTGCCAAACGACAAGCCGACTGTCGCGGCTGTTGTCCTTTTCGCCGACGAGCCGCAAGCGGTCTTACCGAAACGGTGTGGAATAAAAGTGTACCGCTACAAAACTACCGATGCCGAGGGAACCCGGGAGAGTTTACATTTCGACCCAGTGTCCATCGAAGGATGCGCGTACGATCAAATCCATGCAGCCGTCCAAGAAACTGCCAAAATAATTGAATCAGTGAAGATACGGACACCAGAAGGGCTTGCGAATGTTACATATCCCGAGACCGCCATTCATGAGATTGTAACAAACAGTGTGCTGCACCGTGACTACAGCATAGCGGATGACGTTCATATCAAAATCTTTGACAATCGGGTTGAGGTCTTGAGTCCTGGAACACTTCCTCGCCATGTAACACCACAAAACATTTTAAATGAGCGCTTCGCTCGAAACGCCTCGATTGTTCGCCTCATTAACAAGTTTCCGAATCCGCCGAATAAGGATGTAGGCGAAGGGCTGAACACTGCATTTCAGGCGATGCGCGAAATGAAGCTTAAAGACCCAGTCATTGTTCAGGACGGTGGTTATGTTAAAGTAACTCTTCGGCACGAACGACTCGCCTCGCCCGAAGAAATCATTCTCGATTATCTCCGATCGCACGATGAGATCGCAAACCGAGAGGCGCGCGAAATTTGTTACATCGGTTCCGAAAACAAAATGAAGCGTATTCTACAGCAAATGGTTTCTAAGGGACTCATCGAGACGCTGCCCGCACGAACTCGCTATAATGCAGCCTACCGGTTGCCAAAAAAACGCAAATCGTGAGCTTTGGCGAAGTCGAAACGCTAAGTGGCTACGATGGTTGGAATAAGATCGATAACCGCGGTATTCACTGCGTGAACGCGCCGAAAGTTGCAACCTGTGGCACTCCGATTGACGACACGGCCCCGAGTTCGCCGAAAAGAAAACCGCAAGATCGGCGACCTCGTGAAAGGTAAAGGGACCGAGCTCGCCAGCTTCGGCGCGTTCGTGCAGTTGCAGCACGATAATCGGCCGGCTCGTCCGCATCTCGTAGCTGAGCACGTTACCGAATCATCATGCGTGATTCTACACGCTTGAATGAGGGAATTCAGACTGAGAGAACGTAAGCGGGTCCGACCGCGACCTTTCCGGACTCCCCGAGAAGAGAAAGGCTATATGGTATCGAAACGAATTGCTAGATTATGCGTCGTGCCGATCACCCCTGCCCCAGAGACAATCCCGGTTGTCATGCCATTTATTTTTGCCCGACATAAGTCCTGGTTACGGATAATCGTTACGACAGCTTTGCTGTGTGCGATGGCCGGCTGCGGGAATCCCACCATTGTCGGTAAATGGCGCATGTCAGGCAGTTCACGCGCAATGGTTTGGGAATTCTCTACGAATGGCTCTGTTCTTATCGGTGACGTTCGGGGCAGATATACCTTCGGTGACCAAAACCGGATTAAAATCGAAACGCCGTTTGCCACCTCGGTTTATCAGATGGAAATCTCCGGGGACCGAATGATTTTACAAGAGCCCGGCGGTTCCAAGCTCGAGTTTACGAGGATAAGAGAAAAACAGGGCTAATGTCTTGAGTTCAGGATCAACACCGAACGTTACCTGCGTTCATCCGTGTAATCCGCGGTCAGCAATGGGGCACCTCGGCAACGGGCAGGCTATTCGAGTGCTGCTTTTTGTCCTTTGCCAGCCGAACGAAAGTGCCGATGTGAACCGCGAACAATAGCGGGACCAAAAAGCCGGGGATCAAGAGCCACGGCAGGGTTGTCATGATGGCGGAGCTGGGTTCAGCGAAGATCAAACGCTGTGGACCGGGCGAGGAAATTACTCCCAATCCGACAGCGGCAAGCAGATCGGCCATTCCGATGAGGTTCCAAATCCACAAAAGCTTCGGCGTGTTCATCGGCCGTCGGTACGCGAACCATGCGACAGCCAAAGCGGTTACTCCGACAAAAATGTCGCCCCAGCCCGCCACTGGAGCGAATGGCGCTGGCAAACGGCCGGCTGCGTAAAGAATGACAAACATGATCCCGAGCACACGAACGGTGTGCACGCCGACCAGCAACCACAATGGCACGCGACGAAAACCTTCGCGGAGCGACTTTACGCTCGCGACAACAATGCAGAGGACCGCGATTGGCAGCGCGACCGCGATGCCCAAGCCGGGCGCGCCCAGCCCATGTTCATAATATAGAGCGCGCGTTGCAGCCAAAATTACTACGAGAACGAACCAAGCGCTGAGACCAACAGCGGCGCGAAATCGCGTTGTCGCATTGGCACCGAATCCGATCGACAAAGCCGCAATCACGATGGCGACCGAGGCCGTTAATTCAATAGAACCGATAAGGTCAATGTTCATAAGGAATTCCTTCCTCTTTGATCATTCTTTATTCGTGCAGTCTGTCGGGGCAGCCGCGGCGAGACGGCGGCAGCTCCGTCAATCATGCATTTTTCTCAATCATTCGTGTATATACATCTTTTATCGCAAAAAAAATTAGTTGGCTCGCACCAATGGACGGGACCGCAGACCGAACCGCCGTAAGATCGGTTCCACACTGGCATCTGCTCGCTTCCAAAACGCCAAGGCAGCCGCCGCCTTTCTCATCCCTTTGGGAGTAAGCGCCACCTTCCGGACGCGTTGATCATCGTGCCCGAGCGCAGCGATCCAGCCTTTATCTTCGATCAAGCGCAAATTTCGCGACAGTGTCGTCCGGTCAAGACCGAGCCGGTCCGACAGCTCGGAGATGGAGAGCGGGCCGGTTTGTGCGAGCGTTGCCAAAATCGTGAATTGCGTGGCGCGCAGACCGCTTCCCCGGAAATGCCTCTCATAGTGCTGCGTAACGGCCCGGCTGGCACGGCGGAGCGCGGAACACGCGCAAGTCTGGCATGGTTCAAATGATCGTGCAGAAGTTCGTATACGTGTATATACACGTATGATTAGAACCGTCAAGCGCGCTTCGGTTTAGTTTTGTCTGGGCTCGTTTTGAAGACTCGGCTGAACGATTCGCCCACGGTTTAGAATTCGGCGCTGCCGGGGGTTCGCGCGAAGGGAATGACATCGCGGATGTTCGACACGCCGGTGATGAACATCAGCATCCGCTCGAAACCGAGGCCGAAGCCGGAATGTGGGACAGTGCCATAGCGCCGAAGATCCAGATACCATTTGTAATCGGCTGGATCGAGATGATGTCGGCGTATGTTTTCCTCCAGCACTTCGAGCCGCTCTTCGCGCTGACTGCCGCCCACGATTTCGCCGATTCCCGGCACCAGCAAATCCATTGCTGTCACCGTCTTCCCATCATCATTCAAACGCATGTAAAACGGTTTGATCTCCTTCGGATAATTGAAAACCGTGACCGGGCATTTGAAGTGTTTCTCCGTTAGCCAGCGTTCGTGTTCCGATTGCAGGTTTAATCCGTAGTCGATCGGGAATTCGAATTTTTCTCCGCTATTCTTTAGAAGATCGACCGCGTCGCCGTAGGTGATTCGTTGAAATGGCCGATGGACCACGAAATCGAGTCGTCCCAGCAATTCCTTGTCCACGAACTTCGCGAAGAGTTCCATCTCTTCAGGACAGTGTTTGCGTACGTCTACGATCAGATATTTCACCATCTCTTCCGCGAGATCCATGTTGCCATCCAAATCGCAAAACGCCATTTCCGGCTCAATCATCCAGAACTCGCTGGCATGCCGGGATGTGTTGGAGTTCTCGGCGCGAAACGTCGGACCAAACGTGTAAACCTTGGACAATGCTAGCGCGAACGCCTCCGCTTCGAGCTGTCCGCTGACGGTCAAATAAGTCGGGCGCGCGAAGAAGTCTTTTGTATAATCGATTTCCCCGTCCGTCGTTCGCGGTACCTTTTTGGCGTCGATTGTTGTGACGCGAAACAATTCCCCTGCTCCTTCGCAATCGCTTCCGGTAATGATCGGCGTATGGACGTAAACGAAACCGCGCTCGTGAAAAAATTGGTGAATGGCGAATGCAAGCCGGCTACGAACACGAAAGACGCAGCCAAAAAGGTTCGAGCGTGGACGGAGATGCGCGATCTCGCGCAAAAACTCGGGCGTATGCCCCTTCTTCTGTAGCGGGTAGGAATCATCGGCGACTCCGACGATGTCGATCTTGTCGGCGATGACTTCCCATTTTTGCCCTTTGCCTTGCGAAGCGACCAGCGCACCGCGCACACTAATGGAAGCGCCCGTGGTAAGTCGTTGTAACGCGGCGCAATTTGGCAACGTGTTTTTCGCGATGATCTGAAGATTGCGCAGACACGAGCCATCGTTCAGTTCGATGAACGAAAAATCTTTCGAATCACGCCGGGTTCGCACCCAGCCCTGGACCCGGATCGCATCAATCGGAGCAGGGCTTTGCAATGCATCTTTAATCGTTATTGGAGAAAACTGCGTCACCTAAAGAGATTCCTCGACTTCGCTCGGGATGACAAGGTGTGGAAAGCCAGTCAGAATTCGCAACGCTCAACTTCGAGCGCGTTCGCCCGCCACGACGGGAAGGCTGAGCCAGCATTCGGGGTGAAACATTTCTAGCGATCTCCGATCGTCGCATATTTTCCACGCCGCAACGAAGTACAATGCGGCCGTTCCAGGAAATTTAGCTCAGTGGCAGCCAGTTGCCGGGTTGTGGCGGAGCTTTAGTGCCGTTGAGGCTTAGATAAGTGTATTCCTGAAGGAGACGTTCGTAGTCGGTGAGAAGTTTCATCGCGTCGCTCGGCTTCAGAAAGTCGGTTTTTATGGCCGCGTCGACGTGTGACTTGAGCAGCCGCATTAGCTCGACTTTGTCCCACTGCGTCATGGCCAAGACTTCCCCGATCGTGCTGCCCTCGATCACTTCCTCGATGTACCAGCCGGATTCCTCATCCGGATCAAGGAAAACATGTACCTCCGTGACGCGGCCGAATAAATTGTGCAGATCGCCCATGATATCCTGGTAGGCACCCACCATAAAGACGCCGAGATAATAGATTTCGCCGGGGGTGATGTGATGAAGCGGCAGCGTTTCCTTCACGTCCTGCAGGTCGATGAACTTCGAGACTTTACCGTCTGAATCGCACGTGATATCCACGATCGTTCCGTGGCGATCGGGCGGCGTGGTGAGGCGATGAATCGGCATGATCGGGAACAATTGGCCAAGCGCCCAGTGATCAAGCAGCGACTGGAACACCGAAAAGTTGCAGATGTACTGGTCGGCGAGTGAAGTTTCGAGCTCCTTCACTTCGTCCGGCACGTAGCGCAACCCACGATGCATGTTGACGATTTGATGCGCGAGCTGCCAATAAACGGTGTCAATTTTCGCCTTCGATTCAAGATCGAGCAGGCCGAGATCGAACGTGTGTTGCGCCTCTTCCTTGATCTGCTGGATGTCATGCAGGCTCTCAAGGCGATTCCCACGCTTCAAACGCTGCTTCACGTCGAGAATCTCGGCGACGAGTTTGTGATCCGTCTCGCCGGCTTCGACTTTGAGCTTGGTCGCAGTTTTCTCGATGGAACTGAACGCTTCCACTACCAGCACCGAATGGTGCGCGACAATTGCGCGTCCGCTTTCGCTAACAATGGTGGGATGCGCCACGCCTTCGGAATCGCAAACGTCCATGATGTTCCAGACGACGTCATTGGCGTATTCCTGGAGCGAATAATTGGTAGAACTGTCGAAATCGCTGCGCGAACCGTCGTAATCAACCCCAAGACCGCCGCCGACGTCAAGATAGCCGAGCTGGTGTCCGAGCTTGCAAAGCTTGGCGTAATAGCGCGCTCCTTCGCGTACCGCGCGCTTAATCGTCGAGATGTCCGGCACCTGTGATCCAACATGGAAATGAAAGAGTTTGAGACAATGTGCCAGTCCGGCTTCTTTCAACATCTGACTGGCGGCTACGAGACTGGTTGTGTCGAGACCGAATTTAGCGTTTTCGCCGCCGCTCGGCGACCATTTGCCAGAGCCTTTGCTATACAAGCGAGCACGAATACCGATGAACGGTTCGACGCCGACCTCGTTCGAAATGCGAATGGTTTGCTCGAGTTCTTCCAACTTTTCGGCCACAATGACGACCGATTTGCCAAGTTTTCGACCGAGAAGTGCAATGCGAAT
>WNEZ01003858.1_pt1 | contig 23739 bp, 19 predicted proteins | sample 5400521 | NCBI WGS metagenome assembly WNEZ01 (sample SAMN13153339, study PRJNA577476) | soil metagenome | isolation source: 120 cm saprolite under Douglas fir tree site 2 hole 1 replicate 1 | place: USA:California | collected 2015-04-18
GCCGATGCATCGTCGTCCGGAATACTGGCAGAGGCCATGACCACCGACCGCCTGTCCGAGCTCGACTGGGACCTCATTCCCTACACGCCGCATTCCGCACACATGCACATGGCGCTCGACGAGGTGCTCTTGCAGCGCGTCATCGCGGGGAGGCGACGTCCGACGGTGCGCTTCTGGGAATGGACCGAGCGCGCGCTGGTGATCGGTTCGCACCAGTCGGTGATCAACGAGATCGACACGGCCGCGGCCAATCAGCTCGGATTCACGGTCACACGTCGCATGAGTGGCGGTGGCACGATGCTTTGCGAGCCCGGCCGCACGATCACCTACTCGCTGTACGTTCCGGCCACGGTCGTCGACGGGTTCTCGTTCCGCCAGTCATACGCCGCGTTCGACGCCTGGGCGGTGCGGTCGTTCGTCGCGCTCGGCGTGCCGGCCGGCTATCGCGAGATCAACGACATCATCTCGCCGCGTGGAAAGATCGCGGGGGCGGCGCAGGCTCGCCGGCGGGGTTTCGTCCTCCACCACACGACGGTCGCCCACTCGATGGACCCGGCCCTGCTGCCGAGGCTGATCCGGATCGGGCGCGAGCGACTGGCGGAGCGCGGCGTGCGCAGCGCCGACAAGGCCGTCTCGCCGCTGTCGTGGTTTACGTCGATCGACTGTGCCGGCGTGGCGCGGCACATGGAGCGATCCTTCGCTGAGGAGTACCACGCGCAATCGAGCGAAATATCCGGCGAGGAGATCGAGGCGGCACGCGAGCTTGCGAAGACCAAGTACGCGACCCCCGGCTGGATCAACCGGCTGCCCTAGTGCCCCGCCCTAGCTATTCCTCATCTCCCGCCAGGAGGCGATCAGCTCAGGGCACTGATGCACGTGCTCGCGGTAGTGCTCGCGAAGCCAACCCAGGATGTCGTCGGGGCTGGTTGGATACGGATCCTGTCCCTCCCCGTAGACGACTGGAGTCTTGCGCGACCAATCCGCCTCCGAGATGCTGGCTGCGGCCTCCTTGACGGAGCTATGGAGCCCCGCCATCTCTTCGAGCGCGGACTTTCGCTCGGCTGCGGAGAGGCCCGCCTTGGCCCGCCGGTTGGCATCCCCGGAGTCATTCGGACCATCGAGCGGTTCCAGCGCACGATTGGGATCGGCCTTGATCGCATCGAGCACCCGACTGTAGTGAACGAGGACCCAGTTGACGTGGACCTGTAGGCCGCCAAGCGCGTAATCGTCGCCTGGCTTAAGGTAGGCCAGCGCCGCGTCCGGCACCTGCGCGAAGACCGACTCCCATTCGGCGCGCGCGCCGTCGAAGTCGGTCAGAGAGGCATCGCGATCCACGGAGGCAAAGGTACATCGGAATGACGCGGACGCAACGGTGGACCCTGGTCGCGACGGTACTTGCGTCAGCTACCGTCTTCCTCGACGCCACCGTCGTCAACGTCGCATTGCCGCGAATCGGTCGGGAGCTTCCGCACACGCTGTTCGGGGTTCTCGAAGGCCAGACCTACGTCTACACAGGCTACCTGCTTGCGTTGAGCACCTTGCTTATCCTCGCGGGCGCTCTGACCGACGCCTACGGACGCAAGCGCATGTTCATGCTCGGCCTCGGCGGCTTCGGCATCTTCTCAGCACTTTGTGGCCTTGCTCCGAACATGGAGACATTGGTGGTGTTGCGGGTCCTGCAGGGGATCGCGGGCGCCTTCCTGGTTCCAGGTTCGCTGGCATTGATCACCGCCGGCTTCAGCGGCCCGCTCCAGGGACGAGCGTTCGGGATCTGGTCGGGGGCGGCATCCGGCACCACCCTGCTCGGTCCGGCGGTCGGTGGCCTGCTGGTGGATACGCTGTCCTGGCGCGCCGCTTTCCTGGTCAACATCCCCATCGCCGCCTTCGCTCTGTACGCGACCCGGCGGCACGTGCCCGAGAGCCGCTCAGATGCGTTGCCCGCCGGTTTCGACTGGCTGGGCGCGATCATCGTCGGCGTCGCGGTCGGCGGCCTGGCCTTCGGCGCCGTCTACGGCCAGCAGCGCGAGTGGCGAGACCCGGTTGCGTACGGAGTGCTCGCGGTGGGAGCGCTGGCCACGGTCGGAATGCCCTTCTACATGGCGCGCGCCCGCAACCCGCTGATCCCCCTTGGGCTGTTCAGGTCGCGCGCCTTCACGACAATCAACATCTCGACGCTCCTGATCTACGGCGCCCTCTTTGCGTCCGGGTACAACCAGGCGCTGTTCGTGCAAGGGACCCTGGGCTACGGGGCGGCCGCGGCTGGGTTGATGTTCATCCCCGGGGGTTTGCTGATCACCCTGCTGTCGCCGCGCTTTGGAACCCTGGCCGGCCGGTACGGTGCCCGCCCCTTCTTGATCGTCGGGCCGTTGCTCATGGCGGCGGCTTGCCTGCTCTACGCGCGTGTCCCCGCCACAAGCTCGCCGTGGGTCCTGCGATCAAACGTGCCGTCGAGCCTCTTGCCACCGGCGTCTTACCTGTCCGATTTCCTTCCTGCCTCGATCCTCTTCGGTTTGGGCATGGGGATCCTGGTCGCGCCGCTCACCGCGGCGCTCATGGCCTCGGTCCCGGTCGCCCACGCCGGCCTGGCCTCCTCGATCAACAACGCGGTCTCGCGCATCGGCCCTCAGCTTGCAGGAGCCCTCGTATTCATCGTGGTCACCGCGGTCTTCTACACCTCGCTGGCCTCGAGAGTCCCAGGCGCCGACCCCAACTCGGCCTCATTGCGGGCGGCGGTGAGCCCGCTCAACCGTCCCACTGCAGCGGCCCCGGCCGACGTAGCGGCCCAGGCGCGCTACGCGTCTGCCGACGCTTTTCATGCCGCCATGCTGATTGCGGTCGGGCTCCTGGCGACGGGGGCGGCGGTCAACGCGGCCGGCCTGGCTCGCAAGCAGCCCGAAGAGATCAGCGTGGCGACGGCATCTTCACAGTAGCGATCGCACCAGCCGGCCGAGCTCGCCGGCGCCCGGCTGGATTGGATTGTTGGCGAGCACGATGTCATCGAGTGTCCCTTGAACCAACCGGTCGACCAGTGGTTCCGTGAGGCCGACTTCCGTAAGCGTCGCCGGCATCCGGAGCCGAGTTCGCAGGGCGCGAACCGAATCGACGGGAGGCCCACCGAGCACGGCGCCTACCTCCGCCAGCTCCGCCTCGCGCGCCTCTGTGTTGAGCTCCATCACCGATGGCAGCACGACCGCCAGGGCAACGCCGTGTGCCGTGCCCAACAAGGCACTCAGCGTGTGACCGAGGGCGTGCGCCAGACCGAGCCCGGTGTTGGCAAAGGCAAGGCCCGCCAGGTGCTTCGAGGTCACCACCCGACTCCGCGGCAACCGGCAGCCAGCGGTGGACGATGCCCACCACCTCGAGGTCGAGGCCGTGCGAGAACGGGTTGTGGTGCTTTGCCATCAACGACTCGAGCGCATGGGTGAGCGCGTCCATGCCGGTGGCGGCCGTCGTGCCCGGAGGCAGGCCCACGGTAAGCGAAGGATCGAGGATGACCGCCTTCGGCGCGACGCTCGGATGGCCGATGTAGAACTTTCGATGCGCCTCGTGGTCTTCGATCACGCCGAAGGAGTTCGTCTCCGACCCGGTGCCTGCGGTGGTCGGAACCGCGATGACCGGCAGCCCGGGATTGGGCAGCTCGTTTCGATAATCGAGCCTGGCAATCGGGACGTCGTTGGCAGCCGCCAGGGATATGCCCTTGGCGCCATCGAGCGAGGTGCCGCCGCCAAGGCCCACCACCACCGCATCCCCGAACTGACGCAGCGCCCGCGCGCCGGCGGCGATGTCCTCGGCGGCCGGGTTCGGTCGAAGCTCGGCGAACACCATGACCTCGAGCCCGCCCTCCCGCAGCTGGGCGTTCACGCGCCCGACCAATCCGCTTGCGACCAATCCGACATCGGTGACCACGAACACGCGCGTGCCTCCGAGTCCCCTGACGAGATCGGGCAGGTCGTCGATTGCGCCCACGCCGAAGATGCTTCGCGCGCCGGTGCCGATCGTCAGCCGCTGCGCGTGCAGCGCCGAGCTCAAGAGATTTCGAGCCGCCGCATTGCGGCCTCATCGAGAACGGCGCCCAGACCGGGCCGCCCAGGAACGGTGACGCATCCGTCACGCCCGACACGCACGGGCTCCGCGAGAAAGAAGTCGCGGCGCTCGACGGTCCAACCCGGCGGGTCGTAGGGATACTCCAGAAACGGCCCGCCGCCGACGCCGGCCGCGACATGTAGGTTGGCGAGCAAGCCCAGTCCGTTGGTCCAGGTGTGCGGCGTGAACCAGCGATTCTTGGCAAGTGCGAGCTCGGCGACCAGCCGGGCTCGCGACATCCCCACTGCGAGCACGACGTCCGGTTGGTAGACGTCTAGCGAATCGGCATCCAGGTAGTCGAGCAGCTCGTCCAGCGTGCGGGTCATCTCGCCGGCGGCGATGCGCACTCCGGTCTCCGCGCGAAGCCGCGCGAATCCCGAGACGTCGGCGCCGGGCAGCGGCTCCTCGACCCACAGCACGCCGAGCTCGCCGAGCTCCTGGACCGTGCGCCGTGCAGACGAAGGATCCAGCGCCGGTTCGATGTCCCCGGGCATGCGCCAGGCCTGGTTGAGGTCAACCATGATCTCCATCGACGAGCCCACCGCCTTGCGCACCGCTCGTACGGCGGCGACGCCGTCGGCGAGACGGTCGCGAACAAACCGGATCTTCATCGCCTTGAAACCCTGTTCGCGCAGCGCCAGCGCCGATTCGGCCCGCTCGTCTGCAGGCTTGACCTCGCCGGTCGACGCGTATGCGGGCAGTGCGTCCAGGGCGCCGCCGAACAGCACCGAGACCGGCTGGCCCGTGACCTGGCCGACGATGTCCCACAGGGCCGACTCGAGCGGCCAGTAGCGGCCGGCGTGAAAGTTGATCGTCTCCAGCGTTCGCACGTGCCGCGACATGCGGAGCGGGTTCTTGCCGACGAAGAGATCCATGTATGGCTCGAAGCCATCCATGGTGTCGCCAGAGCCGATACCGACGAGTCCCTCGTCCGTTTCCACGCGCACGACGGTGGCGTCGAACCGAGCCCGGGGCACCGGGTCCCACGCGGCGTGGAACGGCGGCTCGAGCGGCAACCGAAGCCGCCGCAGGGTGACCTTTGTGATCTTCACGCTAGGAGCCCGTGTAGTAGCCGTTGGCGGCGTGGTCGCGCCGCTCGGCAACGCCTCGCACGAAATTCGCGTCGCGGTCCGTGAGCGCATCCTCGAAGGCGGCTCGAGTCGCGGACCGGCTGGCTTTGCGGACCGCGGTCTCGTCCGTGACAGCGACATCGAGCCACACTGCGACCAGCAGGACCAACACGCCCGCGTCGGCCGGATCGATGAGCGAGTCGGCGACGGCGTCCAGAACGCCCTGCGAGATGCCGAGCTGCGCCGCGCCCCAGGTGATGCTGTCGAGGGGCTCACGGCCGAGGGTCTGCTTGTTCACGACCACAGTGATGGGACGCACCAGCACGCCCGGCTCGACGACGGCAAGGAAAGGCATGTGCCCCGGGCTCGGCGTAGCGAGCGCGCCGACGATCGAGGCGGCGGTCGGTGATCCGCGACGCGCGATCACCAGGTTGACGTGGGTGCCGTCCGGTGGCGTCCCCGACCACGCCTCACCGATGCGGCCGTCCATTTCCTCCGGTTTCATAGTTGGAGGACCGCACGAACCGCTGTGCCATTGCGCACCAGCTCGAGCGCGGCGCCAGTCTCGGCCAGCGGCATTCGGTGAGATATCAACCGATCCAGGGGCAGGCGGCCCTCGGCGTAGAGCCGCAGGATCCGCGGAAAGTCGCGCTCGGGGCGCACGGACCCGTAGGCGCTGCCCATGAGGCGCCGCTCCGAGCGCGGGATCTCGATCGCGGGCAACGCGAGCACTGCGTCCGAACGCGAGATGCCGATCAGCACCGCGGCGCCGCGTGGACGGCAGGACAGGAACGCGGCCTGCATCGCCTCCGGCCGTCCCGTCGCCTCGATCGCGTAATCGACGCCGCCGCCGGACGCCTCTTTGATCGCTTGCGCAGTCGCTTCCGAGCTGCCGGCCCACCGCACAGAGGCGGTGGCGCCCAACGAGCGCGCCAGCTCGAGCTTCTGCTCCGACAGGTCGACCGCGATCACCGGGGTGGCCCCGATGGCGAGTGCCCCCAGCACCGCGCTCAACCCGACACCGCCGCATCCGATGACCGCCACCCGCTCGCCCGGCCGGACGCCGGCGGTGTTCCAGACCGCTCCGATCCCGGTCGACACGGCGCAGCCGACGAGCGATGCGACGTCGAAAGGAACGCTTTCCGGGATGGGTATCACGCACTGCTCGGGCACGACCGTGGCCTGTGCGAACGTCGAGAGATAGGAGTAGTGATAGACGGGGCGACCTTCCCACGAGAGACGAGGCGTGCCGTCGAGCAGGCCCCCGTGGCCCATGCCGCCCCACGCCTTCCGGCACAGGTGCGTGTAACCGCGCACGCACTCCTCGCATCGACCGCATGACGGCATCCAGGAAAGGGCGACATGGGTGCCTGCCCGGATTTCGACCCCGGGCCCGACGGCTTCCACGACCCCGGCTCCCTCGTGCCCGAGCACGGCCGGGCAGCGCGTGGCCGAGGTGCCGTCCACCGCGTTGAGGTCGCTGTGGCAGACGCCGCTGGCGTGCAGGCGCACGAGCACCTCACCCGCGTGCGGCGCGGCCAGCTCGACGTCGCGCACCTCGATCCGCGCTGACGTCTCCGGCAGAACAGCAGCCGTGATCCTCATCAAACCCATCTTGAGTGCAGCGCGGTCACGCCTGCAAGCCCAGGTAGCGACCGCGCGTAGCGGACCCGACCAATGCTCCATTCGCGACCTGGAGCATCCCGCGCAGGAACACGTATCGGATCGCCCCGCTGAGCGTCATTCCCTTATACGGACTGTCGCCCGTGCCATCGTGGAGCGCAGATGGTTGAACCTTCCCTTCGGGCCGGCGATCCCATACGACCAGATCCGCGTCAGCCCCAGGCATGATCGCCCCTTTTCGAGGCGACAGGCCGAAGAGCTGCGCGGGCCTTGTGGCCGCGAGCTCGACCAGGCGCTGAATCGGCAGCCCTCGGCTCAGGCCTTCGGAGAGTAGGAGCGGCAGGCGCATCTCGATGCCTGCGAATCCATACGGGAGGGTCGTGAAGTCAGGCGGGCTCTTCGGCGGCGGCTCGTACCGCAGCTGCGAGTGGTCGGAGCCGATGGTATCGACGGTACCGTCCGCCACCGCCGCCCAGAGGGCTTCGACATCCACCTCCTGCCGCAGCGGTGGCGCCACCAGAAACCGCGCGGCGTTCTTACCCCGGTAGCGGCCGGCATTCAAAAGCAGGTGGTGGAGGCAAACTTCCGCATACACCACCTGTCCATGCGATCGTGCCGCCTGCACGAGCCGGATGCCGCCAGCCGTGGTCATGTGGGTGATGTATACCGGCGCCCTGGCCACGCGCGCGATGGCCAGCGTCCTGAAGATCGCCTCCTCCTCGGCTTCGGGCGGGCGCGATCGGGCGAAGTAGCCCGCCTGCACCTTGCCGTGAGCCAGGTATTCGTCGATCAGGGCCGCAATCAGGCTCCCGTTCTCACAATGGACGCGAACCAGCAGGCCCAGTCGTGGCGCCGCATGAAGAACCTGGTACAGGCAATCGTCAGATGCCATCAGGCCCTGCTCCGGGAAAGCCAGGAAGACCTTGACTCCGCGCACCCCCGCGCCGCGAACTCGTTCCAGGTCCTGGGTCGTGACGTGTTGAGGATCACCGACGATGGCGTGCAGAGCGACGTCGACCGCGGCCGCCTTCTCGACCTGGCCACGTCCATGGATGACGGCGTCGGAGGCAGACTCGCCGCGACCAGGATTGGTGAAGCAAACGGCCGTGGTGGTGCCGCCGAAGGCAGCCGATCTGGTGGCCGACGCAACGTCAGCTAGAAGATGGGTGTGGGGATCGACGCCCCCCGGCAGGACGTAACAGCCCTCCGCGTCGATGTCATCGCCTTGCCGGCCGCGAAACGAGCCCAGGCCGGCCACGCGCTCGCCCTCCAGCGCGATATCGGTCTTGCGAACGCCGGACGGGGTGACGACCAGCCCTCCCCTGATGACCAGGCGCCGGGTCATCCGGCCTTGCTCGTCGAGACCTCCTTGGGCAGGGTCTGGAGCCGCCGCAGCTCTTCCAGCGGGATGTGACACCGCATCTGGTGACCGTCCTCGACCTCAATCAGCGGAGGCTCCACGTCCTCGCAGATCTTGCCGAGGAAGCGATGGCAGCGCGTGTGAAATACACAACCCGTCGGCGGCGCCGCAGCGCTCGGGATCTCGCCGGACAGCTTGATGCGGTCGCGCCCGCCCCCGTCGATGGTCGGGACCGCCGACAGCAGCGCCTCGGTATATGGGTGATGCGGGGCGGCGAACACCACCTGTGCGGGCCCCAGCTCCATCAGCCGCCCGAGGTAGAGCACCGCGATGCGGTCGGATATGTAACGCACGACGCCGAGGTCGTGCGAGATGAACAGGTATGCGACCTTGCGCTCTGCCTGGAGCTCGACGAGCAGGTTGAGGATCGCGGCCTGGACGGACACGTCCAGCGACGAGGTCGGCTCGTCGCAGATGACCAGGCGCGGTTCACCGGCAAACGCTCGGGCGATGGCTACACGTTGTTTGAGCCCGCCCGAGAGCTGGTTGGGCCGGACGGTCAGGTAGCGGGCAGCGAGGCGCACTGCGCCGGCCAGCTGGAGCAGCCTCGCCTCGGCGGCCGCCCCAGTGACCCCAGCCAGCTTCTTGAGAGAGCGCCTCAGGATGCGCCGCACGGTGTGGCGGCGGTTCAGGGCGGAGTCAGGATTCTGGAACACGATCTGCAGGACGCGGACGTCCTGCTGCGTGCGCTGGAACAGGCGCGGTGCCAGCGCGCGCCCGTCGAGCTCCACCGTGCCGCCGCTCGGCGAGGCGAGCCCAAGCAGGGTTTGCGCGAACGTCGTCTTGCCGCTGCCCGATTCGCCGACGAGCCCGAGCGTTTCACCTGGCCAGATGTCCGCGGAGACCCCGACGAGCGCGTTGATCTGGCGCCCGTGCTGGTGGTACAGCTTGGCGAGGTCGTTCACCTTGAGCATCGGCGGCCGCGAGCGGTCGACGACCAGCGGCTGCCCGAGGTCGGTCGGCGTCGCGCGAGGCAGATCTTGCGCCTGCTCGTGGAAGTGGCATCGGCTGGTGTGGGTGGCCGAGATCCGGTGCATCGGCGGTTCGACGGTTCGGCAGATTTCCTGGGCGAGCGCGCAGCGGTCCGCATAGACGCACGCGGGCAGCTGCTCGTCGATCGAGGCCATGAAGCCGGGGATGGTGTCGAGCCGCCCCTGGTCCTTGCGCGCGCCGCCACGCGGGATGCAGCGCAGCAGGCCGACCGTGTACGGGTGGCGCGGCTCATTCAGAACCGTGGCGACCGGCCCCTCTTCGACCAGGCGACCGGCGTAGAGCACGCCGACTCTTTCGCACATCTTCGCGATCACGCCGAGGTTGTGCGAGATGAACAGCACCGAGCTGTGGAATTCGGACTGCAGCTGTTGAATCAGGTCGAGCACCTCCGCCTCGATGGTGGCGTCGAGGCTGGTCGTGGGCTCGTCCAGGATGAGCAGGGCGGGGTCGTTCGCAAGCGCCATCGCGATCACCACCCGCTGCTGCATGCCGCCGGAAAGCTGGTGTGGGTAGCGTGACATCACCGATCCGGGGTCCGCGATCTGCACCTTGGCGAGCGCTCCCTGCGCGCGCTCGCCAGCCTCGGCGTGCTGGGCGCCGCTCGTGCGGAATACCTCGGCCACCTGCTCACCGACCCGGATCGATGGGTTCAGAGCCTGCCCGGGGTTCTGATAGACCATCGAGATGTCGTGGGCCCGCAGGCGCCGGAGGGCGCCGCCCTTCAGCCCGACCACCTCGCGGCCGGCGACCTTGATCGAGCCCGCGCGCACGCGTCCATTGCTCGGCAGGTAGCCGACCACTGCAAGCGCGGTCGTCGACTTCCCGCTGCCGGACTCGCCGACGAGGCCGTACGTCTGGCCGCGGCCGATCGTCAGCGAGACCCCGCGCAGGACCTGGCGGTCCAGGCCGCGGACGCGGTAGACGACCTCGAGGTCGGTGAGCTCGAGGGTCGGGGCCGAGGCGGTGTCGGTCATCGTTCGAGCACTTTCGAGAGGCCGTCGGCGACGAGGTTGACGGCGACCACCAACGAGACGATGGCGGCGGCCGGAAACAGCACGGTCCAGAAGTAGGTGCCCGTACCCAGCAGCGTGTAGTTGTCGGCGATCTGCAGCGCCCAGTCCGGCGAAGGCGGCTGCACGCCGAAGCCTAGGAAGGTCAGCCCGGCCACTGCGAAGATGGCGTAGCCGAGGCGCACGGTTCCCTCGACGATGATCGGTCCCATCACGTTCGGCAGGATCTCGACGAACATGATGTAGGGCGCCCTCTCGCCGACGAGCTGCGACGCGGCGACATAGTCGAGCTGGCGCTCGGCGAGCACCGCGGCCCGCACCGTCCGCGAGACGATCGGCGTGAAGACCAGGCCGATGACGATGATGAGCGTCCCGGTCGAGTGGCCAAGCGCCACGAGCACGGTGACCGCGATCACGATGAGCGGCAGCGCGAGCACCGCGTCGACCACACGGCTGACCGTGTCATCGACGAAGCCTCGGAAATACCCGGTGATGAGGCCGACGGTCGTCCCGCCGGCGATCCCGAGCAGTGTCGCCGCCGGCACTATCAGCAGGATGTCCCGTGCGCCGGCGATCACGCGCGAGAAAACGTCGCGGCCAAGCTGGTCGGTGCCGAAGAAGTACTCGCGGCTCGGTCCCACGAGCTGAGGGAAGGTCTGCGCGAGCGGGTCGTGGGGCGCCACGCGGTAGCCGAAGATCGCGCAGAAGATCCAGAAACCGATGATCACCACCCCGGCGATGAAGGTCTTCGAGCGGGCGAGCTGGCGGAGGGTCTCGCGCCGCGCAATCCTGGCCTCAGTCAGCTTGATGACCTGGGCGGCCGGTGCGACGGAGCTCATGCCAACCTGATGCCGCGTCTCATTCGGCGGCGGCGTAGCGGATCCGCGGGTTCAGCACCGAGTAAAGAATGTCGGCGATCAATGTCGCGGTCAGGTAGACGAGGCCGACGACGAGCACGCCGCTCTGCAGCATCGTGAAGTCCTTGTTCTGCGCCGCTGTGTAGATTCGCTGCCCGATGCCGTTGTAGTTGAAGAGTTTCTCGATCACGACCAGGCCGCCGATCAGGTAGCCCATCTGCGTTGCGATCACCGCGATCGTCGGCAGGAGCGAGTTGCGCAAGACGTGCCGGCGGATTACGGTCGCCGTCGGGAGGCCCTTCAGGTAGGCCGTGCGGGTGTAGTCCGACTCGAGCGCATCGATCGTGCCTGTCCTGGCCATCCGGGCGATATAGCCAAAAAGGACGAAGACGAGCGCCAGGCCTGGCAGCAGGAGGTGATAGACCTGCGTGAACCAATCGGCGTCGACTGGAAAAGCTGCCGTGACCGGTAGCCACTTCAAGAACACGCCGAAGATCAGGATGAGCACGATCGCGGAAATGAATTCCGGCACAGCGGTCAGCGAGAGACCCGTCAACGTGATCACACGGTCGGCCAGGCGGCCCCGCCGGAGCGCGGCAAACACGCCGCCGATGATGCTGAGCGGCACGACGAGGGCGAAGGCGACCGCGGCGAGCTTCAGCGAGTTGATGAGCGACGGGCCGAGAAGGGTCGACACCGGGACCTGGTACTCGAGTGACATGCCCAGGTTGCCCCGCACGAACTTTGTCACCCAGTCGACATACTGGATGTAGATCGGCCGGTCGACGCCGAGCTGATGGTCGAGCATCGCGACGTCGTGCGGGCTCGCGAACGGCCCGAGTACGTTGCGCCCGATGTCACCCGGCAGCAGCTGCGAGGCCGTGAAGATGAGCACGCTCAACACAAAGAGCGTGACGAGCGCCAGGGCGAATCGCCTCAGCAGGAAGCGCGCCATGACGAACCTCCCGTGGTGACGCGGGTCGTTACGAGTGGATCAACCGAGCGACGTGTGGCTGAGGTAAACCGTGCCCTGCGGGTCGCCATAGTAGCCCTTGACCGACTTCGATCCCGCCGCGAGGTAATAGTAGAAATAGGGGAAGATCACCGGCGTGTCGGCAAGCAGGATGGTCTCGGCCTGCTTCGCGAAGGTGCGCTGGTCGGAGAGCGAGATGGCGCCGATGAAGCCCTTGGCGGCCGCATCGAAGGTCGGGCTGGAATAGTGCGCCGCGTTCCAGACCCCGCCCGTCTCGAGCGCGGCGGTCAGGAATACGTTCGGCACCGCGCGGTGGCCCCAGTCCGTGATGTTGATGGGAGCGTTGAGCCAGGGAGTGTTGCCCCAACCTGACGGTGGCCCGGTCTGCGAACCGTCGAAGTAGGCGGTCGCCGTCAGGATGTTCAGCTTCATGTCGATGTTGATCGCCTTGACAGACTGGCTGATGATCTGCGCAAGCTGGGGGATCTCGCCGGTCTGCTCGGTCGTCAGCGTGATCGAGAACCCGTTTGCGTAGCCGGCGCCCGACATCAGCTGCTTCGCCATCGTCAGATCCAACGCCCGCTGCGGCACGTCGGGAGGCCCGACGGTCGACGGGTAGACCGGTCCCCACGGAGTGTCGTTGCCGACGTCGGCGAATGACGTGAACAGCGTCTTCACGATCGACGGCCGGTCGAGGGTCAGCGCGATCGCCTGCCGAACCTTCGGGTCTTTCAGCTGGTTGTTCAGGTCCACCCGCATCGGCACCTGGCGGTGCGTGGCGCCGTGGGCGCTGAAGATCTGGACGGCCGGGTTACCGAAGAGCGGCCGGTCGCTGGCGAGCTGGATCTGTCCGATCAGGTCGATGGTGCCGGCCAGGAGCGCCGCGTCGACGGCCGCGGCGTCGCTGTAGTAGGTGGCGTCGACGCCGTCGAGGGCAGCCTGGCCGCCCCACCAGCCGGTGAAGCGGTCGTATTTCGCCCCCACACCCGGGGTGTATGACGTGAGCTTGAATGCGCCGGTGCACTGCGGCGTCGAGGTGAAGGTCCCCAGCTGGTAGTTGGCCGGGAGGATGATCCCCTGGTAGGTCGTCGAGCTGAGAAGGTACGGAAAGCTGGCGGTGGGAGCGTCCAGCTGGAACATGACCGTCAGGGTGTCGACCTTCTTGATCCCGCCAGGGGAGAGGGCGCCCTTGAATGCAGAGATCGCCTGGGAGCCGGAGTTGGGATCGACCAGGCGGTTGTACGTCGTCACCACGTCGTCCGAGGTCATGGCCTGACCGTTCTGGAACTTGACGTTCGGTCGCAGCTTCACGGTCCACGCCGATGCGTCCGCGTTGGGCGTCCAGCTGAGCGCCAGCTCGGGCACGAGCTGAAGGCCCGGGGCCGTCCGAATCAGGTGCTCGCCGGCGATGCTGCCGGTTTCCAGAGCGCCCTGGTCGGCGAACGTGTGCGGCTCGATGGTGTGCGCGGGCGGCGGGATGATGCCGATCTTGAGGCGCCCGCCGGACTTGGGCGTGTTGGAGGTGGAGGACGGCCCGCAGTCCACGATCGAGAGCACGAGGCCGACCGCCGAAGCGGACAACCCGAACATCGCCGCCCGTCGCATGAACGTTCGGCGGTCGTATTTCATGTCGAGGAACTCGTCGACGACGGTCTTCTGGATGGGGCCACTAAGCCGAATCAATTCGAACTTCTCGCGAGTTTCTCGATCCATAGCTTGGGATGCTGACAGTGGACAGACTGGCTGTCAAGGTTGCCGTCGGCTGAACCCACAGCCCGCGCGCAAGATCGGGCCTCTCGAATGCGCTCGGGTGGCCGGATAAGGTATGTGCGTGCGGGTCGGCATCATCGGGGCCGGGTGGATCGCCACCCAGCACGTGGCGACGCTCCAGCGACTCGGCGGCGCCGAGGTGGTGGCCGTCTGCGATGTCGACGAGGCCCGCGCCAAGGAGCTCGCCGGCGGCGCCGCGACGTACACGGATTGGCGACGACTGATCGACCGCGAGCGCCCCGACGCATTGTTCGTTTGCACTCCTCCGCTCGCGCACAGGGAGGTGACGGTCGCTGCGCTCGAGCAGGGGATCAACGTCTACCTCGAGAAGCCCATCGCACGTGGCCTGGAAGACGCGCGCGCGATCGTCGTCGCGGCCGCGGGCAGCAGGTCGGTCTGCGCGGTGGGCTATCAGTGGCGTGCAGTCGAGGTGCTGGACGACCTCCGCGAGGCACTCGCCGGCCAGGAGATCGGGATGCAGATCGGAATCAGCTACGGCCCGACGAAGAGCCGGCCCTGGTTCCTCGACCGCGCGCAGGGCGGCGGGAATCTGCTCGAGCGGGCGAGCCATACGATCGACCTGGAGCGCGCCATCGGCGGCGATGTCGTCGCCGTCCAGGCCGCGGGAGGCAAGGTGCTACTGGCTCAGAGCCAGGGCGTACGCGGTGACATCGAAGACGCCGCGGCGCTCGTCCTGCATTTCGAGGATGGAGCGCTGGGCGCAATCCAGATCGCATGGATGCGGGAGGGGCTTCCCGGCACTTACTCGGTGGACGTCCTGGGAAGCGACTCGGTCCTTCATCTCGAGCTCGACCCCGACTTCGCGTTGCGTGGACGGTCTCGTGGACGATCAGTGGAGGCCACCTCGCGACAGCATCCGGTCGAACGAAGCGTGGACCGCTTCCTCGCTGCGGCGCGCGACGGCAAAAAGGACGGCGTGTTCTGCCTTCCCGCGGATGCAGCCGGTACGCTTGCCGTCGTGGTCGCTTGTGAAGAAGCGCTCGCGAGCGGGGGGACGGTGAAGGTCACGGAGCACTGGCGCTGACCCTGGGACTCGTGGCGGCCCGTCGCGTGCGCGCGTGACCATCCTCCTCGACCGCCGCGCCGACATCACGCTCGAAGCGTTCGAGCGGGTGGCGTGGAACGGGGAGACGGTGGAGCTCGGAGTCGCGGCCCTGGCCGCGATGGACCGCACCCACGAATCGTTCGAGCAGATGATCGCCGAGCGCCTCGCCGCCGACCCGGCGGCGCAGATCTACGCCATTACCTTCGGGCCGGGAGACGCTGGCCCGGTCGACCGCGAGCACGACACGCGGCCGAAGACGCCGTGGACCGGCGCATCGTTTGGACAGGCCCTGCCCGCGCGGGTCGTGCGCGGCATCGTGCTCGCCCGCCTGGCCAACTTCCTCGAGGGCCACACCGCGGCTCGCAAGCAGGTGGCCACCGCGGTGGCGGCGCTGCTCCAGCCCGGCGCCCGCATGCCCGCAGTGCCGGTGCAGGGCACCGGCGGCGCGGGCGAGATCCTGCCCCTTGGCCACCTCTTCTATGAGCTGGGCGGCCTGAAGCTCGAGCCGAAGGAGAGCATGGCCCTGATCAACGGGTCGCCGTGCGCGGCGGCCCTCGTCGCCGACGTGGCGCTGGCGGCGCGCGGCCGCACAGCACTCGCAGAGAGCATGTTCGCGCTCTCGGTGGAGGCGCTTCTCTCGCCGGTCGAGGCGTACTCCGCGGACGTCGAGCCGCTGTGGGACGACCCGCACGAGACCGCCGCCCTGCGCTCGCTGCGGTCGCTGCTGCAGGGGCACCGCGAGGAGAGGATGGCCCGGCAGTCACCTGTGAGCCACCGAATCCTCGGGCGCGTCCTGGGCCAGAACCGGCGCGCCCAGGCCGAGGCGGCGCGGGCCGCCGCGGTCTCGTTGCGCGCGGTGACCGACAACCCGGTGTACATACCGCCCGACGCCGCGCGCCCGCTAGGCACGGTCTTCTCGACCGGCGGCTACCACAACACGCAGGCGCCCGCCGCAATCGACGCGGTGGCATCGCAGTGGGCACAGCTCGCGCAACTCGCGGAGCGGCACACGGACCGGCTCTTCCAGCATCCTTCGACCGCGCCGCTTCTGTATGAGGCAGAGTTCACGTACAAGCAACTGCACATGGTCCAGGACGGATGGGCCGAGGAGGCCGCGTCGCTGGCCCAGCCGACGCTGCTCAACACCGCGTCATGGGGCCAGAACGACGTGCCGTCACAGTCGTTCCCGGCGTGGCGCAAGGCGGACGCGATCGGCCGCTGCCTCGACTCGGCGGGTGGTCCTGGACGTGAACCGCCACGTGCCGCCGATCACCGAGGCGCGCCTCGTCGGCCCGGAGCTCGAAGCCCTCAGCCGGGCCTTCACCGGCAGGGTGTACCCCGCCTGACCCAAGGCTTCCCAGGATGTGGCGCCGAGGGCGGGGGGTACGGAGCACTCACCGGACAAAGTTCTCACCATGTGAAAAAGCGCTAGACTTCGCGCCATGCCGCGCGGCAGGTTCGAGCTGGTGGTCGCGGGCCGCCTCGTCCTGCCCGACGGCCGGCTGGTGGACGGCGACCTCGGGGTCGACGAGGGACGGATCGCCGCGATCGCCGAGCCGGGCGCGCTGACCGGGGATGAGAGGATCGACGCCGGGCGCCACCTGGTGATGCCCGGCGTGGTCGACGCCCACGTGCATACCCGCAGCGAGCCCGCGGAGGGATTGACACGTGCGACCCAGGCGGCCGCGGCGGGCGGCGTGACCACGATCGTCGACATGCCATATGACGACCCGACGCCCATCACGAACGTCGAGGCCTTCATCAAGAAGACGAAGGATGTGGATCGGGAGGCGATCACCGACGTTGCCCTGTGGGCCACGATCGCCAAGACCGGAGGCCTTGACGAGATCGAGGAATTGGTGGCCGCGGGCGCCGTCGGCTTCAAGGTGTCCACTTTCGAAACGCACCCGGTGCGCTTTCCGAGCATCCCCGACGGCGAGCTGTACCTCGCCATGCAGAGGATTCGAGCGGCCGGATCCCTGATCGCGTTTCATGCCGAGAACGACGACCTGGTCCGGCGCCTGAGCGCGCGCCTGGTGGCGGATGGGCGCACGGATGGACCCGCACATGCTGCGGCGCGCCCGCCGGTGGCCGAGACCGAAGCCGTCGGCCGCGCACTCGAGCTCGCATTCGCCACCGGAGCGCGCGTGCACATCGTGCACGCCACGGTGGAGCGTGCCTTCAAGCTCGTGCGGCGGGCTCGCGAAGACGGCGTCGACGCCACCGCCGAGACCTGCATGCACTACCTCTTGATGGACGAGGGCGAGCTCGCGCGCCAGGGGGCAAGGGCCAAGATCAATCCGCCGCTGCGCCCGCATCAGGAGGTGGAAGCGCTCTGGCGGCTGCTCGCGGCCGGCGAGGTTGCATACGTCACGACCGACCACGTTGGGTGGACGCGCGATCGCAAGCAGACAGCTTCCGTCTTCGACGCGAAGTCCGGCGTTCCGGCCCTGGAGCTTTTCCTGCCCCTCATGTTTCACGAGGCGGTGGTGAGGCGGGGCCTTTTGGTCGGGCGCCTGATGCAGCTCATGTGCGAGAACCCGGCCCGGCGCCTGGGCCTTTGGCCGCAGAAGGGCGCACTCGCGATTGGCGCTGACGCGGACCTGGTCGTCTTCGACGCGGAGCGCAGGTGGCGGGTGGACGAAGCGGCCCTGCTCACGCCGGCGGGTTGGAGCCCGTATCACGGACGCGACGTCATCGGAAGCGTCGAGACCGTCGTCGTCCGCGGCCGGCCTGTATTCGCGCGGGGCGAGGTGGTCGGCGCCCCGGGCCAAGGGCGTTGGGTGCGGCCGGGACCCGCGCGAACCCAGGTGGCGGCGGCCGCGGGATGAAGGCGTCCATCGCCGCGCGAGAGCGGCCTCGGGCCGACGGCGACCAGGTCACGTGGATGGCGGGCACGCAGCTCCTGGCGCGAGCGGTGAGCCTCATCCTCTACCTCCGCGAGCGGGACGAGGCGGTCACGGTGGGACAGCTCGCGGAGGCGCTGGAGGTCCCGGTCAACACCGTCTATCGCCTGGTCCGCACGCTCGAGCTCGGCGGCCTCGTCGACCGGACCCACCGTCCTTATGTCTCGCTTGGGCTGCGCTTCATGGATCTCGGCCAGGCCAAGCAGCGCGAGGTGACGCGCGAGCTCGCGCCGTTTGCGCTGCCGGTGCTCGAGGCGCTGACCGCCGACACCGGCGAGACCTCCCTGCTCCTCATGCCCACCGGCGCGAGGGCGATCTGCCTGCTCGCGGTCGAAACGTCGAGGGCGATCCGCCTCTCCTATCAGCCAGGTCGTGTCCTGCCTCTATACGCCGGCGCATCGGGCAAGGTGATGCTGCCGTGGGTTTCGGCTCAGCTCCTCGAGACCGCGATCGCGCAGGGGGAGGGCCAGGTGCTTGCGGGCGGCCGGAAGCTCACCGCAAGCTCGATCCGAGCAGAGCTGAAGAAGATCCGCGCGTCCGGTTACTGCGTCACCCATGACGAGCTGGACGCCGGGGCGAGCGCGATCGCCGCCCCCGTCTTCACCCGCGGTGGGCAGATCTTCGCCTCCGTCAGCGTCGCGGGTCCCACCAGCGGTTTCACGGAGGACCGCGTTCCGAGCTTGATCGAGAGGGTCGTGGCGGCCGCGGCCGAGACCGGCCGAGGCCTGGCCCAAACCTGGACCACCGCCGCGGCGCAGGAACGCTCGTGAAAGCCATCAGGCAAATCACAGCCGCCAGGGGCACCCAGCTCAGATGCCTCGGCTGGCGCCAGGAGGGGCTGCTGCGGATGCTCGAGAACGTGCTCGAGGTCGGCGAGCGTCCGGAGGACCTCATCGTTTACGCGTCGCTCGCGAAAGCGGCCCGTGACTGGGAGGCTTTCGACGCGCTGGTGCGCGCGCTCAAGACCCTGCGCGACGACCAGACCCTGGTCGTGCAGTCCGGCAGGCCGGTCGGCGTTTTTCCAAGCCATCCCCTCTCGCCGGTCGTGGTTATGGCCACCAGCAACGTCGTCGGCCACTACGCAACTCCCGAGAACTTCTACGCGCTCGCCGAACGCGGACTGACCATGTGGGGCGGGCTCACCGCGGGCGACTGGCAGTACATCGGGTCGCAGGGCGTGCTGCAGGGGATCTACGAGGTGCTGAGCGCCATCGCCCGCGAGCACTTCGGCGGCTCGATCGCGGGCCGGCTCGTCCTCACGGCCGGCCTCGGCGGGATGGGCAGCGCGCAGCCGGTCGCAATCCGCATGTTGGGCGCGGTCGGGCTCGTTGTCGAGGTCGACCCCGCCAAGCTCAAGCGCAGTCTCGACCGCGGGGACCTCGCCGCCGTGTCGTCCGAGCTCGATGAGGCGCTCGAAGCGTGCAGGGCGGCACAGAAAGACGGACGCAGCGTGACCATCGGGCTCCTCGGCAACGCCGCGGACGTTTTTGCCGACCTGGCCACGCGCGGCGTGACGCCCGACGTGGTCACCGATCTCACCGCTGCGCATGACGCGCTGTTCGGCTACGTCCCCCAAGGCCTCTCGATCGAGGAGTGGATATCTCTGCGGACCGTGGACCCGACCGAGGTCACGGCCATGGCCCGCCAGTCGATGGCGGCCGAGGTGAGGGCGATGCTGACGTTCAAGGCGCGCGGCGCCATCGCCGTCGAGAACGGCAACAACCTGCGCGTGCAGGCAGCGACCGCCGGCGTTGGCGACGCCTTTGCGATCGACGGCTTCGCTGAGAGGTACGTCCGTCCACTCTTCTGCAGAGGCATCGGGCCGTTCCGATGGGTGGCGCTGAGCGGAGAACGCTCCGACCTGTCAAAGCTCGACGACCTGGCCGGCACGCTCTTCCCCGAGCGGCCCGAGGTCCGCGTCTGGATCGAGCTCGCGCGCTCGCATGCGGCCGTGCAGGGACTGCCGGCGCGGAGCTGCTGGCTCGGCCACGGTGAGAGGTCGAAGTTCGCCGCAGCCGTCAACGTGAAAGTGGCGGCCGGCGAGCTGGTGGCGCCGGTCCTCTTCACACGTGATCATTTCGACTCCGGCGGGATGACCGCTCCCCACATCGGCACCGAGGGGATGGCGGACGGCAGCGACGCGATCTCCGACTGGCCGCTGCTCGACGCCCTGCTCCTCTGCTCGACCGGCGCCGACCTGGTTGCCATCCACGCCGGAGGGGGCGGCTACTCCGGCTACACGCAGAGCGCCGGAGTGACCATCGTCGCCGACGGCACCGAGGCCGCCGCCACCCGGCTGCGGCACGGCCTTGATGCGGACACCGGGCTGGGCGTGCTTCGCTATGCCGACGCCGGGTACGAGCTGGCCGCCCAAACAGCGCGCGACTCAGCGCTCGGGCTCGCAAAGACATGATCCGCAAGCTGACGCACGCCGACGCCGTCGACGGGATCTGGGGCGGTTCGGTGCTGGCGTGCGGGGGCGGCGGCTGGGTTTCTCACGGCGAGGTGATGGCCGGCGAAGCGACCCGCAGCGGAACCCCGATTCTCTGTTCGGTCGACGAGATCCCCGACGACGCGCTCGTGGTCACGGTCACCGCCATCGGCGCGCCCGGCGCGGCCGGCTGGGAGATCCAGCCGCTCGACTACGTCAACGCGCTCAAGCTGGTGATGGAGCGCGCGCACGCCCCGGTGGTCGCGGTGCTGACCGCGCAGAACGGCGCCTCGACCACGATCAACGGCTGGATCCAGTCCGCGGTGCTTGGCGTCAAGGTCCTCGACGCTGCGGGCGATGTGCGCGCGCACCCGACGGGAAAGCTCGGCGGCATGGGCCTGACCGAGCGCCCCGGCTACACGACCGTGCAGGCCGTGGCCGGGGGCAACCGGAAGCTGCACGGCGAGCTTCGCCTCGTCGCAGAGGGCTCCATCGTGACCACGTCCAACGTGCTGCGCGACGTCTCCGTGCGCGTGGGCGGGTTCATCGCCGCGGCCCGCAACCCGGTGGAGGCGGCCTGGGTGAAGAAGCACGCCGCGATCGGAGCGATCACCTATGCGCTCGACCTCGGCCGAGCGATGCAGGCCGCGAAGGCGTCGGGTCCGCGGGCGGTGATCGAGGCCGCATGCAAGCAGACCGGGGGCGCCATCCTCGCCGAGGGGCCGGCCCGCATCACGATTCCGATGCGCACTGAGGGCGGGTTCGACCATGGCTCCTGCAGCGTGGGCGGGCTGACGCTCCGCTACCTGAACGAATACATGACGGTCGACCGCGGCGAGGTACGGCTGGCCACGTATCCGGACGTCATCACCACGATGTCTATGAAGACAGGGCGACCGGCCACCATCTCCGAGATCAGAGAAGGCGATGAGCTCGCGGTGTTCCACGTCCACCGCGAGCACCTGCCCCTGTCCTCGAGCACGCGAGACCGGGTCGCGCTCGAGGAGGTCGAGCGGATCATGGGCGTGGAGCTGATCCGGCCGGTCGAGGCATGATCCGCTCGCCGTCCATCAACAGCGCGCGCCTGCAGGCCGACCTGGCCGAGCTCGCCGAGTTTCGCGACCCCGACCAACCCGGCTGGACGCGGACCGTGTTCTCGGCGCCATACCTGCGCTCGCGCGAATGGGTCGCCGGCAGGATGCGCGACGCAGGTCTCGACGTGAAAAGGGACGCCGCGGGCAACCTGGTGGGGACGCTGCCGGGGTCGCTCCCCGCGCTGGTCACCGGGTCGCACACCGACACGGTGCCGGGCGGCGGGCGGTTCGACGGGCCGGTGGGCGTGCTGGGCGCGATCGAGGTCGGGCGCTGCATCCGGGAAAGCGGCCGTGCCCTCCACCACGAGCTGCGCGTCGTCGATTTTCTCGGCGAGGAGCCGAACGATTTCGGCCTGAGCTGCATAGGGAGCCGTGCCATCGCAGGCACGCTGACGAGCGAGCACCTGGCCTCGCGCGACGGGTCCGGCCGCACGCTGGCCGAGGCGATCGCGTCAGCGGGCGGTGACCCGCTGAGGATCGGCGGCGCCGCATGGGCCGGTGGCATCGGCGCCTACGTCGAGCTGCACATCGAGCAGGGACCGGTCCTCGAGGAGGCCGGCATACCGCTGGGGATCGTTTCGGGGATCGCCGGCATCGAGCGGCTCCAGGCCACCTTCACCGGCCAGGCCGGCCACGCCGGCACCACGCCGATGGACTCGAGACACGACGCGCTGTGCGCGGCCGCCGAGGCGGTGCTGGCAGTCGAGCGCCTTGCCTCGGCGGGCGGGGTGGGCACCACCGGGCGGCTCGAGGTCTTGCGGGGCGGAGCCAACGTCGTGCCCGGAAAGGCTGAGATGTGGGCCGAGTTTCGAAGCATCGACGGCGGTTGGCTCGACGAGCGGCGCGCGAGGTTCGAGCAGTCGGCGGCGGAGGCGGGCTCGCGGCGAGGAGTCTCGGCCAGCGTGGATGACGAAGGCGATCGGCGGGCTCGGTCTGGGCTTCGTCTCTCTCCCGAGCGGGGCCGGCCATGACGCCGTCCAGATGGCGCGCCTGGGGCCGGTGGGCATGCTCTTCGTTCCATCGGCCGGCGGCCGCAGCCACTGTCCCGAGGAGTGGACGGCGCCGGAGCACATCGAGGCCGGCGCCGCCGCGCTGCTCGGGACCCTCCTGGTCCTCGACGCGCGATGACGCCACGCCACCCGAAGTTGGCGGCCGTGAACCTTGGCTATCGGGCGATGACCGCCGAGGAAGTGCACGAGGTCTCGGTTCACGGGGCGCGGCTGGATGTGACGCAAATGAGGCGCGAGAGGGTACGCAGGGCCAGCGCAGTCGTGGAGAGGGCGCTGAAACGCGGCCGCAAGATTTACGGCCTCAACACATACGTTGGACACCTGCGCGATCGCGAGATCCTGCCCGAGGACATGGTCGACTACCAGTACCAGCTGCTCGCCATGCACGCCCGCGGGATCGGCGACCCGATGCCTGTACACGACGTGCGCGCGATGATGCTTGTGCGCATCGTAGGCATGTCGCAAGGCGGATCCGGCGCGCACCCGGACGTCTTCGACACCCTGGTCAGGCTGCTCAACGCCGGCGTTCACCCGATCGTGCCCCAGGGCGGATCGGTCGGTGCATCCGACCTGACCCAGATGGCAGCGGTCGGCCTCGTGCTGACAGGCCGCGGTGAAGCGATCTATCACGGTGAGGTCATGCCGGCCGCAGCCGCGCTCGACGCGGCCGGCATCGAATGCTGCCGGCTGCGGCCCAAGGATGGCCTGGCGCTGATCAGCGCCAACGGGATGTCGATCGGCACGGGCGCGCTGGCCGTGGTCGACCTGGAGAGATCCAGCCGGCTGGCCGATGCGATCGGATGCCTGTCCCTGGAAGCCATCGGCGGCAACATCGAGCCATTCGATGTCGAGGTGACCGCGGCCAAGCCATTTGCCGGCCAGCTGGCCGCGTCCAAGCACATGCGCGAGTCGCTCGCCGGCAGCTACCTCGAGGAACGCCGCGATGGAGCATCGGTACAGGACCCACTCTCCTTTCGAGTGATGCCCCAGGTCCATGGCGCGATGCGCGAGTACATCGCGTTCGCGCGCAACGCGGTCGAGATCGAGCTGAACTCGAGCGGCGACAACCCGATGGTCTCGTTGCGCCACGACGACCTTCTCTCCAATGGCAACTTCGACCCGCTGGTGCTTGGCTTGAGCTTCGAGTCACTTCGGCTGGCTCTCGCCCACGTTGCGATGCTTTCGGAGCGGCGTATCAATCGCCTGCGGTTCCATGGGATTCCGGCCGGAAAGATGGCTGCCTGGCGGCTTCGCTTCCCGTTCCGCCCGTACGCGGGCCCGTCTGTGCATTCCGCGTCCGCGCTTCTGGCGGAGATCAAGCACCTCGCTAACCCGGTCACGCTCGCCACCACGCTGGTGAACCCGGATGCAGAGGACCACAGCACGCTGGCACCGCAATCCGTGACGCTCACGAGAACGCTCCTGCACCGCCT
>WNEZ01001128.1_pt1 | contig 23704 bp, 23 predicted proteins | sample 5400521 | NCBI WGS metagenome assembly WNEZ01 (sample SAMN13153339, study PRJNA577476) | soil metagenome | isolation source: 120 cm saprolite under Douglas fir tree site 2 hole 1 replicate 1 | place: USA:California | collected 2015-04-18
ATCACGCGCTTCGCCGACCTCGTGGGGAAGGAGCGCGTCATCGCCTCCACCGACTGCGGTCTCGGCGGCCGCGTGCACCCCCAGATCGCCTGGGCGAAGCTGGAATCGCTCGCGCACGGGGCGGCGTTGGCGACGCGGCAGCTGTGGCGGTGAGGGACGCACACGCCGTCAGGGGTTGGCACGGTCATCGTGCGACGATCGCGGCTTGACGGCGCCGGCTCGCGGGCGCACACTGCGCTCACAGGCGAAGAGGGAATTCGATGACGAAGGGCCCGCTGATCGTCACCGCCGCTTTGGCCCTCACGGTGGGCGGCGTGTTCGCGCCGGCCGCCGCCCTCGCCCAGCGGCGGAACGAGGGCGCGGCCTCCGTCCGCGCCCCGGGCAGCGGACGCCCGGCCGGGTCGCAGCAGTCGTTCGCACATCATCATCCTTTTGTGGCGCGCTCATTCGTCCGCCCTTTCGTTCGGCCGTTTTTCCCCTTCGCCGTGGTCGCCGCCGCTCCCGCCGTCGTCTACGCGTCGCCGCCCGCGTATTACGCCGCGCCGTACTACGCCCCGCCGGCCTACTACGATCCGCCGGCGACCTATTACAGCCCGCCGCCGAGCGGGACGGTCTCGATTGCGCCCGCGCCCACGCAGAACGTCGTCCAGTATCCGCATGGGCGGTACGAGCTTCGCGGCGACGGGGTGACCGTACCCTACCGGTGGGTGTGGATCCCGAATCCCCCGCCGCCTCCGCCGGCCGCACCACCGCCGCCAGCCGAGCCGCCTGCCGCACCACCGGCAGGAGCGCCCTCGTCGGGTGCCCCGCCGCCGGCGCGCCAGAGCCAGCTCTATCGCTGGACCGACACTCTGGGCGTGGTGCACTGGACGGATCGGCTGGACGCGGTCCCGGAGCAATACCGCGCGCGGGCGAAGCAAAGCCTGCCCTCCTGAGCCGGCGGCGCCCCGAATCCGGATAGGGCCGGCGCGTGATCCTCGATTCTCAGCTGTACGCGTTGTTCCTGACGGCGGCGCTGCTGCTGACACTCGCGCCCGGGCCCGACACGATGTTCGTGCTCGGCGCCAGCCTCGGCAGCGGGGCGCGCGGCGGGCTCCTCGCGTCGGCCGGAATCATGACCGGTCTGCTCGTGCACCTCGCGCTCGCTGTCGCCGGCGTGTCCACCCTGATCGCGACCTCGCCCCTGGCGTTCGAGGTGCTCCGATGGGCGGGCGCTGCCTACCTCGTCTGGATTGGCGTTCCGTTGCTCGTGCGTGCCTGGCGAAAGCGGAGCGATGCGCCGGCGCCAGCGCCCGAGCCGATGGCGACGCGCGTGTACTGGCAAGGGTTGGCGACGAATCTCCTCAATCCAAAGATCGTGGTCTTCTATCTCGCCTTCCTGCCTCAGTTCGTCTCACCCGACCTGGGCCACGCGCCGCTTCAGCTGTTGCTACTCGGAATGAGCCACTGGCTGATGGGGCTACCGTATCTGTGCGCGGTCGCGCTGGCGAGTGGCGCCATGGCGGGCTGGCTCCGGCGCTCGGCGGGCATTCACCGCGCGTTCGACGGCGTCGCGGGGCTGGTGTTCGTGGGATTGGCGCTGCGCCTGGCGCTCGCCAAGCGCAAGCCAGCGTAGCTGGCTACTGGCTCAGGAATTCGCGCACCGTGCGCGCCACCGCCGCGGGCTGCTCGAGATGCGGAGCGTGGCCGGCATCGGTCCTCCGTGCCCCAGACGAGCAGCGTGGGCGCCTTGACGCGATGAATCCGTTTCTTCAGCCCCTTGTCCGGGATGGGCCAGATGAATTTCCCAGTGGTCCCCATGGCCCACACCATCCGCACCCGGGCCGCGGTCGCCGCCGCGTCCTGCTCATCGGAGCGCGGGAACATGCGGCGGGCCGCGTCGCACTCGGGGTCGCGGAAGATCTGACGTCGTAGCTCGCCGGGCTCCAGCAGCATCCAGTTGATGATGCGATCAGGGTCGCGCCAGAAGCCGAGCGGGGCGATGAGCGCCAGCCGCCGAGCGCGGTCGTGATACGCCGCGGCCAGCTCGCAGGCCACCATGCCGCCGAACGAGTGGCCCACGAAGGCGGCGTCTCTGATGCCCAGCGCCTCCAGCAGCTCGTCGTAGCAGAGCACGAGATCCCAGAGCCCGTCGAGGTGGTAGACGTCGTCGTGGGCGTCCGGCGTCGTGCCCGGGTGCGCCGGGGCCAGAACGGTGAAGCTCTGAGCGAGCTCGTCGAGAAACGGGTCCCATGTGAGTCCCCAGGGACCGTGGAAGAACACCAGCGCCGGGCCGCGCCCCTTCGAGAGGACCCGAATGCGGACGCGGTCCTGCCAGACCGAGACGGTGCGCTCCTGCGTCTCGCTCACGCGGCTCGTCTGAACATGGGCGGTCACGCCCCGCCCGCGGCGATGCCCGCGGCCGCCGGCGCCGCAGGCTGCCGCAGCCGTTCCGGCCACCAGTGGTTCACCCAACGCGCGTCGTCCCAGAAATCGCGGAGGCCTGGCAGCACCTCGCAGCCGAAGAGCTCGATGTTCTCCATGGCCAGCTCGTGCGGCATCGACCCGATCTGCAGGAGCACCATCAAATTCCCGACGTGGAGGCCGTTGATCACTTCCTCCTTCAAACGGTCGCGCACGGTGGCGGGGCTGCCGGCGATGACGTAGCCCTTCTCCACGAAGTCGCGGTACCGGAGATTCTTGGGGTTTTCGGCCCGGCGCACGGGATTGGCCATGGTGGCGACGAGACTGCGATAGTCCTGGTTGCCCGGCGGCGAGAACCACACGCCCGGCACGTGCAGGCACTTGTGGTAGAAGTACTCGACGTGCCGCGCGAACTTTTCCTCGGCGCGCGCATCGCTCTCGGCCACGACCACCAGCTGCAGGAATCCCGCGCGATACGGGTTGAGGTCGCGCCCCTTCTCGGCGACCACGCGCCAGTAGCCGTCCATCATCGTCTTCGCCGAGCGGGCGCCCGAGTAGCTCAGAAAGCAGTAACAGACGTCGTGCTCCACGGCGAAGTCGAACGTGCTGATGCTGCCCGAGCCCGGGACCCACACCGGCGGATGCGGCTCCTGGATCGGCCGCGGCCACAGGTTCACCGTCGCGAGCTGGAAGTACCGTCCGTTCCACGAAAAGATCTCTCGGGCCTGCCACGCTTTCAGCGTCAGCGCGAAGGCCTCGCGGTATCGCTCGCGATGCTCCATGGGCGTGATGCCGTAGCAGAGGTTGACGTCCATCGGGCTGCCGAGCGGCAGGCCGGCCACCAGCCGTCCGCCGCTGATGCAGTCGAGCATGGCGTACTCTTCGGCGACGCGGAGCGGCGGATTGGACGTCGGCAGGGTCGCGCCCATCTGCACGATCGCGACGTTCGTGCCGTTCGTCGCCCGGGCGAGGACGCTGCCCATCAAGTTGGGGCTCGGCATGAAGCCGTACGCGTTCTGATGATGCTCGTTGGTGCAGACGCCGTCGAATCCGCACTTCGCCGCGTACAACAACTCGTCGAGCGTCCAGTTGTAGTACTGGCCGACCCGCCGCGCGTCGGCCAGCTCCCACCAGGGCGGCGTCACCCACACGGATTCGTAACGCCGTTCGAAGTCCGCCGGCAGCTCGCGGTGCGGCATGAGGTGGAACGCGCTGATCTTCATGGGGTGGCTAGTCCCCCTCGTACCGGGGCGGCCGGACGAAGCCGCCAAGCTCGCGGGCCGCCAGCGCCGTGAACCGGATCGGGGTCCGGTCCTCGAGGTACGGCCCGATCGCTTGCAGCCCGATCGGCAAGCCGCCGCGCGTGCGGCCGGCGGGGAACGCCGTCGCGGGCTGGCCGGCCAGCGTCGCCAGCGCCGCACAGAACAGGCCGAGCTCTTCCAGCACGGGGGTGCCGTTCACGTCCAGCGTCTTCCGGATCGACGCGGGCGTGTTCGGACAGGGCTTGTCCCAGTGCGGATAGGCCGGCGCGATGAACGCGGGGGCCAGCAGCACGTCCCACTCGCGGAAGAACGCGCGCCAGGCCGCACGATACTGCTCGCGCTGGCCGAACCAGGCGATGTAGTCGGGCGCACCGCTCTCGATGCCGCGCTGGAACGCGGCGCTCCACTCGTCGTCGCGCGTCCGCATGACCTCGAGCCGCGCGCGCCGCTGCTCGGCGGGCACTCGGCTGGACGTGACGGCCGCCAACAGCGTCAGATAGAGCGCGTACGGCTGGCGGTAATCGCCCAGGCCGGCCGGCTGAACCGTCTTCACCTGACAGCCGAGCCGACCGAGCTGGGAGGCAAAGCTCTCCAGCGCGGCGGCCACCTCGACGTCGACCGGCACCCAGCCGATGGGCGGCAGCACCGCGACCCGGAAGTCTGCCAGGCGATCGCGTCGCGCCGGCGGAATCGTGATCTGCCACGCGACGTCCTCGCCGACCTCGGCGCCCGCCGCGACGTCCAGCGCCAGCTCGAGATCGTCGGCGGAGCGTGCCAGCGGTCCCTGGACGCCCATCACGACCGCGGCGTTCGGCATCGGCGGCATCGGAAACTGCCCACTCCGCGGCATCGCCGTCTCGCTCGGCCGGTGGCCGTAGACGCCGCAGAAGGCGGCGGGCACACGGATCGAGCCGCCGATGTCGCTGCCGAACTCGAGCGGGGTGAGTCCGGCGGCGAGCGCAGCCGCGCCACCGCCGGTCGAGCCGCCCGGCGTGCGCGACAGGTCCCACGGATTGTTCGTCCGCCCGTAGACCGGATTGGTCGACTGCCAGTCCGCCAGCATCTGGGGCACGTTCGTCTTGGCCATCACGACTGCGCCCGCGCCCTTCACGCGGGTGGTCACGGGCGCGTCGTGCTCCGCGCGAAAGTCCTTCCACACGGACATCCCAACCGTGGTTCGCAGGCCACGGACGTTGATGGACTCCTTCAGCGTCATCGGCAGGCCGCGAAGCGGCGCGTCCTCGCCGCGCGCCCGCCGCGTGTCGGCGGCCTCGGCCTCGCGGCGCGCGCGCTCGAAGTCGGGCTCGACGATGGCGTTCAGCTCGGGGTTGTGGCGCTCGATGCGCATCTGGTGCAGCTCGAGCAGCTCGACGGCGGACACCCGGCGCGCGCGCAGCGCGGCGAGCATGTCGACGGCGGGCGCGAACGCGTCGATGGGGTCGCTCATGATGTCATCCCTCTCACGCTGAATGGTGAGCCGACATTAGCGCCCCCACCCGGCACGGTCAAGGACAGGCGCTGCCTGCGATTTCGTGCTTGCGCGAGCTCGAGCGGACAGGCACAGTCGGGCCGGCCAAGGAGGAGCGATGAAAGCGATCGTCTTCGCGGAAACGGGTGGTCCCGAGGTGCTGGCCCTGGCTGACGTCCCCAGGCCGGACGTCCGCCCCGGTGCGGTGCTGATCAAGAGCCACGCGATCGGGGTGAACTTCGCCGACACGCGCTTTCGCCAGGGAACGTACACCATAAAGCCCAAGCTTCCCGACTCGCCTGGAATGGAGGTGGCGGGCGTCATCGAAGCGGTCGGCGATGGCGTGACGAACCTCCGGCCGGGGATGCGCGCGGCCGCTTTCACCAGCAGGGCGTACGCGGAGTACTGTGTGTCGCCCGCCTTCATGGTCATTCCGCTCCCCGACTCGGTGGGCTTCGTCGACGGCGCGGCGTTCCTGATCCAGGTGCTGACCGCGTATCACCTGCTTCACACGGCCGACTCGACGGGGCCGGGCCGCAGCGTCCTCGTCCACTCCGCCGCGGGCGGCGTCGGGCTCGCCGCCGTCCAGCTCGCCAAGGTGGCCGGCGCCCGCGTGTTTGGAACCGTATCGAGCGACGCCAAGGCAGGCCTCGCGAAGGAGAACGGCGCCGACGCGATCATCAACTACGCGAGGGAAAAGTTCGCGGACGAAGTGCTGCGACTGACCGACGACCGTGGTGTCGACCTCATCCTCGACGCGGTCGGGAAGCCGACGTTCGAGGAGGGGCTACGCTGTCTGGCCCCGTTCGGGCACCTCGTCCTCTACGGGCGCGCCGGCGGAGCTCCGGACCCGCTCAACGTCTCGGTGCTCTCCCCGAAGTCGCAAAGGGTGAGCGCCTTCTCCCTGCCGACGCTGACGAGGGGCTTCCCCGACAAGACGCGCGAAAGCGCCGAGCGGTGCTTCGCCCTCATGCGCGAGGGCCGGCTCAAGCTGCACGTCGGCAAGACGTTCCCGCTGGCCCAGGCGGCGGAGGCCCATCGTTATCTCGAGTCGCGGCAGTCGACGGGCAAATTGATCCTGATTCCGTGAGCCGATGGACAAGACGACCGAAACGCTCTCGCGCTACGTCACCTCGCTACGCTACGCGGATCTGAGCCCCCGCACGGTCCAGGAGGCGAAGCGCCACCTCATCGACTCGCTCGGCTGCGCCATGGGCGGCTATAGCAGCGAGCCTGCCGCCATCGCTCGCCGGGTGTCGCCGGCGTGGAGTGGCGCCCCATCGGCTCGGCTTCTGGGCGACGGGCGACCGACGACGCCCGAGGCCGCGGCCTTCGCCAACTCGGTCATGATCCGGTTTCTCGACGCCAACGACACGTACATCGCGCGCGGCTCCGGCCATCCCAGCGACATGCTGGGCGCGCTCCTGGCCGCGGCCGAACTGGGGGGCGCGTCGGGGAAGGACCTCTTGCTGGCGACGGTCGCCGGCTACGAAGTGTTCGGAGCCCTGGCCGATCAAGTGCCGTTGCGTGACCGCGGCTGGGACCAGGGCGTCTTCGTCGCTCCGGCCTCGGCGGCCGGCGCCGGGTTACTGCTGGGTTTTTCCGCCGTCCAGATGGCCGACGCTATCGCCATCGCCGCGACCGCGAACGTGGCCACGCGTCAAACGCGGGCCGGCGAGCTCGCGATGTGGAAGGGCTGCGCGACGGCCGCGGCCGCGAAGGCCGGTCTCTTCGCCGCGCAGCTGGCCAAGGCCGGGATGACCGGACCCACGGCCGCCTTCGAGGGGCGTCATGGTCTCTGCGAGCAAGTGACGGGGCCCTTCGAGATCGGCGCCCTCGGTGGCCGTGGGCGGCCCTTCGCCATCGAGCGCACGAACTTCAAGTTCTTCGCGGCCGAGTATCACGCGCAGGCGCCTCTGGCAATGGCGCTAGCCCTGAGGGGCAAGGTGCGAACGGAAGAGATCGAAGCCATCGACGTGCAGATCTACGCGATGGCCTACAGCGAGATCGGGAGCGAACCAGCCAAGTGGGATCCCAGGACTCGGGAGACGGCCGACCACAGCCTCCCGTACATGCTCGCCGTCGCTCTGCGGGACGGCCGCATCACTCCCGCCAGCTTCGAGCCTCAGCGGTATCTGGATCCGAGCTTGCGGCCACTCATGAACCGGATCCGCGTCGCCGAGAGCCCGGAGTTCACGCGACGCTTCCCGCAGGAGCTGGGATCGCAGATCGACGTGGTCACCCGCTCCGGCCAGCGGTTCACCGCGCGGGCCGAGTACCCGAAGGGCCATGCTCGAAACCCGATGACGGACGACGACGTCGAAACGAAGTTCCGCGACCTTTCACTCGACGTCCTGGGCGCCGAGCGGGTGAACGCCGCGCTTCAAGCGCTCTGGCACCTCGACGAGGCGCCGCGAACCAGTGTCGTCCTGGACGCGCTCACGCTCGCTCCCGACGCCAAGCGTCCCTAGCCGGCCCTAGTAATACACCGCCCGCCCGGCCCCGCCGGTCGCCACGACCAGCTCGCCCGTGACAGCCCATGCTTTATCTGACGCGAGGAATACGGCGAGATATGCAATTTCCGACGCGTCCACCATGCGCCCGATGGCATTGCCGCGCGGGGAGTCGTGGGCAAAGTCACGCTTCTCCACGTCATCCGCGGAAATGCCCAGTTCTGCGGCACGGGCGGCCAGCAGGCGCGGGGTACGCTCGGTGCGGGTCGTCCCGGGGTGGATGCAGTTGACGGTAATCCCGTAGCGGCCCAGCTGCACCGCCAGGGTCTTGGTGAAGTGCACCAGGGAGCCGTTGCGCGCGCCACCGCTGAGATTGCCAGCGTTGCGGGCGTTGGTGCCGCTGATATTGATGATGCGGCCCCAACCCTGCTGCTTCAAGTAGGGAATGGCGGCGCGTGCGCAGCGCAACGCTCCGACGTACTTCACGTTGAAGTCGTGCAGCAAATCCGCGTCGACGACGGTTTCAATGGGGCCGGTCGCGCTGGCCGAGCCGCCTGGCGGCGAACCGCTATTGACCAGGATGTGCAGCCCGCCGAGCCGCTCGGCCGCCTGAGCGACTGCGCGATCGACCTGCTCCTTGCTGGTCACATCGGCTACCAGCGGGAGAACGCGCCGCCCCGTCTTGGCCTCTAGTTCGCGCGCCGTCGCTTCCAGCTGGTCCTTCGAGCGAGCCACAATGGCCACGTCAACGCCTTCGCGGGCCAACTCCAGGGCTATGGCTCTGCCGATGCCCAGGCTCCCCCCGGTCACGAGCGCGTGCTTACCTTGCAGTCCAAAGTCCATCGCGTCACCCCTCTGCCTGTTGGTCGTTCGTCTGTTGGCCTACGGAGAAGATTTCATGGCAGGGCATTCTAAGTCAGGCGAGGCTCGGCCGGCTGTCTCTTCTTCCGAGTCGTCCCGGATTTCACATAGGGTCCCAACCGGGGTCTCAGGTCACGTAGGCCAGACCATTCCAGCAGGGAGGGACAGATGAGCGACAAGGCCACACTGTTGCAGGAGGCGGACGAGGCGTTCGCGGAGCTGCGCCGGGCGGTCGAGGGTCTCACGGACGAAGAGATGCGCCGCGTCTGGCTCGGCACCTGGGGCGTGCGCGAGATCCTGATCCACATCTCCGGCTGGCACGAAGCGATGACGCCCGCCCTCGGGCGTATCGCGAAGGGGGAGGCCCCGTACCAGGTGGGGACGTACGACGACTTCGACGCGTGGAATGCGCGCTTCGTCCAGCAGAAGACGGGAGTGAAGACCACCGAGGTCCTCGCGGAGCTCGACGCATCCCACCGGGAGTTCGTCGGGGTCGCCCGAGCAGTGCCGGAGCTGCACTTCGTGACTGGCGGCGCTGCCCGCCAGCCGTTCGAAGGCGCCGGCGCGGGACACTATCGCGAGCACGCGGCCCAGATCCGCGAGTGGCGGCCAGTCCCGCCGGGCCGGTAAGGTTGTGGCGGCCCCACCCGACGCGCGGTGATGGGCCACCCAGGTAGAACCGTGACCCATCTCCCACCGGCCCGGGCGAGACCGCCCCCTTCAACCGGATCGTGCTCCCTCGAACGCGACCGGCGCCGGCTTCGCCCACGGCGCCCGCAGCGCCACGGTGAACTCTTCCGCCTGCTCGTATCGCTTGTCGTGGTCCATCGTGACGCCCCGCCGCTCGAAGTCGCCCCGGAGCCCTCCGGGCACGACCACCTCTCCGCCCGGCGCGTCCCGATGTGCGCCCCGTCCCCGTTGATCGGAATGACCAATCGAACCGCGGCTCCGGTCTCTCACTCATGACGGAGGGCATACCTCGATGGCCGTTGTCGAGCGCGCCGGGACCGTCGACGTAGTAGTCTTCATCGTCGGGGTTGCGATGGCGCAGCACGAGATCGAACACCCGGGAGCGGTCAGATGACTAAGGATTCGCGCGGCGACGAGACCAGGGATCGACGCGGGCGGCTTCTGCTCGTCGTGCCTCTCCTCGTCGCGGCCGTGTTGTTCCTGCCGTCGATCGGCGAGCGGGTCATTTCCCTCGAGGACGAGGCCCGCTATGCGCTCAAGGCGCGGAACATGCTCGAGACCGGCGACTGGCTGATACCGCGGGTGGACGGCGAAGTCCTCATGCAGAAGTCTCCGTTGTTCATGTGGGCGATCGCCGCGCTGTCCCTGCCCGGCCGCAAAGTCACCGAGCTGACGGCCGCGCTCCCTTCCGCGCTGAGCGCGATCGGTGGCGTTGCTGCGACGCTGCTCCTCGGCCGCCGGATGTTCGGCCCGCGGGCCGGGCTCCTGGCCGCCCTCTCCCTCGCCACGACGTTCGGCTACTACTGGCACGCGCGACTGGTGCTCGCGGACATGATGATGACCTTCTTCATCGTCGCCGGCGCCGCCGCGTTCTGGGCGAGCATCGGCGACGGACCGGCTCGACGGGGGCCCCTCGTCGTCTTCTGGCTGTGCCTCGGGCTCGCCCTCTCCGCGAAGGGACCTGCCGGTCTCTTGCCGATCCTGCCGTTCGCCGCGTTCCTCGTGGTCGAGCACGGATGGCGTGGCCTCCGCGAGCTCAGACCGCTCATGGGCGTTGCCATTCTCGCCCTCGTTTCCGCCCCGTGGGCGCTCGCCTTCGCGCTCCAGGGCGAGAAGAGCTACGTGCAAAGCGTGCTCGTGGGCGACTATGTGGGCCCGCACCGCGAGGGCTGGGCTCGAGCCTCCGAGCTCTCCTTCGCCCTCGGCCCTGTCGGGATCGGCTTCCTGCCCTGGACGCTGTTCCTCCCGGCGGCCGTACGCCAGGGTTGGTGGAGGGCCGAGCGCGCCGACATCGGACGCAAGTTCCGGTTCCTCGCGTTCTGGGTGCTGGCCTACGTCATCGTCATCACGCTGATGCCGCACAAGCGCGACCGCTACCTGCTGCCCGTTCTTCCGGCGCTCGCTCTCATGGTCGGCTGGCTCTGGGACCAGTGGATCACGCACGCTCCACCGCAGACCCTCCGCATCTACAGCTGGGTTTGGGGCGGGCTGGCCGGCGCGTTGGCCGCCGCCGTCCTGCTGCCCCTTCCCGTGAGCCCGGAGATCGCGGCCCTGATACCGCTCGTCCTGTGGCAGAAGCTCCTGCTGGTCGGGCTGCTCCTCGGGGCGGCGGTGGCGGTGGTCATGGCCGCGCGGGCCGGGCGCCCGCTCGCGATCTTCGCGGTCGTCTGCGTCTCGACGATGCTGGTGCTCGCGTACGAGACGCGGGTGTTTGTGGTCGGACACAACCGCGCGTACGGCGTGAAGGCGCTCTCGGGGCGGCTCGTCTCCCGAGTCGGCCCTCGAGATCAGCTCGTGACGTACCAGCTCGGACCTCTCGCGCTGGAGTTCTACACGGGCCGGACGATCCGCGAGCTGCAGGATCATCGCAGCCTCGCGCCGCTCCTGGCCGCGGGGCGCCCGCTCTACGTCATCGTCCACGAGCGGAGCTGGCCCGGGCTGCGCGACGGCAGCGGACGGACGTGGACGGTCGTGGATCGGCAGCAGTTCGGCAACGGGTGGTGGCTCGTGACCATCCCGGCAGAGCGGCCGTGACCATCGATCTCGCCCTCTCCGTGATTCTGCCCGTGCACAACGAGGCCGAGAACATCCCCCCGCTGTGGAAGGAGCTGGCCGAGGTGCTGCCCGGTCTCGCCGACTCCACGGAGGTGATCTTCGTGGACGACGGGTCGACAGACGGAAGCGCCGACGTCGTCCGCCGCCTCGCCCGCAACGAGCCGCGGATCCGCCTGCTCCGCTTCGAGGCCAACGCGGGGCTGAGCGCGGCGTTCTACGCCGGTTTCCAGGCGGCCCGCGGCCGGATCATCGCCACGATGGACAGCGATCTGCAGAGCGATCCCCGCGACCTCCAGGTCCTCATCACTCGCCTGGAGGGCGCCGACGCCGCGGTCGGGTGGCGTCTGATCCGGCACGATTCGTGGGTGAAGCGCGCCTCGTCGTGGGTCGGCAACGGGGTCCGCAGGGCGGTGACCGGCGATCCCGTGCGGGACAGCGCGTGCAGCCTGCGCGTGATGCGGCGGGAATGTCTGGGAGCGGTGCCGCCGTACGCCGGCATGCACCGGTTCGTTCCGACGCTGATCAAGCTCGCCGGTTTCCGCGTCGTGGAGGTTCCGGTCCACCATCGGCCGCGGAGGTTCGGTCGGTCGAAGTTCGGGGTGAACCGGGCCCTGCCGGCCTTTGCCGACCTCCTGGTCGTGCGCTGGATGATGCGCCGACGTCTGCGGTATTTGATCGTCGAGCAAGACTCCGTCGCCGCCGGCCTGATGCGACGTCAGCCGCCGACGCCGAGGTAGGTTGTTGCGATCTGGGGGTCGGCCCGGAGGGCGTCCGGGGTGCCCTCGAAAACGATCGTCCCGTGGTCGATAACGTAGACGCGGTCCGCGAGCCGAAGCGCCAGCTCGGCGTTCTGCTCGACCAGCAGCATGCTGACACGCTCGCGCTTGAGCTCCAGGACGGTCCCCATCACCGCTTCCACGACCAGAGGCGCCAGCCCCTGAGACGGCTCGTCCAGCAGGAGCAGCTTCGGCCCCGTCAGCAGGGCGCGGGCGATGGCCAGCATCTGCTGCTCGCCACCCGAGAGGAAGCGGCCCCTGCGGTCGAGCACCTCGCGGAGCTTCGGGAAGCGCTCGAGCATGCTCTCCATCGACCAGCGCGAGCCCGGCCGGCGCGCGATCTCCAGATTCTCGCGCGCGGTGAGGTAGGAGAAGACGCCGCGCGTCTCTGGCACGAGCGCGATCCCGAGCTTCGAGATCCGGTGGGGTGGGAGGCCGGCGATGCTTCCTCCCTTGTAGGTGATCTCGCCGCGGCGGGGCGGCGTGAGGCCCGTGATGGAGCGCAGCGTGGTGGTCTTGCCCGCGCCGTTCCGGCCGAGGAGCGCCACCACCTCCCCTTCCCCGACGTGCAGCGAGAGGCCGTTCAGGATGTGGCCGAGCCCGTAGTAAGTATCGATGCTGCGGACGTCGAGGATCATGGCGGCGCGATCCCCCCGAGGTAGGCGCGCCGCACCTCGGCGTTTCGCTGAATCTCCGCCGGCACGCCTTCCGCGATCACGCTCCCGAAGTGCATCACCGAGATGCGGTCGGACATGCTCATCACGACGTCGATCTTGTGCTCGATGAGGATGATGGTGTAGCGCCCCTTGAGCTTGCGCACGAGCGCCACCATCTTCTTCGTTTCATCCGGTGACAACCCCGCCGCCGGCTCGTCCAAGAGGAGGAGGCGCGGGGTGGCGGCCAGCGCGATGGCCAGCTCGAGCTGGCGCTGCTCTCCGTGCGAGATCGCGCGGGCCGGCTCGCCGTGCTTCCCGGCGAGCCCCACTTCCTCCAGCATCGCCATCGCGCGCTCGGCGAGCTTGGGGTAGCCGTCGGTCCGGCGCCACGCCAGGCCCCGCCAGGACTCCTGCCGGGCGAAGGCCGCCAGCCAGACGTTGTCCAGCAGGGAGAGCGTGGGAAAGATGCTCGTGCGCTGGAACGAGCGCGCGATGCCCAGGTGCGCGATGCCGTGCGGGGGCGTGCCGGCGATGTCCCGCCCGTCGAAGACGATCCGGCCCGATGTGGGCGCGAGCTGCCCGGTCAGCAGGTTGAAGAACGTGGTCTTGCCCGCCCCGTTGGGCCCGATAACGGAGTGCAGCGAACCCTCGTCGACGGCGAGCGTGACCGCGTTGACGGCGACCAGAGCCCCGAAGGACTTTGTGAGCCGATCGGTTCTAACGAGAGGCATCGGCCCGTGTCGCGGGGTGCGCGGCGCGCCACGTCCAGAAGCGCGCCCACGCCTCGACCACCCCGCCCCGGAAGAACAGCACCACGACGACGAAGGCGACGCCCAGCAGAAGCGGCCAGCGCGCCCAGATCGCGCTCACCGACTCCGACAGCCAGATGAAGACGAACGAGCCGATGACGGGACCGTAGAGGGAGCCAGAGCCGCCGATCAAAGTGGCGAAGACGACGTTGCCGGAGAAGACGAACCCGATGGACTCGAGCGGCACGATGCCGAAGAGCATGGCGTAGAGCACGCCGGCGAGCCCCGAGAAGGCGCCGCCCACCACGAAGGCGGCGAGCTTCATCCGGGGGACGTTGTAACCGAGGGCTTCGGCCCGCAGCTCGTTGTCGCGGATGGATTGTAAGATCTTGCCGAGCGGCGACTCGACGATGCGTCGCATGACCCAGAGCGACAGGAGGAAGAGCAGCGCCACCGCCGCGTAGTACGCGAGCGGCGGGTGAATGTCGAGGCCGAGGACGCTCGGGCGCGGGACGCCGGGCATGCCGTCCTCGCCCCCTGTCACCGTCGTCCACTGGTAGGCCGTGAAGTAGAACATCTGGTTCAGGGCGAAGGTCAGCATGATGAAGTAGAGGCCGGACCGCTGGACGCAGAGGTAGCCTACCAGAGCCGCGGAGACGGCGCCGACGGCGATGCCGGTGGCGAGCGCGAGGAAGATGTTGATGCCGTAGTACTTCAGCAGATAGCCGGCGGCGTAGGCGGCCGAGCCGAAAAAAGTCGCCTGGCCGAAGGAGAGCAGCCCAGTGTAGCCCATCAACAAATTCAGGCCGAGCCCGAAGATCGCGAAGATCCAGATCTCGGTGGCAATGCTGTGGCGGACGAAGATCGGCAGCAGGACGACCGCCGCCAGGATGGCGAGCCACGCTCGACTCATCGGATGCCGAAGAGACCCTGCGGGCGCACCAGCAGCACGGCCGCCATGACGGCGAAGATGACCGCCACCGAGGCCTCGGGCCAGATCAGCGCCACCAGGCTCTGGGCGACGCCGACCATCAGCCCGGCCACGATGGAGCCTAGCAGGTTGCCGAGCCCCGCCAGCGCGACGACGACGAAGGCGATGCCGAGCATGTCCACGCCCATCCACGGGTTCAGCCCGCGGATCGGCGCGGTCAGCGCCCCGGCGATCCCGGCGAGCACGCAGCCCAGCGCGAAGGCGGCGGTGAAGAGGCGGTGGATGTCGATGCCGAGCAGCGACACCATCTCCTTGTCCTCGATGCCCGCCCGCATGATGGCGCCGTAGCGCGTCCTCTCGAGGAAGAGCCAGGCCCCCAGCACGAGCAGCGCCGCCGCGACCATCACGAAGAGCCGGTACTTCGGATAGAACGTGATGCCGAGGTCGACACCGCCGCGCAGGAGGGGCGGCGGGAGCTGGCTCATGCCGACCGGGCTCCAGACCACGATGATGCCCTCGGTCACGATGAGCGAGAGGCCGAAGGTGAGCAGGAGTTGGTAATCGTGTCCGGCGCGGTACAGCGGCCGGATCCCTCCGTATTCGATCAGCACTCCGATCAGTCCCACGCCCAGCGGGGCCAGCAGCAGCGCCAGCCAGAAGTTTCCGAGGAGCTGAATCAGCGTGAAGAGGAAATACGCGCCGAGCGCGAAGAGGGCGCCGTGGGCGAAGTTGGGAATGTTGAGCACCCCCGTGATGATGCTGAGCCCGATGCCCATCAGGGCGTAGAGCATGCCCGTGGCGAGACCGTTCAGGAGCTGGCTGAAGAGGAGCGCGGAGTTCAGGTCGGTCCTAGAAGGACCCGATGTCCTTGCAGGCCGCGTACTCCACCGGCAGCGGCGTCGAGCCCGTGGCGATGATGTCGGCGAAGTCCATGGGGCCCTTCATCGCGTCCTTCTTCTTGCACCGCATGAAGAAGTACGGCCGCAGCGTCTGGTGCGTTTTGGGCTCTACGCGCATGCGGCCCACCAGGTCGTCCACCTCGAGGCCCTCGCAGGCCTTCACGACGTCCGCGACCTCGGTGGACCTGGCCTTGTCCATGGCCGCGAGCGTCATGCGCGTCATGCCGTAAGCGGCGGCGGGCGCATAGCCCGGAGGGCCGCCGAACCTGGTCTGGTAGCTCTTCACGAACTCGCGCGCGACCGGCGTGTCCGCCGTGTAGTAGAAATTCGAGCCGACCCAGAGATTCTCCCGAATCTCCGGGGCCAGCTGCACCAGCTCCTCGACGCCCGAGGACCACGTCATGATGAGCGGGAGCTTCGGCGTGAGCCCGAAGTTGAAGATCTCGCGCGCGCCGGTGACGGCGTCGAGCCCGAAGTTGATCATGACCACCACGTCGGGCTTGGTGCCCGCCGCCTTGGTGACGTAGTTCGAGAACTCGCGCTCGCCGAGCGGATGCCGGTCGGCGCCCACGAACTCGATCCCATGCCCCTTGCCCACTTCCTTCACGTACTTCTCGACGGACCAGCCGAAGGCGTAGTCAGCGACCAGCAGGTGCCAGCGCTTGGCTTTGGGGTTAGCCTGCATGAAGGTGTCCACCACGGTCTTGGCGGCCGTGTACGGGCTCGCCGCCCACTGGAACGAGTAGCGGTGGCAGCGCGCGCCCGCGATGTCCTCGGTGCCTCCGCTGAAGTAGTGGAACACCTTCTTCCGCTTCGCGACCTCCGAGACGGCCAGGGCGACGCCCGACGACCACGGGCCGATGATGAACTTGGCCCCGTCGGAGTCGACCGCTTCCTCGGCCCGGCGCGTGGCGCTGCCCGCTTTGGTTTCATCGTCCCGGGTGATGTACTTGATGGACTTGCCCTGCACCTTCATCCCCCGCTCGTCGAGGGCCAGCTTCATGCCCCGGTCGAGGACGGGGCCCACGTCGGAAAAAGCGCCGGTGAACGACCAGAGGCCCAGCATGACGACTTCTTTCTGCTGGGCCCTGAGTACGGCCGGAAACCCGAGCCCCGCCCCGGCGGCCACGCCCCCCAGTTTCAGCACGTCCCGTCGGGTATATCCGCTCATGTCGGTCCTCCGCGCTCGTGTAGGTTCGATCGTTCCCGGATGGCTTGGTGGGGCGAGAATCAGACCAAGTGGGCCCGGTGTCAAGCCGCGGGGGGCGCAATCGGAAGGAGAACCGTTAGCAGGCTGCCGCGGCCCTTGACGCCGTCGCTCTCCACGCTGATCGTTCCGCCATGGAGCTCGACGAGCTTCCGCGTCAAGGCGAGGCCTAACCCGGTCCCGCCGTGCTCGCGGGCATACGAAGAGTCGACCTGCTCGAACGCGTCAAAAATCCGGGCCTGATCCTCGGGCTTGATACCAATCCCGGTGTCCGCGACCATGATCCGCAGCGCGCGGTTCGCGCTCTCGCCGGCCGCCAGCGCTGCGCTGACCGTGTCGGCCGTCACCTTGACGTACCCGCCGGGGCCGGTGAACTTGATCGCGTTGCTCAACAAGTTGTAGATCACTTGCTGCAGCCGGTGCCGGTCGGCCGTGATCGTGGGCAAGGCATCGTCCACGTCCGCGCTCACCGTGATGTTCTTCTCGCGCGCCAGCGCCTGGACGACGCCGACGACCTCCCGGAGGTCGTCGGCGACGGCCACGCGCGTGAGGTCGAGGGTCAAGCGCCCAGCATCAACCTTGGCCAGATCGAGCACATCATCGACCAATTTTCGAAGGTGCCGGCCCCCGGCGAGGATCGTCGTCAGATATTCGAGCTGGCGCTCGTTCAACTCTCCGTACGTCTTGTTCGCGAGCACCTGGGAGAATCCGATCACGGCGTTGAGTGGGGTGCGGAGCTCGTGGCTCATCGAAGCGAGAAACTCGCCCTTGGCCCGACTCGCCCCTTCCGCGGCGACCTTGGCGTCGAGGAGCTGCCGCGATTGCTCCAGCAGCTGCCGAATGTAACGCTGCGCTTCCGCGTGGAGACGGGCGTTCTCGAGCGCGACGAGGAACGCCAGGCCGACCGCCGCACTCAGTGCGGTCAGCACTCCGGTCCACGTGCGCGCCTCGAGGCGCGCGGCCTCGGCCTGCGCCGCGAGAACCCGCGTGTGGATCGCCGCCATCAGCCCGTCCAGGCTCTCCTGGACCTCCTCGGCGCGCGGCCGCGCCTCGGCGTCGGTCAAGCGCAGGGCCCGGGCGCGGTCGCCGCTTCGGACGAGCGCCTGCCCCTGGGTGACGATGCGGCGGTACCCCTCGAACGCGGCGCGCGCCGCGCCGAGCTTCACGGCCTCCTGCTCGCTCTGCACGTACCCCGCGAGACTCTCGAGATCCTCGTCGATCCGCGCCGCCCGCTCGGTCCACGCCGTCGCGTAACGCGCGTCACCCAGCACCACCGCGCGCATCTCGAGCTGCACGAGCGGCGCGATCGACTCGCGAGTGGACGCGGTGAGGCGGATCGCGGGGACGGTGCGGGTCGCGATCTCCCGGTTGACGGACACGAGATTGCCGACCGCGTGGAAGCTGAGGAACCCGACGACCGCGAGTATAACGATGACGAGTACCGAGGTCAGGAAAGGTTTCGCGGCAAACCGCATGTCAGGAAAGACCGCAAGACGCGGACCATTTCCGGACAATCACGACAACTGCTGATGTCGTGGGCACTTACCCCGTCGCAGGGTCTTGATCAATCGGCTCGGTCGGGTGATTTCTGACCAGCCGACCCCTTACGATGGCTCGACAGTGACCAGCTCCGGAGTCAAATGAAAACTCGCTTCCGGAGGGAACGGCTTTGGGGCAGCGCGCGGCGCTGCCCCATGCCGTCAGCTTTCATTGCGATCAGCGTGCGAGCGGATCGGGGCGCAGCTGAAAGTGTACGACCACGGGCTTCTTTCCTTTGCCGCCTTCCATGAGCCAAGGCGCCCGGTCTCCGCTGGTCGTCCACAACCCCCGGCCCTTCCAGCCGGCGCTCGCGTCGTCGATGCGCCCGTCGAACCCCTTGGCGTAGAAGCCCAGCGGGTACGGGACGCGCAGCAGGATCATCTTGCCGTCCTTGAGTGCGACCAGGCCGTCGTTGAGGTTGGCGGTCGACATCGGCACGTCCTCGCCGAGCCCGAACGTGTTGTGCTGGTCGACCCAGGTGTAGTAGCTCGACTCGGCGCTGTTCTCGCCGATGCCCTGGAAGCCGGGGCCGGGGTACTGGTAGAACGTCCAGCCCTCGGGGCAGTGATCACCGGTGGCGTTCGGCCCGTTGAGCGGCCCCTTGCACTTGCGCCGGTCGAAGCTGCCGATGTGGCCGCTTCCCATTGACGCCCACACCACGCCCTGCTTGTCGATGTCGGCGCCACGGATGCCGAAATAGGGCTTTGGCACGTTGTAGATTTCCGCGAGCGCGGTCGCCGGCGGGTTCGGCCCCGGAACGAGCCGCACGACTGCCGCGGTACCGCCGAAGACTCCGACAGAGCCCCAAATGGACCCGTCGACGGGGCTCGGCATGACGGCATAGAAGCCTCCGCCGATGCGCTTGTCCTTGGTCGGATCGACTGGTTGATCGGGCTCGACGTAGTCGTCGCGCTTGCCGTTGCCGTTGGTGTCCAGCACGAACGCCGTCCACCCCTGTGCCTTGGCCGCGTCACCCGTCTCGTCGAACAATCTGGTGTTGATCCAGCCGATCACCGGGCCGCCACCGCTGGTCCAAAGCGTATCGTTGGCGTCGTAGCCGAACTGCAGATGATGCGTCTGGAAGCAGGTATCGACGAACGTGTACTTCATCGTCTTCGGGTCGAGGAACGTGAGGTGGCGGTTCGCGTTCTCAACCGGGAACAGCTTGGCCGAGGGATGGTCGGAGCCCTTCGTGCAGAAGCCCGGGTTCTTCGGGCCGCGCACCGTCGCCGCGAACCAGACCCTGCCTTTCTTGTCGAACATGCCGTTGTGGTTGTTGGCCTTGGTGTCCCAGATCTTCTCCTCGCCCCAGTAGGGCGAGGGCGCCATTGGCCTGGGGATCGCGGCGTGCCCGGGCCCGAACGCCTCCGGCGTGTCGGCGTCGCGCACCGGAGCCGTGAAGCTCGTGACGGTGTGCGTCTTGGGATCGAGGATCGGGTAGACGTCCGTCGCGTATTCGGGCGAGCCGTAGACCGGGCCGTAGGCATTGACCGTCGGATAGCGCCGATCCGAGGCGATGAGGTCGTGGAGATACTTCTTCGGGTCCCCCCACTCCCACGTCGTGACGACGATGTTGCGCTCGACGCCTTGTGGCCGCGTCGGCTTGCTGTGCGGCAGCTCACCCTTGGCGATGCGGTCGGTCCAATCGCCGAAGTACTTGAACGGCGCGCCGCCCAGAACCCCGGTGAGCGGGTTCAGCATCAACGGTGCGGCCTGTCCCGACTGCACGCGGCGGATCCACGCCTTGTCCGATGACTCGAACTGGCCGAGCGCCGCGGGGATCGTGCGGGTGGACAGCTGGCCCAGCTGATGGCAGCCGACGCAGGACCTGTTCTTCACCACGGTGAGCCAGTCGCTCTGGGTGATCTTCGCGGGAATGTTGCTCGTGCCGCCGAATTGGCTCGCGTCCGGGATCTTGAGCATCGAGTACCAGTAGAGCGCCGGATAGTATTGCGCGGCCGCGGCCGCACTCGGCGCCGGTATCGCACGGAGATTCAATAGCTTGCCGGGCTCGCCGTCGACCTTCGCCGAGTCGACGAGGCCGTAGCCGCGCGCCCACACCTTGTATTTGGCTTTGGGAAGGTCGGGCACCACGTACCGGCCCCGGTCGTCGGTGACCACGATCTTGGCGAACTTGGTGGGAAGATCGCTCGTTTCCGCGATCACCCACACGCCGGCCTCCGGCCCGTTCGGCCCCGCGACCACGCCGCCGATATCGTCGCTGTCGATGCGCACCGCTTCGCTTGCGGCTGGCTGGGCGCTGAGCGTGACCGCCGAGCCGGCCGAGACCATGGCGAGCGCGCCCGCTGCCATGGTCAAATACCACGCCCTTTTCATCCTCATGACCCCGCTCCTTTCATCGCTTTCCGCTGCCCCGTGCAGGCGCATTGCGCCTCGACCACCGAATTCGACCGCCTATTGTGCTTCCTGCGGGCTTTCGCCGCAATGGGCTGCCGCCCCCGCTACAGCGCTCGTGCCGGGACCTCGAGCCGCGTTGGTCGTTTGGGGTGAGGGACCAGCCACAAGACCAGCCCAGCCGCGCCGTAGCAGATGATGAACGCGATCAGCGCATGCGTGTAGCTCTGCGTCTGGTCGTAGATCCAGCCGGTGAACACCGCGGCGGGCATCGAGGCAAAGCTTTGGAACATGCTGATCCAGCCACGGATCGTGGCGAAATGGGTGCGACCGAAGCAGTCGCCGACGAGAGCCCACGTCACGGAGTTGATGCCATCACCAAACGAAAACAAGATGGCGAAGAAGACCATCGGCCAGAGCGCACCGTGGCTGTACGTCAGCACGAGGAGGCCCAGGGCACCCAGTAATACACCCACGGCGCCGATCCTCTGTTTCGACTGCCGGTCACCGAGCCATCCGGTCAGCGGCCGCACGATGACGGTACTGAGGGCCGTCAGCCCCACAAAAAACGCCGCCGTCGCCTCGTCCAGCCCCTTCCAAACCAGCAGCGGCACCAGGTGGACGGATACTCCGCTATAGGGAATATTGCGCAGGCCATGGAAGGCGGCGAGCAGCCAGAAGGCCGGCGTCCGTAACGCCTCCCTGGCCGTGAACTCCTGTGTGTCCCTGAGCCGATGCACGGGCCTGCTCGCACCTTCTGAGGGGTCGTGAGAGGCCCGACGCTCGCCGTCTGGAAGCAACCCCATGCTCTCCGGAGAGCGACGGATGAACAGGACCAGGGGAAGCAACATGAGCACGACGAGACCGGAGAGGAACGCGGCTGGTCGCCAGCCCAGCTTCAAGACGGCGAGCGCCACCAGGGGAAAGATCAAGACCCCACCGATGGCCTGGCCGGTTTGGACGATGGACATGGCGAGCCCACGCTTCCTGCGAAACCAGTGGTTGACCGCGGCCATGGTGGCCTGGTTGAAGCCGGCTTGAAAGCCAACGCTCAGGGGGCCAATGAACACCAGGACAAAGAGGACATAGCTAGGAGTGAAGGAGAGCAGCACGAACCCCAGCCCGGCGAGCGTCGTCCCGACGACCAACATGACCCGGACATCGAACCGGTCGATGAGGTAGCCCACGAGCGGACCTTCCAGGGCGGACTCCAGTTTGGCGAGCGAGAAGGGCAGAGAGGTTGCGGCCCGACTGAGGTGCAGCTCGGTGAGAACGGGGAGAAAATACAGAGTGAACCCGGTGTTGAACGTCCCGCCCTTCACGGCGTCCTGGACGCAGCCGATGATCACGATCCACCAGCCATAGAAAAGGCGGCCCGGGCTTTGCGCGAGTGATCGCGTCATGACTTGGGGTTGAGAATCCTGAGCGGCGTTCCTCGCAGGTAGGCCGCGATGTCTTCGACGCTATCTCGATAGCGGACCCGATACTGCGCCTCTGTCACATAACCGGCGTGGGGCATGAGCAACGTATTGTCGAGCTGCGTGAAGGGATGGTCGGGCGGTAAAGGTTCCTGGTCGAAGACGTCCAGCCCGGCGCCGGCGATGGAGCGCGCCTGGAGCGCACGTACGAGAGCCGTTTCGTCCACAATGGGGCCCCGCGCCGTATTGATGAGATAGGCCGTGGGTCGCATCAAGCTCAGCTCACGGGCTCCCACCAGTCCCCGGGTTCGTTCACTCAGCTGGACGTGGATCGTGAGGATATCCGAGCGGGCAAACAGTTCGTCCCTGGTGACCAACGTCGCCCCGCACTGGGCGGCTCGCTCGGCTGTCAGGTTCTGGCTCCACGCGATGACCGACATCTCGAAGGCTACGCCCACCCTGGCAACCTTGGCACCCAGCCGCCCCAGGCCCAGAACTCCCAACACCCTGTTCTCGAGACTCATGCCGACCGTCGTGCCCCAGTGTCCGCGGCGCGTCGCGGCGTCCTCGCGCGGGATGTGGCGGACCAGGGCCAAGATCAGCCCCCAGGCCAACTCGGCGGGCGGACTTTCTGGACCGCCGGCCGTGCCGCATACCAGAACCCCAAGGTCTGTCGCAGCCTCCACGTCGATCGCCGCGTTGCGCATACCCGTCGTCACGAGCAGACGCAAGTTCGGCAAACGCTCCATGAGGTCGCGACGGAAAGGTGTGCGCTCCCGCATGCAGGTCACGATATCGAAATCCCGCAATCGATCCGCCAGGGCGTCACGATCGGTCAGATGATTCCGGAAGACCTGAACGCGACAATCAGGAGCCAGCGCGCTCCAGTCGGCCATCTCCAGCGCCACGCCCTGGTAGTCGTCGAGAACCGCAACCCGAGCCATCGCACACCTCCCTTGCTTTGCTTACTGTCGCCGGCCGAGGCCGAGAAACAGATCTCGCGTAACCAACTCGGCAACTTCCGCGACCGGCTTGTCGAGCACCCCGTCGACGAGGAGGGCTGAAAGGCCGTGGACGCTGGACCACGCAGTGAGTGCGAGATCTGCCGGCGGCTCCTCCGAGCGCACGAGTCCCGCGCGCTGACAGTCCGATATTGCGTCGACGACCACGTTGAACGTCTCCGTCGCGATCTGTCGCAGAGCGGGAAAGGCTAACCGATCGGCTATCTCGCGGCCGAACATGACGCGGAAGTGTGAGGGGTGCGCCGTGGCGAATGTCACGTAGCCGAGCCCCACTCCCCGAAGCCGCTCCAACGGGCCGTCACCGCCGGCGCCTGCTGCACGACGCATGGCGGCCATCAGCGAACGGAAGCCGTCCTCGGCGACGGCGGCCAGGATCGCCTCCTTATTCGCGAAATGTCTGTACGGAGCGGCCTGTGAGACGCCGGCCAAGCGAGCGGCTGCCCGCAGCGTCAACGCCGCTGTCCCTTGCGTCTCCACAATGTGCAGTGCCGCATCCAGCAGCGCCCGCGGCAAGTCGCCGTGGTGATATCCCTTGGCGTGCCCGGGCCGCCGCGACCCGCGCCGGTTGCTAGGACGTTCTTGCCGCTCGCGCTGTCGCACGTTGCTCTCAGAGTAGCCGTTCAGTGTTGACACCGTCAACATTTCTATGTTAACAGTGTTCTCATGGAGCCTTGACCGGGACCTGACTCCATCAGGCCCCCTTGGAGGGTGAGCATGCGCACACGACGCTGGGTCCGGAAGTGGAGCCACGACCTCGAGGCCGATGGATTTTCGCCGCTCCCGACGCAGGTCATCTCGAACGAGGAGTACGTCCCCCTGCCCCAGACGTTCGAGCGAATGCGCGCCTCCTCGGAGTGAGCAGGCGTGACTTCCTGGCATCCAGCGCGGGAATGGCCTCCGCCTTCCTCGCGCTGAACACGGTTTTCGGACGATTCTTCGAGGTTGATGCCGTCGAAGCGC
>WNEZ01005211.1_pt1 | contig 23700 bp, 11 predicted proteins | sample 5400521 | NCBI WGS metagenome assembly WNEZ01 (sample SAMN13153339, study PRJNA577476) | soil metagenome | isolation source: 120 cm saprolite under Douglas fir tree site 2 hole 1 replicate 1 | place: USA:California | collected 2015-04-18
GACTACCGATTGAACCACTTCTACTCGTTTCACGATCTCTTCTGTATGATACAAATGTGCCATTGAGCCGATGCCAAAGCGGGTATATCCCATTTCAAATAACTGACGAGCGCAATATTTGATTGACATGACATCATAGCCTTGAATTATTGCCAGAGGCTCAATGGGATGACATCTATTCTTGTCAGAAGTGTCGCTTTTATAGTATTCTGCCATTAACATCTTCAGTTCCCACGCATTGGCAATTGTCCTATCAATCGCTCGGTTTCGCTCAGTCAGTGACAGGGATTTCCCAAGTATTGGCCTATCGACAGCACATATGATGGTAGGTATATCGCTGCCCGCTAAAATCGAAAGTTGGCGATTGAAGACTTTTCTGGGTACTGGCAGCGGCAAGTGATTCACAATATAGCTGTAACTTCCGCTATCGAGTATGACCTGATACGGCAACTCGGGGAAGTGAGTGAGTTGCCAGACGCTACTTACTGCAACTGTACTGATAAGCATGCTACATTGCTTATCATAGAGTTGATAGAGTGGGTCACTATGTGACCAACTGACGTAAAAATCCATTGGCTCTTCCCAGACAGGTGTTGAAAATAATATAACACTATGTTACATTAAAAGAAACGGTTCTGCAAGTGGAGAATTTTCAGTTAGGTGCTTTTCTGAAGAGAGAGCGGGAGAGGCAGCATTTGAGCAGCCGCGAGCTTGAAAGACGCACCAAGAGAACAGAAAGTGATAAGGGGGTTACAGCCTCCCACATTAACAAAATAGAAAAGGGTCATGCTCACCCTACTTTTCAAACGCTTCAGAAAATTGCAGCTGCATTAGGGCTTCCACTTGTCATCGTGCTTGATGGTAGTAAAGCTAATCCAGATACCGTGGCAATCGTATCGACGCCTGAGGTTGCACAATCTCTTCCTCAAGCACTTCGTCATCAGGAGCTAGTACAGTTGTTACTAGTCTGCCAAAAGCTAACAGATGAGCAGATTAAAGCCGTTTTAGGTTCCGCTCGTGCTATGCATAGCTCTGATCAATCGGATACTGACGCCGAAATACCATAAAAACAGTTTCATTAAGGAAATTGAGGAAATGCTTTTTTTAACTGTGTACGGCCCAGAGTTAGAATCGATTTATTGGTATATTTACAAATATACGCAGCAAGCGGGATGCGTGGGTCGTGAACAGTTATACTCGGCATATTTACCTCACGCTGCTCATGCTTCTAAAGGACACACAAAAAATATAGAGGATGCAGTAAACTACTTAAAAGCTGCCGGGCTAATAGGAGACGATGGCGCATATTTCTCTAGGCAATCTAACATAGATATGGATATACCATTTGCTGCTCTTTTACTGCGCCAATTTCGACAACTTGAACATTTCTCCCCACAACTTTCTCCACTCGACCTTCTGTATGTCACCTTGCTCGAACAACTCTATATTCTTCCGGATCGGCTTTGGATTAGCGATGTGCATGCTGCGGCCAATCAACTAGAACTGGCTCAGCAGGTTGGTGGTGTTAGCCAAGAAAAGATTGGTGCATGGAAACGTGCCATGGAATTTTTGGGAATCGGCTACAGAATGGGTAGTGGCTTCTATTGCCTCTACCAGCCTAAGCTATTACATGCTATTGCTTGGCGATGGGTGATGACCGAGGGAACTCTCCAGGAGTTCTTTGAAGAGCATCTGCAATCTTGGATCCCATCTCTCACAGCACGCGGTGAAGCTGCTCAATCAGTGTTCTATGCGCTGGAACAGTTGGAACAGGACGGGAAAATACGCCTGCTCCCCAAGCAAGACTCGCCTTCCCGGCCCTATTTCGGCACGCGCTGTATGAGAGGAATAGAGTTGGTATGACTACGGGATCTGAAACTTCTGATTTAAATGGTAGCAAACGTTTAGACTTGCCTTGTCTCTCCCTCGCCGGCACAAAAGTGTTTGCTCCGACCGCCGATCAACGCTTCCTCGCTGGGTCAGCTGAATTCCTACGCACCCATTTTCCTGTTCAGCTTCAGTACCGAGGTGCAGGTATCTCTTCCACACTCACTGAGCAAGATTTGTTGCATCGACTTCTCATGCCTGGCCCTGCCGTAGTGGGCAATCGGGTGTTTGTGCTATACGGCGCTGCAGGCTCAGGTAAGTCAGAACTGTTACGCTGGCTTCAAACGCAGATTGGCTTGCAGGATGCTACTCGCGCTGCCGTAACGGAGCGCATTTCGCGCACCGAGCTAGATGTATTGCATATTATCCAGCGCTTTTACCACATGTGCAATACCCGTTCCTTTCAATCGGTCACGCTAAAGCGATGGGAAGAGTGTCGCCAAAAGCCGCGTACATTGGCGAAAATTCTCGTTCTGACCGCTCTGGAGCAGTTGCTGCATTCTGATGATCAGATCAATGCTTTGTATTATCAACTTATCGATGTGGTGCAAACGAATTTGGAACGCTGCTTTACAGCAATGAGCCAACCAGAAGAAGATATCGGGCAGTTCATAGAACTCTTTAGTCGAGAAGACCTCGTGGAACACCTACGTAACAGCGCCATACCGGTGCCAATAGAGTACGAGGCATTGCGGCACTGTATGCTCAGAACCTTTCGGGACCACTTATTGGAGGGGGTGGATCTGCCGTACACCCTTAAGCAGATTGCCCAGCATATACAACAAGAACAACAGCAACGACCGATTTTGCTTATTGATGATCTAGTGCAATCGATCAATCTCTTCGCATCCGACTTGCTTGACTACTTTATCACTCTAGAAGAGGGCTGCTGGGATGTGGTTGTTGGCATTACGCCGAACTCACTCGAAGCCACTCGTAGAGGCAAGGAACTTCTTGATCGCATTGCTTTCCTCGATACGATTGATGACCGTGTAGAGAAACTCTGGCTTTCCGATGAGTATGGTTTGTCCTCTTCGTTTTTAAATGAGAGGACCTGTACTGAGTACGCCCGGCTGTACCTGAGCGAGTACAAGCGCCAGAATCAACAACCTTGCAAGGTAAATTGTCCAGCCTTTTATCGATGTCGCCACCTCGATCCCAATCAACCGGATGAGCTACTTGCCCCATTCAGTGAAGAAGTACTGATTCGCTTATTTCGCTCCTTGCCACCAGATAAAGGCAAAGTGCGCTACTTCACGCTCTACTTACGTGATATCTTGTCGCGTGTAGCAGTTGGTGAAGACCTACTCGATGTTCTGCAACAGTATGTTAAGCCAGAGCGGGCCGTGTATCACCCCAGCAAAAAGCTTGTTCAGATCTGTGAATTGTACGGTCCTTTTTCATTGGTAGAAACTCTGCGCGAAGAGATTGTAGCCTTGTCAGACCTTTACCAATTTTTCGATGTGCAGATTCCAGAAGAGCATACGCAACCGCCTGTAGTAGTCACTCTCTACAAGAGCAATTCCCTATCTGGCCAAGAGTCCACATCTATACCTGATACGGCACCGGCTATTGATCCGGGAAAGGAGACTATCAAGTCTTGGCTGCGAGGGGAAACTGTCAATAAGCAGCAACTCCGAAATGTACGCAGAGGAATCGTTAAAGCTATAAAAGATGGCTATTATCTGGACACTATGACGAGACTGCATATCGCGAAACCGACGCGCATCTTACGGTGGGCGCAGACGCGGATGGATACAGTGCCGCCGGTGCAGCTGGAAAGTGTTGACGACTTTGATGGTTTGCCTGTGCCGCGATCTATCGGGACCCTTGCTTATGTCCTGCACGACTTTGCAGATGCAATGGGTTGGGCAGAACAGGACCTGCGTGCTCAACTCCTGACGCATGAAGCGTTCCCTGCCCTGCTTTTACAAGGAGGTGAGTACAGGAATCGTATTCGTAATGAACTGGAAGATCAATTGGGAATGAAAGTAGAAGAGTTCGCTTTCTCCCTGCTTATAGTGGCTGCAGTCCTGGGGCGTAGTTCTATCGAACTCCCCGTTTCTATAGGGCAGAAAATAGGGGTGGAACATTTCTTTCCACTTAAATATCCCGAAAGCGTGGAACCCGAGCGGCCTCGGCTGACGAATAGTCAACTGGGCATGATACGGCGTTTGTTTGACGATTGCTTCAAGCTGCGTGAGAACGTGTACGACGGCCTGTTGATAGAGACAATCGCAGAAGAGATAGACCAAGGGCGCGCTTTGGAACTGTTGCAGCGTATTGAGCCCCGTAACATAGCAACCGATTTTCGCCTCAATGAAGCTCTTCTGAGTTCCTTTGTGAGCGATATACAGGCTGAAATCGGCACCGTGATGCGATTGAAGACAGATGAACGGGTCAAAACGGTGCTCATTTCCATATGCAAAGCAGGTCTGGATACGGATGACGCCTTCAGACAGCTTGCCGCTTTGTTGAAGGTCACTGCTAATATCGAGCAATCGATTACCGACTTTCTCAACAATTGCCAACCCTTTGATCTTCACCACGCCCTTATCCTGGCTGCTGTAGTTGACACTGCTCAATATGAACTCATCCTAGTCCAAATGCGCTACGTACTTACGGGATTGGAGCCCGAGGCCGTAAGAGAAAATGCCGCAGCGGGAACCTCGGACTTGTCCAAGAGCTTTACGAAAGCTGAAACGGACGTGCTTGTGCGCTTTACCCAACAGGGATTCCGGGCCCCTCTAAGCCAATTTGATCTCGACTTTCTTGCTAGGATCTCCCACTACCTTCCAGATCTTTACAAAAGATTAGAATTACGGCTCCAAAGAGGCTAATAGCTTGTCCAGACACGGGACAACGTAATATAATCGGTTCTGATAGATGGCATAATATATTACAAGAACGAAAGTACAAGGAAAAACATTGAGCCTGTTATCAGATACTTTTGCAAGTGAGAGAGTGCATTCAGAAGAGGAAGCACCGCCCGGGAAAATACTGATTATCACATCCTGCACCAAGGATAAGCTGAGCCCGCCAAATGGCCTTTATAAGCATCAGCTCGCACCTGACCAATTATGGGATGAGCAACACGATCATCGTGTTGCTCGCGATTTCGGGGAGCTTGAAAAGTATCGTGTCCCAGCTGGTCTACTGTATCGAGGCCGCCAGCACCTACAGCTGATGCAAGGAGTAGAACTGCTGCGCCGAGCTTTTGGTCGTGCTGTCGTTGATGTCAAAATCGTCTCGGCGGGCTTTGGCCTGGTAGGTGAGGAGCAGCCCCTTCCCCCTTACAATGCCACGTTCGCCGATCTGCCCACCTCAAAGATACTCGCTATTTCGCAAAGGCTTCGTATTCCTCAAAAAATCAATCAGTTGATGGGCGAATCCTATGACTGTGCTTTTTTCTTACTAGGTGAGAGCTATCTGCTGTCCATTGGCTTACCCTTTGCTCAAACACCGGGCTTCCCGTGTCTGTTTCTTGCTGGGCCGTCCAGCCGAAAAAGAGTGCCAAGGCGCGCTCCTTATTACTTTGTGCGTGTGGGACAAGATGACTCGATTGCCTTCAGTTATAACTTGGTTGGTTTGAAAGGACAATTGTTTAAGCTCTTCGCCGAACAGATTGTTGCACCTCTTCATCAAACGCCGTCTATTATGCTCAGAAGCGACATAGGTGCAAGGGAACGGCTCAGTGACTTTATGAAAGCACCTACCCCTCAACAATTCTTGCGCATTGTCAATCCGTTTCGGCAGCCCGGGCGAATTTCCACGGCGCAATCGAGAGCACTAGCAGCACAGTCGCCTCTTTTTACCAATCTGAAAGGTCATGATCTCAAACGTGCAAAAAATTATGGTCGCCCCATGCGCTATTTTATTCCTGATTGGGAAGATCTCGTAGATGCAGGCTATGATTTCGCGACTGACACAGGAACTAAAGGGAAAGTAAAGTACCGCGATGAGGTGTATGCTCATCAAATTTACGCAGAACCAAACTATGATGGCCTGCTATTTTCGAAAGGCACCGTAGAGGATGGTTTGATAAAAACTAAGTTGGTACGAGATATTGGTATCCATGCGTTTGCCCGTTTTGAGAGGTCCATCATGGGCGATTGCGGGGCCTTCAGCTACATTACACATGAAAGACCGCCCTACCAAACAGGAGAAATTTTGGACTACTATCAAAACCTCGGTTTTGACTATGGGGTATCTATCGATCATCTGATCATACCGGCTTTCTACCCTGTTAAAGAGTATCGTTACAATTTAACGCGCAAAAATGCGCATGAATTTATAGAACTTCATCGCGCTGGTGGTTACTCATTCACACCTATAGGTGTGGCACAGGGCTGGTCGCCTGAAACATACAAGCGGGCTGTGGCAGAGCTTCTAGAGTGGGGCTATCAATATGTTGCGCTAGGTGGATTGGCACGAACCAAAACGGAGGAGATCTATGCTATTTTAGAAGCAGTTGCACCGCTTCTATCACAGGATATAGACCTGCATCTGTTTGGGGTCGCTCGTGATCGGGAAGGACCCGAAATGCTTCACTTTCGGCAATTAGGTGTTACTAGTTTTGACTCAGCATCCTATCTTCGACGAGCATGGATGAGTGCTAACACAAACTATTTCACTGAAGACGGCAGGCGCTATGCTGCCATTCGAATCTCACCTGTTTACCCCTCAAGCCCTCGTGTGCGAAGCATTCTAGCTGATGGTATTGCTAGTTTCGAGCAACTACAAGAGCTAGAGCGGCAAGCTCTCAAAGTTTTGCGTGCGTATGATAAAGGGGAACTGGACCTTGAAACTACTCTTGAAACACTGCTTGAAATCGATCAGTTGGAGCAGTACAACTATGATCAACACGAGCAGTTATACCGCAGGGTATTAGAAGATCAACCATGGAAAAGGTGCTCCTGTGAAATTTGCCGCGATTTAGGAGTAGAGGTGATCATCTTCCGCGGTAACGACCGAAATCGTCGTCGAGGATTTCACAACACTTATGTCTTTTACAAGCGCTTCCGTAAACTATTAGAGCAATAGAGATTTGCTGTTCACATCCCATGGTGACCAGGAAGACAAACCACTCTCAATCAGCACCTATGCAGACTACTTCGGCGTAGGCTTCTTAATTTATTGAGGTGCTAGAACTATCACATCCTTTTTTCACTCGATCCCGGTGGTAGAGCGAGAATTTCATGTCTCCCCTCATAGATTGAATGTACTCGTCTTTAGCTGGACTTGATCTTCTCCGTACGGCTCATTGAAAATATTCCCCCTTCTGCTCGGCAGATTATATATCGAGATGATCTAACAGGTACCTTTGGACAAAGCACATAGCATAGTAGTGCATACGATACTATAATAAGGGCGAAACGTTGATGGGATTATCCTCCAATTCTTTTCCTATCACAGAGAAGCTCGGATCCAAACCAGAGCGTGAAAGCTTCCGATGATGTGTTTATGAGTGTTATCGGGAATCATTGCAAGGACAATCTTTTAATGAACTTATCCGACTTTCATGCGTATCTCGCTCAGCCGAGCGCGCGGGGTTATGACCTTAACCAAAAGCAGAAGGACGCCGTGGATCATGGAACTGGCCCATTATGGCTGCTTGCAGGCCCAGGATCGGGCAAGAGCGAAGTCTTGGTTACACGAGCGCTGAAACTCCTCTGTGTAGATGGCGTAGTACCTCGCTCCATCTTTTTAACCACTTTTACAACGAAGGCCGCACGTAATCTGGAAGATCGGCTGGCCTCCTATTTAGCAATCCTTCAGGAGGCTGATCCGGGCCTGCGATCCATAGACTTGGCCGATATGCGTCTGGGGACTTTACATAGTCTCTGCAATGATATCCTCCAAGAGTACCGCTATCCTGCGTACCAGAATGTCCGTTTGCTTGACGATGTAGAACAGCATCTTTTCGCTTACCGGTCTGCAGATATAGCGGACTATCAGGATATAGCATTCTGGGCCCTGTTCGAGCACGCCATACCCAAGTGGAGCGCGAGGCAAGGATACCCCCCAAACAAATGGAAACGGGTTAAAGCAGCCGTTACGCTCTTCAACCATATCGCTGAAGACTACGTCGATGTACAAAAAATGCAAGCTGCTGGCGGGCATTGGGCGATTCTTGCAAACTTTTACCAGCAGTACGCTCAATCATTGCAGGAGCGCTTTCGGTGTGACTTCGCCCATCTCCAGTCTCGCTTCCTTGAATTCGTCAACTCATCCGCAGGCGCAGTATTTCTAAGAGGGGACGGCCAAAGGCGACCGCCGTTGCAACACGTACTGGTGGACGAATATCAGGATACAAACCCCATTCAAGAGCGCATCTACCTCGCCCTCGCTCAACCCGCACCACATAACGTCGCAGTAGTCGGTGACGACGACCAAGCGCTCTATCGCTTCCGAGGCGGGAACGTCTCATGTATGGTTAATTTCGACAAGGCCTGCGCCACAGTCTTCCACGTGCAACCAACAAAGATCCAACTGGACCAGAATTACCGCTCTCACCCAGCGATTGTTCGGTTTTTCAGCGGTTATATCACCTCTTTCTCCGAGATGACCGCAATGGGAGTACGAGCCCCGGGCAAGCTACCGGTGGCGGCTGCATCGTCTATCACTGGCTCGTACCCAGCAGTCTCCTGGATCGCGAGAAATAGAGCAGGAGATGTACCCGCGGCCGTCGCCGATCTGATAAAAGATCACCTACTGGGCGATGGAATAATTTCCGACTTGAGCCAGTGTGTACTGCTGCTTCGCAGCACAAAAGACTCACCAAGAAATGCTGGTCCGTACCTTCAGGCATTCAAACAGCGCGGTATATCTGTTTACAATCCCCGATCGAAGTCGTTCATGGAAAGCGAAGAGGTCCAGTGCTTGCTCGCAGCCCTCATTCGCGTTGTAGATATGCAGCGAACTTTTCAATTCAGCCAAATAGTCGATCTGCCCACCACGGTTCAGACCTGGATTGATACGCTCAATGCAGTTCTCCAGAACACGGCGGTGCAAACTGGCCCACTTGAAAGCTATATCAGGGCGAGTAATGCCGCGCTCCCTGGCATCTGTGCGGCTAACCGGGGCAGTTTCCTCAACCTGAGTCTGTTAGAAATCATGTACCGCATCCTCTCCCGCGAGCCCTTCCGTGTTTGGCGGCAGGATTCATTACGGAATCAGCGGCTTGCAAAGGTGACGCGCCTCTTCGAGAGCTATCACAGCTTCAACCTGGACGGGCTACGAGCAGACCCGGCCGGTGCCGATATCGATCCACGTTTCCTCAACCAGTTCTATAACATGTTCGTTAGCTATCTCATCGAAGCAGGTATCAGCGATGAAGAGGACGAGGAAGTGATTGTTCCGCAGGGTTACTTGCCTATCATGACCATTCACCAGGCAAAAGGACTGGAATTCCCATTCGTCGTTGTGGGACAGTTGGGAAACAAGGGCTCTGTTGGCACTGCTCAGATCCTGGAGCAGGAACTTGCGGCGTTTCGACGAGACCTCTATCGCCGAACCACGAGGAGTGCTGATCTGCTAGCCGTGGAAGATGATATTCGCCTTCTCTATGTGGCATACTCCCGCGCCCAGTACGGTCTCATTCTTGCGGGCACACTCCAGCAGATCAAGAGTCACGTGGCAGCACCAAACCGTGATCATGTCGCATTTCGCCGCAGCATCCAGGTATACGGGGCCTTTCGCGTCCATAGGTATGCGCCCGCGTACCAGACCCAGCTTTATTTTGGTACCATCTTACACCAAGTTCTAGACCGGTGCCACTCGCACTATCATGGCACGTTAGATCCCTCTACCAGGGGATCGATTCCAGATAATGGTCAGACGCTCAGCGATAGCGAAATCCGTGACTATTTTATTCGCGTGGCGAATGCGCAGAGCAGTGGTCAGACTATACCCCTCCCCCCGAGTACTATCGTGAAGTACTTCCTTGAGGTCGAGGACGGGCTGAAGAGTCAGGGGATTCGAGCCGTCACGCCTGACCTCCGAATCAAGGCCGTGCGCCTTCTCCAGTACTTCAATGCACTGGAAGGCCCTACGCTTTACTCAAGGGTTCTAGATACAGAACACCGACTGCAGGCCGATCAAACCACGCATATTCTCCACGGTGTCGTCGACCTTCTGGTAGATGCATCGAATGGCTCCGGTGAGGCTGCGGACTGCGAGATATGGGATTATAAAGGTACGAGTCGCATTGATTTGACCCCGGCGGACCGACAGACATACGAATTTCAAATGCGCGTGTACGCCCACCTCTATGAGCTGAAGCATGGAGTTCTTCCCCAAAGTGTCATCCTCTACTTCTTGGATGAACTAGACGGGCCAACATGCCCAACAACGCGTCCAGTGAACGCTATCTTGCAGGTCAGTTTGAACCCAGCCGATATCGCCGTCGCCATGCAGGAGTTCACTGAGACTGTTGGTGAAATTGAGAATGCACGGAGATCAGACCTGTGGAATCCCGCTCAACCCGGAATTATCAGCGAAAAGGATTGTGTGATCTGCGATCTTCGTTGGGATTGTCCGACTCCTAATGGCGGCAAAGGCGTCCCGCTGCGGTATCCTTAATGACATTCGGTTTAAGAGCGAAAGTGCTGGATTCATGACAGGTGTCATGCGGCGAGTTGCGCACACGTGCGGATACTAAGCGCAAAGATATAACCCAACCCCGACCAGGGTAAGACAGCAGTTGAAGCGACTTGAGATCCTGCCTGGCTTTCCCAGGCCGCCCAAGGGGCCGGAAAGCAGCTATCCAACGCAATCCCTCTAGGCCAGCCCTCTCCCCATCTTCCGTAGATGTTCTTCGACTGCACGTATAATGCTGGTCGAGCCACTCGAAGGAGGATACACTGGGTCTTTTTTCAAGTAAGGGCCGATACCGTACATCAGAGCGTGTGAAATACAGGTTGTGACTATTACGACCAAATCGGAGTTTTGAGCGAGCGCTTTGGCCTGTGCATTAGGGTCTTTCTCCAGGCAGATACGCACATTCAGGTTCTTATTTCGCTCCAGCAGTAACTGCTTTGCGCGGGCAATAGATGACTCTCGCAACGAGAAAATGCTGATACGATAACTGTCTGGCAAATCTGCGACAGGATTATCAATATCCTTTTCAGTTACGACCGTCAGTGCCCGCTGTAATCGCGTGAGAAGATCCGAACCAGGTTGTATCCATTGTCCAAAAATAAGCCAGGTTTCTAGACTTGCTCGCTCGCGACTACTAGGTAAATTCAGCAGGTGAGAGACCCAGTCTCTATACCACGCCGCAAGCAGGCCAGGAGGTAACCCGTATTCTGCCAACAGGTCAAAGGCCTCCAGTGCCCAGTTCTCCAGGGCCGGTATAGGGGTTTTGCACCAATCGATAAAGTTTTCACAGAGGCGGTCACGCTGCAATGGGGAGTGGCGTAGGATAGCCTCCGCCAAGCGCAGAAGGGCAAATCCAGTCGTCTGATTTGTTGCTTGCTTTTCCAAAAGGCTAGCATAGAGTGTTTCGTATAAGTCACTGTAAGCGTCTTCTTCCCTTGGAAAATCGGCATCCTGAAGGAAATAATCAACCAACCTTTGTATGGCAATCTTCGTGTACGGATATAAGGAAGAACGGGGTTCAACAACGAAGCTGAGCAGTTTATCGCTAAGTATCTTCACTTTTTCCTGATTCCAGCACCTGTCATCTGTGCTGGCCCCAAGACGATCTAATGACGCCATTAATTCTGGATTGTTCGGGTCTGCCTCTGCCAGGTCAAACCACTCTAGCCAATTTTGAATGAAGGGTGACGAAGGTGCAAGCGGCGCATTAGAACCTGAAGACCTATAATTTGTGATCTCCAGGAGGTACTTTAGGTAAGGGCGCAGGAAACCGTACTGGTCTTCGAGGCGCTCCCGTTCTTCTAAGGGTAGTTCCCAGTAGGATAGCAGGGCCTCTTCTGCTACGGGTATGTCACTGCTGTGAAAAGCAATCTGCATCAATAATATGGATTTCTCTGCGGGTTGCGTTACCTCCTCTGCAAAGCGGATGGCAGAATCGTAATCAAGATCGGCGAGAGCCAATCGAGCCTGACGGAGTGGGGAAGCGCTGGACGTTCCGCTACTAGCCACCCCGGGAGTACCTGCTTTGGTACTACCCAGTATCCGTTGCAACTGTTCAATGCACACCTGCGCTGCTTGAGTAGCGCTTACGCTACTTAGCTGTGCTAAACTGTCATGGTCCTTCTCTACCGCTGCCTGATAAGCGTACACCTGAATTAATGGTGCCTGAGTGAGGCCGAACCGCCCTGTTAGAAGCAGCCCCAGTTCCGAACGGGCCTGCTTAAAGGCATCAAGTGCCCCCTCCCATCGTTCTTGCTGTTCGAAAGGAAGGATCACGCTGTAGTGAAAGGCAGTAAGCAAAGCGACCCGCACGGCTCTGGGCATCCGCATGCGAGCTAAATTGGCAAAATCTGGCCTCCTCCATATATCTAGCCAACGCTGCTGCTGCGCCAATAACTGCACTCGTAGGAAGGCTAAATTGTCCGCTGTAATCAGGTGCGATTGTTGCATTTCCTGCAAACATTGTTCCGCTTCTTGCCAATTTGCAGCGGCCAAAGCCGCGTCAAATACGTCGCGCAGAGAGCGATAGGTAGGATGTTGCTCGACCTGAAAGGATGGGCATTCTTCTTCCAGGCTCATCCACATATCAAGTTGGCTGCCGGTAGCAAACTCTGCGTATGTTGGTACTACAAAGCGGCTGACCTGGGTCAGCGTGCGGTCTAACTGGCGTCTCGTTTTTCCCGTGATGATCCATGCGTGAGAGGTGCCCCCCAGATATGGTAAAACGACGGGACGGTTCTCACTTATCCGTTGTAGCAGACGCCCAATTACAGGATTATCTGCCTCTATTTCTAAGTGGTGAGCATGAGGCTTGATGCCGGGCAGCGTTGCATTTGCACGCTGCAAAAACTGCATAGCAAAGTCGTAATGCGTACTCTCTGGGAAGCTGATGAGCATCACAGCGAGAGAGCCTCCCATCTCTGTCGAGCTTCAAGGAGGGCAAGGGCCACATCCTGTGTATCAGTTGTCAATTCCACGCTTTCATCGTTGAGATTGACGCCAGAATAGGTAAAATTCATAGAACCACGCAGGTAGAAGTAGTGGGTAATTAACCCTTTTTCATGCAGCGTCTCAATACTGCGTCGCTCTATGTTTTCTGGTAGCAGATTGAGGAATTCTTCCGTCTGCTGATGTCTGGGTCGGTACATAACACGAACCTTTACACCTCTTTCTGCTAATGTCTTTAGAATAGTAGCGAGTCGAAGATCACCTTCTCCACTATCTCCCACGACGGTACGAAATTGGCCAAAGCGATTACTTATGAGCGTTACATTGCTGATCCACGGAGATATGAGATATATTTCGGGACTAGGGCACATCAATTCGAGAGCAAAGAGCGAACTAAGACAATCAGTCAACTGAAGTGAACCCGCCCGAGCTTTGGACTTAATACTGCGATTAGGCATACATCAACTCCCTGATACTCATATTGATAATCCATTGTCGTCCAGTCCGTGCTAATCGCTCTACCGCCGGAAAGAAAAACTGAAATCCAATTTCTATCGGCTCTATCAATATATCGAGGAGACTTCTTTTGCAGTCCTCTAAGTGGTCTTGCTCACAGCTTATCTGGACATGGTAGGCTGAAGCCAGTTCTCGTTGAACGTGTTCCTTCCATCCGGGCATGCCAAAAACAATCGATTGCATATGTGGATAGAGTAGTATGAGAAGCAGAGCACGTGATGGTCGCGCTAACTCCTGATAAGGTTGTTGAACCTCAATACAATCAGGGCAACTATCGTGACAGTTGAGCCAGAGAAGGGACTGAAGTAAGTTGAAGATTTGGCCTGCATCTGTTCTCGCTTGGGAACCACCAATACGCTCTAACACCTCCCCCACTTGCTCTTTGATTTCTGGTATTCTTAATGCGGCTACCGCCATCACGCGTAAGTCTATAGCACAGCCAATACGTTCCTCTTCCTGCTGCCAAAACCGCACGAGTGTTGTTATGAGCTTATCAGTATCCGGTGAAGAATTAGGGCGTAGAAATTTTGCGTTTAGCGCCACAATCAGTTCTCGTGTAGCTGGCACACCGCGAGCCTCTAAAATAGAGGCAAGTGCCTGCCTCGTTTCCAGTTGTCTAGGCAGATCGGCAACATCCCTAACCTTTCCAAATGCGCTGGACAAGGCCACATCTGATTGGCCCACTAGATGAGCTATTGTTAGTAACTGCTCCGCGAGCTGCTCACGGCCACAGTGTTGGAGTGTGTCGAACATTTGTAAGTCAAACTCTCGCGGGCGCAGGGCGATAGCATCGGCTATTCTAGAAAGCAGACCAACACCGCCAGCTGTGGTTTCCGAGATCCAGATGCTGTCTCCTTCTACATCCATGACTAGATCGTCTGCATCTATATCAGGAAGCAGCTGTACAAGTGCTGTGAACAGTGCTGCCCCTAGTGAGGACATATGACACGAGTGCAACCAAGCATGTAGCCCTTGATCACCTTGATCCCAGAGGACCGCTTCGTTGTCATTTAACGCATCCTGCACAACCCGGTCAGCTATGTATTCCATCAGCTTTTGATGAAGCCGGCCAACTTTATCTTCGTCGTCTTCTTCCACCTGCTGGCTTTGGAATATTACTCTCATTGCCCGTTCTGCCAAATGTTCTCGATTTGCTTTTACTTCTTGAGCGGCCTCCCTCAGATCGCACTGTCGTGTTACGGCTACAGCGACCAGCATTGATAGCTCTAACTGCCACAACCAACCGATCTCAAATGAGGAAAGCTTCGACTCGGCAAGGCGTACATCGTGTTGCAGTTTATAAAGAAAATATTCTGGACCAAGGTGTTGATACAAAGTAGGCCAAGCTGAGTTCGTTACAACTTGTTGCACATCCAGCGACTCAACTTCAAAGCGTAACGCATCAGCGTAGATTGTAAAGCCCAAAGCTGCGGGTTGCCCGCTTTCTTCAAACAGCAGAGTACGGCGTATTTCGGCACCCCCATTATAGCGAGTCTCGACGCGTACGCCAGTCGCTAATCTCGTGACTTCGACCCAGCTCCCGTTTGCTTGCGTATAACTGCTGATCTTTCGGAAAAAGCGGTGCCAGGGCGAATTTGGCGTTAACGTGAGTTGTGTAGCTACAGACTCTGCTTCACTTTCCTCTGCAGATCTTCGCTCAATCTGCGCTGAGCTATCAAAAGTACGTTGACTTTTAGGCTCAAAGTATGAACGCCAAATGAGGTGAGCACTACTCGTATTCTTCACGTTTTCTGGGACCAGCCCAAGAGTATAGGCTCGTGGCTGAAACGCTTGATACTCGATATCATTTATCGTAAGCACTTTGGGCACCTCGAACCTATCCATCTTGAGGTACTGCAAGGGTAGCATACCTCGTGAGAGTTGAGCCTCCTCCGGAAGCTCTAGCCAGTGTGCCTCCTTTATAAGATGTTTACGGGAGTAGCGCTTGCTGACATGACCAGGAGCAAACTCATTCAATGCCTGAAGAAGTGGCATGTACTCATCTTTACGCATGATGGCCGTTGGATCGTTCTGCGCTTTACTGTTTGGCGGTTTATCCGGTATGCGCAACAACAATTCAGGGAGGTTTAAGTCGGAAAAGAGATTAGGGGGCACAAAGTCCGGCATGGGATAAGGACTTATATTATCGGCCCAGAGTTCTTGCACTCCATATCTCACACACTGCCAATTGCTTTCTAACTGGCGAAGCAACGTTGGAATAACTTCGAAGAGTAAAGGGCGAGGCTCCCCCCACAGTAATGACAACACTATTTCTCTTTCTTGGATACCCAAAGCACAACGCAGGTATTCCTGAAGATGTTCTCTCCGTGCTCCGTGGAGTATCTCCTCAAGCAATTCACGAACTGACGAGCGTAGTTTATAGAGCCGTCTGTCTCTCCCTTTATCATCGCTACTCAACAAGTCCCATACATCAGCATCGTGATAGCCCTTCTCATACTTTAGAACGAAAGCGAGCCAATCCATCAAGGCATAGGTCGCCTGTATCTTGCGCACATAATAGTTATCTAAGGGAAGATTAATACTTTCGAGGTGCGGGTTAAACAGATTTTCGGTGTGTTGAAAGGCCCATCGATCACGCCCATACGCTGGTGTTACCACCATCATCCAAGGTCTCATCTGGCTTGTACGACCGGATCGTCCTTTACGCTGTAGAAATGATGCGAGGCTACGCGGAGCTTTATGCTGAACAACTACTCCCACCTCGGGATCGTTGAATCCAACTTCTAACGTGCTTGTGGCTATGACGAGGTTGGCATTGGAGTCAACGCCGCGATACTGTGAAGAAGTTAGCTCAAGACGTAGTGGAGATCTCAGATCATGCCCGATTTGTTTGCAAACGGACCAGTCCTGACCCATCTGGTAGCATCTTCGCCGGGCATCACTATCTAGTTTCGGATTCTGATCACGGAATTGGCTCAGCGTTTTTATGGTTTCTGCCTCTCGTTCGATATGATACCAGCGGTTAATGACATCCAATTTGTCGGTAAAGGCGAATATTTTTTTGCCATAGGCTCCTGCTGATGGTGACTTGGCAGGATCGAGTATGCGTCCCAACAGCATGACTGTTTGGACCGAAGTGGAGAGTAGGCTTGTACCTGAGACAGGGTCGCCCTTTAATACCACATTATATTCAATTCCCTCGTCTTCAAGATCTTCATCTCGTGGATAGATATACCCAACTCGATGTTCCGGCACACCAGTTAGCTTAGAAAAGAAGGCCTCTGCATTGGTAAGGGTTGCCGAAAGGCCGACAAAACACAGATTCGCATGCGTACGCTGACTGCGAGCGTATTTCCATCGTCTCAGTAGGTAGGCGACTTGCGCTCCAGGCAACCCCTCATAGGTATGTATCTCGTCCAACAGGACCAGCTTTGGGCATTTTCCGGCTGTATCTATGCCAAAAAGATGATGCTCTGTTGCTCGACTTAAACGGCGGTTGAGCATTTCAGTGGTGGTAAAGAGTATATCTGGCGGCTGTTTAATCATTTGTTCGCGGGTAAGCAACAATTGGTCGCTCTTGACTTCGAAATCACATAGAGAGCAGCGCAAGCGCGCATATTTACCATATGTTCCTCTCTGGTTTTCTTTTGCCTCTTGCTCTACGTCTTTTCGATACCAGGTAAGGTCGTGGGAGTGGCAGTTAGGACAGAAAAAGAAGGGACAAATCCAGCCGTCCTTAGCGTTATTTAGAAGCCAGTTCTCTGGCGGAAAAGCGAGAAACTGTTGCGCCGAAGCTGGTGTATCCCCGTAGTAAGCCCCCAAGGTAATCATTCTGCGACCATTCTTGATGAGAAGGCCATCGACTTTACGGGCTTCAGAAAATGTCTCTGCGAGTTGGTCTTTTAACAGCTCTACTCGGGGATAGAGGGCTAGGGCCTTCACCCAGTACTCCAGTGTCATTGAATCTGCGATCTCGGCCAGCGCAGGAATATAGAATGCTTTCGTTTTTCCTGAACCCGTACCCGCGCCGATCGTTAGAGCCCGTTCGCCGTAACTCCGTAGGTTTCGAATCAATTGAAGCGCCGCTTCTTTTTGAAAACGTGCTAATTGAAAGTTCCCACCATGAGCGTCTTTCAAGAGGCATTGTACAGCCTCAATATATAACTGACTCACGTGCAAACCACGCAGTTCACTGATGAGTTCTTTTGGCTCTACATCACGCTTCGGATAGCGTCTCCACTGTAGTTGGATCTTCAAGTCACTCACCAAACGACTTGCTGTTTGCCAATCGGCAAATGAGAAACGTTGGCGGAGCAGGGAGAGAAGGCGTATTGTCTCAGCGAAGCGAGTTCGATAAAACACGTTACCGGCTATGTTCAACTTGAATATCAGTTTCCGCTGTACCAGGTTCTCAAGAATGTCGTCAACCGTGATGCCATCCTGTTGCGCATCTATCCAGAGCCCACGACTGGATATGGGTAATCTTTTTACTACATCCCCTATATGTGTTTTTAGGTCGCTGCGAACATCGAAGAAACCCCAGTTGAGCAGCTTTGCTTCATCAGCCTCAATCAACGTCAGGACTTCATTGCAAAGCGGATTCAGGCGTGTGAATGTGGTTGTAGACATTGAGATTCATCTCTTCCTTCAGGATACAAAGTCGATGCGAAACACTTTGGCATGTTCTCCCTGGCGGCACCAGCGTATGACTTCATCGGTCAGATCAGCTATAGTGGCCTGATGAGTATAGGCCTTATGCAAAAAGCTTTTGACTTCAGGATGCAAGTTTTCTATATTTACTAGTCTCGTTCTCAAGCGAGTAAACCTTTCATCAAAGTCGATCAGTTCGGCCTGTGTTCGCGGCATTATAGCAGCATAATGCTGCAAGCGAGACTTCAGCCCATTGAGAGTCGCTTCGTGCTCGCGCACCTCTGGTAGAATGCGGACCAACTCTAGCAATTCGAAGTGAGGATTGATAAGGCCCTCTGCATATTTTCTCCATAGCCCTTCAATTTTTTGTACCTGTATTTGCAATTTGTTGGCTATATCTCGCAGAGGCAGAACCTGGCGGCGTTCGCGTTCATGTGTAAATTTCGTATGAGAATCCTGGACACTTTTCAAAATCTTCGGGATTTCTACAGATTGGAACTCTCTGAGAGGCAAACGGTCGCTGAGCAGCAAACACAGTTCACTCAACTCGATAGCTTTACTTTCAACATCCTCCAATTCTTTGAGCGTGGCATTTATATCACTTGCTTCTTTTTTTGCAATTTCAAGCGCATCTAGCTCGTCGAGTTGTCTGCAAGCTGCCTCCGCCAATTCTACGATCATCTAAATATCTCCTTATTTGCTCCGATGGCACGGGTAAGGATATCTTCAATTTCTTCATATGCTTGCTCAGCTAGCGGCAATTGCGCGATCCCAACTTCGATGCGTAGTTGTGCAAGACTTTGTTGCGACTGGGATTTCTGCTTAGAGACCTCATCTTGGAAATCTTGAAAGTATTGCAGGTGTTCTCGAACATCTTTCATCGTCGGACCAATCTCGGACAAGCGCAAAGCGAGCCGTTTAGCACTCCGCTCCTTCATAACAGCCTCAAGGGTAGATTTGACTTTACTCAGCCTAGTAGCATTTAAGCTTGCTTTAGGTTCAAGTCGGTAGGGCTTCTGGGACTGTTTCATATGGTTGATCCATTCATTGATCGCCTGGAATACCTCCTTTGGCTCAGAGGAACCGGTGAGATCTCCAAGCCTGCGTATGTAGCCCTCGATAGCCTCACGATCCTCAGCTAGGGCTTTCGCGAAATGTTTGGAGAGAGCATTATAGACTTCAAATGCCGTTAACCATGCTTGAGAAGCACTCGTGCCCACGGCCTCGATTGATGAAGGGGTCCACCCACTTTCTTCAAATGCCTGTAAAATATCCAAGGCAAGGGCAGCATCGATAAAACGCACGTCTTGACTATCACCCTGTGCCTTGTTCAGCATTTGCAGCAGGTTCCGATGGCAAGTGCGTACATTGTATTTTCTATTATCCACACCTTTCATTAAGTCTACCCAAGTACGGGCATGCGTCTTCTGTGCTTCATCGATGTAACTCTGCCAATCCAGTGCATCAGCTTTAGCACAGTGTTTGATGATGAGAAATAAGAGTTCTTGGGTCGAGTATGCCTTGTTTTCTAGTTCTCCCTGTAAGCAGGCCAGCAACAGGCAATTGATGAAAAGTAGGGCCGTCAGTGTCATAGTTTCAGTTGACTGGCTGGTTGGACGGCGCACAAAATCGATGACGCGATGTTCTTGTTCATAAAGCCAACTACTCATTACAGTAAGATGACCACCTAAAGCATCCGAGGCTAATTGTATGTTGTCTACATTGAGATCGGCTAACGCCTGTAGCACGGCAGCCAGTTTTGGCGAACGATTAAATATGAGACAGTCATTCACGTTTGTTATTTTGCCGACCTGGTCTTCTATAACCATTCTTGTACGTCCTAGTCGATCTCTCACTTGAATAGGGCTTATACCATGTGCTTCCCAGTCTACGAAGGAGCCAATAAGCGTCACAAGCAGAGTACCTAACTTCTCATAATTCTGCAGTTTTTCACCGTTCAACCAATCATTGATGTCCTTTGTGTACTTATTTTGCCGCGGTTCAACAATCGCAGTACCTGTCTGATGCTCTTGGGTGTTTGGAGAATTTCCAGGTGTTTGGTCAACTGGACTAACCGGTAACATACCTGGGTAAGAGCTAGGTGGAGAGTTAATGTAAGATGCTGGGTGCGATGTTACATAATGAAGAGACGAGGATGATATGCCTGCATTGAATGGGGCGGATGGATCTACTGAACCTTCTCCTTCGATGAAGGGGATACCAAAGGCTCTGAAAACTTCAGCTGAAAGCCCACCCACAAGATGATGGTGACCGCTGCCGCTTGCATCCACTGTGCGTGTTCCCCAGAAAAGCACAAGTGACTCGATGCGCTTGGCGTCTTTGTTTCCTTGCATGTCGATAATACTTCGGTGCGATAGTTTCGATAGCGGAGGTGCTTTAAAATCGCTACCTAGATCCCGTGCAGAAGGAGGAAACTCTCCGTGGGAAACCTTCTTCCCGTGACTTTCAATCACATATTCTAACACGCTATTGAGCAGCGAACGTGGCGTGCGTGTTGTTGTGGTAATGCCTTGATACATCGTCCAGATAGCGCGTTCATTGAAGGGATACAAGCCTATTCGTTGCGGAGTCGCTCCATCTAATCCAATCTCGACGAAACCAAAGGCATGATGACAAGTTGGTTTAAATTGGCATGTATCACAGGCATTCGGGAGTTGCTCGGGTCGGGCACCATGCTCCAACCAGCTATCCAAAGCAGTCTGTTCCAAACGCATGGCATTGAGATAGCGTGCTGCCATATCTGCAGTAGAATGGGGAGTCCTGAGCAGATCGGACTCAACAAGCCCCTGTTGAGTAGCATTGAGCGTCAGGCGATGGGTTACCCGCTCTTTCATGTTGTCAGGGAAGTGATCGTTAAAATAATTGTCGGTGATACCAATGACCGAGAGGAGACGACAAAATTCGCGGTTGCCCTCGCCAGTATGCTGGGTAGCTAACACGTCGATCAGGCCGACATCGAGGCCAGTGAAAGCGGTGATATCTTCAATGAAGAGTGCTAGTTGGCGGTTTTGTTTACGCAGATGGCGGCGTAGTTCGTTAAACATCTGCTTCAAGTCATCTGTCGTTAGAGCCGTAGTGCGCCCAATGGCATAATTCAGCAAGCGATTCAGGTATTGTGCCAGCTCATGCCGCAGGTCTAATTCGTCAGGATCATACAATTTCTCTGCGAGGTCTCGTGCCTCTTTATACCCCCCCTCATCTTTGATTGCCCGTAAGGTGTCAATACCAAATTTGAAATCGCTTGCCACAAAGCCAGGTATTTCATGGTCAGCTATACCAGATGTGTCGCCAACGGACAAGTAGCGCGTAATGCGGTCAACAGGGCCACCGGGCTTCTTTAATGCTTGCCGCACATAAAAGTCGAGCAAAAACTTTTCAATGCGTTTGCAAATGAACGACCTTGGTAAATGCTCATCAGGCAGGATGACTTCGCTGGTAGCGATATGGAGTTGGTATAATATATTGTCTGCCAGCGCGTTTTTTGATAGTTCCGTGGTGGCCCCTTTCAACTTCTCCAGTTGGGTATGCATTGCTGCGTCTTTAAAGACGCCGGACTCAATGATCTGCAAGAGTGTACCCCGCAGATTGCACTGAGCACGCTCGATCAACAAGATAACGTCATCACCCTGGTTTTCTTTGTCGGCGACTGCATAGCTTTCTTTGAGCCAACGGATAAGATGAGATTTACCGGTACCTGGAATACCCTGGACAACAGCAAAGGTGTGCCGTTGTTCTGTAGCACAACGCCTTAGCTCATGTAGCAATCCTCGCTCACTCTTATCTGTCATCTGTTGCGGTGTACGTTCATACGTAATACTATTGAGAGGTGCATGTGTGGCTAGAAAGTTGGCCTTCTCGATCGAGACCGCTTCCTTGTTGATTACCTGACTAATACGTTCGTCTTTCCAACACTGATAACGTTCAAAAGCGCGTTCTTCCATCTAGTTTCCCCTCAAACGAATATGCGTCACTTGCTTTAGCACTTGTCCCTGGGCGGGATAGAGTTGCCAGATGTCTGTTGCATCAGCTTGCCGGATGAGCTCAATCTCGCCGCTATCATGGAGTTGCCGTAAGCCAGTAGACAGGGCAAGGCTGAGATTATTGCCTCGCCGTCCTCCGCCACGACTCGCCTCCCAGCAGTATGTAAATAACGGGCCGCCATCGAGTTCTGGGCAAAGCTCAGACAGGCGCTCTGCGAATAGGCTGAACTTAATAACCTGTTCGTCTCTGATCAGCAGTTGAGTTAAAATACCCTTCAGACGATTACTTGCACATGGAACGAGAATTTCACCCCGACCAATGAGCCCTGGCTTGATGGGCCAACCCAGGCCGAGGAACGCAGCCCATCTCAGCCAGCCATTAAATTTTGTCATATTGAAGGTTCTCGACTCGGCGTCCTGGAAAAGCTCCTCATTGAAGCCGGTTTCATAATCCTTCTCTACAAATTGAAACACATGCTCATTTTGCACAATGTACCATGCTGAGTAGAGATTGAAGAGGTAATTTGGCTTGTACGGGTCTGTCACCCCCAGCACACGTTCCTGCATATACAACTGAAAACCCTGCGTTGACTCAAGTTGCGCTGCTTCGCCGTTAAGGACGAGCGTCTTGTCAGGGGCCTCACTGACTATATTGCAGTTCACGGCAGCGATATAGATATTTTTGGCCGCCGATTGATCAGATATCAGCACCAATGGGTGCAATAAATCAATTACGTCTTTCCTCGTAGGTGCCTGTAGACGTGATACCAACTTCACCATTGCGTGCAAGCGAGGTGGTGTTACCTGTGCAGAATTTAATAATTCGTAAGCCACATTCTCCCCCTAAAATACCAATTCTTCAGGATTTCCCAGTCTGGCCAGTAAACTATCGACACTGTGTGAAAGACCATTGATGCGTTCAATATACCTTCCGCTCTCGCTCTCCAGCACGAGAGAGCGACGAACGATAGCAATAATTGGGACCTTTTGCAGTTGCGCAGCTTGGCGTCGACGAAATGCGCGATGGAATCTATCGGCTTGTTCGTCTTGCAAGGAATACACTATCACGGTTGGAACTGCATATATCGGTCGCTCTTCTATACTCTCCATGTTCACAATCCAGGTATCTGCAAAAATTGTGTGGGGCGTCAAGGTAAAATCAGCCAATCCCGCGACAAGTGCAAATGCCCAAGCCTCATCATAAACCAATTCCATAGGCAATATCAATTGTTGAACACCAACTCTGACTAATCCTTTCAGTAAAGAGTTGGTTTCTTTCAATTTTGTGATATCACATGGTTCATCTAGGATCACATTGATTCTGTTGCGCCATCCCATCAACTCTTCGAGTGCTGCATGCTCAAAGTGAGGCGGCGAGGGCAAAGATACGCTTTCAATATCGAGCGGCAGCGGGCGCGCATAAGGAAATCGTTTTTCACGTCGGCAGACGGGACAACCTCCACAGGCCAATGCACTCTGTGGATAGGCTTCAGCGAAGAACTTTGATAGACAATGGGACGCAGAATTTTCTGCATAAGAACGAGCTATCCTCAAAGTCTTTTGCAGGGCCTTCTTTACATCCTCACTTTCTCGCTGGCGAGTCAGATTAAAAGCTGTGAGAAAGTCACTACTCCTG
>WNEZ01000955.1_pt1 | contig 23698 bp, 21 predicted proteins | sample 5400521 | NCBI WGS metagenome assembly WNEZ01 (sample SAMN13153339, study PRJNA577476) | soil metagenome | isolation source: 120 cm saprolite under Douglas fir tree site 2 hole 1 replicate 1 | place: USA:California | collected 2015-04-18
TTCTAGGCCCACGTACAGTTGGATACAAGAGAGCTTCGCTCCGTTGTCTCTAATCCGTCCACAGTACCTTTGTTCAGGTGGCATGGACCCAATTGCCACACCTCGCGGTCCCCACATTCTGATGTCCGCCGGGTTTTGCGTTAAGATGCTCTTATGTCAACGGCCGCAAGCGCAGCTACCACGCCGCAGCAGCAGGGCCGTTTCCGGCGGCTCTGGCGCGCGCTCCGCCAGCTTTTTCACGAGGCCATCGCCGCGGTATTTGCCGTTCTCGCGCTGGGTTGGCTCAACGCCGCGCTGCGCGCCTGGACGCGCGATGTGGCCCGCTGGCTCATCGGCATCGCCGTCGCGGTCGCTCTCTTATTTGTGTTTTTCGCCGTAACATCGTTTCGCAAGGCCCGCAAGTTGTAGGGCCGGCTTCCAGCCGGCGGTGCTGGTTTAGCCGAATCGCCGCTTCGACCCATCGAGCACACAAAAAATGTCCAATACCAAGACCAAGTCCCCTACTCCCTCCGAACGCAAAGAGAGATTCACCACGCTCTCCGGCCTTCCCATCGATCGCCTGTACACTGAAGAAAATCTCGCCAAATGGAACCCCGAAGCCGCTCTCGGTTACCCCGGAGAATTCCCCTTTACTCGCGGCATCTATCCCACCATGTACCGCGGCCGCTTCTGGACCATGCGCCAGTACGCCGGCTTTGGCTCCGCCGTCGAATCCAACCAGCGCTACCGCTATCTCCTGAGCAAGGGCCAGGCCGGCCTCTCCGTCGCCTTCGACCTGCCCACACAAATTGGAATGGATTCGGATCATCCTCTCGCCCTCGGCGAAGTCGGCAAAGTTGGCGTCGCCATTGATTCCCTCGAAGACATGGAGACGCTCTTCGACGGCATCCCCCTGGAAAAAGTCTCCACGTCCATGACCATCAACGCCACCGCCGCGATCCTGCTCTGTCTCTATGTAGCAGTTGCGAAAAGGCAAGGCGCTAGCCTGCAAAAACTTTCCGGCACCGTGCAAAACGACATTTTGAAGGAGTACATCGCCCGCGGCACGTACATCTATCCCGTGCGCCCCGCGATGCGCATCGTCACCGACATTTTCTCCTGGTGCCGCGACAATCTTCCCAAGTGGAACACCATCTCCATCTCCGGCTATCACATTCGCGAAGCCGGTTCGACCGCCGTCCAGGAAGTCGCCTTCACGCTCGCCGATGGCATCGCCTATGTCCAGGCCGCGCTCGACGCCGGGCTCCGCGTCGATGAATTTGCCCCGCAGCTTTCTTTCTTCTTCAACGCCCACAATGATCTTCTTGAAGAAATCGCCAAATACCGCGCCGCCCGCCGCCTGTGGGCCCGCATCATGACGGAACGCTTCGCTGCAAAAGATCCGCGCTCTTTGATGCTGCGCTTCCACGCGCAAACCGCCGGCTCCTCCCTTACCGCGCAGCAGCCGGAGAACAACATCGTCCGCGTGGCGATTCAGGCGCTCGCCGCCGTTCTCGGCGGCTGCCAATCTTTGCACACCAATTCGCTGGACGAAGCGCTCGCATTACCCACCGAAGACTCCGCGCTGATCGCTCTGCGCACCCAGCAAATCCTGGCCAATGAAACCGGCGTCGCCAACACCGTCGACCCCGTCGCCGGCTCCTACACCGTCGAATCCCTCACCAACGAAATCGAATCGCTCGCCTCAAACTATCTTTCCAAAATCGACAAGATGGGCGGAATGTTGCGTGCCATTGAAGCCGGCTACGTTCAGGGCGAAATCCAGAAAGCCGCCTATGACTTCCAGCGCGCCGTCGAGAAAAAGGAACAGATCGTCGTCGCTGTGAACGACTTCACCGCCCCATCAGCAGGAGACAGCGAGCGCACCATCCCCATTCTCCGCATCGACGCCGAAATCGAGCGCACCCAAATCGCCCGCTTAAACGCCCTGCGCGCCAAACGCGACTCCGCCCGCGCCAAATCCACCTTAGCCGAGCTCCAGCGCCGCGCCGCCACTTCCGAGAATCTCCTTCCCGCCATCCTCGCCGCCGTCGAAGCCTACGCCACCATCGGCGAAATCTCCGACGCCCTCCGCCGCGTCTTCGGCGAATACCAGGAATCCGTCGTCATCTGACGCCCATGCTGCGCCGTCAAACGAACGAAATTCCCTGGACGCGCCGCGTGTCCACGCCTTCAGAAGCCGTTCGCTTCATCGACCACGTCGGCTTTTGTGTTCTCTTCCCCCTGAAAAACGTGCCGCTGCCCTCGCTCTACTTCGCCGTCTCTCGCCGCCGCGACGCAGGTTGGGACAAGTACGCGCAACTCATCTGGAAGTGGAAAGACGAGCTGCCGAAGAAACGCCGCGCCTTTTACGCCAAATACCTCAAAGCCCGCGGCACGTTTCTCTCGCTCAAACTTCTGCCGCACTTCCTGGCGATGCATGGGACGGCGGTGAAACCGGATGAGGCTGGGGCCTTCTACAAAACAGGGCGCATCTCCCACGATGCATGGGAACTCTGGCAGGCGTTAGGTAAGCAGGGGCCTCTCGCGACGCTCGAGCTTCGCCACGACTGCAAAATGGAAACGCAAGCCGGTAATAAGCGCTTCAAAAAAGCCATGCTCGAACTCCAAGGCCTCCTCATCGTCACGCACTCCGGCGCCGAGCAGGAAACCGAAGCCTGGGCTTCGAACCGCTTCGAACTAGTCTCTCAAGCCTTTCCGAAACAAATAGCGGAAGCCGGCAAACTCTCCGCTGAAGAAGCTCGCACCGCTCTGGCCGTGCAGTACCGCACTCTGTACCCCTCCGCGTCGCCAGCACAGATCGCCCGCCTCTTCGGCTGGCCCAAAGCACAAGCTGTCACCGCTCTTGCTCTGTAGTATTCTTCCCTTCCGGGAATCGTCATGAAGTTGATCCTCGCTTCTGCTTCCGTCCGCCGCGCCGAAATCCTTCACGACGCCGGTTTCTCGTTCACCGTGCTCTCCTCCGTCATCGACGAAACACCGTACCCGGGCGAAACTCCCCACGATCTTGTATATCGCCTTGCCAGCGCCAAGGCCGAGCTTGCCGCCGCCCGCGCGGTGGGCCCGGCGATCGTCATCGCTGCTGACACCGAGGTCGCCCTCGATGGCCGCATTTTCGGCAAGCCGCGCTCCTCTGACGACGCCCGCCACATGCTCGAAAAGCTTTCCGGCCACACGCACTCCGTTTTCACCGGTGTCGCTCTCATCCGCCTTCCCGACGCCGAGCGGCTCGCCTTCGTCGAAACGACCCACGTCCATTTCGCCAAGCTCGATGACGAAGAAATCACCCGCTACCTCGCCACCGGCGAACCGCACGACAAAGCCGGTGCCTACGCCATTCAGGGCCGCGCCGGCCGTTTCATTCCGCGCATTGAAGGCTGCTACTTCAACGTCGTCGGACTGCCCCTCGCCCGCCTCCAGCAAACTCTCACCGCCCTCGGCTGGTCCGAAGACTAACTCCACGCCATCGCCGGTCCGTCGATTGCCGTCACTACAGGTGCACGCGGAAGAACCGCTTTCCACCTTATAATCACGCCCATGGGCAACTCTCCTCGCGAGTGGGTAGACGGCTCCGCTGTTCGCCTGGATCGACGGGACCCCTACCTGCGCCTCCAGTCCGTTACGATCTACGTTCGCGATCTCGACCGCAGCCTGAGCTTCTACCTCGATCAACTCGGTTTCCAGTTGATCTTTGACGCCCGCATTCAACCCGGCCGTCGTTTTGTTACTGTCACCCCTCCGGACGGCACCGCGAACCTCACGCTCGTCGCGCCTGAGCCCGGCTCGGAACAGTACAAACTCATTGGCCGGCCCATGCCGATCACCTTTGTCACCGAAGATGTAATTGCGAAGTACCGCGAATGGAGCAAGCGCGGAGTTCGCTTCCAGTTCGCGCCGCGCCTGAAACGCCTCAAGTATGAGGTGCACGTGCGCGCCACGCAGTCAGCGGACCAATCGGCGCCCGGCGCAGAGCACGCTCCGATTTGGGGCGGCGTCTTTACCCGTTTCAAGGATCCCGACGGCAATTCTTTTTCGCTCGTGAGCTTCGACGAGGTCACCCACGCCGTCGAAGCGCAACGCCGCGCCGCCACCGAAAAACTCGAAGCCGAACGTCGGGTCATCCGCGAACTCGAAATCGCCAAGGAAGTGCAGTCGCGCCTTTTTCCGCAATTCCTCCCGCCGCTCTCGACGCTCGATTACGCCGGCAGTTGCATTCAGGCGCGGCAAGTGGGCGGCGATTACGATGATTTCCTGGACCTGGGCTCTCCGCAAAGGCTGGAGAGAGGAGCGACAAGAACGCTCGCTGCTGCAGCTTGGCATCTCGCCTTTGTTCTAGCCGACATTTCCGGAAAGGGAATTGCCGGCGCTCTGCTGATGGCCAATCTCCAGGCCAATCTGCGCAGCCGCTATGCTCTTGCGCTCGATGATCTTCCTCGTCTGCTCAAATCCGTGAATCAATTGTTTTACGAAAATTCGCCCGACGACCGCTACGCCACGCTGTTCTTCGCCGTCTACGACGACCACTCGGGCGAGTTCGAATACGCCAATTGTGGTCACAACGCCGCACTTCTCTTCCGCGCCGACGGCTCCCTTGAACGCCTCGCGTCCACGTCAACTGTGATCGGCTTGTTTCCCCGATGGGAGTGCGCCACCCGGCGCATCACCCTCGCGCCTGGCGACCTCCTCGTCATCTACACCGACGGAGGCACCGAAGCTTTCAACGATGCCGACGATGAGTTCGGCGAGGACCGCCTGGTGGAGGCCCTCCGCCGCCACCGCGACCTCTGCCCCGAAGCCCTCCTCTCCGCAGTCGTGGACGAAGTCCGCGCCTTCAGCCCCCACGAACAGCACGACGACATCACCCTCATCATCGCCAAACATCGAGGGAGCTAGTACCGGCCCTTTTGCGCCATCATTCAAAAATATCCATGGTCCAGAGTGGTGGGTCAGTTTCCGGTAAGCGCGTTTATCAGGCAGTGGGTCCATGAGCTATTGGAACCCGGGATGAGGACGGTGTCGTCAACGCTGGCAAGGCGTGGCCCAGGCACCCAGGTCGGGACGGGAGACTGCCGTAACACTGCAATTGAGTGCACGAAAACCGTCTGCACTCTGGGATGAGTGAGTTGCGTGGGATTCCACTCCCGGTCGACTCTATTCGTTACTCAGCTCGACCTTCAGGATACGTCCACCAAGCGGATCTATCAGGTATGCGCTTTCGCTCGCGCCGGCAACGACGCTGCGCGCGCCTTTTGCAGTCGGCACGAGCGCCAGAAGAGTAGGTCTTCCGCTGTCGTCGATCCGGGCGACTGTCAACTGAGCAGTCTCAGCCGCGGCAGCATAGAGCAGTCCCGCGTCTTCGGCATAGTCAATGTTGTCGACGCCCGCTCCCGTGGAGATTGATCCGACAACTTATCCATCATGCCAAATATCCAATACGATGACATGGTCGCTACACGCGACGAACACGAAGCCGCGCTTGCTATCCACAGCGATCCCGCTCGGGTCGTCGCAAGAACGCCAGGTTGACACGATATTGCGCTTCCGGACATCGATGGCCACGGTTTGCCCGGTTTCTTCGAGGTTCGTATAGAAACGACCGTGAAGATTGTCCACTGCATAACCCTCCGCGGAACCGGGGAGTGGGATTTTGCCTGCAGAAGTGAGATCCGTGGGCCGAGAGGCAGAAAAGATTTTGATCGAACGATCAGCAGCAGGGATGCCGATCGGCGGAGCCCCGCTGGTGGCCCACAGCTCTTGCGTAGCGGCAATGTAGATTAAACCATCGGGAGCGGCAGCCATTCCTGCTGAAGGGGGAGCGAAGACAATGCACTGGCCAATCTTGAGGCTGCTGCCATCAATGATGCAGATTTTCAAATCGGCCCGGCTGCCGATGTAGACAACACCATTGCCGATGGCAACGGAGGATGGACCCACGGACCGGATCTTGCCGCGGAGTTCGACCTGCGCTACGGAGAATCCCTCCACACGTTTGATTTGATCAGTCGCTGTATCGATGACGTCAACGCTGCCAGTGTTTGCTGCTGGCACCCAGAGGCGACGGTTAGCGCGGTCAAATGCAAAATAGTCAAGCGTCACCAGCCCGGTGGCACCCGGTAGGGGCAGCGGCTTAACCGTGAACTTGTGTGGACGAGTCTCTTGCGCGGGTACAACGTTAATGACGAACAGAAGTAAGCCAGCCAGGAATCCATGCTTCCAGACGGAAGCCCAGAGTCAAAGCAGGTGTAACGGATGTTTCATGTGACCTCCTGAGGAGGTTTGGTCCAGGAATTTGTGCATCACAGCATACACGTTTCGCAGCGCGAGAGGTCGGGATTCAGGTTCCACTTGGGCTGGAGAGGTCTTTGTTTTAGACGACCAAGGGTACGATTCCATCTCCGCGAACCACGGCTCGCGTTTCAGTGGACGTATAGTCGGGTTATCGGAAACTGACCAGTTTCCCAAGAAAGCGCTTCCAACTTTTGGTTGACAACAGGGTCGCTGCTCTGGTAAACTACCTTGGTGGAGTAGTTTGCCTCGCCTCCGTCGGAGCCTTCTTACAATTTAAATCCCCTCTTCTGGAGATTTTTGTGCTTACCAATCGCTCCCCGGACCGCTGGTTCTAGCGTTTATTCACGCCTGCGATTGGCCCAGCCATTGCCCGGCTAACTCCCTTTAGAATCAATACTTGTAAAAGTGTATCAAAACAAAGGACTTTAACACCCTTTAGAATGAACACTTATGAAAAACATAGGGGGTGGGGGAGGGTGTTATGGTTAACTAGGGATCCGGCAAGTATTCCTGTCCTGAGGAGCTTCGCGACGAAGCATGTCTATCCCGAGAAACCATCGGGAGTCGAGGGACCTCTCTTGCTTTCCTAGGAGGATAAAATGTCCGGAGGAACCCGCCGCAGCGGGCGACGACCGAAGGTTCCCACATTGTCGGAAGGAATCTGCTTCCTCTTCGCACACCGCGCAATAAAGCTGCAAGAGCAAGCTCTTTATTTTCTGATGCTTACGCACTCTTGAAACTCTCCTGAAACAAAGAGTGATTGTGAAGTCCTTTGAAATCAATTGATTCCACACTCTTTTTGAAAACTGGGGGGGTATGGGGTCTCTTCCCACTTTGGAACTCGCCATCGCTCAACGGATCGGCTCGCGTCACGTCCGCCGTCCCCCTCGACACGCAAAAAAAAGGCGCCCCAGTTCTCACCGGAGCGCCTCTCTTGCTTCAGGGGGTGGAGGAAAACTTACGGCTTTGGCTCCGTCTGCGGCTGCGTCTTGGCATTGTGCTTCTTGTGATAGATGTTCTTGGACGCAGCGTTCTGTTCCTTGTTGACTTGGTGTTTTTCGCCGGTGGTCAGTTTCCCACCGTTGGCCTTGCGGTCCGCGGCAACCTGTTTGTTGATGCCCTTCTGCTGATTTTCGAGCTTGGCCGTTTCGCCGGCTGTCAATTGTCCGCTCTTGATGCCCTGGGCGATGCGGTCCTGTTGATTTTCGCGGCGCTGGTCCACTTTGTTGTTTCCATAGTGCTGCGTGTTGGCGTTGTGCTTGTCCTTATAAATCTGCTTGGAAAGCTGATTCTGTTGCCCGTTGATCTGCTTCTTCTCGGCGCCGGTCAGCTTGCCGCCGTTGGCCGCGCGATCCGCTGCTGTTTCCTTGTTGATGCCGGCTTCCTTCTTTTCCAGGTTTGCCGTTTCACCGGCCGTCAGTTGACCGCTCTTCACGCCCTGCGCGATGCGGTCCTGCTGATTTTCTTTGCGCTGCGCCACCGTCGGCTTCGGTTTTGCCGCTGGCGTCGCCGTCGCTGCTGGCGTTGCCGCGGGGGTTCCTGGCGTCGAAGGGCTTCCACTCTGCGCTTGCGGCGCTGGCTGCGAGCTCGGAGCCGGTTGATCCTGCGCCATTGCCACGCTGCCGGCCATCAGCACCGCAACAGGCAGAGCACTCCACTTCATCCACGTGAATTTCATCTTTCTCTCCTAATGAATCATTTCGAAGATTTCGATACCCGGGTCACCCTGTAACACCTGATGCTGAACGCAAAGTTGTGGCGCGGCTACTGGTCAGAAGGGCAGGTAGTGCGAATCGGATAAGTCTTTTCCACTACTCTTTGGACACAATTTACTTGCGGCAAGCGCTGCACTGCCCCTTCTTCGTAGGGGCGGGGCTTGCCCCGCCCGTCGCCCGCGTCTGGAAAATTATTCGGGACTCTTGCAGAAAAACAAAAAGGGCGGCCACACGGGCCGCCCCATCTCAAATCGCGAGGAAACTTTTGCGTGCCTCGGCGCTACTTCTTCTCTTCGGCAGGCTTTTCTGTTGCCGGGGGAGCGGGCGTCTGCGCCGGCGGCGCCGGTGTGTGCGACGCGCCGGACATGCCTTCCTTGAAGTTGCGAATTCCTTCGCCCAGACCCCGCGCAAGTTCGGGAATCTTCCGCCCGCCGAATAAGAGCAGGATAATCCCCAGGACAATCAGCCAATGAATCGGACTAAACTCACCCATGAAACTCCTCCACGCGCCCCGCTTGGCGGAGCGTATATAAACCCTAGCGCAGGTAGCCCTGCGCGGCAAGTCTCTGCCGCTTCTTGCACCTACAGGATAACACGCTCTTCCCCCACCCGGCGCGTCACTCGCTCGCGGTCGAGGTATTCGAGCAGGGGGATGGCGTACTTCCGGGTGATCCCGGTCAGTTCCTTGAAAGCGGGCACGGAAATCCGGTCGCCCTTCGACTTTTTGTAAGCGGCAAGCTGCTGCTTCAATTCAGCCAGCGCTTGACGGTGAAAAATTAGCTCTTGCGAGACGCGCACCAGACTCTTCTCTCTCAAGAGAATCTGCAAAAGTTTTTCGGCTCGCTTGGATTCGACGGAAAGTTTTGCCAACACCTCTTTCACCGCAGGCACCGCCAGACCTGCGGAGGCAAACGCCGCTTCGATCTGTTCCTTGGCCTTGGCTTCATCGGGTAGCAGGGCAATTTCAGATCCTGCTTTTTTTACCAACTCGCCCTGCGCGTCGAGCTTCTTCTGCGCGGCCAATTCTTCCAGCGCGGCGCGGAAAGTTTCGCTGCGTACGCGCTTTCCCAGGCTGGCGCGCAAATCCTCGCGCAAGATTCCCGGCAGCAGCGGATTTTCCTTCTGAAATCTTTCGACCTTTTCGCTGATTTTCTTGCGCACTTCTTCAAACAATTTTCCGGAGACCAGCACCAGCGGCTCGCTCGATACGATTCTTACGCGTCCCGTTCCATGAAGTTTTTCGAGAGCTCCCTGGGTTTCTTTTTCCGTCCAGCCCGTTCGCGCTACGATCTCTTCGTGCCCGAGCCCCACCAGCGCGCGCTCCGTCATCGCCGCCAGAGTTTCCCCGCCGTTCTGCCGCTCGAGCGTTTCCAGAAACGCCGCGCGTCCCGTATCGCGCAGCATCGGCCGCCGCGCCAGCGGGTCCAGCACCGCGCCACCGCCAATCGTTGCCACCGGCGAAAACTGCCGCACGATGAAGCGATCGCCCGGCAGCACCAGCACTTCATCCTGCAATTTCAAATTCGCGAGCGCGCTTCCACCCGGCAGCAGTTCTTTCTCTCCATGGAAACGTACTTCGGCGATCGTCTCGACCGTCCCGGTATGAAAATGGACGCGCGCGCCTTGCTTCATTCTTCTGGCGGAAGGCAGCAGCTCCATCCGAACGTCGATCCGCCGCGTCTTGCGGAATTTTCCCGGCGCCGCCAAAACCATTCCGCGCTCCAGCGCGGTGTGCTCGATTCCGGCGAGATTCACCGCCGTGCGCTGTCCGGGCATCGCGCGTTCCACAGTTTTTCCGCCGGATTGCACGCCGCGTACGCGCAGCCGCTCGCCGCGCGGGAATAATTCCACTTCATCGCCCGGGCCAACGCTGCCAGAAATCAGCGTGCCCGTTACCACGGAACCGAACCCTTTCATGGCAAACGCGCGATCAATCGGCAGCCGGAAGTATCGCGCTGCATTCTTCGCAGACGCGTTTGCTGCCGCCTCGCTTAAAGCCACCCTCAGCTCGCCGAGTCCGGCTCCTGTTTTCGCGCTCACCGGCACAATCGGCGCCTGCTCGAGGAACGACCCTCGCAGGAATTCCTCCACTTCCAGCCGCACCAGTTCCAGCGTTTCGCTGTCCACCATGTCGCTCTTCGTGAGCGCCACCACACCACGCTTCACTCCCAGCAAACGGCAAATGTCGAAATGTTCGCGCGTCTGCGGCTTGATGGATTCATCCGCCGCGATCACCAGCAACAGCACGTCAATTCCCGCGGCGCCCGCCAGCATGTTGCTGACAAATCTTTCGTGGCCCGGCACATCTACAAAACCGAAGCGCACGCCACCTTCTTCCAGAAAAGCGAAACCCAAATCGATCGTGATGCCGCGGCGCTTCTCCTCCGCAAGACGATCCGGGTGCGTGCCGGTCAGCGCTTCGACCAGCGTGGACTTGCCGTGGTCGATGTGCCCGGCGGTGCCAACAATTACGCTCTTCGTCGGAGTGGACATGGATGAAGGTACGCAGTCCTGCGCTGCATTGCATGCTACTGGAGGAAAGAATCGGGGGTCAAACTGCGGAAACTACTTCGCGGCATCGATTTCGTCCACAATCGCCTGCGCCGCGGCTCGCGGATCGGAAGCCGTAAGAATGGGCCTGCCAACCACGAGGAAGTCCGCACCCGCGCGAATGGCTTCTGCAGGCGTTGCGGTGCGCGCTTGATCGTCAGCACTGGATGCTGCAGATCTTTCCTGCGGCCGCACACCTGGTGTCACGATCAAGAAATCCCGCCCGCAGGCTTTTCGAATTGCTCTTGCTTCCTGTACCGAGGCGACGACACCGTCGACGCCAACCTTCTTGGCAAGTTGCGCCAGCTTCACCACGCGCAGTTTGGGGGCACCGCCAATTCCGACTTCCTTCATGGACTTGTGGTCCATGCTCGTCAAAAGCGTTACTGCCAGCAAACGCGGCCGGTCGGCTCCCATGGGAACTCCCGCGCTGATGGCTTGCACGGCGGCTTCGAGCATGGTTTTGCCCCCCAGCGCGTGAACGTTGACGAGTTGCACTCCCGTCATGGCTGCCGAGGAAAGCACGGCGCCTGCAACGGTGTTGGGTATGTCGTGGAATTTCAGGTCAAGGAAAATGCCGGCGCCGAGCGCCGCAATCTCTTTCACCGCCGCCGGGCCAGCAGCGCTAAAAAGCTGGCTGCCGATCTTGAACATACCCACAAGATCGGCAACCTGCTTTGCAAATTTCACCGCACTGGTAAGAGAATCAAAATCGAGGGCGACGATCAGGCTGCTGCGGGGATGGGCGTCGAAGGTCGTGGTCATGATTGACCCCGACTCCTTCGAGGTCAGTGCTTCTCGGGTAGTGCCATGAGCTCGAGCCGGACCTGGCTCACGCCCGAATGGATCAAGCCGATTTTCCGGGCGACGCGATAGGATACATCAATTTCGCGCCCTTCTTGATAGGGACCCCGGTCATTGATCCGTACCAATTCAAACCGGCCGTTCCGGGGGTTCACCACACGGACGACGGAGCCAAAAGGCAGGTTGGGATGAGCCGCCGTGAGGGCTTCGCAGTCGAAGCGCTCGCCATTAGCGGTTTTGCGCCCATTGAACCCGGGACCGTACCAACTGGAATTACCCACCCAGGTCTTAATCGGCTTCACGGGTTGATTCAGATGCGCTACCAGGGGGGCCTCCATCACCGGAGCGAAGAGGAACATGAGGAGTACCCACCGCACTGCAGCCCAGCTCATGAAAAGTCGATGTCTCATAGTGTGTTCTTTGTGCTACTCAAATCCAAGAAAGTGTAGCAAAAAAGAGTCATTATGTCAACCATTTTCTGCAAAAAATTTGTCCTTTATCTCATTCAAAGTAAACGTCTTAGCCTCAAATAGTACGTTCGTAAGGGCCTCAACAAGTTGCTCACTGGCCCTCGGGTCAGTAAAGCTGGCCGTCCCGACCTGTACCGCCGAAGCGCCTATGGATAGGTACTCAAGCACATCTTCGACCGTCTCGATGCCTCCCAGCCCTAGGATTGGTGTCTTAACGGCCCTCTTCGTTTCCCAGACGAGCTTCAAGGTGATGGGTTTAATGGCCGGACCGGATAGGCCCCCGGTTGCATTGCCCAACCGGGACTTCCCGATGCGAAAATCGATGGCCATTGCCGGGTAGGTGTTGGCCACCGTCAGGGCGTCGGCCCCGGCCTCTTCCGCCGCCCGGGCAATAAGTGCAATGTCTGTAACGAGAGGGGAAAGCTTAACCCAAAGGGGCCTCTTTGAGGCGGCCTTCCGGGAGGCTCCAACGACCTCGGCTACCTGGATTGGATCGCTGCCGAACTGCATCCCCCCCTTCTTGACGTTCGGGCAGGAGATATTGAGTTCGTACCCGGCGAGTCCCTCGGCATCCTCCAAAGCCCGGATTACCTCGACGTAGTCCTCAAGGCTGTAGCCAAAGACGTTGGCGATGACCGCCGTATCGAATTTTCGCAGTACCGCGAGTTTTTCAGCTACGAAGGCCCGGACCCCCACATTCTGGAGCCCTACGGCATTGAGCATCCCCGAAGCGGTTGGGAAGAGCCGGGGGGCGGGGGCGCCTTCGATGGGCTCGCGCGAAAGGCCCTTTGTAACGAAGCCTCCGAGGCGGTTCAGGTCGACAAGGTCGGCGAATTCGAGGCCGTAACCAAAGGTTCCACTGGCGGCGAGAATAGGATTCCGCAGGCGCAACGCGCCAATCTGCACACTTAGGTCAACAGCGTCTGCCACACTCACGTTTGCAGAGCTTACCACGAACACCCAGCGGCCCGCAGTTCGCCTTACGTCAAAAGAAGGTCAGGTATACCTTCTTTGAGTAGGAGATAAGTTTTCCGTCAGAATCGAAATCGAAAATCAGAATCATATCTTTGCGGTAGATCATGTTTTCAGCGAGACCAGATAGTCTTGTCTCAACCCGTGAACCAAGGTCGTCGCAAAACATGGGATGTCGTTTCTGAATGAAGTTCACAACGACCGCCTTCGGTGTACCTACTGGAAGTTCTTTGCGCATCGCTTTCGCAAGGTCTTCCGAATCAAGTACGTATTGATGCCTCACAACTACCAGTGTTGCGACGGCGGCGACGGCGAACACTGTAGCCCAGATAAGCAGTTTCTTATTCATCACGGCGTCTTTGTCAAGATCGCAGACGGACGGCGTGCGGCCCTTTTGGCCAGGGCTTCAGCGAGGACGTGGCCGTCGCGGGAGGCGAGAGTGATGCCGCAGAGGGCGGCGAAAGTTGGGGCGATGTCGGCGGGCGTGACGGATTCAAAGTATTGGCCGGGTTGGATGCCGAAGCCCATCAGCAGAACGGGGACGTGCTGATCGTAGTTGTATGGAACGCCGTGGCCGGTGCCGTAGGAGCGCGGTTTTCCGGGGGGAGTGCTGTCCACGAGCCAGTAGGGCTTTGGCAGGATGAATAGATCGCCGCTACGGCCGGGGAAATAACTATAGGCGAAGGCGCGGAGCGTGGGGCTTTGCGTGGCGGAGCGGTCGCGCAATTCCTCGGCGCGATAGACAGCGGCAACGCCGGGCTGCGCGAGCGCAGCATTCACAACGGCCTGCATTGCGGCGTGATCCTGCTGCAATTTGTCATAGACGCCGGGCGCAAAATAAATATCGCTTCCGGTGATGCGCGCAACCGCAGGCTTTGCAGAGTTGAAGGATTCGAGAGCCTTCTCGATACGCTCTTGCAGTTCGGGCAGATGCAGGATGCCAGCGTCGACGCCGGTGGATTGCATGTCTTCGGGAATGGGCACGACGCCGTGGTCGGCGCTCAGCGCGACGACGTAGTTTCCGCGGCCCACTTCTTTGTCCAAATGCGTGAACAACTCACCGAGGTCTTTATCGAGCCTTACCAGAATGTCCTGAACTTCCCAACTCCGAGGCCCAAAAGCGTGTCCCGCATAATCCAGAGGTGAATACGCGATTCCCAGAAAATCCGTGCCGTCGCTTTTTCCCAGGCCGAGCTGGTCCACCGCTAACTCCGCGAGCTGCGTAAGGTAAGTATCGGCAAACGGGCTCGTTTTCCATTGCTTGTAAAAGGCACCATCTGGATCGACGCCGGCAGCTTTCCCGCGCAGCGGATGTGGAAAAGAAAGACCCCACCCGTCGGTTGGCACACCGCCAAAAGCCTCTTCGGCGTACAGGTATTTCTTCTTATCCATGCTGAGATTCCAAGTTTTTCCATAGTCCCTTCTCACGGGATTCTTTTTCACGAAGTCATCCAGGAAAGCGAGTGTCCCAAACGCGTTTGAAGTGACCCAGGCTCCCGTGCTGTCATCCAGCCAAGCTACGCCATCGGCCTGGTGTCCTGCGAGCGTGATGGCCGCCCGGGCTTTCAGAGAAAACGTCACCACCCGCGTCCGCGAGCCCGCCTGAAATTTCAATTCGTCGGCAAAGGACGGTAGCACGAGGCGGAAACCACTATTTCCGCCTTCCTTCGCTTCCGACTCGGAATCACCCTCCTTGAAGGAGGCGCCACCGTAAGCGGAATTCCTGGCTTTCGAATCGTAGGTACAAGTCACACTCTTCCCAAGTTCACGGTCCCACCAGGCGTTGGCGACCATGCCGTGGGTCGCGGGAAATGCGCCGGTGGAGATGGTGGCGTGGCCGACGCAAGTCTCCGTGGCGGCGTAAGGGTAGGCGGCGTCGCGGAACCACGCGCCCTCTTCGACGAGGCGCTTGAGGCCGCCGGACCACTGCGGGAGGAATTTGTCGACGTAGTCAGCGCGCATCTGGTCGACGACAAGGAGGACGACAAGCTTGGGCTTGGCAGGAGCTTTGGGTGCCTTAGTGGCTGCGGGGCGAGGCGCGGAGGTTTGGGCGGCCGCGCGCGGAATTAACGAGATGCAGGCGGCGAGAAAAAATGCCGCCGCAACTGTCGCGTGCCGCAAAAAGGTGTGCTTGCGCCAGAATCTGCTCGTAGCCATGACGAACGCCGCCTCCTCAATTCGCCCAAGAGTTTACTACGACCGTGTTGCGGTTCGAGGACGCCAGAGCGGATTGACCGGGGCGCGGGCAGGGATGATAGGATTACCCGACCATGCGCATCGTCGAAAAAGCACAATTGATGTCCGCGCCAGAGATTGACCGAACGCTGCAGCGGCTGGCACATGAAATCGTGGAGAAAAGCGGCGGAACGAAAAATCTGGCGCTGATCGGGATCGTGAGGCGGGGCGTGCCGCTGGCGCAGCGCATCGCGCAGGCCATGCGTGGCATCGACGGCGTAGACGTGCCCGTGGGCGTGCTGGACATTACGCTGTACCGCGATGACCTTTCGAAAGTGGCGCCACAGGCGGTGCTGCGCTCCTCGGACATCCCGTTCGGCGTGGACAGCATGGACCTGGTGCTGATTGACGACGTGCTTTATACCGGGCGGACGATTCGCGCGGCGATGAACGGGCTGTTTGACCTGGGGCGGCCGAAGCGGGTTTCGCTTTGCGTGCTGATCGAACGCGGGCATCGCGAGATGCCCATCGAGGCACAGTTCATCGGGCGGCACGTGCAGACGAGTGACACGGAAATTATTGAAGTGCGGCTGCGGGAGATTGATAAGGAAGAACGCGTCGTGCTGGTCGACCGCGTGGAGTAGATTTGGAAATTTTGCTGGAAATGCGTGGTTCCACATCCGAGAAGGGACATTGAGTACCAACTTCCGCGATTTGCTGGCACTCGAACCGCTTAGCGCGGACGAACTTGGATTTCTCCTCGATCAAAGCAAACCTTTTCAGGAAATTCAGAAGCATCCACTGAAGAAATTGGCGACGCTGCGCGGGAAGACGGTGGCGCTGGCGTTCTTCGAAACGTCCACGCGCACGCGCATCAGCTTTGGGACGGCGGCGTCGCGGCTCGGCGCGGACACCATGAACTTGCAGGCAGAGGCCTCCAGCCTGAAGAAGGGGGAGACGCTGCTGGACACGGTTTTCAATTTGAATGCGATGAAGCCGGATTGCCTGGTGATGCGGCACGCCGCTTCAGGCGCGACGGATTACGTGGCGCGGCACCTGGACATCCCGGTGGTGAATGCGGGCGACGGCACGCACGAGCATCCTTCGCAGGGACTGCTGGATGCGCTGACGATTCGCGACCGGCTGGGGACGATCAAGAACTTGAACGTGACGATATTGGGAGACATCCTGCACAGCCGGGTGGCGCGTTCGAATATTCATCTGCTGGGAAAATTTGCGTGCAAGTTCACCTTGTGCGGGCCGGCGATGTGGGTGCCGCGGGAGCTGGAGAAAATCGCGCCGGGGACGCCGATTCGCTGCGTTTACCGGATCGAAGAGGCGCTGGAAGGGGCGGACGTCGTGATGATGCTGCGGGTGCAGACGGAGCGGCTGAATGATCCACCGCTTTCCGCGAACGACTACGTTTTGCTGTATCAGCTGACTGCGGAGAGGCTGCGGCGGGCGAGCCCGAATGCGGTTGTGCTGCATCCAGGGCCAATGAACCGCGGGATTGAGATTACGCCGGAGGTGGCGGACGGGCCGCAGTCTTGCGTGCTGGAACAGGTGACGAACGGGGTGGCGGTTCGCATGGCGATTCTCTATTTGCTGATCAGCGGAGCGACGGAAACGGGCACACATCCGGCGCTGGAAGTGAAGTCGAAGGAATCGGCGAATGCTTCTGATTAAGAATGGGCGGGTGGTTGATCCGGCGTCGAAGACGGACGCGGCACTTGACGTGTTGCTGGATGCGGAAAAGATCAAAGAGGTTGGGCCGGTGGGGAAAGTTTTGGCGCCGCAAGACACGGAAGTCTTCGACGCTAGCGGGTTGATTGTCGCGCCGGGATTTATCGATCTGCACGTGCACTTGCGCGAGCCAGGGCAGGAATCCTCGGAGACGATTGAGACAGGAACGCGGGCGGCGGCGCGCGGGGGGTTCACGGCGGTTTGCTGCATGCCGAATACGAAGCCGGTGAATGACAATGCTTCGGTGACGCGGTTCATTGTGGATCGCGCGAAGGCCGGCGGCAGCGTGCGGGTGTGGCCGATTGGCGCAGCGTCGGTGGGAAGCACGGGCGAGGCGATTGCGGAAATCGCGGCGATGAAGGATGCGGGGATTGTGGCGGTTTCGGACGATGGGAAGCCGATCGCGACGGCAAAGCTGGCGCGGCAGGTGATGGATTATTGCCGGTCGCTGGAGCTTCCGGTGATTGAGCACTCGGAGGATGTTTCGCTGGCGACGGGCGCGGTGATGCGCGAGGGAGTGACTTCGACACGGCTGGGGTTGCGCGGGATGCCGGCGGCGGCAGAGTCGGTTTGCGTGGCGCGGGACGTGCAACTTGCGGAGTTGACCGGGGCGCGTCTGCACGTGGCCCATCTTTCGGCGAAAGCTTCGCTCGAGCAGGTGCGGTGGGCAAAATCGCGCGGACTGCGGGTGAGCTGCGAAGTGACGCCGCATCACTTCACGCTGATCGATGAGGACGTGCAGTACGATTCGAAATTCAAGATGAACCCGCCGCTAGCGGCACGGGAGGACCGCGAGGCGCTGCTGGCTGGATTGGCGGACGGGACCGTGGATGCGATTGCGACGGATCATGCGCCGCACGAGCCTGCTCTGAAAGATGTGGAGTTCGATCGCGCGCCGTTCGGGATTTTGGGATTTGAGACAGCGCTGGCGCTGGCGCGGGAACAGTTGGTGCAGAGCGGACGGCTCTCGCTGATGCGGATGGTGGAGCTTTTTACGACGGGCCCGGCGCGCGTGCTCGGAATCGAACGGAAAATCGCTGCGGGCCAGCCGGCCGACATTACGATTTTTTCTGTGAATCACGCGTGGACCTACCATGTGAAGGAATCGCCAAGCAAGTCGCGCAATTCGCCGTTCGATGGCCGCGCCTTCAAGGGGGCGGCTGTCGCCACCGTCGTTGGCGGTCGCATCGTCTATAAACGATAAGAACCTAAACGCAAAGACACCCCGACCGGATCGGGGTGGGCGCCGAGTGCAGAGAACTGCATCGCGGAATGCGGATAGCCGGAATTAATCCTCAGTGAGCGGCGGGCTCGGCGGCGGGGTGCATACCGTGCTGGGGGACTTCGTGGATGCCGCGGGCGGGGGGCTCGATGCGCTGGCGGTAGAAATGATCGAGGGGAACGCGGCCTTTGCCGATGGCGTAGCCCTTTTCGATGGCCTTCGTGACGTAAGCTTTGGCAAGAGTGGCGGCTTCGAAGAGAGAGCGTCCGGCGGCAAGTTGGGCCGTGAATGCGGACGCAAACGTGCAGCCTGTGCCGTGCAAGGTTTCTTCCTTCACCCGATCGCCCGCCAACTGAAAGATTTCCGTGCCATCAAACAGCACGTCGTTGGCGCGCTCCATGTGACCACCCTTCACGATTACGGCGCGTGCGCCCATTTCGACGATCTTGCGCGCGGCGGCTTCCATGTCCGCCACATCTTTGATGGTCAGCCCGGTGAGGACTTCGGCTTCCGGCACATTCGGAGTGATAACGCTGGCGCGCTTCAGGAGTTCGGTGGCTACGTACTTGATCCCGGCGGTATCGAGAAGCTCCGTGCCGCTCGAAGATTTCATCACCGGGTCATGGACGACGTGGGCAAACTTGTGAGCATCGAGGAATTCCGCGACCACCACTGCGTTTCCGCGATTGCCGAGCATTCCGATTTTTACGGCAGCGATGTCGCAATCATTCGCCAGGGCTTCGAGTTGCGCGCGCAGTTCCGCGCTGGGGGTGTTGTGAACGGATTCAACGCCCTGGGTGTTCTGGACAGTGAGGGAAGTGATTGCGGCGACGCCATAACAGCCGTGCGCGGCGAAAGTTTTCAAGTCGGCGGCGGTGCCGGCACCGCAGGAAGGGTCGAAACCCGCGATCGTCAAGAGAATCGGCGGCGCTGAATGACTATGTCCGTTCGTGCTCATCGTCTTTTCTTACTCGGAGAATGAAAATAGCCGGTCGCGTCAGGGAAACGGACCGGCAACTGCGAATGTACGCGCGCTGAATGTTCAGTGCAAGAACAATTTTGCAGTTGGACAAGCAGATTGGACTTCAGCTGCCTTCATCCAGAAACGTATGCGAGGGAAGAAGCCGTCCACTAACGAGCCAAACCGCAGTTCACGGAAAGAGTCCGCGGACGAGAGTGGCTTCAGAGACGCGGCCGACGGCTAGGATCATGGCGCCGGCGCGCGGCGGGACGTGATGCTTGCGCATGGTGTCCACCATTTCGTGGAAGGCGCGGGTCATGATCTTCTGCAGGCGCGCGTTTACTTCGTCGACGTCCCACATGAGGCCTTCCTGGTTCTGGACCCACTCGAAATAGCTGACGGTGACGCCGCCGGCGTTGGCGAGAATGTCGGGGAGCACGATGACGCCACGGCGCGCGAGAATTTCATCGGCGTGCGGCGTGGTGGGGCCGTTGGCGGCTTCGGCGACGATGCGGGCTTTGACGGCTTCGGCGTTGTGGAGGGTGATGACATTTTCGAGAGCCGCGGGGATGAGGATGTCACACTTCATGGTTAGCAGTTCATCGTTGGTGATGCGCGACGCGCCGGGCATGCCGACCACTGTGCCGGAACGCTCCTTGTAGCGGATGGCTTTGATAGGGTCGATGCCGCGGGAATTGGTGACGCCGCCGCGGGTGTCGCTGAGGGCGACAATTTTTGCTTTCTTTTCGGCGAACAGGCGAGCAGCGGTGGCGCCGGCGTTGCCGAATCCCTGAATCGCGACGGTGGCGCCGCGTAGAGAAATCTTCTTCATCTTGCAGGCTTCTTCGACGACGTAGAGAAGTCCTCTGGCGGTGGCTTCGCCGCGTCCTTCGGAGCCGCCGATGGAGATGGGCTTGCCGGTGACGACACCATGCGCGGAATGGCCGATGGTCATGGCGTAGGTGTCCATGATCCAGGCCATGGTCTGCGCGTCGGTGTAAACGTCTGGGGCGGGAATGTCCATGGACGGCCCGATGATCGGCAGAATTTCGCTGGCGTAACGGCGCGTCATGCGCTCAAGTTCGCTCTTGGACATGCGCTTGGGGTCGCAGATGACCCCGCCCTTGGCTCCGCCAAAGGGAACGTTGACGGTGGCGGTCTTCCAGGTCATCCAAGCGGCGAGCGCTTTCACTTCATCGAGCGTCACATTGGGGTGATAGCGGATGCCGCCCTTGCCTGGCCCGCGCGAGACGTTGTGCTGTACGCGGTAGCCGGTGAACACTTTCACCTGGCCGTTGTCCATCTTCGTGGGCAAGGAAACTTCCAGAACGCGCTTGGGAGTGCGCAAAATCTGCCGCAGGCCGAGGTCGAGCTTCAGGAATTCGGCCGCCATGTCAAACTGAATCTGGGCGATGCGAAAAGGATTCAGGTCCTCGCGGGGAGCGATGCGGGGCACCATGGGAGGCGCGCCTATCTGTCTAGTGGGGGCTGTGGGCTTTGCGACCGTGGCCATCGGCGTCGGTCCTTTCGTCTACTCGATTTGTCTAAGCAGCTCTGCTTGTACTTGGCCCAAGTTCAAAAATCGTTTTGGAGAAATCCGCTTTATCCGTTCGCTGCAAACTTCCTGACGTTGACGGCGTACGCATCGCGGCAGGCCGGGGAGCAGAAGTGAAGAAGCTCGCCTGCATCCCGAAATGGAATCGAAAGCGTCTCATCCACGTGCATGCCGCAAACGGGATCGCGCACCAACCGACGCGCTGAAACTGGAGTAGCAACCCCGGCAGATGCATCGGCAGCTTGCTGTCCGGGAGCCTTGCTACTCTGAAGCATGCCGCCGACAATGCGGCGCAAGAGCCGCAAGCTCCAGGAAACCACGAGCAGCCAAAACAGAAATCTCACCATGCGGGCAAGGAAGTTCATCTTAGTGATTGTGTGCCAAACGGCCACTTTTACCTAATCACCCTCGATTGGGCCGTGAGGGGAGTGTATGCAAGGCGAAAAGGGCCCGTCAAACGAAAAGGTGTGATTTCAAGGGTTTGCGAGGCGAAATGTGTCCTGCTTTCATTGCGTAAAATGGGTTCAAATTCTTGTTAAGTCATGTATTAACAGTTAGTTACGCTATTTTCAGGGAGCTTAGAGCACGAAAGCGCAATTTGGGTAATCCGGGCGTCAGGGGCACTCAACTCGGGGTTGGTATCCGGTCGATGCCCATGTATGGGCGCAGGACTTCCGGAATCAGAATCGAACCATCGTGCTGCTGAAAATTCTCGACGACGGCAATCCACGTGCGACCGACGGCTAGCCCGGAACCGTTCAAGGTATGCACGAAGTCGCTCTTACCGCCGCCCTTGGGCTTGAAGCGAATACCGGCGCGGCGGGATTGGAACGCTTCGCAATTCGAACAGGAGGAGATTTCCCGGAATTCGTTGCTCGAGGGCAGCCAAACTTCGAGGTCGTACGTTTTGGAGGAAGCGAAGCCCATGTCACCCGTGCAAAGCAGTACGGTGCGATAGTGGAGGCCGAGTTTTTGGAGAATGGCTTCCGCATTTCTTACTAAAGACTCGTGCTCTTCGTAGCTTTTATCCGGATGCGTGAACTTGAAGAGCTCGACTTTCTGAAATTGATGCTGACGGAGAATGCCGCGGGTGTCTTTTCCAGCGGCGCCGGCTTCGGAGCGGAAGCAGGCGGTCCACGCCGTGACGTGGATGGGAAGTTTTTCTTCGGGAATGTTTTCGTCACGATAGAGATTGTGCAGTTCTACTTCGGAAGTGGGCGTGAGCCAGAAATCGGTGTTTTCGATCTTGAAAAGGTCAGCGCCGAATTTTGGCAATTGGCCGGCGCCGGTGAGAGAGGCGGTGTTCACAAGGAAGGGCGGCAGGATTTCGGTGTAGCCGTGCTCACGGGTGTGCACGTCGAGAAAGAAATTCGCGAGGGCGCGCTCGAGGCGAGCTCCCCAGCCTTTATAAACGGCGAAGCGGGCGCCCGTGATTTTCGCGGCGGCGGGGAGGTCGAGAATGCCGGCACGCTCGCCGACTTCCCAGTGTGGCTGGGGAGCGAAATCGAATTTAGGAGGCGCGCCCCAGCGGCGGACTTCTTTATTGTCAGCTGCGCTTGTGCCGACGGGAACGGAAGAGTGCGGAATATTAGGGATGGTAAGGAGGAGTTCGCGTTGCGTGGCGTCCAGCTCAGCGATGAGTTCGTCGGATTGCTTGATGCGTTCGGAGACCTGCTTCATTTCGCCGATGAGCGAATCGGCGTTCTGCTTTTCTTTTTTGAGGCGGGCGATTTCTTCGCTGGCTTTGTTGCGCTGTGCTTTGAGTTGCTCGGTCGCGGTGATAAGTTCGCGGCGCTCCTTGTCGAGCTTGCGAAAAGCGTCCAGGTCGAGCGCGGCGCCGCGCTTCTTCGCCATATCGGCGAAGACAGCCAAATGGTCTCTAAAATAGTTCAGGTCATGCATGGTCTTCGAAGGATACCGTAATCCGCATGACCCTTGTAGGGCAGGGTTGGAACTCCAGGTTGAGAGGGAAATTTGCGGGGGCGTCCTCAGGGCGCGGGGAGATGCTGAATGAAATCGTCGAGCAGCGCGTTGAAGCGGTGCGCGTCGTCGACAAACAAGGCGTGGCCGGCATCCTCGAACAATTCGACGCGTGCGGAAGGAATGGCAGAAACAATTGGATCGGCGGCCATGCTCTTCAACTTCGCCTGGCACATCACGAGCACGGGCCGGTCGACCCTGGCAAGGGCGGGCCGCCAGTTGGAGCGGCTGATGGCGCTGACGCTGGCAGCGACGGCGCTGTCCGATGGCATCTTGAGGGAAGCTGCGACGACGCGCTGGATGTACTCCTCGGGCTGAGGCTTCTTGTACATGCTGCGCACGAATTTCTCGGTGAATTCCCGGCGGTTGGTCTGAACCTGTTTGTACATCCCGATCATCGCTACGATGAATTGTGGGTCCTGTTTGTCCAACGCAAAGCCGTCCACGAGTACATAAGCACGGATGTGGCTGCCCCCAAATTGTTCGGCATAGGTCAGCAGCTCCGGAACGCCGAGCGACCAGCCGACAAGAACAACGTGGTCCAGCTTGAGATGTTCGATGAGTTCTTTGATATCCTGCGCGCGGCGTTCGCAGGAGTTGCCGTCAGTGGGTTTCTCAGAATCGCCCTGCGATCTGGGGTCCAGGGCCACCACAGGGAAGTGTTCCGCAAAGTGCTTGATTTGCGGATCCCAGATCCAAGCAGGCATGCTCCAGCCAGGTTCGAAAAAGATGGGTGGCCCGCTGCCGGCTTCGAGATATTGTAGCTTTACTCCATCACTTGTTTTGAAGAAGCCATTTTTGACATCTACGTCCGCGGCAACAGCGGGTTGCATCAGAATGAGTGGCAGCAAGAAACAAAGTTTACGCAACACGGGGCACCTCGCTCATCAATTGGTGAATGTTCCCTTCGGAATCGCGGAACGCCGCCATCCAAAGATCATACGTGGACATGGGCGCGATGAGACGCGGGGACGCAAAAATTTGGACACCCAATTCAACGAGACGTTGGTAAGCCGCATTCAGATCCGGAACGCGGAAGTAGAGAATGGAACTGGGATGATCGAACTCCGGTGTTTCTGCAGGGCCCAGCATCAGCCGCACTCCCCCACAATCGAAGAAAGCCAGGTTGGGCACGGTGAATAGCAGCGGCAGACCCAGCACATCACGGTAGAATGCGGTGGCGCGCGGCAGGTCGTGAACAATGATGGAGATTTGGGCGATATTGGTGATTCCAAGATTTGGCGATGTACCAGTCATTGATGA
>WNEZ01000956.1_pt1 | contig 23693 bp, 22 predicted proteins | sample 5400521 | NCBI WGS metagenome assembly WNEZ01 (sample SAMN13153339, study PRJNA577476) | soil metagenome | isolation source: 120 cm saprolite under Douglas fir tree site 2 hole 1 replicate 1 | place: USA:California | collected 2015-04-18
CGATCAGCGCCGAGCGTCAACTCACCAAGTCCGCGACTCTGTCTGTGACGTACCTGAACTCCCGCGGTTTCGACCAACTGCTGACGCTGAGTCTGAATCCCACAACTCCCGGAGGGAACCGCACCTACCAGTACGTTTCCGAAGGCAATTTCACCCAGAACCAGCTCATCGTGAACAGCAACGTCCGGCTCGGAACCAAGCTCCAGTTGTTCGGCTTCTATACCCTGAATTACGCGAATAGCGATGCTGCGGGCGTCTCCGGCTTCCCCTCAAATTCCTACAACATCAGCCAGGATTATGGCCGCGCTTCGTTTGATACCCGCCACCGCCTTTTCTTCGGCGGCACAATCGGATTGCCCTACCTGTTTCGGTTGAGCCCGTTCATGGTCGTGAGTTCCGGTTCGCCCTTCAACATCACTTCGCCCAACGATCTGAACGGCGATTCCGTATTCAATGATCGTCCAATTCTTACGCCGGGCGCCGTGTGCCCCGCGCCCGGTTCTGGCACAAGCACGGTGTATTGCACTCCCCTGGGTACGTTTACTGCCGCCCTTCCATCTCCCGGTCAGAACGTTCTTCCAATTAATTACGCGACCGGGCCTTCGCACTTCGTACTCAATCTGCGCCTCACCAAGACTTTCGGATTTGGATCCAAGGCCAAGAGTTCCGGCAATCAGGGTCAGGGAGGTCCCGGTGGCCCCGGCGGAGGCGGTGGGCGCGGCGGAGACCGCCACGGTCCTCTCTTCGGCGGCGGACCCGTAGGTATGTCTTCCAACTCTGATCGCCGCTACAACCTGATCCTGGGAGTCAACGTGCGCAACGTATTCAACAAGGTGAACACGGCCAATCCGAGTGGGATTCTGGGATCGAGCTTCTTCGATATTCCAAACGCACTGCAAGGCGGGCCCTTCTCCAGTTCCTCAGCGCCACGCCGCATCGATGTGCAAGCGACCTTCAGCTTCTGATCGGACGCGAACCGCGCCTGTCATAGCGAGTGGTCGCCGCTCGGGTTATGCTGAACTGCTGAGACTCAACTGATTGCCTACTGCGTAAGGCTCTAAACCACGTGACCCCACGCTCGTTCACCAGGCGAAAGTTTCTCGCTCTAGCGGCAACCGCCGGAGTTGCCGCCATTGCTATCGACTCCGCATTGCTCGAGCCTAACCGCCCTCGTGTGGTGCGCCGCGAGGTACCACTGCGACGCTGGCCCGAGCGGCTCGACGGCTTCAAAATCGCGGTGTTGAGCGACTTCCACTACGATCACCGCTTCTCGGTCCATCCCATTCACGCCGCCGTCAGGATGGTCAATGACCTTAATCCCGACTTGATTGCGCTGGCAGGCGACTTCGTCTCCATGCCGATCTTCGATGACGACCAGCGAAGGGCCGCTCTTGCCGCAGAACCTTGCGCCAACCTGCTGCACCAGATGCGTGCCACGCATGGCTCGTGGGCAGTGCTGGGAAATCACGACTACTACACCGACCCCGCCCACGTCACCGCTGTGCTTAAGGCGGAAGGAATTCGAGTGCTCGCCAACGAATCGGCACCCATCGAGACGAACGGCGTGCGCTTCTGGCTTGCGGGCGTGAATGACGTCACGGGAGGAACCGCCGACCTCGGCAAGACTCTACACGGTACTCCCAAAGACGAGGCGACCATCCTGCTGGCACACGAACCTGACTTCGCCGACGAGGTAGCGCGCTTTCCTGTGGACCTGCAACTCTCAGGACACTCCCACGGTGGCCAGGTACGAATTCCTTTCATAGGTCCCCTGTACCTGCCCGCCCTGGCCAGAAAGTACGTTTGGGGAATGTACCAGGTCGGCGCTCTTTCTCTCTACACCAACCCTGGCCTCGGAACCATCGGTCCTCCCGTTCGCTGGAACTGTCCGCCCGAAATCACTCTGCTGACCCTGCGGCATAGTCCTACGCCCGCATGAGCGACCTTCGAATGTTCGCTGCAATGTGAAATCCCTTTCCACATCGGTTCCTCTTTCGCGTGATGTAATTCATGTAAGTGATTGCAAACAAAAACCTTGCATAGACTGCGCGATGGGCACCCACTTGCCCCACAACACGCTGGGATCGTGTCGCGACCCCGAAGGATTGAACGTTCCATGCTCCGCCTCTGGCTACTCATTCTTGTCGGCATTCCTGTGCTCGCCGCCGCAACCGTCTCGTCATCAGATCTGCCGGAGCACTGCAGAGCTCTGCAACAACGCGAGCGCAAGGCATGGAAGGCTCTCACTCACAACTCCCAATACATTGACGTTCCCCACCTCAGCACGCGGTCGCGTTGCGAAGAAGTGCAGCCGCCGCAGGCCCTTACCACACCATCGCCATTGTTAACTTCGTGGCGCGAGAGAAAAATCAAGGTCAGCTTCATCATCGGCACCGATGGCCGCGTTCACAGCCCACTAATTCTCGAAAGCGCCGGTCCCACCGGTGATCGACGCGTGCTGCAGACCGTGCGCACTTGGAGATATCGCCCTGCAACCTGCAACGGAGTCCCCACCGAAACTGAGGGCAAGGTCGAGTTTTCCAGCCGTTGAGCAGCAACGGTGGGCTAGAATTACCGCAGGTGATTCCGTTCGTGGACAAAGATTTCGTGGACAAAGACAAAGACAAAAAATTTCCCAAGCCGGCGAGCGTAACTCCGCAGGACTCCGATTCAGACCTCAGCTCCGACCGTGACGAACTCCATCGCAGGCTGCAGTCCGAGATGCGGCGTCCCAAGCCGAGTAACGACGCCATGGCCGCTGCCCTGGAAGTGGTCCAGCGCATGGCCGCGGAAATCGACGCCGAGGATGACGCCGAGGAGCTAGCGGAAGGCACAATGGGTGCCGCATCCGGTCAAGTATGCCGCGTCTGCGGACACCGGAACCGCGAAGGCCATAAATTCTGCAGCATGTGCGGGCTCCCGGTGAACTCGGACGACGAACTGAAAGCTGATCTTCCACAGAAAACCAATCTTCCGTCTCAGCCCACGAATCTTCCGCAAGCTGTTTACGAAGAACCCGAGCCCGATCCCCGGTCGGCGGCACCGCGAGGCCCCATCCTTGCCGAGACCCACCACTATCATCATCACTATCATCACCACTATCTCCCCGGCGGACAGGAGAGCCCGGCTCCACGCATGGCCACAGCCGACACTGAGCGCGAAGCCGACAAACTGCGTGCCTCCGCGGCCCTGCGCGGAGAATCCATGAGCCGCGCCGAAGCGGCGGTCCGGCGCGTCACGCAGGAATGGGTTCTAGCCTGCAACACCAAACATCTCGACGATCTGCTGGACCTCTACGGCGCCGACTCGCTCGTGCTCCGCTCCAATTACCCTCCCATCCGGGGCGCATCGGCCGTTCGCGAATTCTTCTTCGGAGGCCTCGATGCCGGATTGGGCGAGGCGGAAGTTGAGCCCATCCGTGTCGAGATTGCCGGAGACATGGCCTACGAAGCCGGACGTTGCAAGGCTCTCGTTCCCGGAGCCGCTGGCAAGCGTCGCGAGGAACGAGGAAAGTACGTCTGGGTTCTCCTGAAGCAGAGCAATGGAGAATGGAAAATTGCAGTCGACTGCTGGTCCAGCGATCTCACCTTGACGGCCCTGGAATCCGATATCATGCCCACTGCGACAGCAAAGCCTGGCACACCCCGAAAAACCGTGTGACGGTGACCGTCTCTACACGCCCACGCCAATCGCCTCCAGGTCCTTCTTCAACTGATCGAGAGTCTGCATCTCGATCGTCTTCATGCCCAGCCTGGCAGCCTGTTCGAGGTTGAGTGCCCGGTCGTCAATGAAAACGCATTCTTCAGGAGCAATCTGGGTCAGTTCGACAGCCAGGCGATAGATGTCCCGCTCCGGCTTGCGGAACCCCACAAAGCACGAGCTTACGAAAAGTCGAAAGATCTTTCGCAACCCAAACTTTTCGATGCGATAAAGATTCAGTTCCCGCGATTCATTGTTGATCGTCCCTATGACATCCTTTTCCGAATCCGCCAGAGACTGCGCGAAGCTAAGCACGTCCGGCATCGGTTGCGACAGCGAGAACATGAATTCTTTGAACGCCTCCCGAGTGAAGGGCCGTGACCTGTAGAAGACTGTGCGGTCGAGGTATTCGTCGAGTGTGATTTTGCCGCGCTCGAAAGACGATACAACCATCTCGTGCCGATCGTGAAACTCTTCTTCATCCAGATGAAAATGCTCAAGCGCCCTCATCCGCTGCTCGCGATCCCACGCATTCGTGAGCAACACCCCGCCGACATCCCAGAAGAGAGCTCGAATTTCAGGCAAGAGATTCTCCTTACGCCGACATCAACGGCCGGGCGCCGTCTTCAAAGTTTGGGAAAGCACGGCCTACCTGGGTTTCGCTTTGAAAGGGCGCGGCTTTCAGCCGCTCCGTAAATGCCCCGAAGCAAGCCGGCTTTAGCCGCTGAGGAACAGTCTCAGTGTCTGTAAACCGTCGTGTCCGAATGATAATTCCGCCAATCAAACCAATAATCCTTCAGCGCCGGGACCCGGTCCAGACACTTCCCAGATGCCGCCCCCGCCGTCGCGCACCCCTGAAAATTCCACTCGCTTGCCGTCGCCGTATCCAGCAGCACCCAATCTTTCGTATCGCCCTTGAGAAAGAATTCCGCATCCTTGCCGTCGATGCGGCTCACGAACACGCGAAACGATTTCTTGTCCGGCCCGACCACAATCAGAAGCGGAGTGCCGTGCACGTGGTCAACAACCGGCGACTGCTTGACCAGCGTCTCCCAGGGATACGCCCGTGCCATTCCCTCGATCGTCACTCCCACAACCACATCGCGCGACTTCAACTCCGTTCCCGGAAAGCTGATGACCACCGGCAGTTTGGCTACCTCAGTTTCCCATTTGCTGTCATATTCCTTCTCGTACTTCGCCACCGGAACCAGCACGCGCCCCGTCGAGACTTCTGACTTCCATTGTCCAAAACTCAATTCATCGCTCGGCACCAATTCAAGCGACGCGCCCTTCAGCGGACCGTACACAGCCTTGCCCGTAATCTGCTGCCACCACGAGCCGGTTTCCTTATCTCGCATGAGAAAGTTCTGGTTATTAATTCCGGCCAGATAAAAATGCAGCAGCCTTCCGTTCACCGTTCTTTTCCACACCAGACCGGTGTGACAAAGCGTTCAATAAGTGACGGCGACCGGGACTCCCCCCACCCAGTCATTCAAGATGTGGTGATAAGCCATTTCACTGATGGGATAGGCGCGCTCGTCGCTGCCGAAGCGCACCGCCATGATCATTTCGCCAGCATCCAGCTTGCTCTGTGCCTCGGCTACGAACTGCGCGCTGTCTACCGGATGAAACATCCACTCGAAGTAATTCACCCGCGCCATGACCGCGGAAAAGCCCACGAGCAGCATCGTAATCGTGACGACTATCCGTCCCCACCGCCGTGAGTTTCTCCACAGCACAAAAGCAAACACCAGAGAGACGACCGCAGCAACCAATGTCCATACCGGCGCCCGGTCGTGCACCGCCAGCGCAAGCCACAATGCGCGCGGCGCCTGGTAGCGAAACGGACGGATGATGAACGCCGGGACGAAAAACAGTCCGATACCCAGGAGCGCACAGACCGCAAATGTGGCCCACAACCCACGCGAGCTACCCTGATCCGAATCGTACCTAGACATAGACATAGAGATATCGTCCGAGAACGCAGGTCCCCGGGAGACCTGACTAGGATTCTACAACCTCTGCGGCGTCATCCTGAGCGTAGCCGCATTTCAGGCAGAGCGAAGAGCCTGCCCTGAGCGAAGTCGAAGGGATCTCGCGCGCATCGTCCCTGCGCTAAGCTGATTGCATCCGCAACCTCGCGATCAAACCCCGCGTTCACTCCAAAACTAAAACGCCCCGATCCGCGGAGCAGGACCGGGGCGGCTGTTGGTTAGGTTGCATGTTTACTGTGGTGTGAAGTTCTGGTGATAGCTCAGACTCACGACGTCCTGAAACATCGGCGTGCCCGGAGGCAGGTTGTTCGGGTTCAGGAACTGCGTGTCGAAAAAGTAGTTTCGGGTCGGAGGAGAGTACACCGAAGTACAGCACTTGAATATACCCGTGTTGTACTGCGAGTAATACATGCTGATGAGCGAGCCGGTGTAATTCACAGTGGCCCCGTTAGCCCCGCGGTTCTCCAGGTAGCGCAGGAAGTTGTGCATACCACCGTCAGTCCCGAAGTCCTTCAAGCCGGCGGCAGTAGCCCAGCCCAGCTCGAGGAATGGAACGCTCTTGCCGGCCGCGATCGCCATTCGGTAGTAGCTGGTGTTGCCAGGTCGGTTGTTCTGCAGCGCTGGGTTTGCGAAGCTTTCGGCATCCGTCCAGCCCGTGGTCGGTACCGGAGCTGTATTTCCTGCTGGTGGGTTGGAGAGCAGCGTAACTGAATCCGCAATGATCGCAGCCGCCGAATGCAGCGCTCCACCAGGATTGCCGCCACTGGGCCAGAAGGGATCGGCGGATCCGCTGTTGTAGTCTCCCCAAACATAGACGGGTTCTTCCGAAGTGACAGTGAATCCGTTCCCAGTGTTTGCCACAGTCGCAGGATGTGGCAGGTAGCTGGTGGTGCCGTTCATGCCGCCATCGACCAGACGCAGCGCGTGCCGCGGACCAGTCACCATGTTCCACTCCGCCTTCGTCGAACAGCTGGTGATCCCGGTTGTCGTGCCATTGATGTAATAGGGCTGGTTCATAGTTCCCGCTGCGATGCCGAACCCAGCACCCAGATTTGCCTGTCCCCACTTGTCGAGGAAAGCAGGCACCTTGGCCGCTACATTTTCCGGCGAGTAGGTGTAATAGCTCGCGGGTTCCAGGACGCCATCGGGTACGCCGGTGACCGATGTCGCGTTCACTGTGTCATTCAAACCAGACATTCCAGAAATGTTGTTATAGAAACCAGTCAACGGTTTCGTATCGGCCAACATCCCCCGGTGGTCCGAGAAATAGAGAATGTAGCCATTCTGGTTCGTGCTGTTCACCAGGTTGCCTGAGCCGCCAGCATACGGACCCGCCTTTTGCAGCCAGAGCCACAGGTTGCCCACATCGAGCTCTACCGCATTCATGACGCCAATCGGGCTGCATGAAGTCATGAGGTCGCCAACGGGTCGACTGTCCCGGGGCTCGCCTTCGCGCGCGTCGTAAAAGTTAATTGGCAGCCAGTTGTTCGCTGTGCCCACGCCAGTCCCTGAGGCTGGACCCTTGTTAATTTGTAGCTGCTGAAGGATGAGGATCGCCGGGCTGATCGGGTTATAGCATTGGCCAGCCGGAAAGGGGCCGGCCGGGTACGCCGTGTACGTGGGGCAAACTGGTTTTCCGGCTGTCTGGTACGGCGCCGTCGGAGGCGTATTGTAACCGCGGCCGAACCCATAGCTCAGCCATTCGTTCGTCACTCCCACCCAAGCGCCTGCGTTGTTCAAATATTCCACTCGCAGCCATACGCTCTGGCACTTCGCCGCGGCTGTGACTTCCCCATGCAACGGCCACGGACCCGCACCACAGCCTGTCGGAGCCACCCAACTCCCCGTATTGTTGTTCATGGCGAAATACATGTTTCCGGGAGCAAACGCGTTCGGTATGTTCACGAAGCCGGTGAGCTGCACGTCGTTTGCATCCAGCGCACCCGCGCCGCGTTCAGGGTGGAGGTCGGCTAGCGTGTCAGCCAGAAGAATTCGTATCTCTGCCTTGTTGTAAAGGCGCGAGCTGCTCAGAAGTGCGCTGTCGCCGGGCGTCGGTCTGCGGACGATGTCAATCGCACCAACCGCGGACGTCTGCACAAACGGCAATTGCAGCTTGGTAGCGCCGGTAAGTCCATTCGTGATAAACCCGCTGAACGTCGTCTTCGAGATGCCCTTCCATCCCGGGTTTGCAGTACCCGTCGGCGGGAATCCGCCGGTCCAGCTGCCGGCAGAGAGTTGGATGCAATTCGAGCCTGCTCCGGGACCGGTCGCAGGAGCGGCAGGACAGCCGCTGGCGGCATTAGGTACCCATATCGTGCCGGTGTAACCGTTGGAGGTCGGCCAGCCATTCTCCAGTTGGTCGGTGATGACCTGCCCCACCGCCGCGATCTTGTCGGTGAAGGTCAGGTTGCTGCCCGATGCCAGAAACAGGTTGCCATTGGCGTGAACTCGGCCTCCAAAGTTAAAGTTGGGGCCGGCGAAGTAATCACAATCGCCATCGCAGAACACGCCGAATTCGAAAGCCGGGAGCAGCGCTACTTCCACCACCCGCGTCAGATTTACCGACGCGCCCGTTGCCGCCGCTGAGGAATTCGCCGCAATCTGGCCAGAAGAGGACTGACGTGTGGCCGTAACCTGCAACGTGTAGGGAATCAGCGTCGCTACCATCCCTTGGTCCGGCCCAGCGCCGACAATGTCCCACGAACCGCACGGGTCGGGAGCATTCGGGCATGGCGTCCCGTTAGTCTGGTTCGCTGGCCATGTGATCGTCTCCACGTAATTCGTGTAGGTGATGTTGGAACCACTGATCGCCGTCGGATAATTCGCGGGGTTGGTCAGAGCCGTGATGGAAGCGGAGTTGGGCGTCTGCGAGGTCTGATACAGCTGGGAGATTTGCGAAGTCAGATTTTCGATCCCAGCTTCGGCGGCAAAGTACGCCACACTGCCTTCCTGATCGTTGCCTCCCATCCGCACTTCGTTCGAGACCATGTACAACAATCCCACCGCCACACCCGACAATAAAACCGTCAGTAACAGGGCGGCGATCAGCGTGAACCCTCGCGAATCTCGTGTTCTCTTCCCCATATTTTTCCCCTCAAACTCGCAAAGCATTGCTACTGGCAAACCGTGGTCGAACTGCTGTATGAATTGCAGAAACTCATGTTGCGCGCAGCCACCGAAGTCGCCAGATACATGCTCTGGGCTTTTCTTCCTGCCGTGGTCAGACCTTGCCCCATGACCCACAGGTTTACTTTCTGAATCAATGCGGGGGAAAGGCCCGCGGGTAGCGGATTGGCCGAATTGGCCGTAATTGTGCCGGCGACCGAATCGATGATGTCGTAGGTGAACTGCAGGTTGATGATGTTGTCAGCCACCGGAATCGCGTTCTGTCCGTTGACCTGCCTCATCAGCCGGGGTGTCTGCACTGTGCCGCCCGCGACCGGAACTTGCAGGAAATACGAAACCGCATACAGCCGGCAAGCCGACATTTGTGTTCCCGCACCCGAGCTGGCGATCACCGTGGACAGATTGTTGCTCGTTCCCGCGCCAGTCTGGTTCATGTTGAGCGCATCCCCGCTGGCAAAATTGATGGTCGTATTGTTCGGGATCGTTGTGACTTCGGCCACCACCGCGGCGTTCTGGATCAGGCTCGTGCCATTGTTCCCGTTGCCGTTGCCCGGCGTGCTCACGGTAAACAGGATCAGATCGCCCGGATTGAGTCCACCAGCAGCCAGGATGTTATTCGGCTGCACCCCGGCATTGATTACCGTGACCGTAGCCTGGGTAGGTCCGCCTGGAAACGTAAAGTTGAAATTGGAGAGCGGGAAATTGTAGTCGCAATAAATGGATGTAATGCTGTCATTGACTTGCCCGGGAGCAGCTGTAATCACCGCGCCCGCCTGCACTCCAGTGTTGAAGCCGGGAATGATTCCGTACATGAAGTTCGGTACACCGCCGCCGCTGGCTGGGTACGTGCCCGCCGGTACGTAACAGGTGCCTGTCTGGTTACATCCAAACTTCGACACCGTGCCGCCAGTTACCAGCTGCAGGCCACCGGAGGGCAGCCCCGAACCCGCTAAGCTGATGTCCTGCGTCATCAACTCGACCGCCGCGCGCATGTTTTGCTGGGTCTCAGCGCGCTGCGTAACGGTGAACGTAGCGTCCATGCCTATCTTGAACAGGCTGGTCATGGCCGCGATCACCACTAGCCCCACGGCCGAAGCGATCATCAGCTCCAGAAGGGTAAAGCCACGCTGCGGTTTTCCGATTCGTCTCTTCATAGTTCCTGTCCCCGCTCAGTGGTAGCTCGAGATCAATCCATTCACCGTATAGCTTCGAACCGGCCAACCACCTTTGCTGTAAGCCACGGTGATCGTGACCGCGATCAAGTTGGCGTTGACTCCGCCTCCTTGCGCCGCCGGCAGCAGTACGTTGTTAAACGCAATCGTGCGTGTGAAGTTCGACAGACTCTGCGTTACATCGTCCGCGTTTCCCAGAATGCCATCAGGCCCGGGCAGCACCAGGCACTCCACTCCACCCGGACATGCGGCTCCCGTCCCTGGCACCGTGCAAGGCGCATCATCCCCGGTGCCGATAATCCCGTCCGCCCCCGCGCACAGCAGCGGTTGCGCTCCGCCCAGAAAGATCCCCCCACTGGCCGTATTGTTGATCGACGCGAACGGAATCTGCTGGGCGTTGCGAGCCGTGTAGATACTCTCCATCGCGTCCAATGCCTTGTGACGCGCAACCAGATCTTCTTGGGCAGACTGTGTCGCCGCCAGCGCCGTGGCAAAGCTGGCGATCAGCGCCAGCAGACCCACCGTCATCACCACCACGGCGATCATCGTCTCAATCAGCGTGAATCCGCCCTGCTGTCGTTGAAGTTCGCGTTTTGCAATTCTTTTTGAGCTCATTGTTGTACCCAGGTTGGTGCCCCAGCTACCTGATCCAGACGCCAGCCTCGCACCCGGCCGGTCGCACCCCATACCGTGACCGCGCGCGAAGTGTTGATCGTGTCCGACGCCCGCGTGATATACACCACGCCACTGTTGTAGTTGCCGAGAGTGTCGCGAGATGTGCCATCCGGCATGAACGCGACATAGTTCAGACTGCCCGCTCCCAGGCCTTGCCCAAAATCCACGGACGCGATGCCGGTGCCGAAACCGTCCGGAGTGCTCGCCGGAAATCCCGCTCGCACCCCAATACTCATGTCCGCTGGCAGAGTGTAGGTTTGCACCAACTGAACCGCCGGGAAGACCCCGCCCACCGCGGGCGGCTGATACTGCACCGTCATGGTCCCAGTCGCATTGTTAAAGACAACCAGGTACTCGTGGCTTTGCGTGATGGCCAGGTGGCGTGTGTTGCGCAGGACCGCCAACGTCGTGGTATAGGCGCCGTCGATGTGCCCCTTGTACAGTAGCGGGCGCATGCCCATGTACGTGGCTCCCATCAAGATCAGCGCAATGCTGACCGTGATCATCAGTTCCAGCAGCGAGAACCCGCGATGTTTCCTCAATCTCATAAGACTCTTTCACGGGGGAGACAGCGACGAGGTCGAAGCCGTTTTCTCTTGCTCCGCCACCAACCGAAGCCGGAGCATGCCGAGGAAGCAACGTGCGCTTGCCAATGGCAAAGCGTTTCCTCGCGATCACTTAACCGTAATTATCGTAAGGGAGAGTTTTGGGGAGGGCAAAACACGAACGTCCAATTCGGGATTGGACGTTCGTCATACCACTTTCGGGCCATTGATCGCGTTATTACGCCTAGGCTCACTCCCGAAATCAGTACATCTCTTCCCGTGAGGCAACCACCAAAAAGTGCATGTTATTTCCGATATTGGCCCAGCAGCTGTTGTACTGGATACCGTTGGTGCCTCCGCCATTCCACGCAATCAACGGGCTCGCCAAGCTGGCAAGCTGCGAGTACGGGGGGGTTGAGCTATTGGTCTTGGCCAGAAAAATCGATCCGTTGAACTGGCCGCCTCCACCGCCGCTTTCCGTCAGTACTCCCTGTCCGATGATCAGGATCAGCCCGTTGAAACCCGATTGCCCGGTGATATTGAGTGTCCCGGTAACGACCAGGATGCCCGAGCCGGAATTTGAGCCCATGTTAAAGTCGCCGTTCACGTAGGTTATCTGCGGGGCGGCGTCAGTCCCCAACCCTGCCGCCGGGAAGCTGCACGGTGCTCCTATGCCACAGGAGAGCGACAGGTCGGCTGCATTCGCCAGGTTGGAGACGAGATTGTTCAGTTCCGCCGGACTCGACCACGCTCCGCTTAACTGGTTCGTACCTCCCGACCCCGCATCGATTATCGATGGAGTAGCCGTCGGCGATCCGGGTGTTCCAGTGTAGTTCCCATACCGGTTGGTGGGAATCGTGCCCTTCACGTTCGATACCCCCGTGGCGTCGCCCGTGCTTATTGCCGGTACCTGGGATGGCCCCGAGGGCGTGCAAGCGCCCGGACCTGTGTACCCGCTCGCGCCATTGTCATTGCCATTGGCGAAGTAATTATTTGAACTCGGCGCTGGATTAAACTGCGCCGCCGGCCCGTCCAAGGCCAGGGCCGCTGGAGGCGGAGTGATATTGAGCGCCGCCGTCTCATACTGGCTTACCCGCCGGCTCCCTTGGGGAGTGATCGACAGAGCGGTCACCAGATAGGTTGGTTCGACGCTGAGACCCGCCGTTGCCGCCGCGGCGCAATTGGCATAGCCGAGGGTGGTACTTGGGACCTCGCGATTGTTCATCGAGTCCCAACATACCGGCGCAGTGGCAGCTTGCGTGCTATCCACCCACTGCGAGGCGCCGGTTCCAACCGTCCCATTTTGCTTCAGCGTAAGGCGCACCCATTTGTACTTCAACGCGGCTGGAGTGTTCGTATTGAGCGAAAAACTGGGCACGTACGTGTAACTGCCGCCCGGTGCAGCCCCGGCGGCGGTGCAGGGTGTTGAATACGAAACCGATGGCATGCCAGGAGTGAAGTTCTCATGGCAGAGTTCATCGTCGAAGTACAGATTGCCAAATGTCGCCGGATCCACTGTATCGGAAGCACCTGCAGGGTTGGTAATGTACACAATCGAATTTGCCGCCGGCGGCATGGCCGTGGGCAGCGTGATGGGGGCGCCGCTGCTGCTGCGCATCCGGTCCCGCATTTCCTCCATTCCGGCCCGCACTGAGAAGAAGGCCGTCTGCGTGTCCTTGTAGTTCGTATTGACCGCAGTTTCCGTGTTTGACATGTAGACCATTCCCAAGCCGATGGCGGAAATCAGAAGCAGCGCCAACAGGGCCAGGAGCAATGCCATTCCGCGTTGCTGATTTCGAATATTTTGTATGTGCATGATTGGAGAGTTCCTCCTTAGTCGCAAGGTTGGCCGCCGCAATTGACCAGCCGGACGTTGCCCACCAGTGTTTCTACCGGACGCACATTGGTTTTCGCGTCGATACCGGTAACTGAGCTCGCCAGAAGATTAATCGTCAGGCGAATTGACTTAATGTTGGGGATATTGCTCTGGCCTGCCGTCGTGCTGAGATCCAGCGGAAGGGCTACGGGCGTGCCATTTTGGTCATATGCCGTAAAGACCGGGTAATCCTTAAAGGTCGTGATGGCTGCGTAGTAAGCCGTGTTGCTCGCTCCCCACGCCGTGTTCCCCGAGATCGCTAACCCAGTTCCATAAGGCGCAGTGCCCGCCACCACCCCGCTGTTCACAACGTTCTGCAGTTCCTGGCTAAACGTCGTCGGCTGGGCGAGGGGGAGGATCCCGTTCACTTTCGGCATTTGGCTGCGCTGGAGAGTGCAAGGACAGTTGGTCGCAGGCGGATAGTTGTTATCCTGATCGACCAGCCGGTACCAGACCGTGTCCACCACGCCATCCCCGTCCACGTCAGCCTCAAACGCGATCTGCGTGTTGGAAATCGAGACCAGCCCGGCGGCCACCGCCGAATTCTGCGCCACCAGAAGATTCGTATAGTCCGGGGGACAGTTGGTCGCTGCTCCGGGCGTCGCGATCAAACGGCAGTTGGGATAGCCTGCCTGATGAAGGTCGCGCTGAAACTCATCCACGAATGCGCGGCCGGATTGGGTCAGATCGATCTTGACTTGTTCCGCCTGGCTGCGCTGCGCAACTTGACTAATGATTGTGAACACGCCCCCCAGCACGATTACCAGGATGGCGCATACAATGCTCAACTCCACCATCGAGAAACCCTTCGACTTTTGTGTCGTTATGCTCATTCTCAGTTCTCAATCAAAGTACGTAGCGTGGTGGGCACCGCGAAAAGCATCCCGTTGTGGGTCGCCCCGGCTGAAATCTGTCGCGATGAGACCGTCAGCAAGCTGATCCGGCTGCTGGCAGTCGGGTTTGTGCAAGTCGCCAAACTTCCGCATGCCGGTGCCTGCATGATGTTCCAGCGCACCTCGTAGATGTCGCCGTTACAGGTCTGATATTGGATGGCATAACCCGCAATCGTCGCTGTGGCCATCGCCGGACTCGCTATCGTCCAATCGACGTCCCCGACTTGCGCCGGCGTCGGTGCAGTTGCCGAGGTGTACAGGGTTGCGCCATTGCCGCTTGGGCTTGCTCCTTGAACCAGCGACGCCAGGTGAAGGTTCGCGCCATTCAGAGCGCAGTCATAAATGTTGGCTGTGCCGGTCTTCGGATAGTTCTTCAGAGTCGCAAACTTTTCCAGGATCTCCTGGTCGAGCACCACCGCGGAGGTATCGGTCTTGTTCCGCGTGTTCGATTGCATGCCCACCAGGATCATAATCATCGATCCCAGCATTCCCACGGTGAGCACGGTCATGGCAATCAACAGCTCGATGATGCTCGTGCCGCTCTCACCCAATCTCTTTGGACAAGGGGAAATGCCCGGCACGATTTTTCGCGAATTTAGCATTTGAACTCTCATTTGAGGATCAGCGCTGTATCCAGTTGCCGTTGGCGTCACAAGTCCAGACCTGAACCCGGCCGCTCGGGTTTACTACCAGCGATGCCCAGCGGATATCGCCAAAGGGGCTCCCTCTTTTGAGGAACAGAACGAATCCCTGTCCCGCGTTTTGTGGACATGTATTCGCGACCGTTGGGCTGCAAGGAAGGCCCCGCGCATTGAAGCTGGGGACCGTTCCACCGGGCATGACCGCAAACCCCAGCCCGGCTACGAACACTCCCTCATTGGGCGCGCCGCTGCCGATTCCCTGAAAAACTTGGATCTGCGAGCCCATTGGCACCATAGGATTCCCTGCGACGTACGTTCCGCCCTGGAGATTTACAAAATACCCGGTGTCAGCGTTCGGCAAGGTGGTTGGCACGATTCCGTAGAACGTATTCCTCTTGACCGCCTGGATGCGCGCCGTCTGCAACAGCCCGCTCAGATTCGTCGCGGCATATCGAAGACCGATGTCGCTGATCGTTGTCATCAGCGTCGGCACAGAAAACGCCGCCAAAATCAGTAGGATGGCGATCACGATCATCATCTCAATTAGAGAGAAGCCGTGATCGTTATTCCGGATAGTTTTGGAATCCGTCATTTTCAGAGGAGGTTCCGTCCGCTCACGGCGCACGTACATGCTCGCCACACTTCATCGTAGGGTCGGGTTGGAACGGCGTCAAAGCACGACGGTGTACCGTCCGATCATGGGCTCTTTGTCATCCTGAATGGTTACTCATGCCACTCGACTGATGGGATGCGACTTAGTCGCACAGCCTGAAGCCAGAAGCTCGGGAGGGTGACTCCGGTAACTTGTCCGCGGAACTGACGTGACTCTACGATGACGGGCAGGTATGACTCTCTCGTCGCTCCTCGTATGCCTCGACCCCACGGCTGCAGAAATCCTGCGCCGCGTCCTTTTGGAACTCGGTATTAAAGTCGAGTCTTGCCCCGACCTCGCACGAGCCGCGGTCCGCCTGGCACAACAGCGCTTCGATGTGGTGATTATCGATTGCGACTCGCAGAAAGAAGTCAACTCCCTGCTTCGTGAAACCCGCCTTTCCCGTCTCAATGACTCCACGCTCGCAGTCGCAGTCGTCAAGGGGCAGGAAAGCATTCGCGAGATGTTCTCGCTGGGCGTGAACTTCGTGCTCTACAAGCCGGTTTCCCACGAGCGCGCACTGAGCAGCTTGCGTGCCGCCCGTGCGGTGATGCGCAAGGAAAAGCGCCGCAAAGCCCGCGCTCCCGTACATACTCACGCTACCGTCGACTACGCCAACGTGGAGCAGGAGAAGGCCACCCTCATGGACCTCGCCGAGGATGGCATGGCGGTTCTTTTCGGCAGGAAGCTTCCGCCCACCAGCAAAGTCTATTTTCAGTTTCAACTGCCCGGGCAGAAATCCAGCGTGCGTCTCTCCGGACAAGTGCTGTGGCAGGATTGGAACGGGCGAGCGGGAATTCAATTCGTGGATGTTCCCAAAACTTCCCGCCGTCTGCTGGAGGAATACTTAAGCGCGAATCTTCCCCAGTCTTCGGAACCATTCCCCCCGGTAACCGTGGAACTGGAAGAACCGCTCCCGCCTGAACCCGTGCCCGTGGGAGCCGAGCCGCACCAGAAGGCTGCTCCGGCGCAGGCTGCTGCGGGCCAGGCCGTTGCGCGTCGCCGCTCGGAACCAGACAACCGGCGCGGGAAGACACGCTATGCTTGCCGCCTCGGAGCCGAAGTCTATCGCACCGGAATTCTCGTTCCCCACCACTGCTGCCTCACCGATCTCAATGCGGGTGGCTGCTATCTGGAAGTGCATCTTCCGTTTCCAAAGGGCACTTCCGTCGAAATCACGGTGCGCACCTATGAACTGAAGCTCCGCTTCCGCGGAACTGTCCAGACGTCGCACCCCGGCTTCGGCATGGGCGTTGCTTTCGAGTTAGAGACACAGGACGAGCGCGACCAGGTCCAGACATTGACCGACTTCGTCGCCGCCACCCAGGAAGGTTCCAACTAGATCGCGCCGCCCGCGAGAAACTATTTCGCCGTCGTTGCTTCTTCCGCTACAGCCTTCTTGAAATAATCCAGCGACATTCGCAAGCCCGTCTCCAGATCAATCTTCGGCTCCCATCCCAGCAGTTGCCGCGCCTTCGTGATATCCGGACACCGTTGCCTGGGATCGTCCTGGGGCAGCGGCTCGTACCGAATCTGGCTTTTGGATGCGGTCACTTTCAGCACACGCTGCGCGCATTCCAGGATCGTGAATTCATTAGGATTCCCAATATTAACCGGCAGATGTTCGTCGGATTTCGCCAGTCGCATGAAGCCGTCGATCTCATCACTCACGTAGCAAAAGCTGCGGGTCTGGCTGCCGTCGCCGTACACCGTCAGATCTTCTCCGCGCAGCGCTTGCTTCATGAAGTTGGGCACGACGCGGCCATCGTTCAACTGCATGCGCGGGCCGTAAGTATTGAAGATGCGCACGATGCGCGTATCCACCTTGTGATAGCGCCGGTATGCCATGGTCACTGCTTCGGTGAAGCGCTTGGCTTCGTCGTAGACCGAGCGCGGCCCAATGGGATTCACGTTTCCCCAGTAAGTTTCTTTCTGCGGATGCTCCAGCGGATCGCCGTAGCACTCCGACGTCGACGATACGAAGTATTTCGCGCCGTACTTCTGCGCAACGTCAAGCGCGTGAAACGTTCCCAGCGATCCGACCTTCAGCGTGGAAATGCCGTGAACGCTGTAGTCGACCGGACTGGCAGGGCTCGCCAAGTGGAAGACGTAATCGACTTTGCCCACGTCGAATGGTTCGCAGATGTCGAGCTCGACGAACTCGAAGCGCGGCTCGCGGCGTAGATGTGCGAAATTGGCTTGCCGGCCGGTAAGCAGGTTGTCGACGACAACTACATTCCAGCCCTCGCCCAGCAGGGCATCCGATAGATGGGATCCCAGGAAACCGGCGCCGCCGGTGACCAGAGCGCGTTGTGAGCTCATGCCTTCTTCGTGTCGCTGCTGTGCTTCAGTGCCGGCGCCGGAACGCCGTCGGGATGACACGCCGCACGTCCCACGCTGTAATAAGTGAAGCCGTGCGCTGCCATCGTCTCCGGATCATACAGATTCCGCCCGTCGATCACGATGGGATACTTCAATTCCTGGCTGAGCCGGTCCAGATCGAGGTTCGCAAACTCTTCCCACTCGGTAAGGATCAGCAGTGCGTCCGCCCCGTGCGCCGCCTCGTAAGCTGAATTCGCGAACCGGATGCTCGAGTTGATGATCTCTTGCGTGCGTTCCATCGCCGCCGGATCGTACGCCGTGATCTTGCACCCTTCCTGCAGCAGCGCCTGCACCAAAAAAACTGCCGGCGACTCGCGAATGTCGTCGGTGCCGCCTTTGAATGCCAGTCCGAGTACGCCCAGATGTTTGCCGCGAAGCGTCCACAACGCGTTGCGCACTTTGCGCAGGAAGCGCTCGCGCTGGTCTTGGTTGATGCGCATAACTTCGTCGAGCAGCCCGAAGTCATAACCGGACTCCCGCGCAACCGCCCGGAATGCCATCACATCCTTCGGAAAGCACGAGCCCCCGTAGCCGATTCCAGGATTAAGAAATCTGGGTCCGATACGCGAGTCGGTGCCCACGCCGTGCACGACCTGATTTACATCCGCTCCGACCGATTCGCATACCGACGCCACCGCATTGATGAACGAAATCTTCATCGCCAGGAAAGCGTTGGACGCATGCTTGATCAACTCCGCGCTCTTGCTGCTGGTCACGATGATAGGCGGAGGAATCGAAGTGCGATCCGGCTGCGGGATGGCGTCGCCGCGCTGGTAGTAGCTCCCGTTGGTCAGCGCAGCATAAACTTCGCGGAGCACGTCCGCCGAACGTGCGCTGTCGCACCCGATCACGATCCGGTCGGGAAACAGAAAATCCGTGACCGCCGTGCCTTCGCGCAGAAACTCCGGATTGGATGCCACATCGAACGATGCCGGATCCGTGCCATTCCGCAAAATGATTTTGCGCACCCACTCGCTGGTGTAAACCGGCACGGTGCTCTTCTCGACGATAACCTTGTAATCGTTGATTCCGCCCGAGATTTCCCGGGCCACAGACTCCACGTACGACAGGTCGGCCTCGCCCCGCTCCGTGGGCGGCGTCCCCACCGCGACGAAGATGACGGAGCTGGCACGCACCGCGCCTTGCAGGTCGTCGGAGAACATGAGCCGCTGTCCCCGATGTCGGCTCAACAGTTCAGGAAGAAACTTTTCGTGGATGGGCACCTGGCCGTTCTTCAGCGCGGCCAGTTTCTTGTCGTCGTTGTCAACGAGGATGACGTCGTGACCAAGATCGGCGAAACAGGCTCCCGCAACCAAACCTACATATCCGGAGCCAACCACAGCGATCCGCATGTTTCAAACTCCCTGCACCGAAATCATCGATTGAGCCGATGGATGAGTCCTGTTTTCCAAGCCAGCGTCGAAGCCTGAGGGTGGAAGCAACACAAACCCTTTTGTGACCAGCAGTTATCTTGCGCCACGATGCGCTGATTCTAACAGTTTGAACAGGATTGAAGAGCAAAAGCCTTTGCCCCGGGTCTCGTATTTGAGCTGTTCCTGTCGTTTTGGGACAACGTAAACAGCCCGTGGAAGGATGGGACAGAGAACAGCACCGTAAGACTCGGATGACGCCTCCTGCGCGACCGAGATCGGGTGCCCCGTCCTTGTCTCTCCGTTCTTTGGAGAGACAGGGCGGGGTCTTTGCCGGTGAGTGGTTGGTACGAGATATCTAACGCGTAGTTTCTTGCCTGTGCACCGCCGCGAAGCGGCGGAAAGAAGGGAATGGATCAAGCCCCAGCGGGGCGAAAGAAAAGCTATAACCCAAACTCCGTAGCCCCTGCCTCGAATTCGGCTTGCTGATGCGAAGGACACAAACTATGCATTGGACTCCACAAAGCGATCCGGTTACCTTGACACTAGTGGGAGAAGCTAGTCCGCGCCCGGGGGATTCATTCAAGGACTCACGGCCCCAGCCTCCACTTTCGTAGCGCCGGCGTCCCGCCGGCTGTCGCGGGGGCATTTCTGCCCCCGAACCCGCAAGACTACTCAGATCGTGCAGCCTCGAGCCGTAAGCCGCAAAATCCAAGGTGGTCTTTACGGTTTGCTGAAAAACTCTGATTTTGGGTGGCGCAGCGTTTTCAACGCTGCGATAAAGCCTTTCTTTTCTGATCAGGGCTTTAGCCCCAGAGGTACTTGGACGGAGTTTTTCAGCAAACTGTTTAGCCACTGAGATCACATCCGACCTGCAAGCGACCTTACATCTGGGGAGCATCACTCTTCTGTCCCGCGCCTCGTCGCCGCACTCGGCACGATGCAAACCTCTCCTACATCTTTGAGAGCATCCTCCAGCCGCGTCCCCAACTCCCCAAGCTCTTCAGCGCTCATCAACTCCTGCAAACCCTCAAAAAGTCGGCGCTCTTCCTTGCGAATGTGCCCCGACAACCGATGCGCAAATGCAAGCAGACTTTCAGCCGACATGCTCCGCGCCTGTACAGTGGCAAAGTCTCCGCGCAGAACCGCATGCTCCGCCAACAACTCCTCCACCAATGGCCTCAACTCGGCGAACCTCCGCGCCGCCAAAAACAGCACACTCTCCTCCGCCGCAAAATGAAAATCGATCTCCTGCGCGAAGTGCTGCGCAATCTCCGACTGCCATTCTTCCAGGTCGTCTTGGGGAACCGGCGAGGCCCGGTCGATCCGCACGCAAAGCGCCAGCATATGCTGGTGCTGGCGCGAGAGCGGAATCAGATTTTTATCGCGCAGCATCTGGGAATTTGCCCCTCGAGAGGCCAATTCCTGCTCTCGAGAGGCCGTTTTCAGCGTGTCTTTTCTGCCACAAAAACTGCCGACATTTCGGCACTTGTCCTAATCAGCTGATGGCAAGGCGCTTACTTCATATATCTTATAGCTAATATTATGAGAGTGTTCCGAAAGGAACGTTTTGTCGGAACCGCAATTATGTTCCCGAAGGAACAATATGCACCTTATCCCCTCGCTCGGCCGGCACGCTCGGCGTCTCCTCCGGCTCGATAGTGGCAGGCCGCACCGTCAGCCAGTCCGTGCGCACCCGCTCCCACTCCTGGATCAGCATGCCATTTGCCTCAAAGAAGCCGCGTATGCGGAAGCGCTCCCATCCCGCCACCTCTTCGAGGATCGGAGCGAGCACCGCCAGGGCGCTCGTGCTTAACACTGTCCGCTTTGCGATCTGCGAAACGTGCGGCGACTCGGACACCGCGATGGTCAAGCCATCGCGCGCATTGACGTGCAGCATGACATGAATGTCAGAGCTGCCATCGCCCGTGTAGATCACGTGATCGGGCCCGACCACGTGTTCCTCCAGCAAATGGTTAAGCACCGCGACCTTTCCGTAGCCCGCCGTCGCGCGCACGATCGTATCGATCTCACCCGTAGGCTTGTAGCGGAATTCAGTGCCAAAGATGTGGTCTTTGGGCACGATGCCTTCGAGCGCCGAGTGGATCACCTCGACCGGCGCGGCTGATAGCACGAAGAACTCAAAGACGTGTCCGTCTATTCCAGATTCCAAGATCTGGTAAAGCAGTGGGATGTTGTCCTTGAGCCGGATGCGCTTGCCCACTTCGTACAAGTGTTCCTTGCGCACCTTGGCCTTGAACTCGGGGTCATGCAGTAACAGGTAGGCAAGCTCCGCGCCCTGCTGCACCAGGTTAATCTTGGCCATCCCTTTGGCCTTGCGCTCAAATTCGTCCGTGGAGATGCCGACCAGCTCCGCCAGCACGTAGCCGGAGTCGTTGAACGTAAGCGTCTGATCGAAGTCGCTCGCAAAAATGTAGCGTTTCAATGCGTTGTCACCCATACCTATTGGATTCGGGCAGCCCAGCAATGACCCATTAAAACAATTGATCGGCGCTATTCTGACACAAGATTAACGCCATGTTCATAATTCTCTAAATAAACCATCAAGGACACGAAGTCAGACGCAGGATTTGCTTCCAGAGTTTTTCCTTGGTGATCCTTAGTGTCCTTGGTGGTGGTTGAGGCTGCTTTACTAAATCGGTGGTCACGTCCAAAATAGAACGTTCGGCTTGCGTCGACAGTTCACGCAATCCGAAACAATAGACAGGAGCCCTCATGCCAGCGACTGGTGAACTCATTCGTGCGATGAATTATGTGGAAGACATCACCAACACGTTACGCCGTATCAGCATTTACATTCCCGCGATGGCCGACGACGAGCGCCTGCGGCTGGCGGAGTGCCTGCGAGGGGTGAACAAAGCGATCAACGACGCGCTGGCCGAGCTCGAGAAGGCGGCCAAGTAGGTGGCGCAGGTGAAGACCATCGCCGTCATCGGCGCCGGCATCATGGGGCGCGGCATCGCGCACGCGGCGGCGCTGGGCGGCTATCGCACCATCCTCGAAGACCTGCTCCCCGGCACGCTGCGCAAGGCGGAGAGCGAAATCCGCGTCAATCTTGATAAGGCCGTTGAGCTGGGCAAGGTCACCGCGCCCGATGCGGATGCTGCTCTCCAACGGCTCGAGTACGCAGGCTCAGTGGAGGAGGCGGCTCGCGAAGCGGATCTGGTTATCGAAGCCGTCCCGGAAGAGATGGAGTCGAAGATTGAGATCTTCACGCTGCTCGACAAGATCTGCCGGCCGGCGACGATCCTGGCGTCGAATACTTCTTCACTCAGCATCACGGAGATCGCGAGCGTTACCTACCGCGCGAAGAAGTGTCTGGGGATGCACTTCTTTAATCCTGTGCACAAGATGAAGCTGCTCGAAGTGGTGCGGGCGCTCGAGACTGATGACGACACTCTGGCCACGGCGGTTGAGGTAGGGAAGCGGATGGGCAAAGAAGTCGTGGTGATCAAGGAGGCGCCGGGGTTCATCACCAGCCGCATCAACGCTATGATCGGAAACGAGGCGTTCTACATGCTGCAGGAGGGGATCGCCTCAGCGGCGGACATCGACAAGGCTTTGAAGCTGGGGCTGAACCATCCGATGGGGCCGTTTGAGTTGGTGGACCTGGTGGGGCTGGATACGCGTCTGAACATCCTGGAATATCTGCACAAATCGTTAGGAGAGAAATATCGTCCGGCGCCGCTGCTGGTGCAGTACGTGAAAGCGGGGCGGTTGGGGCGGAAGTCGGGGCGGGGGGTTTATGAGTATTCGGAAGAATCTGTAGCGGCCAAACGTTCTTGATCCCACGCTATCGCAATGAGCGCCCCGTATGTGGATGGATGAACGTTGAGGTTGACGTCCGTGCTGCCCACCCTTCGAAAACCGCGAAGGGTGGGGCAGCCTCCTCAGTGGTGGTACGAGCAGAAGAAAGCAAAAGGTGGGCCAGCGATTGTCCTCATGCCATGGGGACTGACACGTTTTCACGAGAGCGGACAGAGTCATTTCGTCACTTTTTGCTGTTACCATCGCCGTCGCTTGTTTACAACGGACACCAGCCGACGAATCTTCGAGTCAGCATTGGAGCGGGTGCGGCGCAGCTTCAGGCTTCAGGTTTACGGGTACGTGGTCATGCCGGAGCATGTTCATCTGCTGCTCGGCGAACCACAGCGGGATACGTCCAGCGATAGAACTGCCCCACTCAAGCCAAAAGCTGGCTTGAATGGGCCACCGGTTCTGCTTTGCGAACCAGAACGGGATACGTCCGGCGATAGAGTTGCCCCACTCAAGCCAAAAGACGGCTTGAACGGGCCACCCGTGCTCAGCGAACCGCAACGGGATACGCTGGCCGATGCGCTGAAGTCGCTGAAGCAAGGAGTATCGCGGCGCTTGATTGGCGATGCCGAGCATTTCTGGCAAAAGCGGTACTACGATTTCAACATTCGAAATTACCCGCAGTTTGTGGAGAAGCTGCGCTACATTCATCGCAATCCAGTGAAGGCTGGGTTGTGCGAGCGTCCGGAGGACTGGCAGTGGAGCAGTTTTCGCCACTACGCAACCGGCTTTGAGGGACGGGTTGAGATCGAGTCAGAATGGACGGCGCGAAAACGCGAACGAACTACGGGAAGACTTTGTCCAGCTATAGAACTGCCCCACTCAAGCCAA
>WNEZ01002129.1_pt1 | contig 23670 bp, 17 predicted proteins | sample 5400521 | NCBI WGS metagenome assembly WNEZ01 (sample SAMN13153339, study PRJNA577476) | soil metagenome | isolation source: 120 cm saprolite under Douglas fir tree site 2 hole 1 replicate 1 | place: USA:California | collected 2015-04-18
TGCCCAAGTGTTCGATGAAGCGGATGCGTTCTTCCATAACGACCGGTATGATCTGCTCTCATCCGAGCAGCGCTTCCACCACCCCGTAAGCCTCGGCCAGCGCGGCATCCAGCGCCGCCGGATCTTTTCCTCCCGCTTCTGCCAGGTCCGGACGCCCTCCGCCCTTGCCCCCAACCTTCTGTGCCACCGGACCGATGACTTTCCCGGCCTGCACCCGCGAAGTCAGATCCTTGGTGACGCCAACGATCAGCGACACGTTGCCATTCGATGCCGAACCGAGCACGACCACTCCCGAGCCGAGCTTGTCGCGAAGCTGATCGACCAGCGTGCGCATCTGCGGACGCTCCAGATTGTCCACCCGATGCGCCAGGACCTTCACGCCTTTTATGTCCTTCACCTTGTCGCCGATGTTCACCGAGCCGATCGACGCCGATGCCGACTTCATCCGCACCTGATCAAGTTCGCGCACCAACCGCTTGATCTCCGCATCTTTCTTCTCGAGTTCCGCCCTCAGAGCGTCAGCCGGAGAGAATGTAACTTCCTCTGCGGAGGGTGCCCCATCCTTGCGCGTTTTTTGCGCAAGAGCCTGCCCTGAGCGAAGCGAAGGGGTGGGATTCACGAATGCCGACACCACGCTTTCCAGTTCATGATCCTTGCGAAAATGCTGCAGCGATCCCTCGCCGGTGACCGCCTCCACCCGCCGCACGCCCGACGACACGCTGCCTTCCTTCAGAATCTTGATAAGTCCGATCTCCCCGGTCGCCGCGGTGTGCATGCCCCCGCACAGTTCGGTAGAGAAGTCGCCGATCTTCACCACGCGGACTTTGTCGCCATACTTTTCGCCGAACAGCGCCATCGCGTGATACTCATTGACAGCCACGTCGATCGGCACGTCGGCGATAGTCTCCACCTTCTGATTGCGCAGCACTTCCTTATTGATGATGTCTTCAATATCTTGCAGCTCTTCATCTTCGACCGCAGTGAAGTGCGAAAAGTCAAAGCGCAGATGATTCGGCGCCACCAGCGACCCCGCCTGCTTCACATGCTTGCCCAGAACTTCGCGCAGCCCGGCATGAAGCAAATGCGTCGCAGTGTGATTGCGCATAGTGGACTGCCGAATTTCAGTATTCACCACCGCATCGACTTTATCGCCCACCCGAATCGCAGGGGTGCCCCACCCTACGCGGTTTTCGTAGGGTGGGGATTTCACAACCACCTGATGTGCCCGCACGCCTTGGATCGGGTAATAGCAGCCTTTCACCTCGGCGACGATGGTGTTGTGATCGTCCGAGTAAAGCCATCCCCGGTCGCCCACCTGCCCGCCCGACTCGGCGTAGAACGGCGTGTGGTCGAGAATGATCTCGCCCTCTTCGCCGGGTAAGAGCTGTTGCGCTCCCTGGCCGTTGCGAACGATCGCCAGCACTTCGCAGTTCTCCGAGCGAGTCTGCCGATAACCTTCGAAGTCAGACTTTGGAAGCTGCTGATACGTGGGATTGGCTGTCTGCTTGGCTGCACCCTTCCAGGACGCACGCGCCCGAGCCTGTTCCTCTGCGCGTGCTTCTTCGAATCCTTGTTCGTCTAGAAGAAAAAACTTGCTCAGGGCAACGTCTTCAATGAAGTCGCGGGGGAGACCATAGGTCTCATATAGATGAAAGGCAGCTCGTCCGGGGAATTTTGCCCATTCGGAACGTGGAAGGGTCTCCCTCATTAGGGAACTGAAATACATGACTGGTATTTCCGACCCGCCGGATCGGAGTTCATTCCTCATCTGGTCAAAGTCGTCCGGCTGCCTAAGCATCTCGAGTTCGGACGAGCGCCGTTCTCTTAACACTGCCTCATGCTGCTCTACCGCTGTTTTCAGACTTCTAAGCGTTTCCTCCGACACGAATTCCTGTTCTAGCCGAGGGAGTCCGTCCGATAGGGTACGTGAAAACTTGTTCTCTTCACCTAGAATCACCTTCTTCACGTGCTCAGATGTCTCAATCAGTTCGGGATATGCATTGCGCATGTGCTCAATTACCGAATCCGCCATTTTCGACATAAAGGGCTTGGTTAGGCCGAGTACTCGACCGTGATAAATTCCGCGACGGAGTATCCGCCGGAGTACGTACTCTCTCCTACCGTTACCTGGAACAACTCCATCGCTGATTAAGAATGTTGCAGCACGTGCGTGATCCGCGATTACGCGAAGAAATGGATTGTTGTAATCAAGTTGCTGCATCCCAAGACGAGGAGTCTGAATGGAGATAGTATTAGGAAACGGCAAAACCTTTTTACCCGAGATTAATTCCGCAGCCGTATCTATCAGCGGCGTAAACAAATCTGTTTCGTAGTTCGAGATCACTCCCTGCAGCACCGCCGTCACCCGCTCCAGCCCCATCCCCGTATCAATCGACGGCTTGGGCAACGGATTCAACTTGCCCGACGCATCGCGGTCAAACTGCATGAACACCAGATTCCAGATCTCAACATACCGCCCGCAGTCGCACCCAAACTCGCAATCCGCGTGCCCCTGATCTGAAGCCGCCGGACCCATGTCGTAATGAATCTCGCTGCACGGTCCGCAGGGGCCGGTATCGCCCATCTGCCAGAAGTTGTCTTTCAGCCCCATCTCATGGATGCGATCTTTCGCCACGCCTTGCCCGAGCCACAACTCATACGCCTCGGCATCCCGCTCCACACCGCTCTCACCTTTGAAAATGGTCACGTAAAGCTTGTCTTTCGCAATGCCGAACCACTGCGGCGACGTGATCAATTCCCACGCGTACTCAATCGCATCCTTCTTGAAGTAGTCACCAAAAGAAAAATTCCCCAGCATCTCAAAAAACGTGTGATGCCGGTTGGTGAAGCCGACATTCTCAAGATCGTTATGCTTGCCACCAGCCCGCACACACTTCTGCGAGGTAGTGGCGCGCGTGTAGTCGCGCTTTTCCAGACCGAGGAAGACGTCTTTAAACTGATTCATCCCCGCGTTGGTGAACAGCAGCGTGGGATCATTCTGCGGAACAAGCGACGACGAGTGCACCTCCTTATGCCCCTTTTGCACAAAGAAGTCCAGAAACTTGCGTCGAATTTCAGAGCCGGTCAGCATGATGCAGGCAAACTTCAATTCTAGCATCGCCAAAAATCAAAACCACAGAGGACACCACGAGCACGGAGCAATCGACCGCCTATGCTCCTCCGTGCTCTCAGTGTCCTCTGTGGTTAAGTCGACTTGCTGCTAGCCGCTACTTCACCGCGTCTGCGGTTTTCTCTGTACCTTTCTTCACTTCGTGGCCCATGCCCTTCACACCTTTCTTGACGCCGCTGCCTGTCTTCTTCGCCGCCTTCTCAGTCGCTGTCCCGGTCTTGTCGGCAGCTTTCTCGGTGCCTTTCGCGGCGGCCTTGGCGCCCTTCTCGGTGTCTTTGGCTGTCGTCTTGGCGGCGCTCTTGGTGACGTGGCCGGTTTTCTTTGCAGCCTTCTCGGTTGCCGAGGCCGTTTTGTCAGCGGCTTTTTCCGTGCCCCTTGCCGTCGTCTTGGCCGCCTTCTTTACGGGATTGGTATCGGTCGTCTTTTCTTTGTTTGTGCTGCCTGCGTCCTGTGCACACACAAATGGTGCGGCACAGAGCAACGTTGCCACAAACACTGCTGCCAGCTTCACTTTCATATTGCCCTCCTTGAGTTGTGGCCTGAACGTTTGGAGTATGGCGCAGGCGTCGCCTGAAGGCAAATGCCCCGCCTCTCAGTTGCAGTTCGTACTCATGCGGATTCGCTCTCCAGTGTGCTCAGCGTTTCATCATCTACATCCCACTTCTTCAAGATCGCCATGATGGTCTTGGTACGGAAACCGGCGCGCGCCAGCTGCCGGAAGATTCGCGCCACGTGCTTCTGATCTTTCGGCTTCTCCAGCCGCTTCTTCCGCAGATACTCGCGAGCCTGCTTCTCTTCATCCACCGCTTCGTACGCGGCATCGACCGCCTTCGCGATCAGATCACCGTGGACGCCTTTAGTTTTCAGATCGGTAGTCACGCGCATGCGCCCGAACTTCTGATTGTCCCGACGCAACGAAGTGAACGACGCCGCATATTGCGAATCATTCAGATATCCCCGGTCTTTCAGCCGCCGGATTACCAGCTCAATCAGCGTCCGCCCATATTCGGTCTCTGCCTCGTCTACGCGTGCACGCATCAGCCGCTTCAGCTCCGCAACCGTTCGCATGCGCCGCCCAAGAGCACCGACAGCGTACTCGTACAGCTCATCCTCGGAGTAGCGCTTCTTCTTGGGACGCGAGAACGGCATAGGCTAACGATAGCGCAAATCAGCGCCGAGTACCCAGTACCGAGTACCGAGCGCGAACCCAACCGCAGCCGTGAGTTCCAGAATGAATCTGAGGTCAGAAAAAAGGGCGCGCCACTAGCGCGCCCGGCAAGGAGGCAACTCAGTGCAGAAGACGAATCTCAAATCCCCGAAGCCCGAAGCCCGACTCTACTTGCTTCCAAATCCCGCAGCCTGCATCGACTGCCGCGAAATATCAGCGGTCGAAGCAATACCCTGCATGCGCAGCTTGAAGTCGTCGGCGTTAGAAGCATTCTCCAGCGCCGTTTCATAGTTCACTAGGCCAGCCTGGAACAGGTCCCAAAGCGACTGGTCGAAGGTCTGCATACCGTACTGCGAAGTGCCCGCCGCAATGGCGTCCCGAATGGACCGAGTCTTTTCCGGCACGAGCACGCACTCGCGAATGAAGGCCGTATTGATCATGATCTCGACTGCCGGCACTCGTCCTTCAGCATCGCAGCGCCGCACCAGACGCTGGCTGACGATAGCCCGCAGCACGGCCGCCAACTGCATACGAATCTGCTTCTGCTCCGGCGGCGGGAAGATGGAAATGATTCGGTTGACGGTTTCCACCGCGTCCAGTGTGTGCAACGTGGAGAAGACCATGTGGCCAGTCTCAGCCGCATGCAGCGCCGTCGAAATCGTTTCCAGGTCTCGCATTTCGCCCACCAGGATCACGTCCGGATCCTGACGGAGAGAGGCGCGCAGCGCCGCACCGAACGAAGGCGTATCGACCTGCACTTCGCGCTGGTTGACGTAGCCTTTTTTGTCGCGATGCAGAAATTCGATGGGGTCTTCAATCGTAACAATGTGTTCCGCGCGGGACGAATTGATGCGATCGACCATGGCCGCAAGCGTCGTCGATTTACCGGAGCCGGTCACGCCCGTGACCAGCACCAACCCGCGAGGCATGTCGCAAATCTGCTCGACCACCTTGGGCAGGAACAGTTCGTCCAGCGCGCGAATCTTGGTGGGAATGACGCGGAGCACCAGTCCCACGTTGCCGCGCTGCTGAAAGATGTTCACACGAAAGCGTCCCAGGCCGGCGACGCCATACGCCATATCGATTTCCGTGGTCTCTTTGAATTTCTGTTTTTGCCGCGCCGACATCATGCTGAACGCCATGGTCAGCATGTCTTCCGCGCTGATGCGGGGCTGGTCGGTCAACGGCTGCAGATCGCCGTCCACGCGCAGGTGAGGATAGTTTCCCACCTTCAAATGCAAGTCTGAGGCTCGCCGTTCCGTCGCAATCCGCAGCAGGTCATCAATATTCATGGAAGAGGTTCCGTCAAAGCTCTTCGTATGATGACGCGAACCGTCACCTTCCCCAAGATGACCTAGGTAATGGCCGCCATCTGGCGGTTGGACAATGACTTAAGTTCCTTTGGGCGATTCCTCCAGCCAAACGTTGCAAGAACGCACCTCCGGCAGGCAAGCTGATACCATGCCCGAACTACCGGACATCGCCGCCTACCTCACCGCGCTCGAACCCCGCATCGTCGGACAGCCTCTGCAGCGTATACGGCTGGCGAGCGCCTTCCTGCTGCGAACCGCACAACCCCCGCTTGCGAGCGTGGAGGGCAAGAGGGTGCAACAACTTCGGCGAATCGGTAAGCGGATCGCAATCGGGTTCGAGAACGACATCTGGCTGGTGCTTCACTTGATGATTGCCGGCCGGCTGCACTGGCGGGCTCGCGAGGCCAAGCTCGCTGGCCGTCAGAGTCTCGCAGCCTTCGATTTTCCAGATGGTTCTCTGGTGCTTACTGAGGCCGGCACAAAGCACCGCGCAGCTTTGCACGTACTCGTGGGCGAGGAGGGCCTGCGTTCCGTCGATGCCGGAGGCATCGACATCTTCTCCAGCGATCTCGATTCCTTTCGCGCCGCACTCGCCGCTGAGAACCACACACTCAAGCGGGCGCTCACCGATCCACGTCTGGTGAGCGGGATCGGCAACGCCTATTCGGATGAGATTCTGCACGCGGCCCAACTCTCTCCCGTCACACTCACGCAGAAGCTGCAGGCGCGCGAATGGGAAAGACTGTTCACCGCGACCCGTCAGACCATCGAGCTCTGGGTAAACCGGCTGCGTGCTGAGGCGCAGGCAGGCTTCCCCGAGAAGGTCACCGCCTTTCGCAAGGATATGGCAGTCCACGGACGCCACGGCGAACCATGTCCGCGATGTGGCGACAAGGTTCTGCGGATTCGCTATGCCGACAAAGAAACGAACTACTGCGCCCGCTGTCAGACTGGCGGAAAAGTTCTCGCGGATCGGAGCCTGTCCCGGCTGCTGGGATCGGACTGGCCCCGCACCCTGGATGAGTTGGAAGCTCTAAAGCGCCGCTGAAGCCCGGCGAATTATACGCTGACCGGCTGCTTGCTGCGCACCGGGACAGGCGTGAACCAATTGTGGCGGTCCGGCTTCTCACCGCGGACAATGGCGTAGAACTCCTTCTGAACCGCCTTGGTGATGGGTCCAGTTACGCCCTTGCCCACGTTGATCTTGTCGACGGAGCGAATGGGCGTGACTTCCGCGGCGGTGCCGGTGAAGAACGCTTCATCGGCCAGATAGAGCATCTCGCGGGGAATCACCTGCTCGACAATGGGAATGTTCAGATCGCGCGCAATCTGCAGAACCGAGTCGCGCGTGATGCCTGGCAGAACCGAGTTGCCGAGCGGCGCGGTGATCAGCTTGTCGCGATGCACCAGGAACAGGTTCTCCCCCGAGCCTTCGCTGACGAATCCGTTTACGTCGAGCGCGATGCCTTCCACGTACCCGTTGACAATGGCCTCCATCTTGATGAGCTGCGAGTTCATGTAGTTCGCGCCCGCCTTGGCCATCGCCGGCAAAGTATTCGGCGCGAGGCGCGTCCACGATGAGACGCAAACATCGCAGCCTTCCGTTTCGCCGCCCAGATATTTTCCCCACGGATAGTTGATGATGTAGACCTCGGTCGGCGAGTTGAAAGGATTCACTCCCGCCTCACCATATCCACGAAGAACAATGGGCCGCACGTAGCAGGGCCACGCCCCATTGTGCCCGACGGTTTCGAGCATGCCCTTGACGATCTCGTCACTAGTAAAGGGGACATCGATGCGGTAGACCTTGGCCGAGTCCACGAGACGCTGAATGTGTTCGGTGGCGCGGAAGATCGCCGGCCCCGAAGGCAGCGCGTAGCAGCGGATGCCTTCGAACACCGAAGAGCCGTAGTGGATGACGTGCGACATCACGTGAATGGTGGCGTCGTCCCAGTTGATGAGCTTGCCGTTGTGCCAGATCTTGTCGGTCTTCTCGATGGCCATGCGAACTCCTGTTGCTCGGTGATCGGTAACGAGGCGGAAATCGATCCTCAAGGCGGGGGCTCGAAGCGCGAACATCCCAACCAGCGTTACAGGACATTATAGCCGAGGCGTTATTGCCATTCCGACTCACGTAGAGACAGCCGCCTCGGCTGTCCAAGCTCGTGTAGGGACGGGCGCATTCGCCCGTCCATGCGGCCCGGGTGTATCGGGCCGCCAGCCGCCCCGACCCAACACCGTTGTCCTCCCGAAGCAGCCCCGCCACTGCGCGAAAGGGACTTAAGGGCTCGTGTAGGGACGGGCGCGTTCGCCCGTCCATGCGGCCCGGATGTATCGGGCCGCCAACCTCCACGGACGGGAAGGGCACGGCTTCAGTCGTGCCACTAACGCCATCTACGAGCGCGGCTTTCAGCCACTGAGGTACTGAGGCAGCTGCGCGAATCGCCCGCGTTTTTGTGGGCGAATAATCGCGCGTTTGGCTCGCATCCCTATCGCCCCATCCGCAAACACCTCATACACCCCGCCCACAAAAATCGCATTCGCCCAGAGACTCCCACGAGGTCACGAACCATGCAAGATTCTTCACCATTGACGGCCTCACCCGCACGGGGCAGACTCTCAGGCGAAACTGAGCACCGACAAAGACGAGAGCGGAAGAAGAACATGAGTCTCCGGAAAACAATTTGCAAAGCTTGCGCGCTGTCCGTCTTCACTGCATCGCAGGCGCAGAGCGTCACGACTTTGCCATCCTCCCTTGGATTGCTTCACGCTCCAGTTCTCAAGTCCAGCCTCCTTGGAGGGTTCTTACCATGAGGAATATCATCGTAGCTCTGCTAGCTCGACTTCTCCCGCTGCTTGTTGTTGTGGTGCTTGCTCGGTCGACATCGGCAGCAAGTCCAAAATTTCAGGTTCTGCACGCCTTCGCAGGAGGCGCAACCGACGGATCATATCCGGTTCCAAACCTGCTGCTTGATCGATACGGCAATCTGTTCGGCACGACCGAAGAGGGAGGGTCGCTCACCGACTGCTACTCACTCGGATGCGGCACGGCCTTCGAGCTCTCCGTAAGAAATGGACATTGGAAAGAAAATGTCCTCTTTGACTTCTCGCCCACGGCCAGTGGCGGCTTGCCGAACGTTGCTGGGACACTCGTATTAGACTCGCGAGGAAATGTATACGGCACTCAGAATGCTGGTGGCGACCCGTCTTGTAACTGTGGGTCGGTCTACAAACTCACGCGCAGCGGAGGTGTTTGGACGCAAACCCTCCTGCACAATTTCACTGGTGGAACCACTGATGGTGCTTACCCATACTGGGGCTTGGTGGAGGATGCCGCCGGTAATTTGTATGGGGCGACTCAGTCCGGCGGCATAAACACCAACTATGGCACAATATTCGAGCTTACACCGAATGCCGACGGCACCTGGACGTACAGCCTGATCTATGAGTTTGGCACACCGGGTTACACCGACGCCATCAGCCCGTATGGGCCGCTCACTATCGACGCCTCTGGAACTCTCTACGGAGCGGCCATAAGCGGTGGTATCTACGGTTACGGAGCCGTGTTCAAGCTCTCACAGTCTGGTGGCAGTTGGGCTGAGTCCGTCCTTTTCAATTTCACCCTGGATTATGGTGCCACCGACTATCCTAACGGACTAGTGGTCGACGCCGCCGGGAATCTCTATGGGACCACGACATCGGGCGGTGCTTACGGCGTCGGGACGATTTACAAACTAACCCCCTCGGTTGGATTTTGGAACAGGACCGTGCTGCACACCTTCACCGGCGGCATCGACGGAGCGTACCCCTATGGAGGACTTGCAATCGATGCATCCGGCGTTCTCTACGGTACGACCTACCTAGGTGGGAGCTACGGATACGGTAACGTGTACAAGTTCCAATCGGTGGATGGAAAATGGAAGCAGACGCTCTTGCACACGTTTACCAACGGTAAGGATGGCGGTCGTCCTGTGGCTGGCCCGATTTTGGACCAACTTGGCAATGTGTACGGCGTAGCGATCAATGGCGGGGCTTACGGCTTCGGCGTCGCTTTTGAGATCACGCCGTAGAACGTATCGCGATCTTTAGAGTTCATGGGGCTGGCCCGCCTTTCGCGCCAAATTCAATTCAAAGGGGTGCCCCACCCTTGTCGCGCCGTTGGCGACAGGGTGGGGATTTTGACTTTCACCCTTTCCCGACCAAGATTGATCTCGATCTGCCCCGAACGCGCCGCCATTTCTTCCCAAAACGGGAATCCCGTCTCCCACGTAACCTCTGTCAAGGCCCCACAAAATATTTTTATCCCCTTTACCCTCAAGCTTATACAAACTCGCCCATAACCGAATTTCCAAACGATAATGTTATAATAGTAGTACAGTGATTAGCTATAAGATATACAAAGCACCCACCCTTGGGCCCGCCTCCAACTCCGCCCGTAAGTCCTTATTCCGCAATATTTTACCCGTAACCCCTTGCCCCTCAAGATTTTGCCCGGACTAGGGGATATCAAAAACCGTAACTCCGCAGAAGCAAAGCGGTTAGCTCAGAGGCGTTTTAATTTTTCGAGGTATATACCCAATGCCGTGCCATCCCAACACCGTCGTCTGCACTCACATCAAGGTCAGCGGAGTCCAATGCGGCTCTCCCGCCCTTCGCGGAGAGCAGTTCTGCTACTTCCACCAGCGCATGTTTCGCGGCGTGCCCACTCCGCCCGACTCGCGCCTGCATCCCGTCGCCCTGCTTGAAAGCGACGAGGCCATCCAGGCCTCCATCATGGAAGTGGTCAACGCGCTTGCCCGCAACACCATCGACCTGCGCCGCGCCGACCTCATCCTCAAAGCCCTCTGGATCGCCGTAAAAAATTCCCGCCGCTCCCGCTTCGATATCTGGGCCACCCGCATGGTCACGGAAATCCCCGACTATCCGGCTCCGCAGCCACCCATTCGCCGCACGGAAGTCGAAACCGCTGCGCCTACGCTTGAGATCGAGACGTCACCCACCCCGCAGATCGAGGCCACAACTTCTGCCGCGCCGGCCAGGAAAAAAGCGCGCGCCGCTAAGCAGTTTGCTGAAAAAGTGAACTACGATTCTGATTTGAAAGGGCGCGGCTTCTAGCCGCGCCGTAAGTGCCACAAGATGAACCGTGGCTTTTAGCCACTGAGGCAACCGCGATCTACATGGGGAGTGGTATGGCAGCGTACAAAGCTAGCGGCCCGATACACCCGGGCCGCATGGACCGCCGAGGCGGCTGTCCCCACATGAGTTGTGCCGGGCTAGTGGGTTGCTGTTTCTGAGGACGTAGGGACGGTTGCCGGGGTCAGGGTTGCTTTCACGGTTGCGCCGGGTAACTCGTCTCCGCGGAAGTACTTTTCTTTCTCGGTTGCCCCCGCTTTGGAGTTGGCGGCTTTCATTTCGGGCATGGCGGCGTAGGGCTTGGAGTAGTCGTTGGCGGCGTTCCAGAATAAGAAGCCGATGCCGCCTTTGGTCTTGGCGGTTAGAACTTGAACTTTGATGTATTCGGGCGAGTAAGTCCTGGTGCGCCAGCGGAAGGCTTGCAGCCAGGGGCGGATTACGACTCCGCTGCCTTTGGTGATCAGTTCGAAGCGGTCCATGGATTCGCCGATGAAGTGTTCGGGGGCGTCGCCGGGGTGGGCGATGTTGTCCATGCCGAAGAAATGTGAGGGGTAGATCATGGGGCTCAGCACGTCGCAGTAGTGGGCCATGCCGACGATGTCCTGTCCGGTGTGGGAGAGGTCGACCTGGCGCTGCCAGGCCATCACGCCGAAGACGTCGAGGGAGAAGAGAGCGCCGGTGGGGTGGAGTTCGGCGTAGGCCTTCTTCAGGAAGCTGGTGATTACGTCAGTGCGCTGGGGACCGCGTGGGGTGGCGGCATGTTTGGTCACGACGGAGTTTGCGTTACAACCGGTTCGTGTCGTGTGGATCTCAGAATTCGTGGCGTCCCTACGGGACTTGCTGCGTTTTTCTTCGGCTACCCGGGACTTCCGTCCCGGGCTATCACATCCCGCCCCTTCGGGGCTGGGGTTGAGAGATTGCGGGGCCGCTTCCGCAGCTGTGGAGGTTCCGCCTTGCTTCGCTTCGGCGGGACGGCCGAGGCGGCCATCTCCACGTGGGCTGAGGCGGCCATCTCCACTTGGGCTGGTGTTGGCGGCTGGGTCTTGGTTGGTGACTGCTTCTTGCGCTTCTGGTTGGCCGGTCTGGAAGGCGAAACTTGCGTCTTTCTGGTCGCCTTCGGCAGGGAAGCGGACGTAGTCGAACTGGATTTCGTCGGCGCCTAGCTGGGCTACGTGTTTGGCCAGGGCTATGTTGTATTCCTGGACATTGGGGTTCGAGGGATCGGTCCAGACCAGCTTGCCGTTTTCACGCCACGGCTGCTTGGTGCGCCTGGACTGCACGGCTAGCTCGGGATGCTCCTTGACCAGGCGCTCGTCGCGGAAGATGGCGATGCGGGCGATAGCGTGCATGTTCTGCTGGTGCAGGAAGCGTACAAGCTTCGGCACGTCGTGGATGTAGACCTGATGCTTGCCCAGCAGCGGGTGCTCGAAGGGAATAGTGACGCTGCCGTCGGAATCTTTAATGTCGAAGACTACGGCGTTGCCGCCGACTTCGCGCCAGTGGCGGATGATGCGGAGTCCGTGGTCGCTGGCGGCCATGATGCCGGTGAGGTAGATGGCGCGGACTTCGAAGTCTTTGGCTACGGGGACGGTCTTTTCGACGATGGGGGCCGGGAGGATTCCGGGGATGACGATGTTTTCGTTGGCTTTGAGGATGTTGGCGGTACGGTCTCCGTTGGCGTGGCGGATGGCTTCAGCCAGTTCGGAGGACGTCAGGTAAGAAGTCCTGGCCAGGTAACGGCGGGCGATGGTGGGGATGGCTTCTCCGCGCTTGGCGGTGTAGATCTCGGTGCCGGCTGTGGGCTGCAGCGCTGGAATGTCAGCGGGTTTGGGGTTGGTTGGGATCGAGGCGCTTACTGGCTTCAGTTGCGCTGGCATAGATGCTGTCGGCGTCTGGGCCTGGGCTGCGAAGGCTGAGGAAAAGCTTGGGCTGATGCGCCATGCGGCGATGGCGCAGAGAACGCACAGGATCGCTGTAACGATACGAATCGGTGAGCGGCGCAAGGTTCCTCCCCGGTGAAAAGTCCGACTTCGATACTAGCTTGAGCTAATACTCGCTCCTAGTTACGTGCGGCCAATCCCGGTTGACTGACTGTGTTCAGTCACAGTTTATCGGATGCGGCGGGAGATCATTCAGACATTCGCTGGCACCTGTGCTAAGGCCGGAAGCGCGGGCCGGGAGGCCCGCGCGACAGCCGGCGGTACGCCGGCGCTGCCGACGCTAACGGATGGTTCCTTACCTTCCTCTGCAAAGTATTTCCCTTCCTCTGTGCGATGTTCTAATATCGATCGCTTTGAATCGGGGATGAGCGCGGCTAAACCCTGTGGGATACAGGAGTTCCTGAATCCAGGGCGGCGGGGTGGGCGGTGGCTAACCGCTTGCTGATTCCAAGCTGCCCGGGGGCGCCACTTCGGGCTAAGTTTGACAGGTTCTGATTGACAGATTCTGTCACTTCCAGCCATAGACACGAACAGGGCCTGGAAACTTTGGGGAATGGCATGCAACTGCCGGTGAGAACGGAATATCGAAAGGAAAAGAGGTCCGGTGAGAATCCGGGCCAAAAGACCCTATGAGAACGAACCTCGCCACTGTGCTCGATCCTAATCGTCGCAGCAATGATGCTGGAGAATTTGATGCCGCCCTGCGCCGCCGGATTGTCGGTCAGGACCAGGCGCTGGAGAAGGTGGTTGAGATCTACCAGATGTTCCTGGCCGGGCTGAATGCGCCGGGGCGGCCGGTGGGGAACCTGCTGTTTTTAGGGCCGACGGGGTCGGGCAAGACTCGCGTGGTTGAGGCGATGGCCGAGGCGCTGTTTGGCGACGCGAGGGCTTGCATCAAGATTGATTGCGCGGAGTTTCAGCACTCGCATGAGATTGCGAAGCTGATTGGGTCGCCTCCGGGGTATCTGGGGCACCGGGAGACGCATCCGCTGCTGACGCAGGAGGCGTTGAATCAGTGGTTCACGGAGAAGCTAAAGCTGTCGATCCTGCTGTTTGACGAGATCGAGAAGGCTTCCGACTCGTTGTGGCAGCTGCTGCTGGGGATTCTGGACAAGGCGACTTTGACGCTGGGCGATAATCGGCGTGTCGACCTGTCGCAGTGCATCATCATCATGACTTCGAACCTGGGTGCGGGGGAGATGACGAACCTGGTGGATGGCGGGTTCGGGTTTGCGCCCAAGGTGGTTGAGGTCAACGGTTCGTTCGACGACAAGATTCAGAGGACAGCGGTCGAGGCGGCGCGGCGGAAGTTTACGCCGGAGTTCATGAACCGCATCGACAAAACCGTGGTCTTCAAGACTTTGCGCGACGAACATCTGGAACAGATTCTTGAGATCGAACTGGGGATGGTGCAGCAGCGGGTGCTGATGGCTGCGGGCACGAATCAGTTCGTATTCAACTGCACTTCGAAAGTCAAAGAGTACTTGCTCAAGGAAGGCACCGATCCGCGGTATGGGGCGCGGCACTTGAAGCGTGCGATCGAGCGCAACCTGGTGTTTCCGCTAGCGAACCTGGTGGCTACGGGTCAGGTGAAGCTGGGGGATTTCGTCCGCGTGGACATGGCTTCCGAGAGCAAGATGATTTTTGTGAAGGAAGCGGAGAATACCATGGCGCCGGTTCTGCTGGAGCGCTACGGAGCGGCAGCTTCGAACCAGCCCGCGGCTCGCGCGGCGCGTACGGCGGTTAACAATCGTCGCGACTTCGGGGCGAGCCCTTCGGTAGCGGAGAGCAAGTAGAGTTGCGAGTTTTGAGCCGCGAGTTTTGAGTTTCTAGTTTCTAGTTTCTAATGCGTGTCGACCTTCTCGCTTGACCGCATCTCGCGAGAAACCCTCGGGCGCCGGATTCCTCCGGCGCCTTTCTTATTGAATTGACGTGCGCGAGGATAGAGTTGATTCGGCGGTAGGGATGCTTCGACTCCGCAGGGAGAACCGCTTCGCGCTCCTCCCTGCTCCGCTCAGCATGACATTGGGCGGGCGTCTGCTGTGATTTAGTATGGGCCATTATGGTCCCCTACTCACCCTCTCGTTTTGTGGCGCTTGCGATCATTGTTTGTCTGCTGACTCCACTTTGTGTGATGGCGCGGGTTCAGCCAACGCATGGGTTCGACATCTTCTCGCAGGATGAAGAAATCCAACTGGGAAAAGAGAATGCGGCGCAGGTCATGAAACAGTTGCCGGTGCTGCCGGACTCGGAACCGGTGACGCAGTATGTGCAGCGGCTGGGGGCGCGGCTTGGCGACCGTGCTCCGGGATATAAGTGGCCTTACAGCTTTCATGTGGTGAATGTGAAGGAGATCAATGCCTTCGCGCTTCCAGGTGGGCCCATCTTCGTCAATCTGGGCACGATCCAGGCCGCGGACAATGAGGCGCAGCTTGCCGGGGTGATGGCGCACGAGATCTCGCACGTGGTGCAGCGGCATGGGACTCGTGCGGCTTCGAAGCAGATGGGGGCGCAGCTTCCGATTGCGATCCTGGGCGGAATTTTGGGGAACGGCACGCTGGCGAAGGCGGCAGAACTGGGAATCAGCTTCGGTGTGGGTTCGTATTTTTTGAAGAACTCGCGACGGGCGGAATCCGAGGCCGACCTGCTGGGTACCGACATCATGTATGACACGGGATTTGAGCCGCGGCAGATGGCGGTTTTCTTCGAGAAGCTGGAGAAGCAGATGGGAGCGGGGGCCAACTCTGCGGTGAGCCAGCTTTTGAGCGACCATCCGAACCCGGGGAATCGCGTCGAGGCTGTGTCCCGGGAAGTGAAGACGCTGATGCCGCGGACCTACCTTGCGGATAGCGCGGATTTCCGGCAGATCAAGACTCGCGTGACGGGGATGAAGCCCCTGTCTTCTCAGGAAGTCGCGGCCATGCAGACGCAGGGCGGGGCGCCGGCTCCGGCAGGACAGCCGGCTTCGGATGTGGCGCCCAGCTCCAACCTAAAACCGTTTCAGCACAATGAATACGAGATTTCTTATCCGGAAAACTGGCAGGTCTTTGGAGATCAGAGCTCGAATGTGACGATCGCGCCTCGTGCCGGGGTTTCGCAGAATGCGGTGACTTACGGGGTGATGATTGCGAATTATCAGCCCGAAGATTCCAGCGCCACGTTGGACGCGGCCACGCACCAGTTGCTGGCTTCGCTTCGCCAATCGAATCCCGACCTCAAGCAGATTGGGAATGATGAGAATGTTCGCGTGAATGGGGTGGCGGGGAAGTCGGTGGACCTGATCGGGAGTTCTCCGATCAAGGATACGCAGGGGAAGGCGCTGGCGGAGCGTGACTGGGTGGTTACGTTGCGGCGGCGCGATGGGACGGTGCTGTATCTGGTCTTTATTTCGCCGGACAAGGAGTTCGGGGCTATGCGGCCGGCGTTTGAACGGATGCTGATGTCGCTGCGGCTGCGGTGAGGGCGCGCCGGGCTTTGCCCGGGTGGACAGCCGAGGGCGGCTGTCCCCACATGAAGCAAATCTAAGCAAATCTACGGCGCTTTTTCCCGGTGCGGCTTTGCTAGAAGGTACGCCACTACTAGCAGAGCGAGGCAGGAGAGGCCGCTCCAGAGATTCACGCGCGGGGATAGCCAGGTTTGAAGCAGGGCTGCGGAGACCAGCACGAAGCCGAGTATTGATCCCCATTTGCCGAGCGGAGAGCGCAGGGGCAGGGCGGCGATTTCTGCGGGGGTGTGACGGCGGCGGAAATTTACGTGGGCTGCTAGCGAGACTAGCCAGGAGAGAATCATTCCGGTGAAGGCGGCTCCCAGCAGGTAACGGAAGGCGTTTTGGGGGGCCCACAATTCCAGAGCCAGGGCGAAGAGGATTCCGAAGGAAGAAATGAGAACGGCGTATTGGGGAGAGCCGGATGGATTCAGGCGGCCGAGGCGGGCGGGCGCCCATCCGGTGCGGGCCAGGGAGAAAATCATGCGCGAGCCGACGTAGAGCGAAGCATTGGCTCCGGAGAGTGCGGCGGAGAGCACGACGAAATTCATTACGCTGGAGGCGCGGGGAATTCTGACGGTGCGGAAAACCGCGACGAAGGGGCTTTCGGTGACTCCGGCGTGATTCCAGGGCATTACGCCCAGCAGTACGACGATGGCTCCGACATAAACTGCGGTGAGATTCTACTCCGCCGAAGCTGTAGATGGCGAAGGTCAGGGCGATCAGCGGGGCGAACACGCCTTTGGGGAAGAATCCTCCCTGGACGCTGTATTGGGGCGTGGCTCGACCGCCGAGCAACAAGGTTGCTCCGATGATGATGAAGGCTGCGAGGGTCACGAGCTTCACCATGGATAGCCAGAATTCGAAGCGTCCGTAGGAGCCTACGCTGCGCAGATTCACGGCGAGCAGCAGGGCAGAGAAGACCAGCACCCACACATAGGCGCGAACGTTGGGAATCCAGTAGCCCATGTAGGTGGCGGCGGCGATCATTTCGGTGCCGATGCCGAGCGAGATTCCCAGCCAGTAGCCGGCGCGGGCGAGGAATCCGGCGAACTGGTTGAGATACAGATCGCCGTAGACACCGAAAGAACCTGCGGCGGGATGGGCGCAGGCTAGTTCGCCGAGCGCCATCGCGACAGTCCAGTTGATGAAGGCGGCGGCGAGGAAACTTAAGATTGCTGCGGGGCCGGCGATCTCCATGGCGGCGCCGGAACCGAGGAGCAGGCCGGTGCCGATGGAGCCTCCGACGGCCACCATGGCCATTTGCCCGGCAGTGAGTTGGTGGCGGAGGCCTTCTTCGGGCGCGGGTTGGGGAGGGGCCACGTCGGTGGGCATGGTGCACCATATCAAGAACGGTGGACCGTCACCAAGAACGGACACCAAGCTCTGATTTTCCGAGGGCACTTTGCGGCACGGCTAAAAAAACTCAGGTTGCTGACTGGATGTGACCCTCAGTGGCTAAAAGCCACGGGCGATTTTGTGGCAGTTACGGCGCGGCTAGAAGCCGCGCCCTTTCAAAACAGAACGGCAATCGAGTTTCTAGCAATCTTTAAAGCCGCGTCGTCAAAGAAACGCAACGGCGACCTTTTCCGCGACGGCTGGAAGCCGTGCCTTTTCAAACCTGCGTCCGAAACGTGCCGAGTGACCTTCGTAATCGAGGGTTGCCGTTACTGCGTTGCTGCTGCCGAAGGGGCCTCCTAGAATCGGAGGAGGAATACTCCGTCTACCTACTCATGCCTGAGATCACAAGACGACTGGACCGCGCTGAGGTGGCTCGGCGCGTGGAGCGGGCTGAGAAGCTCCTGCAGAAGGGTAAAACTGCAGACGCTCTGGAAGAGTATCTGCATGTCCTGCATGATGATCCGGAGAATGATGTGGTGCGGCAGCTGGCCGCGGATCTGTGTCTTTCCCTGAACCGAAACAACGAAGCGGTGGATCTTTTGGGCGATCTGTTTGAGCGCCAGGTGGGTGCAGGAGATGCTACCCGGGCCAGCCTAACCTACAAGAAATTGACGCGGCATGGCAGCCCTACGTGGCAGCAGAAATTCCGCTTCGGGCAGCTGCTGGAGGGGTCCAATAAGAAGCTGGCTGTGGGGACTTACGAAGCCGCCCTGGCTGACCTGATGAAGCTGGGGAAGAAGCAGGAGTGCGCGGAAATTCTGGAGCGGTTGGTGGCACTGGAACCGACGCAGGCGAATTTCTTGCGCGTGGCAGAGTTGGCATCGGAGTCGGGGAACCGGAAGGTTGCGGCGGCGGCATTTCAGAGGGTGGCGCAATCGGCGGCGGCTGAGGGTGGCGATCCGGCGCAATGGTACGAGCGGGCTTATCAGGAAGACTCTTCCGATCCGGCGATCGCTCTGGCTTACGGGAAGAGCTTGCTGGCACAGGGCCAGGCGGGAGCGGCACTCTTCATCCTCGAACCGCAGCTGAACTCGGGACAGGTAAGCGCGGAGTTGCGTGACAGCTACGCCGACGCTCTGGTTGCGGCCGGGCGCTATGCGGACGCTGAACCGCTGGTATGGCAGCTCTTTGAGCACAATCCATCGCGCGTGCAGCAGGTGATCGCGCTGGTCGGACAGTTGCTGGATGCGGCGCAGGACGAGCCAGCCGTCGCATTGGCCCGAAAGCTGGAGCAGTTCCAGAAGCGGCGCGGTGAGCGGCGGCAGTTCATCGCCATCATGCAGGACATTACGGCGGCACACCGCGCATCGCCGCAGATGCTCGAGTTCCTGAGCGAACTCTTTAACGCTTCCAATCGAGAGAATGACTACTGCCAGACGCTGCTGAAGCTTTTCGATCTTTATAGCGGCACCAGTGAGTTTGCCAAGGCGGCGGAGTGCCTGGACCGTTCGGCCGAAGTGGATCCCTACGAATCGGGCCACATGAAGCGGCTGGAAACGCTGAAGGGGAAGATCGATGAGAAGCGCTACCAGGCGATTGCCGCTCGCTTCACATCGGCGGGCAAGCCGCCGGAGGAGCCTTCCCATGAGGAGGGACCGACGCTGGGAGCGTCGACGCTGCAGGATCTGATGCTGCAGGCGGAAATTCTGGTGCAGTACGGCATGCGCAACAAGGCGGTGGAGAGGCTGCAGAGAATTCAAGAGCTTTTTCCGCGGGAAGAGGAGCGCAACGAGGATTTGCAGCGGCTGTATCTGTCGGCGGGAGTGACGCCGCGTTATGCCGGGTCGGCGCCATTGCCTCCGGTGACGCCGCCTGCGGCTGTTGTTCCCGCTTCACCCGCGGCTGCTCCGGCGGTGACCCATGATCCCAGCGCCGAACTGCGTAGCTTTACGCGCGTGGCGGAGATCACGCGCAAGCTGTATCACCAGGGAACGGCGACGGCGGTGCTCACCATGGCGGTAAAAGAGATCGGGGGACACTGGGAAGCTACCCGATGCATCGCGGCCATGGGGAAGCCGGGACTTCCACCTACTGCCATGGAGGAGTTTTGCGCGGAGGGAGTGAAGAAGGGAACGCCATCGGCTTTGGCCGAAGTGGTCACAAGCCTGCAAGCCACGGCTGCCGGGCATGAGCCGCTGATCGTGCAGGACGCGCAGAAATCTTCGCAGTTGCAGTCGGCACGGAAGGCTGTGGCGGAGTTAGGCGGAGCCTCGATTCTGGCGCTTCCTCTGACTAACGGGGATGAGCCGGTGGGCATGCTGCTGCTGATGCATAACCTGCCGCGGGTTTGGCCGCAATCGGATGTGCTGGTGCTGAGAACTGTGGCCGAGCAGATGGTGATTGCGCTGAATAATGCCGGGCTGCGGCGGCTGGTAAAGAATCTTTCGGTCACGGACGAAAAATCCGGGCTGTTGAAACGGGCCTCGTATCTCGACTTGCTTATGGCGGAGAGCAAGAGGGCGGTGCAGAATGCGGCTCCGCTATCGGTGTTGTTGCTGCAGTTCGGCAAGAGTGCGGCCATGGTGAAGGAGTACGGAGAGGCCGAGGTCAGTGCGGCGATGGAAAAAATCGGACAGCTGTTCACGGCTAACATCCGCTCGAATGATTTGGCCTTTCGCTACGACACGACTTCGATCGCCATTATCCTTGGAGACACGGCTGAAAAAGAGGGGATGATGGCGGTGGAGAAGCTGCGCAAGGTGATTGGCGATGTGCGGCTGCCAGGGAAGGACGCTAAGGGGCAGCCTATGCAGTTTTCCGCGGGCCTGGCCCAGGCGGTGATCCAGCAGGATTACGATCCCATCGACATCGTCACGGAAGTTATCAACCGGGTGGAGCACGCGCTGGCGACTTCGCTGGGGCAAGGGCCGGGGAAGGTTGTGGCGCTGGCTGCGGCTTTGGCTGCGGGAGCGGTGGCGTAACATCTTTTCTTTTTTCTTTCCGCTGGCGAATTTTCGTTCATTAATATTCAACTCAACTTCAACTTCACGGTCCGTTCTGCAGTGGTGTCCTAAAATTCATCAACCACAAAGGACACGAAGTCACACGAAAATGTGAATCCTGAGGCTTTCCTTTCTGCGAGCTTGTGTCCTTGGTGGTTAATCTAGGACACGAGCTGCTCTCCGGCATGGTGGAGAATCTTCACTCCCACTGTTAAACTGACAAGTTTGGCTGAACGATTCTGATCGCAGTGATTGAGGCCAGCCCGGGAAAACCATGTTGAAACCAGGGGATATCGCTATTGTCAGCGGGGCGCGTACGCCTTTTGGGCGCTATTGCGGCAAGCTGAAAGACTTTACGGCGCAGGAGTTGGGGGCGGTCGCGGCCAAGGGCGCGATCGAGCGCGCGGGGATTGATCCCAAGGAATTCGATCACGTCGTGTTTGGGAACGCGCAGCAGACGTCGGGTGATGCGCTGTATGGGGCGCGGCACGTTGGGTTGCGGGCGGGATTGCCGATTGAGACTCCGGCGCTGACGGTGAACCGGCTTTGTGGGAGCGGGATGCAGGCAATTGTGAATGCGGCGCAGATGATTCAGACCGATGAGGCCAAGATTGTTTTGGCGGGCGGCATGGAAGCGATGTCGCAGGCTCCGTTTGTGATTCGGGGGCGCGACGGCTTCACGCTGGCTCCGGGCGGGAAGCTGGAAGATTCGCTGATGGTGGCGCTGCTTGACAGCTATTGCGGGCTCTATATGGCGAATACGGCGGAACTTTATGGCGAGCAGCAGGGCATCACGCGGCAGGCGCAGGATGAATTTGCGTTGCGCTCGCAGCAGAAGGCTGATGCGGCTTACAAAGAAGGACGCATTCAGGAAGAGTTGGTCCCGGTGCCGCTGCGGAATGTGAAGGGCGAGGCTACGGGGGAGTCGCTGACGGAAGATGATCACAGACGTCCGCAGACTACGATGGAAGGTTTGGCGAAATTGAAAGCAGCATTTGGAAAAAACGGTACGGTCACGGCGGGGAACGCTAGCGGGATTGTGGATGGCGGCGCGGCGGTGGTGTTGATGTCGCTGGAAGAGGCGCGCAAGCGGAGCATTGAGCCGCTGGGGAGGATTGTGGGCTGGGGCGTGGCTGGAGTGGAGCCGAAGGTGATGGGCCGCGGTCCGGTGCCGGCGTCGAAGATTGCGCTGCAAAAGGCGGGGCTCTCTTTGGACTACATCGATCTGATCGAAGTAAATGAGGCGTTCGCGGCGCAGTATCTGGCGGTGGAGAAGGAGCTGGGACTCGATCGCGATAAGGTGAATGTGAATGGCGGGGCGATTGCGCTGGGGCATCCGTTGGGTGCGACGGGGACGCGGCTGGTCATCACGCTGCTGTATGAGTTGCGGCGGCGGAAGAAGAAGTACGGGCTGGCTTGAAGGACTTGATGGTCACTTAATTCGCTACGAAAGATCCGAAGAGAGGAGGCCGTATGAGAATGGCGATTCTGATCGTTGGCTTGATTTCCTCAACAGTTGTTCTCTTGTTGTCAGTACTTTATCAAAGCCATTGGGCATTGATGGTGTCACTTGGGCTTCAGGTGCTGCCGGTTCTCCTAACCAGAGATAAACTCGGTGCGAGCTGGTGGTACATGCCAGTCTACCTTGCGTGGTTCGGAGCCAGCCTTCTCGGAGCGCGGTGGCTACAGGTAAGTGAAGGATTGAAGGCGTCACCGGTGTTTGATTCATTTGGTCCAGGCTATTTGATTATGGCTGTACTTGCGGTTATCTGGCCGACCTGGTTCAACACCAGGAGACCAAAGAGCGCGAAGGAGTGTTAGGGATTGTCATGGAAATCAGGAGAGTTGGCGTACTCGGTTGTGGGCTGATGGGCTCCGGCATTGCGCAGGTTTGTGCAACGGCTGGATTCGACGTGACTGTGCTTGAGGTCGAGCAAGAGCTTCTCGACAAGGGCTTTGCCGGGATCGAGAAGTCGCTGGCGAAATTTGCGGAGCGGCCTCCCGAGAAGGGTGGGATCACGGCGCAGCAGAAGGATGCGATCCGGGCGCGGCTCAAAGGGACGACGAACAAGGCGGACCTGGCCGATTGCGACATTATTATTGAGGCCATCATCGAGAATGTGGGCGAGAAAAAGAAGATGTATGCGTCGCTGGATAGCGTGGTGAAGAAAGATGCGATCTTTGCTTCGAATACTTCTTCGATTTCGGTGACTGAGCTTTTGACTGCGGTGAAGCGGCCGGAGCGTTTTGTTGGGCTGCACTTTTTTAATCCCGTGCCGCTGATGAAGCTGGTGGAAGTTGTGCGGACCATCGCTACAGCTGATGACGTTTACGAGACGGCTTACGCGTTTGGCAAAAAGCTGGGCAAGGTTCCGGTGCGGACGTCGGACAAGACAGGGTTCATCGTGAACCGGCTGCTGGTGCCGTATTTGCTGGATGCGATTCGGGCTTATGAAGAGGGCGTGGGATCGATCGAGGATATCGACAACGCGATGAAGCTGGGATGCGGGTATCCCATGGGGCCATTTACGCTGCTGGATTTTGTGGGGCTCGATACGACTTACTACATCACGCATGTGATGTATGACGAGTTCAAGGAGCGGCGGTTTGCGTCGCCTCCGCTGCTGAAGCGGATGGTGATGGCGGGGTGGTATGGGCGGAAGTCGGGACGCGGGTTTTATGATTATGCGGATCCGAATAATCCGAAGGCGAACAAGCTGTGAGTTGTCATCCCGGGTATAGGGATCCTTCGACTACGCAATTGCCTTCGCTTCGCGAACGCAATTGCTCCGCTCAGGATGACAAATCGGTAGGGCCATTCATGGCAGGTTTGCATTTATGAACTTCGAAAACATACTCCTCGAAAAGAAAAACTCCATTGCCTACGTTACCGTCAACCGGCCGAAAGTGCTGAACGCGCTCAACATGGCCACCATGGAAGAGCTGCGGACGGCGTTTCACGACATTAAGAGTGACAAAACGATTCGTGTGGTGATTTTTACCGGCTCGGGCGAGAAGGCTTTCATTGCGGGGGCGGATATTGGCGAACTGGCCAAGCACGATGCGGTTTCGGGCAAGGAGTACACGCACCGGGGGCAGTCGGTGCTGAATTTGATAGAGAATCTGGGCAAGCCGGTAATTGCTTGCATCAATGGATTC
>WNEZ01001078.1_pt1 | contig 23668 bp, 24 predicted proteins | sample 5400521 | NCBI WGS metagenome assembly WNEZ01 (sample SAMN13153339, study PRJNA577476) | soil metagenome | isolation source: 120 cm saprolite under Douglas fir tree site 2 hole 1 replicate 1 | place: USA:California | collected 2015-04-18
CAGCCCTTCGTGGACTGGGACCACAAGAGCGAAGGCATCATCACCCTCCGCCAGGCCCTGTCGGAATCCCGCAACATCCCGGCCATCTTGCTGCTCAAGCAACTGGGGTACGCCCGGGTGTTCCAGACCGCGCGGATGATGGGCCTCACTTCCTCGAACCTGACGCCGGAGCGCGGTCTCGGGCAGGCGATTGGCGCCAGCGAGGTCATCCCCCTGGAACATTTCAACGCGTTCGCCGTGCTGGCCAATGGCGGGGTGCGTCACGACCCGACGGTGATCCTGAAGGTCACCGACAGCAACGGCAACACCCTGACCGAGTGGAAGCCGACCCCCGGAGTGCGCGTCCTCAGTCCGCAGGTAGCCTGGCTGGTGAACGACGTGCTGAAGCCAGTGGGCGCGCCGCTCCACATCACCCGCCCGTTTTCCGCCAAGACCGGCACCACCGAGAACTGGCACGACTCCTGGTTCATCGGCTACAACCCGGAGATCGTGATCGGCACCTGGATGGGCCACACCTGCGCCGGCGTCTGCCCGCCCGGCGAGAACTCCGACCTGTCCACTCCGGCGGGGGTGGTCTGGGGCGCCTTCGGTCCCGGCCTGATCTTCCGCGACATCTTCAATGCCTATGAGGCCAGCAGGCCGGTGCACGATTGGACCCGACCCGATGGCCTCAAGCAGGTGACGGTGTGCAAGGCCAGCGGGCTGCGCGCCACGGCCGCCTGCTCATCCGCCGGACAGACGGTCACGGACTGGTTCGTCGCCGGCCTGACCCCCAACCGGGACGACGACTGGTACAGGGTGGTCCGGGTCTGCACCACCGACGGACTGCTGGCCGCCCCGGACACACCAACCCAGCTGATCGCCACCAAGACCTTCGTGGTCTATCCGCCGGGGTACCCGGACGAGCTCAAGGCCAAGGACAACCCGGCCATGCCGACCCAAACCTGCAGCGTGATGACGGAAACCATCCCGCCCACCCTGCCGCCGCTGATGCTGACCCAGCTCCCGGACGGTGGCATCACCATCACGGCTGTCCCGCAGGACGACCAGGCGATCATGGAGGTCGATTTCTTCCTCGACGGCGGGAGTACGCCGATCGCCATCATCAGGCAAGGCCCCTACCAGGTGACCATCCATATCCCGGGGCCTCACACCCTCATCGTGCAGGCCTACGACTACAACCCGAGAAATGCCCCGGCCGTCGGCCAGACCAGCTTCACGGTCATGGCCCCCTTCCAGCCCCAGCCGTCGCACTAGCCGGGGTTCGGGCAAAGGTCAGCCGGCTCTTCCCCTCTTCTTGGGTGCTGGCAACGGGGCGGACCCGCCGTCGGGTTCCGGCCACGTCCAGGGTGCGATGGGCGCTGGCCGCTTGCGCCGGGTCGCACTCGGCGTAGAGGATGCCGTGCTTCTTGTTGAGCGGTCCGGTGACGATGGTGCCGTTGGGCGCCACGATTACCGAGTCGCCCTCGTTGATCCACTCCTCGGGATCGGGAAAGAGGACGGCTCGATGGGGGAAGCCCTCCGGGATGTCCCGCCCCTGCAGGGAGGTGCCGTTGCTGAGGACCCAGCAGCGTCCCTCGCGGGCGATGTGGACCATCGATGAGAGCCAGGCCGGCCCCATGTCCCAGGTGGGAGCGACATAAATTTCCACGCCTTCGGCGTAGAGGGCGTAGCGGGCCAGCGGCATGTAGTTTTCCCAGCAGATGAGCCCACCCAACCGGCCGGCGGGGGTGTCCAGCACCCTCAGCCCAGCGGCATCGCCGACGCCCCACACCATCCGTTCGGGGTTAGTGGGCATCAACTTGCGGTGGCGATTCACGATCTCGCCCTCGGCGCTGACCACGACCACCGTGTTGTAAAGCGTGCCACGGCTGAACGAGGCATCCCGCTCCTGCAGGCCGACCACGACGGTCGCGCCGTGACGTCGAGCCCCGGCCAGGATCGGATCCAGCTGGTCCGTGCTCAGGTCGACGGCCTGGCGGACCAGCTCGGCATGGATCTCGGCGGTCAGCTGGTAGTCCGTGCCCGGCCGGAGCCGCCAGATCCACTCGGGATAGCCGGGGATATAGGTTTCGGGAAAGGTGATCAGCCTCGCCCCGTGCGACGCCGCTTCATCGATGCTCTCCACGGCCCGCGCGATGGTCGCGCTGCGATCGAGTAGTACAGACGGTCGCTGCACGACCGCCACCTGCGAGTTCACCGTGGACGCTGGCATCTCGGGTTAGTATGGCATCGGCCCAGCCCGGCCAAAGGCATCACCGTCGAATCACACGGGGCGCGCGCGCACCGAGACACTCCGGCTGGTGGCGATCGTGAACCGGTATGGGAAGTCAGCCGCTCGGCGAATCCCGATGCGCGTTCCAACCTCCACCAGCCGGTCGTCGATCGGTTGGCCGGCCGCGATCCCCAACGGGCCGCGGGTCAGATCCAACCCGTTGTGCCGGAGGGTGAGGCCGAAGGCCTTGCAGATCTTTCCCGGCCCGCTGCAGAGGCGCTCGTCCCCGCCCCGCACGCCGTGGTCCCGCATGACGGTCAGCCCCCCGAGCGGCTCGAGCGAGCGCAGCAGGACCGCGCCGGCCGTGCCCCTCCGCTCGGCCACCACGTTCAGGCAGTGGTGCATCCCATAGGTGAAATAGATGTAGGCGTACCCGGCGGGACCGAACATGACCGTGTTGCGAGGGGTGGCACCCCGGTAGGCGTGAGAGGCGGGGTCGGCCGCGCCGGTGTAGGCCTCGGTCTCCACGATGCGGCCGCTCAGCAACCCCTTCCGCGAGTCGTAGAACAGGATACGACCCAGCAGGTCGCGGGCCAGGGTCACCGGGTCGCGCGCGTAGAAGGCGCGACCCAGCCGCGGACGGGTCAGGGAATCGGGGCGCTCGATGACTTCAGCCTCGCGCCGGACCGGGGTGCCTATCCGATTGGAACCCTCACGCCGGGGCGAGCTGCTTGCTCATCTCCCAGTCGTGGCCAAAGGGGTCGGTGACACGCCCAGTTCGCCACCCGTACTCCTCGTGCATCGCCGCTGTGACGGTGGCCCCGGCGGCGACTGCCCGTTCGAACACCGAGTCTGGATCGTCGACCGACAGGATCATCCGAACCGACCCGGCGACCCGGCCGTCAGGGCTGGCTGCGACGTCGTTCTGGACCCAGAACACGGCTCCCCCAATCGACAGCTGCGCAACCTCGATGGCCCCCTCGTCCCCGGCGAGCCGGTAGACCTCGACCGCGCCGAACGCCGCCCGGTAGTACTCGATCGCCCTCGTCGCATCGCGGACCGAAAGCCACGGCGCAATAGTCGGACTGGTCGTGGACTTCACGGGTGGACCGCGACGCTCGGAGCCCTCGGGCTCAGGCCTCATCGCGCCATTATGCGTGAGCCATTCCGCTCGCCGGCGGGCACCGGGGTCTCGTCGCCCGTGCGACTCGCTGAGATTGGGTCTAGTTCGTTTGCAGTAACTGCGTGAAGTACGTCCCGATGCTACTGGGGAGTACGGCCGCGAAGATCACCTTGGTCAGCGGAAACAGCCCGTAGAAGTGGGGAGCAAAGAACGACCCCACGATCAACTCCTGCGCATGGACAAACGACGGCGGGTACGCGTAGCCGGCCGGCAGCGCCGTGTTGATCAAGCCGATGCCCACATAGAGGCCAAGCGCCACTTCGACGACCCCCAGCAGCGCGCCCAGCACGCCGCCGGAAGCGGCGTCGAACATGGCGGCGACCAGGCTTTCCAGGAAGCGGGAGTAGACCATGCCCAGGATCTCAAAGAGGAAGACGGAGCCCACCACGATCCCGATATAGGTCACCACGTGGGTCCACAAGGCGGATGTCAAGCCAAAGGTGGATGCCACGTGAATGGAGGTGTTGGCGCTTACCAGGGTGGCCGCCCCCACGCCCAGGAACAGTCCGATGAAGGCCACCACCCGCCTCATGACGCCAAAGCGCACTCCCAGCGTGATGTTGACCACCAGCGTGGCCACGATCATCAGGTCCAGGAAATCCATCAGGCCCTCACATCCGCGCCGAAGCGCTGCCGAAGGGCGGTGATGATGGCCTCATGCCGCTCTGAGACCTCGGCCGCCGTCAAGGTGCGATCGGCAGCCTGGTAGACGAGGCGGAACGAGATGCTGCGGGTCCCCCACGGGAGTTGTGGCCCCTCGTATTCGCTGAGCATGGCAATCTCCCTTAGCGTAGAACCGCCGTGCTCGTGCATAACTTGCACCAGCTCGTTACTGGCTGTCTGGCGCGGAACGATCAGGGTCAGATCGCGGCGGATGCCCGGGAAGCGGGCCAGCGGCGAGGCCTGGGGGACCGCCAGGCCGGATTCGACGAAGGGGTCGAAGAGGACCTCGGCGACCACCGCCCGGCCGGGCAACTCCAGTGTCCGCAGGACGCCGGGATGGACCTCGCCGACCGCGCCGATGACGGCGCCTTCGCGGATGATTTCCCCCGAGCGCCCCTGGTGGAAGCCTGGAACCGCGGCCTGCCGGACGGCCAGGGCCCGGCGCCCGATCCGTTCCCGGAGCAGGCGCAATCCAGTTTCCAGCCTGCGGAGCGCCTGGGCTGCCGCATCGGGTTGACCATTGCTCACCTGGGCGGCCATGGCCAGCAGCCGCGGCTCCTCCGGCCAGGCATCGCCCGTTCGGCCCCAGAATGCGGTCGCCAGTTCGAACAGCCGCGTGTCAGGTTGATCCTGGCGGGCGTTGAGGGCCAGATTCGCCAGCAGCCCGGGAAGCAGGCTGACCCGCAAGGTGTCGCGGCGTTCCAGGATGGGATTCCTGACGGTCAGCGCATCCGCGGGTGCCGATGGGAGACGGACGAGGGTCGCGGTGTGGGCATCCGCGAAGCTGTAGGTGACGGTCTCACTGAAGCCAAGGCCGGCCAGGAGTTCCCTGACGCGGTCGTCGGCGTCGGCGAGTTGGTAGACGTCGGTCACCGGCCTTCGCTCGCCGGGCAGCGTGCTCGGCACGCGATCGTAGCCGTAGATGCGGCCGATTTCTTCCGCAATGTCTTCGGGGATCGAGCAGTCCAGCCGAAAGGCCGGCGGGGTGGCCCGCAGGCCGTCGGTGGTGGATTTCACGGCGAACTCAAGTCGTTCCAGGATGGACGTGGCCTGCGGCTTGGGGACGCTGACGCCCAGGATTCGGTCCAGCTCGGCGGTCCGCACCGCGATCGCCGGCTGGACGAGGGGGACGGGGTGGACGTCGACGGCCTGGACCTCGGTGCCCGAGGCGATCTCGGCCAGCAGCGCGGCGGCGCGATCCACGGCCGGCTTGCTGAGGGCCGGGCTCAGCCCCCGTTCGAACCGAGCCGAGGCCTCGGAACGTAGGCCGAGCACCCGGGACGTGGCGCGGATCCGCCGCGGCTCCCAGGTGGCGGCTTCCAGGAGGACGGCCGTGGTGGCGGCCTGGACGGCACTGTCCGCGCCGCCAATGATGCCGGCCAGGGCCTGGGCCCGCTCGGCGTCTGCCACCACCAGGTAGTCAGGAGTCAGCTCGCGGGTCTTCCCATCCAGGCAGGCGAGCCGCTCCCCGGCCTTGGCTCGGCGCACCATCAGTCGGCCACCCGCCAGGCGATCGTAGTCGAAGGCGTGCATGGGCTGGCCGCTCTCCAGCATCACGTAATTGGTGATGTCCACCACGTTGCTGATGGGTCGCACCCCGGCCGCGCGGAGCCGAGCCTGCATCCAGCTCGGGGACGGGCCGGCCTTGACTCCGCGCATCAGCCGGCCGACGAAGCGGCGGCAGCCTTCCGCGTCCTCAATCGTGATCGACGCCGGTCCGGCCGCGGGAGCCTTGGCCGGGCGCGAGGCGGGCGGTCGCAGCGCGGTGCCGTAGAGGGCGGCGATTTCCCGCGCGATCCCGAGGTGGGCAAGCAGGTCCGGACGGTTGGACTTGATCTCCATGTCCAGCACCGGACCGATGGGGAACAGGGTGCGGAGGTCCGCGCCCAGCGGGGCCTTCGGGTCCAGGACCATGATGCCGTCAGCATCCTCGCCCAGGCCGAGCTCAATGGCTGAGCACAGCATGCCCTCCGAGCGGACGCCGCGAAAGACCTCGGCGCCGATGGTCCGGTTGCCGAGGCGCGCACCGGCGCGAGCCAGCGGGACCCGGTCCCCCTTTGAAAGGTTGGTTGCGCCGGTGACCACCTGGACGCTGGCGTCCCCCGTCTTCACCCGCGCCAGCTGCAGCTTGGTGGCGTTCGGGTGCGGCCGCAGTTCGACCACCTCGGCCACCACCACGTCCACAAACGGTTCCTGGATGCGCTCCACCTCCATCCCGGCCAGGGTGAGGCGCTCGGCCAACGCGGCGGTATCAGCCGGCACGTCCACGTACTCGCGCAGCCAGCCAGCCGAGACCAGCACTAGAACTGCCTCAGGAAGCGCACGTCGGGCTCGACGATGCTCCGGATGTCGGGCAGGTTGTACTTCAGCATGGCGATCCGGTCGGGGCCCATCCCGAAGGCGAAACCCGAGAACCGAGTGGGATCGATGCCCCCATTGCGCAGCACCTGTGGATGGACCATCCCTGCCCACAGGATTTCCAGCCAGCCCCGCTTGCAGCTGGAGCAGCCGGCGCCGTTGCAGATCCCGCAGGAGACCGCCACCCCGACGCTTGGCTCGGTGAAGGGAAAGTGGTCGCCCGTCAGCCGGATCCGGCGCTCGGCGCCAAAGATCGAGCGAGCGAAATACTCCAGCGTGCCCTTCAGGTCCGACAGCCGGATGTCGCCATCCACGCACAGCCCCTCGACCTGGTGGAACTGCGGCAGGTGGGTCGCGTCGTAGTCTCGCCGATACACGCGGCCCGGCGCGATGATGCGCATGGGCGGCTGGTGCTGTTCCATGTAGCGGATCTGGACCGGGGACGTATGAGTCCGTAGCAGCAGCTCGCCCGACCCCACGTAGAAGCTATCCATGTCGTCCCGCGCCGGGTGACCGGCTGGGATGTTGAGGGCCTCGAAGTTGTGCCACTCGTCCTCCACCTCGGGGCCGACGGCGACCGTGTAGCCGATGTGGGAGAACACCGCCCGGATCTCGCGCATGATGAGCGTGATCGGGTGCAGATGCCCATACCCGTCGTCCTGGGGAATGAACGTGATGTCGAGCCACTCCTGCTCGGCCAGCCCGGCCCGGCGGGCTTCCTCCAGGGCGGCGGCCTGGGCCGCGATCGCCTCCTCCAGCTCTTTCTTCACCGCGTTCGCCCGCTCCCCGGCCTGGGCCCGTTCGGTGGGCGGGAGACTCCCCAGACCGCGCAGGGTGGCGGTCAGCGTCCCCTTCTTCCCCAGCAGGGCGACCCGCACCTGCTCCAGGGCGGTGGGGTCCTGGGCCGCGGCGATCTGGGCGTGCGCGGCCAGCCGCAGGCGTTCGAGATCCTCTGGCAGGTTAGCCATCAGAAGCCCCTCCCCCGGACGCGCGCCAATCGACGGTTGGGCGCTACGTAGGAGGCCGGCCGCGAGCCGGCCCGAGAAAGAAAGAACAGGGAACCATGCCGCTCATGGTGCAGGCATGCTAGCACGATCTGGTCAGTCCGACTCTAGGCCCGGATCCACCGAGCGGACGAAGCAGATTGGGATGCGGGGCGAGATGCGCCCAGGAGCCAACGCCCGGATCGCTCGCATCCGCGCCCAAGATGCAAGTTCGTTTCGCTGGATTGGGGCCAAGCTCAGCTTTTTGCCGGGGAGCCTTTGGCCAGGTCGACCAGCTGGATGAAGGACTGGTCGTCCCGCACCGCCAGGTCGGCCAGCATCTTCCGGTTGATCGTGACCCCCGCCACCTTCAGGCCGTGCATGAACTGGTTGTAGGGCAGCCCGTGGCTCCGGCTGGCGGCGTTGATGCGAGTGATCCAGAGCTTGCGCATATCGCGCTTGCGCACCCGGCGGTCACGGAAGGCGTACTGAAGCGAATGGAGGACGGCTTCATTTGCCGGCCGGAACAGCGTCCGGTGCGTCAGCCGGAACCCCTTGGCCAGTTTGAGGATCTTCTTGTGGCGCCGCCGCGCTGGGACGCCGCGCTTGACACGAGGCATGGTCGATCACCTTCCTTCGACTTATCGGTACGGGAGCGCCCGGCGCACGATGGCCGCGTCGCCGCCCTGCAGAATGACGAGCTTGCTGTACTGCCGTTTGCGGCGCGCGCTCTTGTGCACGAGGAGATGGCTCTTCTGCCCGTGTGGCCGCACGATCTTGCCGGTCTTGGTGAACCGGAAACGCTTCTGAGATGCCTTATGGGTGCGCAGTTTGGGCATAGGGTCCCTCCGAGGCTGGTTTGGCCGCGGTCGGCGCCGACACCGGGGCCAGGATCATGATCATGTTCTTCCCCTCCAACAGGGGGGTGCGCTCGACGGTGCTGATCGTCTTGAGCTCGCGGGCCATCCGGTCCAGCAGGTTCTTGCCGATGTCCTGGTGGACCATCTCACGCCCGCGGAACATGATGGTCAGCTTCACCTTGTCCCCCTGCTCCAGGAAGGACTTGACGTTGTGGAATTTGGTCTGGAAGTCGTGCTCACCGATTTTGGGGCGGAGCTTCATTTCTTTGACCTTGATGTTCTGGTGCTTCTTGCGTGCATCTTTGTCTTTCTTTAAGCTTTCGAACTTGAACTTGCCGTAGTCCATGATCCGGCACACTGGCGGCTGCGCCTGGGGCGCCACCTCGACCAGGTCCATATCTCGCTCGATCGCCAGTTGCTTCGCCCGCTCGAGCGATACCACCCCGAGTTGCTGATTTTCGTCATCGATGAGCCGTACTTCCTGCGCACGAATCTGGTCGTTTATTCGCAGTTCCCGAAAGGCCGTGGATCAACCTCCTTACAACAAAAAAAGATAGCCGGAGGCTATCTTGACGTCCCCACAACCTCTCTGGCGCGCCTCAAGGTGAGAGTTTGGACAGCCTCTGCTTAGGGACTGCATTATACATGGCGTCCAGCCCGGCGGAGGCTATTCTGTGCGCGTGCCGGGCCACATTGTCGCCCTGGGGGGCGGCGGCTTCTCCGCCACCGGCGTGCCGAGCCCCATCGATGCCTTCATCCTGAGCCTGGCCGGACGGCCCCGGCCGCGGATCTGTTTCCTGGGAACGGCCAGCGGCGATGCGGAGAGCTATCTCGCCCGCTTCTATCGAGCGTACGCTCAGCTGGACTGCCGACCCTCCGATCTGCCGCTGTTTCAGACGCCGATCACCCACGATGTGCCCCGGTTCGTCAGGGAGCAGCAGGCCTTCTACGTCGGCGGCGGCAGCACCGCGAATCTGCTCGCGGTCTGGCGGCTGCACGGCCTGGACCGCCTCTTGCGGGAGGCCTGGGAGGCGGGCGCCGTCCTCGCCGGCATGAGCGCCGGCGCCATCTGTTGGTTCGAGGCTTACCTGACCGATTCGGTGGGACCTGACCTGGCCCCCAGGCAGGACGGCCTCGGCTTTCTTTCCGGCAGTGCCTGCCCCCACTTCAGCGACGATCCCAAGCGTCGGCCGACCTACCAGCGGTTGATCGCGGAGGGATTCCCGGCCGGACTCGCCATCGACGATGGGGCGGCGCTGCATTTCCGTGGCCGGGAGCTGGCGGACGTCGTCTCGGAGCGCCCGGGCGCCCAGGCCTATCGGATCTTCGTCCGCGACGCCCACCTGGTCGAGGAGCCGCTGCAGGCCCGGCTACTGGGCTAAGCCCGGATCGAGCGGTGCGGGCGAAGCAGATCGGGATGCGGGGCGTGCCGAGCCGAAGGAGGCGACGAGCACGGGATCAGGCCGCATCCGCGCCCGAGATGCTAGCTCGATCCGATAGATTCGGGCTTAACGCTGGCCTCGACCCTGATAGCCCTCAGCGTCCGATCCATCTGGGCCAGATGAAAGCGGTCGTGACCGGCGATCATCCGGAACATCAGGTCCAGGCTCTCCCGGCCGCGCTCGGAATGAAGGCCAACCCGCTGGCGAGCCGGCCCGGGGGTGCGCCGCCAGAGGGCCAGGTTGGCCCGCCGCAGCGGCTCGAAGACGGCCAGCAGGTCGCGCGGATCGTCCTCGTTGTGCCGCAGCCGGTCCACCCAGCGGTCCTGGTCATAGGCGGCGATGGGCGGCTCCTCGTGAGCCAGCACCCACCGATACCGGGCGGCCATGACCAGCTCGGCGTCGGCGAGGTGACCCACCAGTTCGAGCACCGACCACTCCGACTCGGCCGGCCGGCGGCGCAAGTCGGCGGCCGCGGTGGCGATCATGGCCGTGACCGCGCCGGGCGTCTCCTCCTGGACCGACGCCGGATCGTCCTCCCCGACCAGCGAGAGCATCAGCCGCTGGTATTCGGACGGCGCTGTCACCGGGTCTGGCGATGCCATGCTCATATGCTAGGCGGCTTGCTCTCGCGGCGGAGCCGGTCCAGGAATGCCTCGACCGCCAGCGCTTCCTGGCCGCCGTCTCGAGTCCGGACGTTGACCTGGCCGCTTTCCAGTTCCCGGTCGCCCACCACGGCCATGTAAGGCACCTTCTGCAGCTGGGCGTCCCGGATCTTGGCCTGCATCCGCTCACTGCGGCTGTCCACCTCCACCCGCACGTCCTGGTCACGGAAGCGCGCCGCAATGGCCTCCACTCCGGCCAGGTGGCGATCCGCGATAGGGATGAAGACCACCTGCACCGGCGCCAGCCACAGGGGAAAGGCCCCCGCATAGAGCTCGATCATGTAGGCCATGAAGCGTTCGAAGGAGCCGATGGGGGCGCGGTGGATCATCACCGGCCGCTTCTGCGTCTGGTCGGCATCGGTGTACTCCAGGCCGAAGGCCTCGGGCATCAGGAAGTCGATCTGGTTGGTGGACAGGCTGAACTCGCGGCCGATAGCGTCCTTGATCTGAACGTCGAGCTTCGGTCCGTAGAAGGCGGCCTCCCCGGGGGCCTCCACGAACTTGTGCCCGCCCGCCCGGAGTGCGGCGCGGGCCGCCTCCTGGGCCATCTCCCACACCGCCGGGTCCCCCATCCACTTGTCACTGGTCTGGTCACGCAACGAGAGGCGGAAGTAGAAGTCGGTGACGCCCAGCGCTTCGTAGACCTCCAGAATCAGCCGGACCACGGCGTCGAACTCCTGGGTCACCTGGTCCGGCCGGCAGAAGATGTGGGCATCGTTGATGGTGAAGGCGCGCACCCGGATCAGCCCCGACACCTCGCCCGACTTCTCGTAGCGGTAGACGGTGCCGAGCTCCGCCAGCCGCACCGGCAGGTCGCGATAGCTGTAGGCACGGCGCTGGAAAATTCGGATGTGGTGAGGGCAGTTCATGGGCCGAAGCTGCCACTCCTCGTCCTCGATCTTGGAGGGTGGGTACATCGCCTCTCGGTAGCGAGCCCAGTGCCCGCTTTGCTTGTAGAGGTCGAGGCGGGCGATGTCGGGGGTGCGCACGTGCTGGTAGCCGGCCCGCAATTCCTTCCGGACGATGTACTCCTCCAGCAGCCGGCGCACCGTCGCCCCCTTGGGCAGCCAGAGCGGCAGGCCCCGGCCAGCCATGTCATCGATCATGAACAGGTCGAGCTCCTTGCCGATTTTCCGATGGTCCCGCTGGGCCGCCTCCTCAAGGCGTTTGAGGTGTGCCTCCAGCTCGGCCTCGGTGGGAAAGGCCGTCCCGTAAATCCGGGTCAGCATCGGGTTCTTCTCACTGCCCTTCCAGTAGGCGCCGGCCAGCGAGAGTAGCCGAAAGGCCCCCAGCTGACCGGCGTCGTGCAGGTGCGGGCCCAGGCAGAGGTCCACGAAGTCGCCGGTCCGGTAGAGCCGGGCGGTCCCATCCGTCACCTTTTCCTCGACCAGCTGGACCTTGTACGGCTGATCGAACTTGCGGAAGAGCTCCACCGCCGTCGCCTTCGGCACTTCTTCCTTAACGAAGGCGGGAGCCGCCCGAACGATCTCGCGCATGCGCGCCTCGATCCGGCGCAGATCGGCCTCCACCGGGCGGCTGCCGTTGCGGAAATCGAAGTCGTAATAGAACCCCTCGTCGGTCGCGGGCCCCATCCCGATGGCCGTGCCCGGGAACAGGTCGAGCACGGCGGCCGCCATCACGTGGGCGGTGGAATGGCGAAGGGTCTCGAGATCCTGGCCGATCGGGCATCACCTCCGGAGGTGACGCCGATTATAAGCCCGGGTCCATCGATCGGACGACGCAGATTGGGATGCGGGGCGTGCCGAGCCGCAGGAGGCGACGAGCACGCGAGGGAGCGCATCCGTCGATGCGTGACCGAGCGCGCAGGAGACGACGCCCGGAGCCCGGGGCCGTCGGACGAACGAAGCAGATTGGGATGCGGGGCCTGCCGAGCCGCAGGAGACGACGAGCACGTGAGGGAGCGCATCCGTCGATGCGTGACCGCGCGCGCGCAGGAGAAGACGCCCGGATCGGCCGCATCCGCGCCCAAGATGCGAGTTTGTTCCGGCGGCCTCGGGCTCAGGCCGCATCCGCGCCCTAGATGCGAGTTTGTTCCGGCGGCCTCGGGCTCAGGCCGCATCCGCGCCCAAGATGCGAGTTCGATTCGATGGACTCGGGCTAAGAGCTTAGCCTCGTATAGAGAGGTCAGCCTGCCCGCAGGCGTTGCAGTCCGGCAGGGATCCCCTCCCCACTGGGCAGCCGCTCCATCAGCCAGGCCTCCAGGTCGGGGTTGGCTTTGAACGTGAGCGACAACTGATGGGAGAGCGGCACGATGGGTGCCCGCCGCGCCTGCCGGCGGAGCCGCTCCTTCCGTACCGGATCCTGCGCACAGCACCCGATGCTGCAGTAGCGGGCGGTCGACTTCTTCACCAGATTGGTGCAACCGGCGCGCGTGCAGGTCTTGACGAGTGGAGCGGCTTTCAACCGGAGCGATCCTCCTCTTCCTCGGGAGCTATGGTCCCTGCCGAGACCGTCTGCGCGAAACGCGTGTCTATGATACGACCGACCTGCGACGAAATGTCAAGCCAATTCTTTTCCACACATCTTTGTCTCTCTCAGCGAGTGGGGAAAAGCGCTTGAAGCCTCCACTGCTTGAACGTTACCTAACGCGGTGTGCCTAGAGCGGGGTCTTCGGCTGCGGCACCTTCAGCGTGCCCGCGTGGCGCGCGGCCAGCAGCTGGCCGGCGAGCCGGGGCAGTCCGACCGCGTCGTCAACACCCCGGATCCAGACCGCATCGGCCCCGAAACGCTTGGCACGCCGCGTATGGACGTCGAGGGTGCTCAAGCCGATGATGACCGGTCTTTGGAAGCCCAACGCATTGTTGAGGATGCCAAAGACAAACGCGGTGTCCGCTTCCCAGAATCCCATGTCGAAGATCACCAGCGCCGGCTGGACCTCCTCGCAGATCCGCTGCACATCCTCGGCCGGCAGCGCGGTCCGCGCCTGGTAGCCGTTGTGCTCAAAGAGTTCCTGGTAGGCGCGGGCCTGGCGCGCCTCCGGCTGGAAAATCAGCACCCGGTCCTGGGTGTCTCCGTCGGGCGATGGAGCCTCGGCCATGGTCGACCGCATTATGGCATGGGGCCGGCGTAAGCCCGGTCGGCCTCGCGCGTTACAAGACTTTAGCCCGAGTTGGGCCTAGCGATCGCTCAAGCCGCGAGGCGTTCTCGCGGCTTCTTAGTGCCAGAACCCTCGGAGCAGCAACTGGTCCAGCAGCCGAGCGAGCCACAGGCGGATCCTGGTGCGGAGGGGCAGCATCACCCGGTATAACGGGCCGGCCGGCCGGACCTTGACCCGCCGCTGTCGCCCGGAGTACGTTTCCTGTTGAATTTTCGCGCCTTCGGGCGCCGAGGGAGGGAATGGCATGGCAACTGGCGTCGGCTCGACCCCGCAGCTCAAGCCCAATGCGGTCGGATTGATTCCGGTCCTGTTCCAGTCGATCACCCACATGGCTCCGGCGGCGGCGGTGGCGTTCTCCATCATCTTCGCGACTCCCTATGCAGGCGGCTCGACCGCCCTGGCGGTGGTCCTGGCCCTGGTCGCCTGCCTGCTGGTCGCCAGCTGCATTGGCCAGCTGGCCCGGCACTTGCCGTCAGCCGGCGGGTTTTATACGTACGCCAGCCGGAGCCTCAATCCCAGCGCCGGCTTCCTGGTCGGCTGGGGCTTTCTCCTGTCGGAGCCCATCGTGGCACCGCTCCTCTTCCTGATCTTTGGCAACCTGCTGGACACGACCCTGCACAGCACGCTCGGCACCCCGCTGGGGACCTGGTGGATCTGGTCCATCGTGGCGGCCGTCATCGTGCTCGGGCTGACCTACTTCGGCGTCCAGCTGTCGACCGAGACTGGCGCCGTCCTGGGCGCGTTCGAGATCGTGGTCTTCCTGGCCCTGGCGATCACGTTGATTGTGCAGGCCGGAAGCAAGAACACCCTCCAGGTGTTCACCCCGAGCCTGGCGGCGGATACTCGCCTCGGTGGGCTGTCGGGGATCGCCCAGGGAATGATCTTCGGCATCCTCGCCTTCATCGGTTTTGAGGCCAGCATCCCCCTGGCGGAGGAAACGAAAGATCCCCGTCGGACGATCGGACGCGCGGTCTTGCTCTCCTGCCTCGGGATCGGCCTCTTCTACGTCTTCACCACCTATGCGGGCACCGTGGCGTTCGGCCCAGATAAGATGGCCAACTTCCCGAACGCGGGAAACGGCGACCCGTGGCACCAGCTGGCGGTGCAAGCGTGGGGCCCGCTCTGGGTGCTCGTCTTCCTGGCGGTGGCCAACAGCGCTATCGCCAACAGCAATGCCGGCGCCAACGCGGCCACTCGGGTGCTCTACGCCATGGGGCGGGTGGGCGCCATCCCGCGCACCTTTGCCCGCGTCCACCCGCGGTACCGGACGCCCACCGTCGCCGTCCTCGCCCAGTTCGTCTATGGGGTGGTGGTGGCGGTGGTGCTGGGATTCGTCACCGGCGGACCCCTGAACGCTTTCGCGCTGCTCGGAACGGTCGCCACCTTCATTACCATCCTGATCTACATCGCCGGGAACATCTCCTGCCTGCGGCTCTATCGCCGTGAGCACCCGGAGGAGTGGAACATCTGGCTTCACGGGGTGATCCCAGTGGCCGGCACACTCGTCTTCGTGCCCCCGCTGGTGGCTGCCATCGGCCTGCCGCCGTTTCCCTCGCTGACTGCGCCGGCCAGTTTTGCCGCTCCGATCGCCATCGCCTGGGTGGTGATCGGCGTCGCAGTCCTGTTCTACCTTCGGAGCAACCGCCCGCAGAGCCTCCAGGAGGCACGACAGGTGTTCGGCGAAGCGCCGGCCCTGGCAACTCGGGGAGCGCCGGTCAGCTGAGAACGTGGACGAGGCCAGCCCAGGCCTCGTCTACTCCTCTCCCCCGGTGAAACGGTCGAGCGGCAACAAGGCAGAGACGATCCACTTCGGCGCGTCTACCACCTCGCTGATGGGCAGGTCGACGGCCACGCTGCGGAGCACGTAGCCGTCCTCGAGCTGGCTCTCTCAGGTTGCAAGGGGCCGATGGCGGCCGGTCCAGAGGTGGACCTCCTTGAGTCCGTGCATTCCTAGTGTCTGCGAGATCTCGCCACAGTGGTAGCCGTCGTGGGTGAGCAGCCGCAGGAGCACAGACTGGCGGGTATGGAGCTGGAGCTTGCCGGCGATCTCTCGACGGAATTCGTCTTGTAGCATCGCCGGCGTCCAGCGCTCAAGGCATGCCTGGACGATGGTCCAGGAGGATTCCAGGGCAAAGATGAGTTCGCTGGGATCACGCGGGGTGCGCCAGGTCGTCCTCCCAACCGGCTCCGGTGGCATCGGAATAGGGCGCGCCCTCGGCGCCGGGCTCCTGGAGGATCGCGCACAACCAGTACACCCGGGCCCCAGCGAGATGGGCGGTGGTGGCCCAGAGGGGTCAGAGGTCGGGTTGCCGGCCTCAGCGCGAGTTGCTCGAGGGACAGGGCGCCGATGGTCTCGACCAGGCGCTCATTCGACCGGCTCCATCCGTCGTAGAAAGGGGCTCGGTTCCGAGGTGTCGCTGGCACCTTCATCGGGAAGGGAACTTTGGTGGGCGCAACAGGAGTCGAACCTGTGACCTCTTCCTTGTCATGGAAGCGCTCGTACCAACTGAGCTATGCGCCCTGGACCCACCGATTATATCGGCGGGCTAGCGGTTCTCCTTCATTTCCTTCGGCGGGATCAACGGGCTGCGGCGACTGGGAAGCGCGGACGTGAGGCCGGCCAGCACCAGCAACACCCCCATCCCAAAGATCACCCGCGACACGCCGAACAGGTCCGCGAGCCCGCCGGCCAGCAGGATGGGCACCGCCACCGCGGCGTTGACCACGGTGAACACCGCCCCGAAGATGCGACCCCGAAGCTCCGCTTCGGTGTGTTCCTGCAGGACCGTAAAGGCTGGGATGAAGAGCACCCCGAACTCCAGGCCCCCCACCAGGCCGAAGATTGCCGGGAAGCTCAGCAACAAGTTGGGGGCGAACTGGCGCAGAAGGCTGGGGACGACCGCCACCAGCATCAGGGTCACGCCAGCTGAGAGCAGGCCGCCGATCAGGAGCCGGGTTCGCCGGAAATGGCGACCGTACTGGCCCAAAAAGAAGGCCATGGCCAGCATGCCGAGCACGGCCGGCCCCAGGATCAGGTACACGTCGCGCGCCTGCAGCTGCAGCACCGTGCTCATGTATTGGGGCGCCACCACGAAGACGGAGAAGATGATGGTGATGGTCAGGCTGAGCTGGAGGACCGCGGTGCGGACCTCCGGCCGGGAGGCAATGTATGCCACCCCTTCCCGGAGCTCATAGAGGAGATCCGGCGATTCGGGCGCGACGTGCGTCACCAGCCGCAGCGGCGTTCGAATCAGCAGGATCAGTCCCGCGGCTATAAAGAAGAGCAGCGCCGCTGCCCAATAGGGCGACTCCTGGCCGAGGAACCGGACGGCCAGCGTCGAGAGCGGGACCGCCACCAGCAGCGTGAGCATCACCGTGCTGGTAAACACGGATGTGGCCGTCATCAGCCCTTCGCTATTGACGATGAACGGGATCGACGCCGCCTCCGCCGGGGCGAAGACCTGGCCGACCGCGGCAAACAGGAAGGTGATGACCAGCAGGTGCCAGGTGACTCCCTGGAAGTACGGGGAATACCGGCTCAGCGGGATCAGGAGGATGAGGCCGCCCCGGATGGCGTTGGTCCAGAACATCAGCAGCTTCTTGTTGTGGCGGTCCGCGTACACGCCGGCGAAGGGGCTGAGGAAAACCGAGGGCAGCGTGTAGGCCAGGAACAGCGTGGCGCCTTGGGTGCTGGTGCGGCTCACGGTGTAGCTCAGGATCAGCAGCGAGAACATCAGGAACTTGTCGGCCAGTTGCGAGGCAATCTGCGCCGACCACATCAGCCGGAAGTCCGGATTGCCGAGGACACCGCCGAACCCACCGGGGCGCGGCACAATGATGTCGCGGGGGTCCCTCAAGGCCACTGCATCATAAGCCCCGCCAAGGGGCTTATCCTGCGGCGCGGGCCGTCCCGAACACGAAGAGCACCACGCTGATCAGACCGAGGACGACGACCAGGGCGCCCGCGCCGGCCAGCAGGGTGAGTGGCCGGCCCAGATACCACGCCCTGTGGCGGACCGGTCGACCACTGGAGCGCCCGATCACCTCGACCAGGGTGGCCAGCTCATCGTCGCTCATCTCTTTCGCCCGTCTCACCAGGCGCAGCAATTCGGGCCGGGCGGCCACCTCAGTCAGGAGGTTGTCCAGGAAGACGCCCCGCCCCGAATAGACCCGCCGCGAAAACGGGATATCGTCGTCCATCGTGCGTCGGTCCCTCCTGTCTTCTAGGCGGGAACTATACGCCGGGCGAAGAGTCGCCGCCACTCCTCCAGCGAAAGCGTTTCGGGGCGGCGAGCTGGATCGATCCCCAGCTGGCTCAGGTGAGCTCGCGCCTCGGCGTTCGACAGGCCCAACCGCCTGGTGAGGACGTACGGCAGTTGCTTTCGCCGGGCCTGAAAGAACGGGCGGACAAACTTGAAAAACTCGGGGAGCTCATCACGCGGGATGACGGGCATCGGCTCCGGAACGATCCGCAGCAGAGCCGAGGCCACCTTGGGCACCGGGAAGAAGGCCTCCTTGGGAATAGTCAGGATCAGCTCGGCGCTACCGAACGCCCGTACGCTCAGGGTGGCCAGGCTCCAATCGCCGCCCGGCGACGCAATCCGCTCGGCGACTTCCTTCTGCACCAGCAGATCGATCTGCCGTGGCGGATCGGGTTGCTCCAGCAAATGCCCGAACAGGGCGCCGGTCAGGTTGTACGGAATGTTCCCGACGACCCGGTAGGGGGTCGGGCCCAGGCGACCGACCGGCTGGACCAGGATGTCTCCCGGCACGATGGTCACGTTGGCCAGCCCGCGCAGAGTCAGCCCCAGTGCCCGAACGCAGGCCGAATCGACCTCTACCCCCACGATGCTCGCGGCGCGCTCGGCCAGTTCGCGGGTCAGGACCCCGAGGCCGGGGCCGACCTCCACAACGTGCTCCGCTGGGTGAACCGCCAGGGCGGCCACCAGCCGCTCCAGGTGGCCCCGATCGGCCAGGAAGTTCTGGCCCCACCGGCGCTGGAACTGCACGCCAAAGCGGCGCGCCACGGCGCGGATCGTGGACGGGTTGGCGAGGTCAGGCAGATCAGCCATCGAGTCCGAACAGCTGGATGGCATTGCGCCGGGTGGCGGCGGCTACGGATTCGACGCCTTCCCCGCGGAGGGTGGCGATGCCCTGAACGGTCTCGGGCAGGTAGCGCGGCGCGTTGGGCTGGCCGCGGCGGCTCTGGGGTGGAAGGAACGGCGCGTCGGTCTCCACCAGCATCCGGTCCAACGGCACCAGGCCGGCCGCGCCTTTGACGTCATGGGCCCCCGGATAGGTGACGGTGGCCGCGAAGGAAATGGCAAAGCCGCGCGCCAGGCACTCCGAGGCGATGGCCGCGTTGCCGCTGAAACAATGGAAGACGCCGCCGATCCCGGGAAATTCGTCGAGGATGGCCAGCAGGTCGGCAAAGGCGTCGCGCGTGTGCAGCACCACCGGCTTGCCCAGCTCCTGGCTCAAGCCCAGCATCTGTCGAAACGCGCGGGCCTGCGCCTTGGCCGGCACCCGGTGGTACGCGGTGAAGTGGTAGTCCAGGCCAATCTCGCCCACGGCGACCACCCGCGGATGCGCCGCCAGGCTTCGCAACGCTCGGAGCTGCATGGCCTCCAAGGGGTGATCCGCAAAGTGCGGATGCCAGCCGACGGTCGTGCGCAGCGCCGGGATCCGCTCGGCCAGCTGGATGCCCGGTTCGTTATCGGTCGGGTCGTCGCCGATGTTGATCACCCGGGTGACACCGGCGTCGGCGGCCTCCCGCAGCGCGGAGTCCGGCGTGTCTGGCGCCCGAAGGGACAGCAGGTGCGCGTGCGAGTCGATCAGCTGGATGAGGTCGATGAGCTTGCCAGCTCTTTCTCGATCCGGGGGAACAGGACGCCACCCAGTGTCGTCTGCGTCCGGACTGCCGTGCCGCCCCATTCCTGGGCGGTGACCCAGGGCGTCTTGAAATCGGCCTTGACCTGGGCCGCGATCTTCTGCGCGGTGTCCGGCATAAAGGGCGCGATCAGGAGGCTCGTCAGCCGGATCGCCTCGGCCAGGTTGTACATCACGGTCTGCAGCCGCTTGCGCTGGTCGGACTGCTTGGCGAGCACCCAGGGCGCGCTCTCCTCGATGTACTTGTTACCGCGGTTGACGGCAGCCCAGATCAGCTCGAGAGCGCCGGTGTAGTTGAGATCCTTGAGGCATTTCCCCTGGCCTTTGACGGCTTTCTCGAACGCCTTGCGCAGGTCCGCGTCCAACTTGGTCGTATCGCCGTCCGGAGCGGGGACCTTTCCGTCGAAGTAACGCTGGAGCATGGAGAGGCTGCGGTAGACGAAGTTCCCCAGGTCGTTGGCCAGGTCGGCATTGAACCGATCGGTCATGGCCTCCACGCTGATATCCGCGTCGCGGTCGAATGGCACCTCGCGGAGGACCAGGTACCGCACCGCGTCGGCCCCGAACATGCTCGCCACCTCGATGGGGTCGATGGCCGTACCGGCGGTCTTGCTGGTCCGCTGTCCGCGATACAGCATGAAGCCGTGGCCCCAGATCCGCTTGGGCAACGCGACGCCGGCAGACATCAGCATGGCGGGCCAGTAGAGGGCATGGAAGCGGGTGATGTCCTTGCCGATGATGTGGAGGTCGGCCGGCCACCAGCGCTTGAACAGCGCCTCATCGGTGCCATAGCCGACCCCGGTGATGTAGTTGACCAGCGCGTCGCCCCACACATACACGACGTGCCGCTCATCGCCGGGAAAGGGGATGCCCCACGTGATCGTGGATCGCGAGATGCTAAAGTCGCGAAGGCCCGCCTTCAACCAGCCGAGAATCTCGTTGCGGCGGCTCTCGGGCTGGATGAACTCGGGATGTTTCTCGATGTGTTGCAGCAGCCGGTCCTGGTATTTCGAGAGCGCGAAAAAGTAGTTGTCCTCCTGCAGCCAGCTGGCCTTGATCGACGGGTGAATCCGGCAGTACCCATCGTTCAACTCGTCCGCTTGATAGAAGGCTTCACACGATGGGCAGTACCAGCCGCTGTAGGTGCCCTTGTAGATGTCCCCCTTTGCCTGCATCTGGCCGATGAATTTCTGAACGCCGGCCACGTGGTCCGAATCTTCGGTCCGAATGAACCGGTCGTAGGAGATGCCGAATTGCGCCTCGACGTCGCGGTAGAGCTGCGCCATCTGGTCGCTGTACACCTTCGCCGGGAGACCCTCCCGCTTGGCGGCGCGCTCCACGTTGATGGAATGCTCATCGGTTCCGGTCAGGAAGAAGGTGTCGTCGCCAATCATCCGGTGATAGCGGGCCAGGACGTCGGCGGCCACGACCTCATACAGGTAATGCAGGGCAGGCTTGTCGTTGACGTACACGATGGCGGTGGTGACGTAGAACTTACCCATTGCTGCCGGCCCCGTTCACAGGTTTCCAATCGCTCCCGGCCACCACCACCGTCAGCTCCCCACGCGGCGGCCGCTGCTCAAAGTGGGCCAGGAGCGCAGCTGGGGTTCCGCGAACAAATTCTTCGTGCGTCTTGGTGATCTCCCGGGCTACCACCATGGCGCGCGGGCCGAGGGTGGCAGCCATTATAGCCAATGTTTTCGTCAGTCTATGCGGCGACTCAAAGAAGACGAAAGTCCGGCGCGCCTCCCCCGCGTCGCGCAGCACACGCTCCAGCTCGCCACGCTTGCGAGGCAAGAATCCCAGGAACGTGAACTGGTTGGTGGGCAGCCCCGACGCCACCAGGGCCGCCAGCGGCGCGGACGGCCCGGGGATGGGGACCACGGCGAAGCCGCGGGCCACCGCCGCGCTCACCAGCCGGACGCCGGGGTCCGACAGCGCCGGGGTGCCCGCGTCCGAAACCAGCGCGATATCGTGCTGCTTCAACCGCTCCAGGATGCTCTCCAGTTGCCGGTCCTCGTTGTGGGCATGCAGGCTCACCAGTGGCCGGCGCAGGCCGAAGTGGGTGAGCAGCTTCAGCGTGTGGCGGGTGTCTTCGGCCGCCACCAGCGGGGCCGCCTCCAGCACCTGCAAGGCCCGCAGCGTGATGTCATCCAGGTTGCCGATGGGGGTTGAAACGAGGTAGAGCGTGCCCACGCTCACACAATGTAAGGAATGATCCGCTTGGTCCGGCGCATGTAGGCTCGGTACGCCTCGCCCAGCCCCTCCACCAGCGCGCGCTCCTCGATCCGGATCCGGTACCCGTACCCGAGCGCCGCCGGGATCACGCCCAGCAGGGAGAGCCAGTTGGCCATGGCCAGGCATATCCCGAGCACCGTCACCAGCGACCCGGTATACGACGGGTGCCGAATAAGCCGGTACGGACCCGACTCGACCAGGTGCTGACCGGGGTGGAGCGCCACCACGAAGGTGAAATATCGGCCCAGGCTGCGGATGGCGTACAGCCGGAAGCCTTCGCCCGCCACCATCAGAGCGATGCCGGCCAGGGGCACCAGGCGGCTGGGCGCGATGGCCGCCTCCGGCGCGGCGAACGCCAGGTTGGCCGCGAGGGCGATCCCGATCCCCACTGAGGCGACCACCACGATCCGCGACCCGCGGTCCCTGAGGGCGGCGCCGACCGGCGGCCGGCTGCGAACGCCAAACACCCACTCGGCCCCCACCCAGAAGGCGACGGCAGCCCAAAAGAGCCCGCCGATCAGCGGATCCGTGGCCAAAAGCGGAATCAGTGGCCCCAATCGCGCGGATAGCGGAAGTCGCGGTCGATGGTGCGGCTGGAGAGCTTGGCGATCACCGGCAGCCGCCGCTTGTACTGGCTCTCCCGCACCTTGCCCATCACCACGTCGATGAAGGCGCGCCCAAAGCCTTCCCGCTCCAGTTCGGCTACCGAGTAGCGGCGCTCGATCAGGTAGTAGAGGAGTCGATCCACCTCGCGGTACTGGAAACCCAACTCGACCTCGTCGGTCTGGCCAGCCCAGAGGTCCGCCGATGGCGCCTTCTGCACGATGGCGGTGGGCACGCCCAGGGCATCGGCCAGCTGCCACACCTGGGTCTTGTACAGGTCCCCGATCGGATTCACGGCACTGGCCATGTCGCCGTAGATGGTGCCGTAGCCAAGCAGCAGCTCCGTCTTGTTACTGGTGCCCAGCACCAGCGCCTGCCACTCCCAGGAGTGGTCATACAGGATGGTCATCCGCTCCCGGGCCATCTTGTTCCCCCGGCGGGCCGGTTCGGCGTCGGGATAGCGGGCAAAGTAGGCGTCGATCTGGGGACTGATGTCGATCAGCTCGTGCTCGATGCCCAGCTGGCGCACGACGGCCTCAGCGTCACTCTGGCTGCGGGGATCGCTCAAGCGGTAGGGCATGAGCAGTCCCTTGACGTTGGACGGACCAAGCGCTCGCGCCGCCAGCGTGGCGGCCAGGCTGGAGTCGACCCCGCCACTCAGCCCGATGACCACCCGCTGGAATCCGACCTTGCGCACCTCGTCCTGGATAAAGCCGAGGAGGATGCGCTCCACCAACGTGGGATTGATGGCGAGGGGCAGGAATTCCGCGCGCTCAGTACGGTTCGCGGGTACGCTCATGCCAGACCCGGCGGAGCTCATTGATGGTCAGTTCCAGCTTCTCGTCGCGGAGTAACGGGTTGGAGAGCCGTTCGTGGCGCACATCGCCCAGGTTCAGGGTAGCGGTCACCATCGCCTCGTCAGCGTCCTCCTCCTGCTGGATGAGGTCGCCGTTGGGACCGATGATCATCGAGCCGCCCCAGAAGTTGGCCCCGTCCTCGTAGCCGACCCGGTTGCAGTAGAGGAAGAAGGTGGTGAAGAACTGGGCGTAGGTCCGGCAGAGCAGGGCATACGACTCGGCCGTCCCCAGTCGCTCGTCGGTGCTGACCCCGCGACCCGGACTGGCCGAGGGGCAGATCATGAGATCCACGCCCTGCAGGCTCAGGATGTACGCCGTGGATAGGTGCCAGATATCCTCGCAGATCAGGATGCCGGCCCGCCCGTAGCCGGTGGGGAAGCTCCGGAAGCGGTCCCCGGACGCGAGGTACCGCTGCTCGTCGAACATGCCATAGGTGGGCAGGTACACCTTGCGGTGGATGTGCCGCAGCTCCCCGCGGCTCAGATAGACCGAGGCGTTGAAGTAGCGGTGGTCGGGTTCCTCGAGCACGGCGCCCACCACCAGGTCCAGGTCCGCGGACAGCCTGGCCAGCTCCTGCATCTCCGGCCCGTCGCGGGT
>WNEZ01002084.1_pt1 | contig 23666 bp, 15 predicted proteins | sample 5400521 | NCBI WGS metagenome assembly WNEZ01 (sample SAMN13153339, study PRJNA577476) | soil metagenome | isolation source: 120 cm saprolite under Douglas fir tree site 2 hole 1 replicate 1 | place: USA:California | collected 2015-04-18
CCGCAGTATCTAAAAGTAGGAGCAAGTCTAATCGCTCTCCTTCGTCTAGTAACAAAAAGTCTGCTTCCACCCGACAGCGTCGGCCAGGGCGGGGTAAGATCAAAGAAGCAGACGAGACGACGACTGCAGTACCTCGAGCCCAAGAGGTCCGCGAACCAGTAACGAAGAAAGAGCCAAAAAAGAAAGCTCCTGCTACCAGGCAACGCGCCACAGGCAGCAGGAAAAAGCCGAAAGCTGAGCCGGAAAGGCAAGAATCTCATGAGACATCCGTATCAGCCATCTCACTCATTGGACCAGCGCTAGATGTTCCCTCTGTCGATGGCGCGACAGACGGTGCTTATACATTCATTGAAGCGGAACCAGAGGTCTTACCTTCTGAGCCTGATTTAGATGATACTCAACCTAGAATCAAAGCAGTAACTGCTCCTTTTGTTGGGCCTGAACCGGAGGTTATTGAGGTTGAACCGCAGGTCATTGAAGCTGAACCCGAGATCTCACCCTTTGAATCTGATTTAGATGATACCCTACCCAGAATCAAAGCAGTAACTGCTCCTCTTGCTGAGGTTGAACCTGCATTAGCTACCGATATATCAGGCGCTAATCTCACGGAAACGCCTCCGGAGCTCGAAACAGTAATTTCAACTGATCCGCTAGTCGCAGTCTCAACAAAAGCCCCTGCGGAGCCAATCAGCAGCAAGCAGGACATTCTGCCTGAAATTATTGAGGCGCCTCTTCCCCCGACCCCGGTACTTGCGGCGCCAGAACGATTTGAACGCAGGCGGGTGACGGGTAAAGTTCTGGCAGGGATTCTCCTGATGGTGCTCATCGGCAGCTCCCTCTTGTTGTGGCGCGATATTAGCGATACCCATCTCTACCTTTATGCGCTCGATCCAGCCAATGGACAAACGTTGGCGCAGCAGGACCTGGGAGGTGGATACCAGGGTGATACGACCATCACCAATCCTGTACAGGCTGAATCATCGCTTCTGTTTGGGGTGCAGTTGAGTCGATCGTCCACCACATCAAAGCAGCAACTCGTATCACTTAGAGGAAATGATGCTTCGTGGCAGCTAGCATCACAGTTTTCGGCACCACTCACGCATGCAACACTCAGCCTTGCACCCAATAAGCGCTTAATAGTTGTATATGCAGATGGCTTGCGGGTAATGACTACCGGTGGTCAGACACTCTGGCAAATGCAGGGTGACGAGCCAACAATGGGAACCCATCCATTTCAACCTGCATTTGACGACTCGACGCTTTACACGGTAAAATCCGCTCAAACAGGAACGGTGGCTGCATATGATCTGCAAAGCGGAGTGCTGCGCTGGACCCAGAAGCTTGACGATACACTGAAATACGCGGCTCCATTTCTGTTCTATGGGAATACACTTTATATTGCTGCCGATCATACCCTCTACGCCTTGAACGGCACCGATGGCAGGCAGCTCTGGAAAGTAGATCGTCCCACACGCACTCTACTTATGCTCACGGAGAGGCAGCCGCTGCTCCTATCAGCAGGGTCGCAGGGGCTGGCGGCCTTGAGCGCCACTACAGGCGCAATTGCCTGGTCCTTTAGTGGTCAACCTCCGAACACGCAAACGTCTACAAACGAAACACTGCTGCCAGCGCAATTCTACCAGGCCACTGTTGCCAGCACGGATCACGTAATCTACGCTACAGGTATTGTTTGGGATGCTCAGCAAGTGCAGGAGCAGCTCTGGCTCTTCGCCGTTGATGCTACAACCGGCAATCTACACTGGTCAGAACGTATTGGCTCCGACTTTACAAGCGCCGATGCGGGGCGTATCTATTCTCCCTTAGTGGATACAACTCATGGGCTTGTGATTCTCCAACAAGCTCAGGACGATGGCAAGCGCATCATCGCAGCCTATAGCACTGCTGATGGTATCCAGCGTTGGAGCGTACAACTTGAGGGTATCACTGCCGCTGCTCCCAACCCGCTACAGGTATCCACCACTGCGCTTATTTTGCTCAATACCCGGTCGAGCAGCAGCACAGCACTGCATAGCCTTTCATTCACACGCTTACTATTCATTAGTGCTCTAGGACTAAGCATACTGGGTTTGCTGCTGTTATGGATGCTATCATTCCGACTATGGATAAACAGACTGCGCTCTACCCTGAAAAATTTGCCTCGCTACCTCATTTATTTGCTGAAACTCATCTTGCGACTCTGGCATTTCTCCCGCATAGTATTTTCATTAGTACTGCTTATAATCTTAGTTGGAGGCGGTGTGCTGGTATATCCACAGCTTGCCAGGCCGCAGAGCTACTTGAACCAGGTCACTATCTCAAGCGGCAATATACGATGGCAACACAACACCGAAACTCCCGTCCAACTGGCAATGACTGATACGCAGGGTAGTATCGTTATTACAAGCGCTGGGAAGTCTCTACATCGACTAACATCACTTGGTTCTGATGGCCTTTCGCAATGGACAAGCTTCTCAAGTGAAGGAAGCTTCTCCCTGCCTGAAGCTTCTATACAAGCAGGAACAGTGCTTGTGGCTTTAAGTGGACGTGCCTCGCCAGGCTACCAGTTTGCTCCCGATGATCAAGCCTATGCCCACCCGCTAGATTCCCTCTACACACTTTACCTCCTGGATCGACAGACAGGCCAGAGCATCTGGCAAAGCACTGTTGTGCCCCCTGAAGAGCAACAGGACACCGCTGTACTCGGTGTGGACGCCAGGTTCATTTATGTCGCAAGCAAAGCAACCAACCCCCTACCACCTGGCATCGGTCCAGTTGTACAGCTTATCGCAGTCGATAAGACGTCTGGCAACATCGCGTGGCGTATCTTTGGGCCTCGCGAGCCAAACACCGCTACTACCGATTTCGGCAGCCTTTTCTTCAAGGGGCGGACCATTATCTGGCAAGTCGCAAACACTATCTATGCCTTAGATACCGTTCTCGGACAGATACAATGGCGTCAATATATCGCGGAAAATCTTCCAGGGGCTTCTCTTGAAGAAGCGCAGATGGCGGAGACTGCAGGCATGCTACTAATAACCCGCAGCGACGCCTACCACGCGCTTGATCCTGCCACGGGCAGCGAACGTTGGGTAATAGCCAATCCTGGGAATGGCACAGGGCAACCATCGGGAGGCGTCATCGCTGCTAGCAACATATTCCTCATTTACGGAGGCAGAACGCTTCAAGCAATCGACCCTACCAACCAGCATCTTATCTGGAGCCAGAACCAGCTAGAAGCCGTCCAGAGTCTTAAAATTTCCGAGGATGGCACGATGGTCTATGCTATAGTGGCGAATACTCTACCAGGGAATTCTACAACCCAGGCACTGGCGGCTTTAGACCTGAAAACAGGCGCCATACGCTGGACATTCCAACCGTTTGAACAGGAACGATTCGACTACACACAATCTGATGGATTTCAATACAGCAATAGTATGCTCTATGCCACGGTCTGCTTACCTGGTAATCAAACGACCTGTGACCACGAAGTACTGTACGCGCTCAATGCGACTACAGGGGAGCAGAGATGGAAATTTGAAGCCAATAGTATATACAATGTACGTGTTAGCACCGATGGTGATTCGGTCATGTTCCAAACAGACGGCAGCACATGGGGAAACTTGATAGAACGTTTCAGGCCCTCCCATTAGTAAAGGAAATGAGCAATTAACCTTGCGCTAATTGTTGCTGGTTATGTATACTGGAGGAAGGGCACTGGCGTCCCCTGACCCGCCCACCAACAATGGCGTTGGTGGGAGAGGGTCGGCGAATAGATAGAAAATACTACTTCTCGAAAGTATTCCCACTCCGTTTAATACTCACATACAAGCGCCATACCAGCAGAAGGCAAAGCAGGCCGGCTTCGATCGTTGCCGTGCCTGTCGCAGCCAATGGAATTGCCAGAATCACGTATTTGCCAATCAATATCTTCAATAGAAAGAGTATCAGGCTAATGCGTACTGCGAAACCAAATATATTAATCAAAAGGGGAATGAGCGCATTTTTTAGTGCATAGAAGCTGCGCACTAATAAATCTGATGCAACCTGTCCCGGTAAACCTATAGCAAAGCCGACCAGTACCAGAGCCGTCAGGGCAGAGGAGTGGCTAGTAAAAGCCCCGTGCTGAAAGAGAATATGAATAATCGGCTTTCCTAAAATGGCCAGTAGAACTGCAGCCGGTATACTGATCAGAACAGCCCCACCAACGATTCTGAACACCAGGCGACGAAAGTCCAGAAAATGTCCCCCCACAGCCAGATTCGACATGCGTGGCAATGAAGCCCCTGCCAGCGCCTGCCCAAATAAAGCTATGGGTAAGTCAAAGAGCAGAAGGGCGTTATGTATGGCCGAAAGGCTTGCTTTGTCAGGTAAGTAGGAGATAAAAGCAGTATTTAAGATTGAGGCAATCGAGCCAATCCCAACTACCAGAATGTTTGGGCCTAGCAGGAGCATCACCTGACGTAATCCAGGATGTTTAAGATCCCAAATAAATGTATAGTTGATGCCTTGCTTCAGCAGACCGAACAATAGTACAAGCACATGGCATGCTGCTCCTGCCAATACACCATAAGTGGGTCCGTAGATACCTACTCCTGGAAACGCCAGGGTGACCAGCAAGCCTCCGATCAAACCAAAGTTGTAGCCTGTAATCGAAAGAGCAGGCAGCAGAAATTGATGCCTGCTGTTCAGGATAGCGTTAGCGATTGTGCCAAGCCCCAGAATCAAAGGCTGAACAAGCATAATGCGTGTCAGTGAGGTGGTTAAGCTCTGCTCAGCAGGAGAGTAACCAGGCACCAGCCAGTGATTGACAAATGCGGGGGCCGCGAATTCAGCAATCAGTACCATGCCGGTGAGCGTAACAAGCAGCACGTTGAAGACCAGGCTCGTCAGACGCCATGTTTCTTCCCGTCCACGCTCCTTCTCAAAAGAGACAAACACCGGAACAAATGCTTGTACAAGTGCGCCGCCTGCGATAAGGTTGAAAAGCGTATCCGGCAATCGAAAGGCAGCATAGTAGGCATTGGCTTCAGGGCCCGTGCTGAAGAGGGCATTGAACAGAGTCTGGCGTATCACACCCAATCCACGCGAAGCGAGGTAAGCCATTATGAGCAAAAATGCTGCTTCTGCTATACTAAAGCGACGTTCAACGAAATCGCGGCCTGGACGGAAGTTCGCCAGGCGAAAGCGAAAACGAAATGGTCCTATACCCCATAGATCGGAACGACGTGCTGGGATTACTTCTACGCTCGGCGCAGTTGATGATTCGGACTGAAGGTCAGTAGTGGCAACGGTCGTTGTTGAAGCGTTCTCAGAGCTTGTTGACTCGGGCAAAATTTTTCTGCTCCATTGAATACTAACTGACCCCAGTTGGCTATAATGGCTGGGACCAAGTGAATGCATTTTCTGTCAAAGTAAGACATATTTCTCATTTTTCCGTTCAAAACATGCATTTCGTGGGGCCAATTCTTTCAAACTCTTTAAAAAATGACCGAACCACGAGGTATAATCTGCCTTTTGGGCCATCACTTCAGACCCACACGGCTATGGGAGGCCATGCAGGGCCAGTCCCCCACATGGCTTCCCTTCGACACGTCTCACTTAGTTCCCCATGTAACCAATCACATCACTTCCCCCTTGTGTCCCACTGGAACCGGTATCCCAGTACATGGGACGCTCCGCTACGAACACACCACTCGTCGACTGCACCGTCATCGAGACCTCGTAACCCCGGAAGGTATCACCTGGCTGGATCAGGTGTTGGCTCACCAGCGCCCCAATATCGATGGTCAAGCGCGTATGCGCACCAACCGGATACTGCTGGGTAGTATTATGGCCATCGCCATTGACAAGGATGACCGCAATCGTTTCACTGCTGGCCGTCGGGTTCTGCACTGTCAACCACTCGTCATAGCCCTGGTTGCTGTACCCCTCGGCAAAACTATAGGCCGTCAACCTGGCCGCCCCCGCTTGCCCCGTGACATCGCTGCCCCCCTGCGCCGTGACCGTCCGACCCGTCAGCCGGTCGAGGTGGTTGTACTGGAAGAACATCTCGCGCTCAGCCGCAATGGCCCCACTGCTCACCGTGATCTCCGCCGAGACACTCTGGGAGAGCACACAGGGCGTGGGAGCACACGTGCCCTGCTTGGTGGCCGTGGCATTATTGACATCGAAGCTCAGCGCATCGTGGGCGGGCACGCTGACTGTGTTGGTTAGTGTCGAGCCGTTGTCGTACTCCAGCACCACCTTGCCGGTGGCCGCACTCGTGCCAAAGTTGGCCAGCAGCAGGTTCTCCTGGAAGCCTCCTCCGGTGTAGCCCTCGGCAAAGCGCCAGTCTGTGGCCGGTGCCGGCGCACCTACCACCGAAGCCGCCCCAGAAACATTGTGGACATTGCCCGTGAAGTAGTTGTTGAAGTAGGTCGGCCGCTCAACCACCACCGGCGCCGAGGCGTGCACCCAGGTGGCCACCCGCTGGCCAAAGCTCTTGGGAATGATGGTGCCACGCGTGCCTGCCGGTACCGCCAGCGTATCGGTTCCCAAGACGGTCCCACCTCGGTAGTAGGTGGCCGTGAGGTTGGCGATCGCCCCTCCGGGCGGGTTCAAAATGGTGATGTAGGAGTGGTAGCTCGGCAGGCTGGACACATCGGCAAAGTAGTAGTCGCTGCCGGTATGGGTGGCTCCCAGCACATCGGTGCCACTACTGACGCCCTTAAAGTTGGTAAAGTACATCGGTCGTTCAGCCACCACCCCTGTGCAATTGGCCGCTCGGTGTAACGACTAAAAGGAGGCACCGTCACGGGCACGGTCACCGGTCCTCCGCTGCCAAGCAGGTACTGGATAGTGACAGCACAACTCACTGCACCGGGATTCTCTATCGTTAAGAACTCGGTGAAGCCCTGGCCCACCTTGCCCTCGGCAAAATACCAGGTCTTACTGACGGGGGCCTTACCGGTTGCGGGCGTAGACGAGGGCGCAGGAGGTGGAGGAGCAGGGGTACCCGATACTCCGAAGGCGTATAGGTTTCCATCCTTATTGCCCATATAGAGCATGCCATTGGAGACGCTAGCCGCTCCCCAAAAATCTGACCCGATCGTCGGATCAGTGTAGAGGAAAAGTCTTTGCCCTGTCGTCGTGTCCAGCACCACCAGAGAACTCCCTGCTCCCACGATCACCAATCCAGGTACCAGCGTCACCGCACCCAGTACTCCCCCTGGTACACAGCTCTCCCACACAGATGCTCCTGTTGCTGGGTTCAATGCCCGCACACTTCCAGCACATCCATGACCAGCAATGGTAGTGGTCGCATTTGCCGCATAGAGCGTTGCACCATCCCAGCCACTCGGTGAGATCCTGAAGCTCCCGGTCGCGATTTGGTGTTGCCACAGCGGCCCCCGGCTGATGTTGCTGCGATCGAAGGCGTAATAGATGCCATTCTTATTCACCGCCCCCACCAGTTGATGTACCACCCCAGCAATCGTCGCCTTGAAGAGGGTTGGGGTGCTCCCAAAGTCCCCGTCACTGATCTGCTGGGAGGCCGGGACCTGCCAGGAGCCCACCAACGTCAGGTCCGTGGCGCGTACTTCTAACAGCGCCAGCGACAGCGTCTCGTAGGTGGGGCAGCCAATCCCCCTGGTGCCTGTGGTGAAATAGAGCGTTTGGGCCGCTGTATCGACGGTGGGTGCAGCCCATATTCCTCCTCCGATACAACCATTGGGCACCACGTTGAACGTATGCTGGACCTGCCCGGTCGAGGCATCCAACTGGATCAACTGTCCCTGGACCAGCGGACAATCTCCGTACGAAGACACCCCGATGTACACACTCCCGTTATAAACAGCTGGAGCATCCCAGATCATAAGGTGGGGTGATGCTCCCAATGGAGTACTCCAAAGGATCGTCCCATGAACAGCATCTAGCGCGTAGAAACGACCATTGCCTCCGCCTACAAAGTCTACTGCAGTCGGAATCCCCTTGATCGAGACGCTGGCTATCGTTGCCGTGCTTGCCACACCAGTAGCCTGGTTTTTGCAACCTATTGTTTGTCCCAGGTAAGTCTTCCAGAGTACGTTCCCATTCAGATCCATGGCGTACTCGTTGCCATCCCATGCTCCCCAGTAGATCCTCCCATTGACCACGACTGGTTGAGTATTTATTGCACCTCCCGCATGATACTTCCAATGCACCATCAATCGGGGTGCTGTACTTCGGTTCAGGATCGTCTCGGCACTATTGAAACCGCTACGGCCCAGGTCGCCCTGGTACATCGTCCAATCGGTGCTTGCTGCAAGCGTGTGAGTCGGCATGCGCTGCAACACGAGGAACGTCCCCACAAAGCTCGCCACAAACACAAGGAGCGTATACAGGATCACTATCTTCCGTCTCATTATCTTCTCCAAAGAACAGTACAAGAGCAAGGCCAAAGGCAGTTCCAGTGGCAAGAGCGATGTGCCCCTGCAGGTGCACGACTCGTCCTGGCTATGCCGACTTGAGAACAGGGCATTAGTATCTGTACCTGACCCCGCTTCCCTCTCATGACGTTGGGAGGGAAGAGTCGGCCGGCAGACCAGGCTGCCTTTAGCCCAGTTGACGTCGGACTTCTTCCATATCGTAGTAGAGCGACTCGCGCACAATTTTGCCATGCTGCCGCACCACCACCGTGACCCCAGGAATGGAGAAAGCACGACCCGTCGCCGCTAAACCAGGGTAATCCCCTGTATGGGTCCCGGACGCCAGCCATTCCACGGTCAACTGATTGCCCTGTACCACCCGCCTGGTCACCGTGATCTGCAACCCGGGGATGGCCGTCATGCCTGCGCTTTTCCGCGCCAGAATAGCCTCCCGACCCACGAATGGCCGGGGATACATGCTGTCTTCGACCACCGCGTGCTCCGCGTAGTCGTTTTGTAATTGATCTAGATTGCCTTGTGACTGGTTGGCAAGGTGTTCGTCATGGCGTTGCACATGATCCATCCCCTCTGATCTATTCCCTTGTGCCACTGGCGTCGTGGTGAACTGGCGCGAGGCTGCTGCCGCGACGATGGCTCCCACACCGGCTGCAGAAAGACCCATCAGGGTGAGCTGCCTGATAAAGTGGCGGCGTGGCATGGTACCAGCGCGAACCTTGTCTACCATCTCGGGAATCGTGTATTCTTCTTCTCGCATAGGTCCTCCAGAAAGCGATCTACCTTACTACTGCTTCCAGGTCGTCTCACGCATAGCTAACTATGCGGAACAGTCTTACGAATAGTCCTTCTCTACGGTAGCAGGTTCAGGTGTGGAAGCACGTTGCGCTTTTGTTAAGAAAAGGTAGCTTATGAAGAAATATGGTTGAAGTTTATCAACCGGTAGACCCCCACTAAAAGGAGACAGATCTATCAAGAGATAGTCAAGCTGACCCCACCCGGTATCTTTATAGAACTGTTTCAATGCGCTCGAGATCACCGGTCCTTGCCAGCCAAGAGGGGTGTTCTCGTCTCCGAGAAACATGTCCATCGACACCATTTCGACGCCCCTGCTGCTGCGCAGCGGCTCAATGCCACCTGCATCAGACAACAACAGGCGCGCACAAAGCTGGCGAGGGCCTACCAGCGATCGGCCAGCAGGATCGCACGTCACCGCAGCTCAGGAAGCAGCGCACGCAATTGCTCCCTGCCGATCTCGATAACCAGTTTGAGGGTCCTCTACAGAGTCTCAATCTTCTTATCGATGCTGGCCAAGAAGGTTTCAACCTGAGAGACGCTACAGCAGCGGACAACCTTGTCAGTGTAGGATGCCAGGTAATGAGCTGTGGTGACGCGGTTTTTGACATTATCATCAATAAGGCTGTTGTGCTCCAAGGGAATGCTATTAAGGTAATACTTCCTCTGCCTGTAGAAAAAACGAATAAAGCGATCCAGCTTCTGCCCTATGGGGTTGTGAGTAGGGTGTATCAGGCCTTTGTGAACCTGGCGTATTATGATGCGCCAAGCAGTGACGCGCCAGGGGAAATCAAGCCAGATAATCACGTTGGCTCTATGCAGCAACTCCTCCGTCCACCAGAGATAGTTACCTTCCGTAACCCAGGCAGATTGGGCAGCGATACGGCTCACATCGGCAAGCCGTACATCGAGAGGGCGATAAGTCTCCATCTTATCTTTGAAATAGCTTTCGCTTCCGAAGTAGATCTCATCAAGGTGGTAGACAGGTATGCCAAGGCGTGCCGCCACTTGACGGGCCAGAGTCGTCTTTCCGCAACCTGATCCCCCTATGATGTGAACGCGTTGCACCTTTTCTCGACTGAAAGAGGGAACGCGATGTACAAGTTGCCCCATATATTCCCCGTCAATCTCGTGTCTGCCCATAGCACTGTCGTGTCAGTGTCAAAGTACAAGAGGCAGGAAGAAATTCCTAACAAGCGAACGGTTATTTCCCGACTTGACAAAGAGGAAAACTCCTAAGTAAAGTAGAAAGCAGTGTAACTTTCACCATAAGTGTCGCCTTTACTGTAGAAACGTATAGAACAAGAACACTTAACGTGAATATTACTCTATTTTTATTGAGTAGGTATTAATACTGATTTCAATTACTGAAGTCATGATAGAGGTATCAGGGGCTGAAGCCGGCTAATGATGCCGGTATCTTCTACCAATGCAAAATCTTCCACACCTGTCTATAGCACACGACTGGGCAGGTAGGAGAACAGCTTCAACTACTGCATCTGTTGAGGTTGACGCTCATCCTTCAGACACATGAGAAAGTTTGTTGCCAGCGTGTCACAAGCCCTTGTATGATACTCTTCAATGCGACCGGCATCGCAGAGTGCGGTGAGCTTTGTATCAAAAGGGAACTGCCCAAGAAGAGGTGCGTCTGCCATTGCGACAAGCTCGTCACCACAACTCGGGCCGTAGACGGCGTAGCGCTCACCCTTAGGGGTTTCAAAGTGCACCATATTCTCAACGACTCCGATGATAGTGCCATTGAGCTGGTGGACTAAGTTGATGCACTTTTTCACACCCTTTGTGACCACTATTTGCGGCGAGGCCACAATAATTACACCATCCAATGGAAACGATTGTAAGACGGTCAGTGTCGTATCAGAAGAGCAAGGAGACAGATCTATCAAGAGATAGTCAAGCTGACCCCACTCGGTATCTTTATAGAACTGTTTCAATGCGCTTGAGATCATCGGTCCTTGCCACCCAAGAGGGGTGTTCTCGTCTTCAAGAAACAAGTCCATAGACATCATTTCAACGCCCCTACTGCTACGCAGCGGCTCAATGCCACCTGCATCAGACAACGACAGCTCACATTTCACCCCAAACAGGTACCTTATAGTTGGGTTGGTAAGATCTCCATCGAGAATGCCAACACGGTGCCCCAGGCTTTGTAGCGAGACCGCTAAAAGACTTGTAATGACAGACTTCCCTGTTCCACCCTTCCCACTCATAACTGCAACTATGTGTTTGATTTTGTCAGTATTGGTGTTTGCCATATTCTAACCTCACAAGAACATCTTGCTACCGAAGTACCTCAATGGCTCACATTGAGACAAATAAGTCCGGCTTATTCGACCTGTTTTTCGGAACGAGTTTCTTCTAACAAATCCTTAATCGCATCGACCATCGTCTGAGCCGCTGTGCGCGCCTGCTGCCAGAACGCTTGCACAGCCGTGAGATCTTGCTCCTGGGACAGTGCTTCGCAAATCTGTCTGGCGAGGAGTGCGGAATCTGTACTCCCTTGAACCATATGCGGAAAGCGCCTCATGTATGACTCGGGCCGCCCGACGAATTCATCGGCCTCAAGGGATGGCGGAACACAAATCGCAGGAATGCCTGTAGCGGCAATTTCATTCACCGTGTTGTAGCCCGCCATACAGACAACAATTGACGCCATGTTCAAATAGTCGGTAATGAGCGCCTCAAACTTGCTCACATAGCACACAAACTCATCTTTTTCCGGTAACGTCCCGCTGAAATGCGGTCCGGTAATGATGACTAGCCTGGTTTGTGGGTATGTAGCAAGAATTTCTGCCCTGGCGGCCAGGACACTGCTAAGCAGTTCGTTCGCTAAAGTCCAGCCGCCACCGCCAAATGTTATCAGGATAACCTTCTGTTCCGCCGTCAGACCAAGCCTTTGACGCAGATCATAGCCGGAGACCTGGCCTTGTCTTCTAATTATGGGGCCTGTGTAGACGCTCTTGCGCACAGAGCGCGTGAAAAGGTCATCATCAGATGCTGTGAGTTCCTGCCGGTAATGAGGAAGCAGCAGCAGTTCTATCTCACTCATCAGTGAGGGATTCTGCTGAAACTGCTCGCGCAGGATCCCCCCTACGCGTCCGACCAGGGCTTGTTTCACCCCTGCATCTTTCGCAGCCGTATAAATAGGCTTGCGGATAAGTGTATCGTGCACAATCAGATTTGGCCGGAAATGGTTGAGCACATTACGCGTAATCTGCCCACAATACTCCAATTCATTTTCATTCTGCTGACCAGGCACTTCTATCCACTGAAATTCTGTTGGCTCAATAAGCTCCTTCGCTCCTTCTATGAGGAACAGGAACTGCACATCATCTATACCCAGCTTGAGCCATTCCGCCACAGCCATTGAGCGATTGAGATGACCAAGGCCGATATGGTTGATAGCGTGAAAGAGGATACGTTTGTTACCTGGCTGCTCAGGATGGAACCAGAATCTATGCTCCAATATGTTTGTCCCTTTCAATGGTGGTCAAAAAGACTTCAACGTCTTTACCGCTGCGGCAGCAAATGAGCTTATCGGCATAGGATGCCAGGTACTGAGCCGTCGTGACGCGGTTTTTGACGGCATCGTCACCAAGTACTTCATGGCTAAGCAAAATGCTGCCGTGGTAGTACCGCCATCTCAAACGCAGATCTCCAAGCAGCTTGCGCAGCTGGAGGCCACGCCTGATACTCAGATGATTTTCCTCGAAGTGACGTAATATGATGCGCCAGAGAGCGATGCGCCCGGGAATATCAAGCCAGACAATCATCTCTGCCCGCCTTAGCAGCTCATCAGTCCACCAGATATGTGTGCCCTCAGCGATCCAGGCCGCTTCGCTAGCGATACGACTCACGTCGGCTAATCGCGTCTCGAGGTCACGCCTGACACGCAGAGGACCCTCGTAGCATACCGTATCAAGATGGTAGACGGGCAGATCAAGGCTTGCTCCAAGTCGCCGGGCTAATGCCGTCTTTCCACTGGCAGGTCCGCCGATGATATGGATACGACGCCATGTCCGCCTGTCAAGAGTCTGAGAGCGAGCACTCATTAGACCTTTCATCATACAATTCCCCTTACTTTCTGAAATTACTTCCTAGCCCTCAGTACAAGGGGAAAATTAAACAAACCGTGGTGACTTTCATCCTTTTATTTAAATTTCCCCAAAGGACCAAAGTAAACCCTTACCTTGTACGTGTTGCCTTTACTGTAGAAACGTATAGAATGAGATCCGTTAACCGGAATATTGCTCATCTTTATTATTGGTGTTCCTAAAGAGACCATCCCGGCGATTTTCCGCGTGGTTTGGGGCGCAGAGCCGGTGTGCTAAGCTGCGACCAAAGGCTGGCCATCACCCGGCGAAACTGACGAGGCGTGCCTGCATGTTGCTTGCTTTCCCAGGGACGCAGCGCACAGAGCCCAGCCTGTTTGGCCAGCAGCAGCTGGTTGCAAGCACAGGCCACGATCCAACTCTAGCGTTCCACTTGCTCAGGAGTCTAAATACCAAAGAAGAGTAAAGAAACACATCCTATGTCGCTTGAGAAGCAAGTTTCTTCAATTTCTGTATCACTATTCCATCGCCTTGCATATTTCCTAACCCAATACGTAGGCCAGCTATACCACAAGTTGTTTAATACGAAAACTTGTCTATCGAGTTTCTCATACCACCGATTCACTATGCGAAGTAGCAGACAGAGGCTTCTGCTGATCAACACAGCGGCTACGCATCTTTATTTTTGGACTCGCTGTTGTGCGCTTTCGACTACTCAAGAGCCATGAGATACCGGCACCCAAACCAACTACACGTCCAATTAGCTGGACTATAGTGTTGAATATGGACATGCCAACAAGATTGCCTGTCTTTGCACAGTAGGCACCCGGTTCAACAATCATCTGACGCCAAACAGTGCGAGGATTGAGGCCAAAATTTTTGATGGTAAAGTAGACACTATTGCGACCGTCGGAAAAGACGGTCCCCGGTCGCTTATAATAGTTTCCCCTGCGTAAGGTATAATGCTGCACAGCCATTGCAGGCACGTACACAAGTTGCCAACCAGCCTTTTTCACACGAGTGCAAAGATCTGTCTCCTCGAGCAAGTTAGTCAACGTATAGTTTGGATCGAATCCTCCTATCTGCTCTAATACCTCGCGACGAAACGACATATTACATCCTCGTAGATGGTCAACCTCTACCGGTATCTCACTGAAGAGCTCAATACCTTTCATGACCACCTTTCCCGATGAGCCCACCGTCATGAGCGGTGGGCCACTCACCTCATCGCAGAATGGACTCGGTATTGCAACAGTCCGTCCTCCAACAGCACCAACCTTCTCGTCACGATATGCAGCGAGAAGTGACTCAAGCCAGCCAGGCTGAACAAGAGCATCATCATCTATAAATGCAACAATATCTCCTGAGGCGGCAGCTATGCCTTCGTTTCGTGCCTGGGGCATGTTATTCTTTTGATCACGCAGGCGTACGCTGATCACTTCGGGATACCGCGCTACTACCCGTTCACTATCATTATTGGAGGAGCTATCAACAACAATAATTTCTTTATGAGGGTAAGGCTGACTAAGTACATATTCAATACAGTATCCAAGAATAAAAGGGCGATTACGGGTAATAATTACAATACTTACACAGGGGTTTTGCATTCCGCTCTCCTAGCTTGACGTTGTTGCTTAATGGAATTTTGACTATTCTATCGAAACATGGCAGTAACTCATGTGTTAAGAGAGTCAAGATTTGGTTAACAATAAACATATCCTATTAAGTTTTCTCAATTTACCTCCATGCAAATCAGAGGATTGTCATACTTAACGAAGAAGATGTGCTTTCTCCATCCAACAAACTCACAGTGAGGATTACTGGCCACCTGCCCGGTATTGCTTTGCCGTCTACGTGCCAGGTCAAAATTGCTATACCATTTGAGTCTGCTCTACGTCTTAAAGTTCTACCTGGTATTCCAGGGCCAAAATTCAACAGAAGCGTGCAGTTCACCCGGGGAGCAGTCGCAATCGTCAGTGTCATATTCCCATTAGGAGAAGCACCTAAAGTGCTCTGACTACCAATCACGTTGATAGGTGCGAGTGTAACAGTGACAACTACCTGTTTAGTCGTTCTAGAGCCATTAGGTAGTATGGCAGAGATAGTCAACGGCCATTCACCTGTATGGGCACCAAGTTCTACTTGCCAACGCCAGTTCGCTACCCCATTGGCATCTGTCGTGCGCGGAACAATCCCAGGAGCTTTGCTCGGCGTGCTGAGCCCGTAATTCACTAAAAAACTGCTAATCGCGAAAGGGCTCGTGGAAATAGCCATGGTCATGAATCCGCCAGGATACGCACTAAGAGTGGTTTGGGAATTTATCAATTGTATAGTAGCTATTCCTGAACCTGAGCTTGCCGTAGGAGATCCTTGATCAACAGGTGTACCTACACCTGCCATAAGCGGCTGATCGTGTGAAGTCGTTCCACAACCTGACATTACAATTAAGTATATAGTCAGGAACATAACTAGTCCGCCAACAATCAGTTTGCAGGGGCGTTCTCTCCGCTGCTTACTTCGTACTACCATACTACCCCTCAAGAATACAGGAACACTAGAGGACGCAGATTACTCTTGATCTTCAAAGGATAGAATAGGACGCATTTTCTTAGGATGCAAGCGTCGTGCTGCCTGTTAGTACTTTTTGTCCATCACATAGTAGTACTACGACTGCCCCTGAGTACCCTCACTTACAGGTTATCGTTTCATAACTAGAAGGACATGGTAGCAACCAATTCATCACCGTTCTTACATAGAATTCTTTATTTGCCTCGACTATAATACACGAGCCAGAGGCTCTATGTAGGTCAAATTATGGAGTCGCATGATGCGATCAAGCAAATCATGCTGACGTATGTTGTCTATGGCTGGCGTCATGCAGATTTATGCTTTTGTAAGAGATAGCTGGTGTATGAACATAACATGGCCTTTTTTAGTCCGTCAGAAAGAGAGCGTAGTTTATGAACGACGACAGGGAGCGCATACAAATTGCTTATTTGACTTCTGTCGATATAAAAAAGTCGTGGTCAGGTATCTCTTATCACGCAGCTCAAGCTCTTCAAAAACATTGCGGAGATGTTTTTTACATTGGGCCACAAGATTCCCATCAGAAATCTGGCATGCAAGCCTTTTATAAAATGGTGCGGTCCTTGGTGAAGAAAATTGCTAGAAACTATATTGTCTATGATTACCATATTTCGGTTGGCAAAAAGTTTGCCAAAGTAGCCACCCGGGTAATTGCACAGCATTCCTTTGATGTGATTGTTGCACCTACGAGCATAACAGAAATAGCCTTCTTGGAAACGGATATTCCTGTCGTGCTACTAGAAGATGCTACTTTTGCATTGTTACATAACTACTACCATCTCTACGTAAATATTCCGAAAAGAGCGGTCCGTCAGCTTGATGCTGCCACAAACACAGCTCTTAAAAAGGCAAGTCTGCTTGTCTATTCCTCAGCATGGGCCGCACAATCAGCTATTAATGATTACTCCGCTGATCCACAAAAAGTACATGTAGTTCCCATGGGGGCAAATTTTGCGAATCTTCCTGGCAAAGAGATAGTTCAGCAGAGGAAAAAATCAGACCGATGCCGATTACTGTTTGTGGGGGTCGACTGGCAACGAAAAGGCGGCCAAATCGCTTTTGAAACACTACTGAAGCTAGAAGAGCTGGGTATACAGGCAGAACTCATTATATGTGGATGTATTCCGCCGAAAACCATCTCTCACGAGAGAATGAGAGTTATACCTTTCCTGGATAAGTACGACGATAAACAGAGGAAGGAACTAGAACAACTTTACCTGACGTCTGATTTTTTGCTGCTACCAACGAGAAGTGAATGCTATGGTATTGTTTTCTGTGAGGCAAATGCGTATGGTCTCCCTGCCATCACAACACATACTGGTGGTGTTCCAGAGGTAGTCAGGGATGGCGAAAACGGCTTTGCGCTTCCACACAGTGCTGGCGGTGCCGAATATGCTGGACTGATTGCGAAGATATACCGAGATGATCAGCGTTACTTTGAACTGGTTCAATCAAGCAGGGCAGCTTATGATGCTCGCTTGAACTGGGATGTCTGGGGGATCACTATGAGAAATTTAATTACCGAGATGCTTGGCCGAGGGAAAACTACCACAACTCCGATAGTCGACCAAAAAAAGCCAGTACACAGTGATTAGTAAGTAGCAGGTTATAATTATGGAAACAAGGGCTTATGTAGAAGGTATCCTTCGGAAAATTTGGCTGCTTGCCATAATTGTCGTGATATCCTTCTTCATCGGCAGAAATATTGGAAATAATCAGCCAACGCAGTTTACCGCATCAACGTCAATCATGCTGGACGGCCAGCTGCTCGCAAGTTCGGCAATCCCCTCAGACGTAGTGCATATTTCGACACCGCAATCCTATGATACCCAGGTTGTCACCCCTTCCCTACTTACTATCATCAATAAGCACTATCCTCGCCTCAGCCGCCTGGAATTAGAAAAGAATATCCTGGTCAGTACCGACCAGGCCAATCAGTTGCTGCTCATCAGCGTCATTGATTTCCATCCCCAGAGCGCAGCAGATATCGCCAATTATTTGGCGCAACAATTTATAACAACACAAAGCGCCAACTTGCTGCGCCAGGTTGACTACTACCAAAACTGGCTGCAACAGACCATTCCATCGTTAACCACAGAAATCAACAAGCTCAACCTGGAGCTTCAACAGCTGACGTCACAGCCAACCATAGATCCCTCCACACAGCAAACCATTCAGATGGATAAAAATCGACTGGATTTCGACGAACAGAACTTATTCTCCTATCAAGAGGCATTAAAAGACATAAAGAACACAAGACCACTGTTCGCAAAAGCTTACATCATTCTACAACCAGCTACTGTCTCAAACGAAACTGTGGTTGTTCCATTACGCGCATCCATTTATGAGTTGATCGCTACTTTGATCGGCCTGCTAGTTGCAATCATTCTGAGCATTGTTATAGACTTCTTCACTCCGGTGGTGCGACACAAAGGAGAATTACAGCGGATTGTTGGTTTCTCTGTGCTGGCTGAGTTGCCATTAATGTTCAGATTCGAACAAGAGCGTTTATTGCAGTTGCAGCGGCTTTTCTTCTCCTGGCGAATGACCCCACTACGGCTGGTGTGTGCTTCAATTGGTGCATCGGTAACCCGGGACAAGGCACATACAGTGCTCTTGACTAGCCCGCGAAGGAAACGAATATTTGCTGCTATCCTGGCGACATTACTAGCAAATAGCGGCCATCGGACATTGCTCATTGATGCAGATCGCGAAAACTCACACCTGGATGAACAGATAAAACAAATCGGCCCGTGCGATATGATTACAAACAAGGGGCTGCAACTCTCGTTCGTTAAAAAGACGACACACTCGCATCTTTTTGTGCTGCCAACCAGCGCCATGTTAGCGCAAAACCAGCGGCTGACAATGAACGACCTGGTAGAACTCTTGCCTGAATTGCAAAATACGTTCAGCATAATCATCATCGACGCGCCGCCGCTCACGCGCGCGGACGCGCACCTGCTGGCCAGGCAAGCATCGCAGACAGTGTTACTTGTAAAGAAACATAGAGATAGTTTGAATGCGTTAAAAATGGCCTATATGTCATGCCAGGAACTGAGGCTGAATGTCAGCAGTCTGCTTATATCCTGACAGGAAACGCTATAGGCACTAACGAGCCGCCGTAATATATACTTCCCTGGTCATCCTGGCCGTCTCTTGCCAGGAGAAACGGGATGCCCATATGTGTCCTTCATGTACCATGTGGGCTCGTAGGTCTTCATCTTGCAGTACCTGTCTCATAGCTGTTACTAGTTCCTCAGCACTGTGGGGATTAACCAGTAACCCGGCATTGCCTGCCACCTCCGGTAATGAAGAGGTCGTCGAGGTAATCACAGGACAGCCTGCCATCATCGCTTCGAGTACAGGCAGGCCAAAGCCTTCATAAAGAGATGGAAAGACCAGGCATACTGCCATCTGATAGAGCGCTATTAACTCTTCATCTGAAACATGGCCCAGAAAGTGTACCATACCTTCGAGATCTGCCATGTAGTCAAGAATATCGGCACAATTCCAACCTTTGCGTCCTACGATAACCAATTGAGGACATGACATACCCAGTTGTTTCTTGAGGTATAAATACGCCTCGAGCAAGATTACCAGGTTCTTACGTGGCTCCACCGTCGAAACTGCCAAAAAGTAACCGTCGTGAATTTCATAACGCGCTCGCACCTTCTGCTTAAAGGCATCGCTACAGGTCGTAGCAAACTCTGACCGTGCCGCTTCGGGGATGACTGAAAATTTTGAGAGGTAACGCTCCCCAAGGAAGTGTGCAATCTCCAACTTCGCATGTTTTGAAACGGTGATAACACGTGTACAAGTTCGAGTGCCTCGTGCCAGCAGTGTACGGAAGTATAATCGCCCATGCAGAGTTAGGGCCTCTGCATAGCGCCAGGGACCACCATCATGCAGGGTCATAACGGTACGAGGTCCAAAGAGATGAACATAAGGGGGAGGAAACGAAGGATAGTGCATCACATCCAGGTGCAGGCGCGGCAAGACCAACGGGTACCAGAACTGTTTAATAAGCAGTTCATTTGTGGTTGGACAGATGATCGCATCGAAAGAATCCTGAAATGGCACAAATTCTGGATGTATCTCATGAGCAAAGAAAAAAACATACCGGATAGGGGGTTCTGTCTCCTGCAGGAGGAGAAGATGTTTGGCAACTTCAGCAGCATAACGAAAAATTCCCGTAGGACGCCGCCAGATTGCTGTAAGATCTATACCAACGCGTAGAGGTCTCATTGCGATTAGATACTCCTTGCCCGACGAAAAAATTTAGTTGACCAGGAGATAGGTGAAACTACCTTTCTCCTCATCTCAAACAATTACCAACGTGCAGCTCCAGAATGCAAGCAACAGGAATCAGAGACATTCATAGGCTGATCATAGCAGCTTGAGAAAAGCAACCTGGTAATGATCAAGTTAAGAATTGGTTATAAACAACCATATTCATGGACTTTTGATTACGAAAATGAAACCATTGAGAAATCTCAAGAAAATGCTAGCATCATTAACCAGTTCTCAACCACATTTACAGGCACATCTCAATAGTAAACAAGTACCATGAAAGATGGTCGGCCTACTCAACTGCGCTATTATATATGTCACTATATGCTAATGTACAGAGAGTGGAAAGTTCCTGGAGGTTTTACATAATGCGCATGACAGGCGAGATAATGAATATTCATCTCTATCGCAACCAGAAAGGTTGGCGAATACATCTCGCTGTATATAGTAAACTACTACTGCGTTGGGGCTGGTTCGTGGCGCTTGCAATCATTGCAATCACTTTTGCCTCCAGCCGCATTCCCGATGCTCTGTCAGTGAGCAGCTCTCAGGCAACGTTAAGGGTCCAGGTAAGGCTCCCCAGCGGATTGAATGGCGCAACCACTATGGTTGCTGCTACTACGTTCTATTCGGGACTTCTCGTGAGTCCAGCTACGCTGAATTCTGTGCTCCTCCAAATCACCAAGCTGCAACAATTCAAGGATCTGCAACTAAGCGACCTGGAAGCTGCTGTAACAGCGACTCCTGTGCTCGGTACCAATGAGGTACTCTTGATCGCGTCAAGTGATACGCCCCAGAATGCGGGCATACTTGTAACTAACGTCTATCAAGCATTAATAAATGAGATGCAACACGATAATGCTCTAGTGGTCAATAGCCTGAACAATGCACTAAATACTGAACTGAAACAACTCGAAGCCGATGCAGCGAACTCAACAGCAGAACTTCAGAGCTTGAGCGCAGCGCGTCAGGCGAAAACATTCCAATACCTTTTACTGAGTAATCTGCACAAAAAACAGTTGCAACGGATCAATAGAATTGATGGCTTACTTTTGACACTGGAACAGCAGGGGGTAGGAGGCAACAGTATACTTGCGCTCGGTAGCAACACCCCTTTTATAACAACAGTGCCAGCTAATCAATCAACACAAGGTCAACGTTTAGCACTGGCGCCGCTTGTTGGACTAATTATGGGATTATCGGGCGCTATGCTGGCCAGTCGTTTCTCCAACAAGCTACCTCTACGCGGCAAGAAACGAGAAAAGGTATTACCGTACGTCACCACGATTATTCCGGTGCTGCCGAAATTGCACAATAATCGCCTGCGCTTGAAGGTACTAAATAAGTTCTCTGCTGAATATCTTTTGTTATTACGCCGCCTGGTAGCACAGGCCGGCGAGGATGAGAAAGAACTGCATTTCATTACCATTACCAGCCCAAGGGGGCAGGAGGGGAAAAGTACCACGGCAACTGGCCTTGCAATTGCCGCTGCACAGAGTGGCTTACGCACAATACTGGTAGATGCCAATTCTCAGCGACCAGTGTTACACACATGGTTCCAACGTCCCAATATGACAGGCACGCTGGATGCCATCCGCTCCTTAGCTAAGGGCGTCGTTGGTTCATCTCCCATACTCAGTACCCCTGTCACCAATCTCAGCTTGATACCTATCGGAAATCCAAACCAGGGTGAATCTCCAAATGCTTTAGAAGAGACATTGCGAGTCGATGGGCTGCGGCCTCTTACAGAGCTACTCTCAAGCCAGGCCGATTTAATTATCTTTGATGGCCCATCACTCCTGAGTGGCACCAGTGCTGTAAACCTCGCATCGCTTTCGGATATTGTTTTGTTGATAATAGATGCCAAAAAAAGTAAAAGTTCGACAGTACTAGAAGCAAGGGAATTTCTTTCAAAAATGGGAGTGTCTTTCGTTACTGTACTCAATCGAACCGAACGAGAAGTTGTGGAATAATAGGTCAAGCTTTATACCAGTGAGGATTATTGCTATGATACGAAATAAAATTTCTTTTCCCCCATCCAATTCACTTGCACTTCCGCCCGCAGCTATGAGTGTCGTATTAATCACGTATCTCGTTCTGTGTGTCGGCTTAGCATACCTCATGCCGTTCTTTCCCCCCCTTGGATTGCTAGGGGCTATTGTGATCAACCTGGTCGTGTTGATCTTCTTACAATCTCGCCTGGCACTTCCATTCTATATCCTGGTGGCAGGCCCCAGTGTTGCCCTTTCACTTGCCGGCTCGGGTATACTTTCCCGGCTCTACATCGGTAATCTGCTTTTCTTGTTAATAACAGTCATCTGGATTCTGCAAATTGTATTACCCGAGCGCAAATCAGGGCGTGTGCTGTTGCAACCCATGCTTTTAGCACCTCTTCTCGCACTAATTCTCGTAGGGTTAGTCTCAATTATCTACTCACGATTATTTCCGGATCCCAATGTTCCATACACTTATCCACACTCTAATGTGTCTATCACGATTACCAACCTCTCTGAAATGGCCCTCCTCATCGGCCTACCTCTCTTCTTGGTACTCGTACCTGGGGTAATTCGTTCAGTTCGCGATGTTAGATGGGTTATCGGAGCTTACGTATGCATCGGCACGCTGTATGCCCTTGGTACAATATTTGCGGCACCACTGGGCCTCTATTCCACACAGGTACTTCTCGGAAATAGACGTCCGCAGGTCTTCGGCTCGGTCTCAAGTGGACTTGGTGGTTTAATTTTGCTCTTTACTTGCATTGCATTTGGCCAATTTCTCTTTACCACCAGGGGTAAAACTCGCCTACTTTGGGGACTGGTCAGCCTCATATTCGGCCTAGGAGTAATGATGACCTTTGGGCGTGAATCGTGGATTGGACTTTTTCTAGCGGTACTCATAATGGTTGCTTTTGGTACTAAGAACTGGTTAGTTTTACTGGTGCTCATCATTCCTCCCATTCTCTTGCTCATACCGGGCGTGTCTGACTTCTTCGATCCATCAAAAGTATACGGCGTTGATCGCCTCAAAATCTGGCAGGATGCTTACAATATCTGGCTGCGTAGCCCATACTTTGGTGTGGGAGCAGGCAACTACCAGTTTTTCGATCGCTTCTACGGCACTGATATAGTAGGACTTGCCCACAACCAGTATCTCGAAGTCTTAGCTGAAATGGGTTTACAGGGTCTCATCTGTTTGATCTGGCTACTTGTAGCAGTGGGAATACAAACATTCAAGAGCTTCAAAGAAGCGAAAACCAATTTGGGTAAGTCAATTGCCCTGTCATACATTGGTTTCTACATCAATATTGTTTTTGGTGGCTTCTTCACCGGTATATTTATCCCCTCCTCTGCCGCTCGTGGAGGAACCGCGCCTTTCGTAGAGGCCTCATATCGCTGGCTGTTGCTTGGGCTGATGCTCAGTATTCCCAACTGGGAAAAAGAAGTAGAAGAAACTGCAGAGCCACGTGACGCTCAACCAGGGAACAACTTGACAGAACTAACGGAACAGGAACTTGTACCGTATC